>Ga0316576_10000112_pt1 | contig 30377 bp, 21 predicted proteins | sample S0NA_FD_203075 | JGI IMG/M metagenome (GOLD analysis project Ga0316576, IMG submission 203075) | Rhizosphere microbial communities from salt marsh grasses in Alabama, United States - S0-2_050615r3r5 | ecosystem: Host-associated > Plants > Roots > Rhizosphere | place: USA: Alabama | collected...
CGGACCGTGCCACGGGAGGTGCGACGTCTTCTGGAGTGTGCCAGGAGTGTGACATTTCCAGGTTTGAGGCCGGATTAGGATACGTCGACGTCGAAGCAATTCGAATGTAAGTTGTTTGTTTTGAGCTGGTGCCGGAGCCGGGACTCGAACCCGGACCGCCATACGGCGAGGGGATTTTAAGTCCCCGGCGTCTACCATTCCGCCACTCCGGCAGCGTGGGTCCATGATAGCCGCGCCCGAGACCTCGCGAACGATGCGGGCTTGCTGCGGTCGTGGGTCCCGGTGGAACATTGCCTTGCCAGGTGCGTAGCACTCCGGAGACAGGGAGGCCAGGATGGCGGTGTGGTGGCGAGTGGCGTTGCTGACTGCGGTGGCGGCGATGGTGTGGACGGGAGCGGTCGCGGGCCAGGTCGCGGTCGACGAGGACGCGGGGGTGGCGAGCGGCGGGTTCGTCGTGCCCTTCGTGCCGGGCCCGCCGGTGTGGCAGCCGGCCGAGACGCGGCCGCGGCCGAAGACCGAGACGACCGACCTCGAGGCCGTCGTCGACCAGTGTGTGACCGACGCGATGGCGGCGGCGAACACCCCGGGCGCGTCGGTGGCGGTGATCGTCGACGGCCAGCTCGTCTACGAGCAGGGCTACGGGGTCAAGCGGCGGGGCGGATCCAGCCCGGTGCGCGCCGACACTCAGTTCCGGATCGGCTCGGTGACCAAGATGTTCACCGCCGCTGCGGTCATGCAGCAGGTGGAGGCCGGCACCGTCTTCCTCGACGACAGGCTCGGCCGTTTCGCCCCCGAGATCGACCTCATCGGGCGCTGGCCGGCCGAGGAGATCACCGTGGAGCGGTTGCTGACGCACACCTCGGGTATTCCGGACCTTGCCTTCAACCCGAATGGCCTGACCGGGCCGGATGCCCTGTCCGATTGGGCCGCGTCTCTCACCTGGGTCGGTCTGCACGCGCCGCCCGGGAGCTTCTTCAACTACTCGAACCCGAACTTCAACCTGGCCGGTCTCGTGGTCGAGCGGGCGAGCGGGATGGAGTACCGGTCGTACATGGCGAGCCACGTCTTCGGTCCGGCGGGGCTCACTCACACGACCTTCGACCCGGCGGCCGTCGCGGCGCGGGGCAACGCGGCCTCGGGCCACCAGAACGACGGCCAGGGCGGCGAGGTCGTCTACGACCCCGACGAGTACGACAACGGTGCCTTCGCCCCTGCCGGCTACGCCTTCTCGACCGCCGGCGACCTGGCGCGGTGGGCGCTGCTCCTCGCCGACGGCGGCGGTGAGGTGCTGTCGCCCGGCTCCGCTGCCGCGATGCAGGCCTTCCAGCAGAGCCTGCAGACGGTGCCCGGGGTCGGCTACGGCTACGGCATCTTCGTGGAGCCCTTCTACGACCTGACGGTGCGCCAGCACGGCGGCAACATCTGGGGCTGGGGCGCCTACCTGCTGTGGCACCCGCAGCGACGCTTCGCGGTCGCGGTGCTGGCCAATACCTTCAGCTCCCTGGGCGACGCCGCGTACTGCATCGCCGACGAGGTCCTCGAGCCCGACCACGCGGCGGCGCCCGAGATCCCGCCCCTCGAGCCGGAGCGCCTGCAGCTCTTCGAAGGGATCTACGACACGTCGATTTCCACGCCGTGGGCCTCCTCGAGCCCCTATCCCATCCTGGCCGACGCCACCGCACTCGGCGACGGCCGGATGCTGCTCCACCTTTGGGACCCGGCCAGCCCCTGGGACGCGCTGTGGATCGCCGACCACGCGGCCTACGATGTGTTTCTCGTCGACGTCGACGGCAACGGCGCGCCGGACCTGGACCTCAGCTTCCTGGTCAGCGCCGGCGGCCCGGAGCACGTCCGCTGGCTGCGAATGCGGCCGGTCGTGGGAACGCCCCAGGTCGCGCCGCGGGAAGGAGGCCGGGTCGCTCCCTGAGTTCTGAGCTCCGGCGGTCCAGCGCTCTGGGATTCCAGGTGGCCCCCATGAGTTCTTCCAAGAGGCTCGATTGACAGCACCCCGTCACGCGGCCATGCTCGAAGGGTGAGCTCCCGGGCCGAGATCGTGATCTGCGGCGCCGGCATTGCCGGCGTGTCGCTCGCCTACCAGCTCGCCTGCCGGCATGGCGTCGGCGGCGTCGTGCTCGTGGACGAGCGCGCACCCCTGAGCCTGACCTCGGACAAGTCAACCGAGGCCTACCGCAACTGGTGGCCGGGACCGGACGACGCCATGATCCGGCTCATGAACCGCTCCATCGACCTGCTCGAGGCGCTCGCGGCGGCCTCGGACGACCGTTTCGGGATGAACCGCCGGGGCTACCTCTACTGCACGGCCGACCCGGTTCGGGCCGAGGCCTACCGCGAGCAGGGCCTCGCGGCGGCCGAGGATGGCGCCGGCGAGCTTCGCATCCACACCGGGCGGATGAGCGACCCCGACTACCGGCCGCACGTCGCCGCCGGCTGGCGCGACCAGCCCGGCGGCGCCGATCTCATCCTCGACGATGCCTTGCTCCGCCAGGCCTTTCCCGCGCTTGCCGGCGATGTCTTCGCCGTCCTCCACACCCGGCGTTGCGGCTGGCTGTCGGGTCAGCAGCTGGGGATGGAGCAGCTCGAGCGCGCGCGAGCCACCGGGGTCGAGCTCGTGGAAGGCAGGGTCGAGGCGATCGACACCGCCGGCGGCCGGATCAATGGTGTGCGGGTCGCCGAGCGGGGGGGCGTCCGCACGATCGTCACCGGCCGCCTCGTCGACGCCGCCGGGCCCATGCTCCAGCCGGTGGCCCGGCTGCTCGGCCTCGAGCTGCCGGTCTTTTCGGAGCTCCACCTCAAGACGAGCTTCCGCGACTTCCTCGGGGTCGTGCCGCGGGATGCGCCCCTGCTCATCTGGGAGGACCGGCAGACGCTCGCCTGGACCGATGAGGAGCGGGCGGCGCTGGCCGCCGACGAGCGCACTCGTCGCCTCACCGAGCGCATGCCGGGCGGGGTCCACCTCCGCCCCGAGGGCCGCGACCACGTCATCATCCTGTGGCCCTACCACGCCGAGCCGACGGCCGAGACCTTTCCAATCGAGATCCCCGCAGAGTACGCCGAGGTCTGCCTGCGCGGCATGAGCCGGCTGCTGCCCGGTCTCGCCGCCTATCACGAGCGCATGCCGCGGCCCTTCGTCGACGGCGGCTACTACACCAAGACCCGGGAGAACCGCCCCCTCGCCTGTCCGCTCGAGGTCGAGGGCGCCTTCGTCCACGGCGCTTTGTCCGGCTTCGGCATCATGGCCTCGTCGGCCACCGCCGAGCTCGCGGCCGCCCACATCACCGGCAGCGCCCTGCCGGACTACGCGCCGGCCTTCCACCTCGACCGTTACTCGGACCCGGACTATGTGGCCCGGCTCGAGGCGTGGGGCGACGGCGCCCAGCTGTGAGGGTGGGGCCCCGAAGAACGAGCTCTGATCGTGACGGGGTTCGGGTCTTGATTGCCGGAAGCGGCGGCAAGGGTGGGCGAGACGCCCGCCGCCACAATCTCGACCGGCCCGCGAGGTGGCGCTGCCACACGCGGCGACCACTGTGAGGCAGCTTCGGCGCGAAAGAACGGGGCGGCGCCCGGCGGCGCCGCCCCTGATGTGTCCGTTCGAGGATCCGATCAGGGCGCCGTCATGCTCCACGCCGTGGTCGTCCCGGACTCGAAGTCGTCGGTGAAGATCGGCGAGCTGCCGTCGCACGGGCCTGCCACGGCCACGTCGGTGATGGTGATGTCGTCGATCCACCAGCCGTCGCCGGTGACGAAGACGTCGGACGAGAAGATGAAGCGCAGCTGGACGTCCTGGTTGGCCCAGGTGGTGAGCGAGCCGGTGTACTCGGTCCAGACGGTGCTGGTGCCGTTGAAGAAGGCGCCGGTGCCGAGGCTGCACGCGTCGTTGGTTTCGTACACCGCGCCCGGGTAGTTGACCGCGACGCGCTCCCAGGTGCTTCCGCCGTCGGTTGAGATCTGGACCAGGCCCTTGTCCCAGTCCTCCTCGATGTCGAATTTCGAGAAGAAGCTGAGCTCCGGGTCTGGCCCGAGGGTAAGCACCGGTGTCGTGGCGGCGGCGCACAGGTTGTTGGTGTAGGTCCCTGTGGCATAGCCGGCCCCGGTCACACCCTGACCAGCCGCCGCCGTCCACGGCGACTCCATGACGAGCTGGGCGCCGCCGGTGTCGCCGGCGTCGTCGGCCCAGGTGCCGATCACGATCGGACCGGTCGGGGCGCCGCTGGCCCGCACCAGGTTGCTCTCGCCGGAGCCGTTGCCGTCGTCGATCGCGCGAACCACGTAGGTGTAGTCGACGAACGAGGTCAGGCCGTCCATGTCGGTGAAATCGGTGGCGGTCACGCCGGTGGCGATGCGGTTGCTCAGATCCGGCACGAACGCGGGATCGGTGGAACGGTAGACGTCGTAGCTGGCTGGGCCCGTGCAGTGAATCACCGCCGGGCTCCAGGCGAGCTCGAGACTGCAGTAGCCAGCCGCCGGGTTGGTCACGGTGTCGATGCCGTCGAAGCTCGGCGCCTGCGTGCAGGAGCCGGTGGTTTGGGCCTGAGCGCAGTTGGACTGGTCGGACTCGCAGCCGCCGGTGACGTCGACCGCAGTGACCACATAAGCGTAGTCGACCTGACCCGACACCGGATCGTCGGCCCAGGAGGTCGCAGTGAGGCCACTGGCCACGAGCTCGTAGTCGGTCTGCGGACAGGTTCCGACGGCCCGATACACGTTGTAGGACGCCGCCACCGGACCCGCCGGTGACCAGCTCAGCTCGATGCGGTTGTTGCCGCCGGCGGAGGCCGCGAGGGTCGAGGGTGCGAGCGGCGTCTCGCACGGCACCGGCTCGACCTCTTCGCAGTTGCTGACGGGGCCAACGCACGAGTCGGACGCCGCCACGCCCTGGACGACGTAGACGTAGGTGATGCCGTTGACGACCTCGGTGTCGGTGTAGGAGGTCGAACCGCTGACCTCGGCGATCCGGGTGAGGCCGGCGTCACAGCCGATGTCGCTGCGGTACACCCAGTAGCGGGTTGCTCCGGTCACTGCGGTCCAGCTCAGCGTCGCCTGGTTGTTGCCGGCGGTTCCGGAGACCACCGGGGCGCCGAGAGTGGGGCAGCTGCTGAAGTTCTGGTTGCCGGGATCGCCGACGTTGCCGCAGGCGATGTTGTGATCGGCCATGGCCCCGTAGATGGCGGCGGCGTGCGGTGTGCCGTTGGCGAGCCCGTCGCCGTCGTCGTCGATGGCGAGCATGACCTGGAAGAGGTGAGAGCCGCCGCAGCCGTTGGAGTTCGGCCGGCTGCAGCTGTACATGTCATTGCCGAGGGTGGAGATCCCGCCGTACCAGAGCCGGTCGGCGAGAAGCCAGGCGCTGCGGACGTCCATGCTGAGGGGCGGCGCGGTCAGCTGTTGGTGGACGAAGTCCCACAGGGCCTGGCTCGAGATACCGGACTCGCAGTGGTCCTCGAGACCACAGGGCCCGAAGTACCAGCCGCTGCTGCAACCGCTCCACACGGAGCCGTAGTTGGCGGCCGTCCAAGGCACCCCGGCCTGGTGCAGGGTGTAGTCGAGGTCACGGATGCCGGAGCATGCCGTGCAAGCGTCGCCGTACCCACCGCAGTTACCGCTCAAGCGGAAGCCGCGGCCGACGCAGGAGTCGTGCAGGTGCAGCGCAGCCATCCAGTCTGCGTAGGTCTCGACCGGGGTCGACTGGCCGCCCGAGCCGTCATAGGAATCGAGGCTGTGACCCCACTCGTGCAAGGCCACACCCGGAATCTCGCCCAGGTTCCAACAGCCCGTGTCGGCCCGGTGGAAATTCAGGGTGTCGCCTCCCGAGCTTGCGTTGCACTCGGGGGATCCGTTTGTGTTGACGGTGATGTAGCTGTTCTTGAGCCAGCTGAGGTTGGGAAGGTAGCCCTGGGCGCGGAGGTTCGCTGCCGTGAGGTGGTAGTACTGGGTCCGTGCCGAGTGGGTGTTGCCGGGGCCGCCGGTGTTGCCCGTGGGCACGTCGCAGTCCATGCCTGAGCCGAGCGAGAAGTCGATGTCGCCGATACTGGTAGTGTTGGAGATCGAGCCGCAGGCGTCATCGATCCGGGCGTACTTGCCCTGGAGGGTCGTGGTCGCGCTGTCGCCAGGGAAGAGCCCGCCGGCGTCGGCGAACTGATCCGGCGCAGGCAGCCCGGTGTTCGCGAAGGGGAAGGGGCGATCGGCCTCGTCGACGTGGTTGTCGCCGGGGTAGGCGCCGCCGTGAATTCGGCCGTACCGGTTGGTGTCGACGAAGCGCAGGACCTCGCCGGTATGAGCGTCCACCAGGGCCTCCCAGGTGCCGGTCACACCGGGCCGGGTGAAGACATAGCGCCACGCCAGCTTGTAGGTGAGACCGCCGCCCAACGGCCCGGCGAAGTCGTCGGGATCGATGCCGAGGGGCGTGACGGGCACCAGCAGGAGACTGCCGCGATCGCTCACCCGGTCGCCAGCCGAAGCTACCGGTCCGAGATAGTCCAGGACCACGGTCCAACCAGTGTCACGGTCGATGGAGGGGGTCGTGTTCACGGTCACCGGCACGACGTTCTCGGTTGCGACCTGGATGAGATTGCCGCCGTTGATTCGGAAGTAGACCGATGCCCGGTCCACTGGCACGCCGTTCAGCTGGTATGAGAACCGGAGCAGGTACACCGAGCTGCCGACCGCCATGGTTCCAGCCGGGTCGATGACCAGGTTGGCAGAGGAGACGCCGAGAATATCGCTCGTTCGGTCCACGAAGGACCGCGCCAGACCTTCGACATAGGCCTCCGGAATGCAGCTGGTCGCATGGCAACCGGGCGCAGCGCTCTCCCACGCGAGGTCGTTCGCATGGCCCGGGATAAACGGGATCGCACCGCCGGAGATGAGCGAGGCGACGCCCCGTTTGGTGTCGATGGTGAAGCGCCAGGCATCGCCGTGCTCGGTGCGAAAGGCGTCCATCGCCTCGGTGTACGGCAGGGAGGCCTGAAGCTCGTCCGCGTCGCGGGACCACTCCACGACCCGGAGCTCAGGGCTGACGAAAGCCACAAGATCGAGGTCGGATCGGACCTCCTTCTGGCCGAAGGCAGCAACGATTGACGCCGTCGACAGGGCGACGAGGGCGATTCCAAGGACACGGCAGGCAGTGAGTTTCATGACGCATCTCCTCCAGGCAGGATGACGATCGGACAGGATGTTGACACGCGAGCGGTGGACCCCTCCACAGTGCGCTTCGTCGTTGGACGATGCGCGACTCGTATGCAGGATTATAGCCTGTTCCCATCCAGATGTTTTGATGGGTACGGTGTCGTTCCCGATCCAGAAACGAGAGGTTTTTGAGCAAGGTCTAGGAAACCGGGTGTTTACGCGGAGGCGAACTTTGGAACGCCCCACAAGGAAACCCGCAGGTTGACGCCAAGATAGCCGAAAAGCGCCGTTTCTGGATCGGGAGCTGGCCTGTTTCGGCACGCCTGGGTGTGTTGGGACTGGGGGAAGCCGGGCTACACTTCCGGACGATGCGCTGGCTGCTCCCGATCCTCATGGCTGCCGCGTCGGTCGCCGGCGCCGACGGCGCCCGTCCGATCCGGCCGGACGTCCTGCTCGTCACCCTCGACACGACTCGCGCCGATGCGATCGGTACCTCGACACCGGTCGTTACGGCGCTCGCGGCCCTCGGCACGCGTTTCCAGGTCGCAGTCACCCCAGCGCCGCTCACGCTGCCCGCCCATTCAACCCTGCTGACGGGGCTCGATCCATCCGAGCACGGCGTCCGCTCAAACGGCGGCGAAACACTGGCCGCGACTCATCCGACCCTCGCGACCATTCTCGCCGAGGCCGGCTGGTCGACTGGAGCTGTGGTCGGCTCGCGCATCCTCGACCATCGGTTCGGGCTCGGGCGAGGGTTCGATTCCTACGATGACAACATGCCCGCCGAGCAGATCGGAGAGTACGGGTACCCGGAGCGCGACGCTCGCGCAGTCACGGACGCCGCCATCGCCTGGCTGAAGGAGGCTGGTCGCGAACGCTCGTTCTTCCTCTGGGTCCACTACTACGATCCTCACGCGCCGTACAACCCACCGGGGGGACCGGTCGGGTCAGGCGACCTGGATGCCTACCTCGGCGAGGTCGCCTTCGTTGACCGTCAGCTCGGACGGCTGCTGCGGGCCTTGCCGGGCGGTCTCCGAGGAACCATCGTCGTCATCGTCGGCGATCACGGCGAGGCTCTTGGCGATCACGGCGAACGGACCCACGGGCTCTTCCTCTACCGTGCGACCATCGAGGTGCCGCTCGTCCTGGCGGGTCCCTTAGTCCCGCGCGCCAGGGTGGTCGACGAGCCGGTCGGCCTGTGCCAACTGGCGCCGACGGTGCTCCGGTTGGCGGGGCTTCCGGACAACAGCGTCGCGAGACGACCTGGACTTCCGATCGCTGACGGTGAGAACGCCAGCGTCGGGCCGATCTACGCCGAAGCGACCCTTCCGCGGACCGCCTACGGATGGGCGTCGCTTCGAGCGGTGATGAGCGGCGGCCTCAAGCTCATCGATGCCCCCCGCAGGGAGCTCTACGACCTCACCAGCGACCCGGCCGAGCTTCACAATCTCGCTGACGCCCGGCCCGATGACGTCGATCGTCTGAGCGCGCTCCTGGAGCAGGAGTTCGCCGCCGAGGAACGGCTGGTCGGGGCGCCTCCACCGGTTCTCGACGCCGAAACCCGCGCCGCTCTGCGGAGCCTCGGTTACGTCGGGGAAGAGGCCGCCTCGAGCGACGGCATCGATCCCAAGGAGGGTGTCGGAATCCTCCACGAGCTCGACGAGGCCACGGATCAGCTGCGGCGGGGCGACGTCGAGCCCGCCGTTGAGCGCCTCGAAGAGCTCGTCCGCCGGAACCCGGCTAACGGCCCCTTGCAGACCCGCTACGGTGAAGCCCTGCTTGCCGCGGGTCACGGCGATCGTGCCATCGCGGCCTATCGGGCGGCGGTGAGTCTACGGCCGCGCTCAGAGTTCGCCCTCCGGAACCTCGGCGAGGCTCTGCTCACCCTCGGTCGCAACGGCGACGCGAAGCGGGCCTTTGAGGAAGCCGTCGCCATCGATCCCCGGATGATGCCGGTGTGGCTGCGGCTTGCCGAGCTGGCGCCGGCCGGCGAACGCGCCGACATCTTGCACCGAGCCCTGGCAAACGGTGTCGTCAGCGCGACGATTTGGCTCGAGCTGGCCGAGCTGGAGTTCGCGACCGATCCGGCAGCCGCCCTCGAGTCGTGCCGCGCCGCGTCGACGCTGGCGCCGACATCAGCAGACGCGGCGCTCTGCCTGGGGCGTGCTCACCTCGCAGCGGGGGAGCCGGGTCGTGCCGCGCCGAATCTCCGGCGAGCGGCGGTGATCGGCCGCGGCACGCCGGTGGCGGCCGAGGCGGAGCAGCTTCTCGGGGAGCTCAGTCCGCGACGGGAGGGCGCTCAGGGCGAAGACGGTCGATGACCGAGGCCGACACCCACCAGATGTTGTCGCGGCCGTTGGCTGGGCTTGAGAGGATCGACGTGAGCTCCCCGTAGGTGGCCGCCTTTTGGGCGCCATCGGGGACGCGGCTCGAGGTGAAGAACAGGATCGTGCCGTCCGGCGACAGCGCCGGGCAGTAGTCGAGGCTCGCGGAGTTGATCGGCTCGCCCAGGTTGCGCGAGGGAGCAAAGCTGCCGTCAGGACCTCGGAAGGCGATGTGGAGGTCACCGCCGCCAACATCTCCGTCCCGGGCGGCGCCGAAGATCAGCCAGGCGCCGTCGGGCGCGATGAGCGCGTTGAACTCGGGCCCCGGCGAGTTGACCGCGGGCCCCAGGTCGACGGGCTCCGACCAGCCGTCGTCGCTGCGGCGTGCCCACCAGATGTCCTCGCCCCCGAGGCCGCCCGGACGATCGGAGGTGAAGGAGAGATCCCCGGTCGTGGTCAACGACGGGTAGAATTCGTCGTGCTCGCTGTTGACGGGCTCGGGCAGGGCCTCGGGCTCACCCCAGCCGGCGCCGATCCGGGGCACGCGCCAGATGTTCCAGTCGCCGGCCTCGGTCTCGCCCGGCAGCGGCCGCTCAGAGACGAAGTAGAGCCAGTCGCCGTCCGCCGAGATGAAGGGCTCGAGGTCGGCGTGCTCGCCGGAGAAGGGGGCGAACTCGGGTTCGGACCACCCGCCGTCGCCGAGGACGCGACGGACGATGAACCCACGTCGCTGCTCGAGGACGGAGTGGTAGAGCTCGCGACCGTCGGGCGTCCACGCCGTGTCCCGTTCGGCGAGCGCGGTCGCGAGGAAGAGCTCAGGGGTGTCGCCGGGCGGCTGCTGGCCGAGCCAGGGCCCGGTGGTTGCGACCTCCATTCCGGGTTGCTCCGCACAGCCAATCAGCAACGAGGTCAACGCCAGAACGACAGCAACAACCCGCATGACAACCTCCTCGGGTGGGGGTGCTACGGGATCGGGGCGGTCAGGTTTCGGTGGCCGGGTCCTTGGTGCCGCGGCGGTGCGCGGCCAACGCGGGCGGGACGCCCGCGCCACCATAGGGCACCGCGATCGTTGGTGCTGCCGTGGCACCCAACCCGGATCTGGCCGCCCTCGTGTGGCTGCGGGCGTCTCGCCCGCATTGCACGCCAAGCTCAGCCTGTTTCCACCAGAGCTTCTGGAGGGGAAGCAACCTCCTGCTGTGGCTTCGAAACGAAAGGCCCGGCGTCAGCCGGGCCGGTCCGTTTCGCCGCGATTCATCGGACGAATCGCCGTTACTCGTCCTCGTCCTCTTCCTCGCGCGACGCAGCTGCGATGATCTTCTCCTGGAGCTGCTTGGGCACCTCGGCGTAGTGGCTGAACTCCATGTGGAAGTCGCCGCGGCCGCCGGTGATGGAACGCAGGGTCGGGGCGTAGGTCAGCAGCTCGGCCAAGGGCACCTGGGCCTTGACGGTGGTCATGCCGTCCTCCGAGTCCATACCCTGGACCCGGCCGCGGCGCGAGTTGAGGTCGCCCATGACGTCGCCCATGGCGTCCTCGGGGGTGAAGACCTCGATCTGCATGATCGGCTCGAGCAGGGTCGGGTTGCAGCGCGCGGCGCAGGTCTTGAAGGCCTTGCGGCCGGCGATCTTGAAGGCCATTTCCGACGAGTCGACCGAGTGCTCCTTGCCGTCGAGCAGGGTGATCTTGAAGTCGACCATGGGGTAGCCCGCGAGGATGCCGCGCTCGGCCGCCTCCTGGATGCCCTTGTCGACCGCCGGGCGGTAGCCCTGGGAGATGGAGCCGCCGAAGATCTTGTCGATGAACTCGTATCCTTCGCCCGGGTTCGGCTCCATGAGGACCTTGCACTCGGCGAACTGGCCAGAGCCGCCGGTCTGCTTCTTGTGCCGGGTCGTGCTCTCGGCCGAGCCGGTGATGGTCTCGCGGTAGGGAACCTTGGGCTGGTGAAGGAGGACGTCGACCTTGTAGCGCTTCTTGAGCCGTCCGACGACGACCTCGACGTGGAGCTGGCCGGTGCCCGAAATCAGCTGCTCCTTGGTCTGCGGATCGCGGCCGAAGCTGATCGTCGGGTCCTCATCGCGGATCTTGGCGAGCGCCGCCGCGAGCTTGTCCTCGTCGCCCTTGGACTTCGGCTCGAGGGCGAAGCTGATCGCCGCCTCGGGGATCGAGACCGCCTCGAAAACGATGTCCTTCTTGGGCGCGCACAGGGTGTCGCCGGTGTGGGTGTCCTTGAGCTTCGGTACGGCCCCGATGTCGCCTGGGGCGAGCTCGCCGACATGCTCGAGCTCCTTGCCCTGAATCACCGACAACGCGCCGAGACGCTCGGGGTTCCGGCTGACCGGGTTGGCCACGTTGGCGTCGGACTCGACGCCGCCGGACACGATTCGCATGATCGAGATGCGGCCGGTGTAGGGGTCGGAGATGGTTTTGAAGACGTAGGCTGCAAAGGGGGCGTCCGCCGATGCGGTAAGCTCGGAGCCCTCACCGTCGATCGAGGCCTTGACCGGCCGCCAGTCGGGCGACGGCACGAGGTCGACGAGGGAGTCCATGAGCGGCTGGACGCCGACGTTCTTGCCGCCGGAGAGCGAGAAGACAGGGAACAGCGAGCGCGAGGCCACGGCCTTCTTCAGACCCTTGACGAAGGTCTCGTGGTCGAGCTCGCCGGCCTCGAGGTAGGACTCCATGAGGGCCTCGTCCTGCTCGGCCACCATCTCCATGAGGGCCTCGCGAGCGGTGGCAACCTCGTCGGCGAGGTTGGCCGGGACGTCGACCTCGGCGGCGGCGCCGCTCTCGTCGTTCGGCCACGTGAAGGCCTTGCCGGAGATCAGGTCGACAACGCCGGAGAAGCTCGTCTCCTCGCCGATCGGGACCTGCACCGGCGTGACCTCGCGACCGTACTTCTTCTGCAGCGACTCCACCGTGCGCGAGAACGACGCCCGGTCGCGGTCCATGAGGTTGACGCCGAAAAGCACCGGCAGCTCGTAGCCGGCGGCGGCCTTCCACATCTTGTCGGTTTGGACCTCGGGCCCGGCGACCGCGGACACCAGCAGCAGCGCGGCATCGGCAACCCGCAGGCCCTGGAGGGCGTCGGTCGTGTAGATCGAGTAGCCGGGAGTGTCGATGAGGTTGACCTTGGCGCCTCGGTGCTCGATGTGGGCGACCGCGGTGTTGATGGTGATCTTGCGCTCCTGCTCGTCCTCGTCGAAGTCGGTGACGGTGTTGCCGTCGTCGACCTTGAGCAGGCGGTTGACCTTGCCGCTGTTGAACAGCAGTGCCGAGACCAGGGAGGTCTTGCCGGTGTGGGAGTGGCCGGTGACTGCCACATTGCGGATCTGTTCTGTCGTGAAGGTCGTACTCATCGATGCTCCTCCGGGCGTGGGCTGGGAATCAGGTGGCGGTCTCTCCGAGGTCGATGTCGGCGCCGGTCAGAAGGCGGAAGGCCTCTAGGTAGCGGTCGAGAGTGCCTTCGATCACCTCGGCGGGCAGGGTCGGCGCCGGGGGCTCCTTGCTCCAGCCGCTGGCCGTCAACCAGTCGCGAACGAACTGCTTGTCGAAGGATGGCTGACCGCCGCCGGGGCGATACTGGTCGGCGGGCCAGAACCGCGACGAGTCCGGGGTCAGGGCCTCGTCCATCCAGACCACGGCGCCGTTGTCGTCAAGACCGAACTCGAACTTGGTGTCGGCAATAATGATGCCGCGCTCGAGTGCGTACGCGGCCGCGCGGCGGTAGATCTCAAGGGTCAGGTCGCGAATCCGGTTGGCGAGCTCCGGGCCGATCGTGTCGACCACCTCGTCGAAGCTGAGGCTCTCGTCGTGGCCCTCGGTGGCCTTGGTCGTCGGCGTGAAGAGGGGCTCGGGCAGCCGATCGGACTCGACCAGGCCGGGCGGTAGGTCGATGCCACAGACCCGGCCCGACTCGCAGTACTCCTTCCAACCCGAGCCGGCGATGTAGCCGCGGGCCACGCACTCGACCGGGATCGGCCGGAGGCGCCGCACGAGCACGCTGCGTCCAGCGAGCTCGGGGTGGTTCCGGTACGGCTCGGGGAAGTCCACCAGCTCGGTGGCGACCAACTGGTTGGGGACAAGGTCGCTGAAGCGGTGGAACCAGAAGGTCGAGAGCCGGGTCAGGATGATGCCGCGACCTGGAATGCCCGGCGACAGCACACAGTCGAACGCGCTGATCCGATCAGTGGCGACCAGAACCAGCGCGTTGTCGTGGGCGTAGATGTCCCGGACCTTGCCGCGGCTCACCAGCTCACCCTCGGGGATGGATGTGGTGAGCAGGGCGGCCGACATCTCAGGCTTCCTTGCCGCTGATCACCGCTTCGGCCTGGCGCGCCATCCGGGACTTGTACCGTGCGGCCGTGTTGCGGTGCAGCACGCCCTTGCGCCAGCCGACGTCGATCACCGAGAACGTGGTCGGCAGCAGCTCCTTGATCTTGTCCGCATCGCCGTCGCTGATGGCGGCCCGCATGAGCCGCATCTGGCGGCGCACCCGCGAGCGCACCGAGCGGTTCCGCATGCGGCGCTCGAGCGACTGCCGATGGCGCTTGCGCGCCTGCTTCTTGGTTCCTTTGATCGTCATGTCGCACACTCCTAGCTTCGAAGCCGCTCGACGCGGCATCGGGTCGCACATATTAGCGGAAGATCGGCGTTTGTGCCAGCCCGTGTGAGTTGCGAGGTTTGGGTGGGGACGTGAGTGGGTGGAGGGATCAGGGATCAGAACGTTGTGAGTCGTAAGTCGTAGAGCGTACAGACCGGCTCGTTGCCGAAACCCGGTAACCGCGGACTGTGTCACGGACAGGAGCGGTGCGTCGCGCGCGATCCGGCATCGCACCACCCCTTCTGTCGAAAACAAACCCGGAGAAACACGGCAGACGGCGTCGTCACGCCGCACCGGTCGGTTGCCCGGTCGACTTACGACTTACGACTCACGACTTACGATCCCCGCCCAGTCAGCGGATCGTCAGCCCGAGCGAGCGCAGCCTTTCCCGTGCGAGGTCGGCCTCACGCGTGCCGGGGTACTCGTAGACCACGTACTGGAGGTGGACCACGCCCTGGGCCTGGTCGTCCATCTTGAGGTAGAGCAGTCCTTTCTTGAGCTGGGCGGCGGCCGCCTTGTCCGACGTCGGGTAGTCGTCGAGCACCTTGGAGAAGATCTGCAGCGCCTCTTCGGTCTTACCCTGTGCGTCGGTACACTCGCCGATCCAGTACAGGGCGTTGTCCGACAGCTCGGTGGTCGGCCAGCGGTCCAGGTAGTCCTGGAAACCCTGCTCCGCGAGGTCGTAGTTGCCGCGCATGTAGTCTTCATACGCCGACCGGTAGAGCTCCTCAGGCGTCGACGCGGTGCTGGCGGCAGCCGGGAGGTCGCCGGCGGCAGCGGTCGGCTCCTCGCCCTCGCCGGGAGCGCCGGCCGCGGCGGAAACCGGGGGCAGGATCGCACCGGTGCCGATGCGAGCCCGCGACGCGGCCAGCTCCTGGGAGATGTTCTGGAGCTTGGTCGTGGTCAGATCGAGGCTCGCTCCGAGGGCCTCGATCTGCTCCTGGAGCTGCTTGACCTCCGCTGTGAGATCCGCGTTGGAGCGCATGGACTGTGAGCTCATCTCCTGCATGCGCGACTCCATGGCCTGCAGGTCCTTCTTGTCGAGGCTGTCGTTCTTGAGCTGCTGGATGTCGCGCTGAACGTCGGTGATCTCGCGATGGAGCAGCACCATGTCCTCTGACCCGGTGGAGCAGGCGGCGACGGGAACGAGTGCGATCGCCAGAACGGCGAGACGACGGAGTTGCATGCTGGCCTCCCGGATCTTCATCGCGAAGTGATCACGAAGTGTGCCCGTCGGTTCAGCCGCCAGGAGTCCTCGTCGTGGCCGAGGGCAAAGGGCCGCTCCTCGCCGTATGAGATCGTCCGGATCCGGACCGATCCGATCCCGAGCGACGACAGGTACTCGCGAACGGCATTGGCGCGCCGCTCGCCGAGGGCGAGGTTGTACTCCCGGGTGTTGCGCTCGTCGCAATGACCTTCGACCAGGATCTCGACCGACGGAAACTGGATCAGCCAGTTGGCGTTCTTCGCGAGAGTGGCCCGGGCCTCCGGGGTCAGATCGAAGCGATCGGTATCAAAGAAGACGTCCTCGAGGTAGCCACGCGCGTTGAGGATCGCCAGGTCTTCCGGCAGCTCCGAGGTGACCGTCTGGGTGGACAGGGTCTCGGTCACCGGCTCCCGCACCTGCTCCTCGACGACGCTCGGTGCCCTCGGCGTCGGGGTCGCCTGGGGGGCCGGGCCCGGCGGGGGCGCCTGGGCCTTGGGGCCGCTCGAGCACGCCACGATCGACGCCAATGCAATGATCACGACTCCAACGGTCAGAAACCGTGATTCGAGTCTCATGGAATCCTCCTTGGTCGCCTCACTGTAGCCCGGTTCTCGGTTGAGGTCCACTGTCTCGTCGGGCGCTCATCAAGGGTGTGACTCGGCTCACTCGGCCGAGTTCCCGGCGATGGCGGAAGGCTCGCCGAGCAGGCCGCCGTCGGGTCGGTTTAACCCCCCCGAGCGGTAGCGCTTTCCCAGGTAGTCGTAGACCACGATCGAGCCTGCCACCGCCAGGTTGAGGCAGGGGACCAATCCCCACTGCGGGATCTCGACCACGAGCGTCGCCTCGTCGAGAAGCTCGGTGGGCAGGCCGTGGAGCTCGGCCCCGAGGAGAAAGCAGGGCCGCTCCGGGTACCGGGCCTCGAAGAGGTTGGTGGAACGCTCGGCGAGCTCGACCGCCACCAGCTCCCAGCCACGAGATCGGAGGTGGGCTCGCAGGGCGTCGGGCGTTGCCGGCAGCTGCACGATCCTGGTGTAGAGCTCCGAGGTCTTCGCGGCCTCGACATTCCAGTCCCGGTCGCCGAGCAGGATCACCTCGTCAGCGGCGGCGGCGTGGGCCGTGCGCACGAGGGTCCCCACGTTGTGCTCCTTCGTGATCTCCCAGGCCGCCACCGCGAAGGGCCGCAGTCCGCGCCGGTACTCCGCGAGTCGGCGTTCCCGCCGCTCCGCCCGCCGCTGCTCCGCGAACTCGTGCTTGGTGGTCATCGCCCGCAATCATACAAGTGACGTCTCCGCAACCATCCGAACAGCCCATCGGGGGTGGGTTCCACAATCACCTGCTGGACGAGGTGACCGGGACGTTTTCGGTTCCGGGCGGCAGGAGAAACGCCCGCCCCGCAACTGCCACGCTGGATCGTGGTTGCGATGATTGTGGCTGCGGGCGTCCCGCCCGCAATGGGTTGTTCGGAGTCCGACGATCGGGCGGGAGGGTCTTCCCGGTTGATAGGTGGCCGAAATACGAAATCCCGCAGCTGCGGGATTTCGTGGTGGCGGGTGTGCCCGCCCGGACCTTTTCAGTGGGTAACGCGGCTGTGAGGTCCGTCAACACCCGCGGTCCCTTCCCTTGGGACACTCTTAATATGGTGTGGACCGTAGAGCCTTGTCAAGGGTCGGCATCGTCAACATCGTCCCCGGCTGCCGCGAGCGTCGCGGGATCGAAGGCGTCCGGCAGGAGCTCGGCCACGGTCGTTCGCCGCCGCTCCCCGCCGATGTTCGCCATGACGACCTCGAGGTTCCCGAACTCAGCCAGCACCTGCCGACAGGCGCCGCACGGCGAGGCCGGCGGCGACGATGTCGTCACGACGGCGACCGCAACGAGGTTGCGGCCGCCGCCGGCCACCGCTGCGGCTACCGCGTGCCGTTCCGCGCACACCCCGAGGCCGTACGAGGCGTTCTCGACGTTACAGCCGGTGAAGACGCGTCCGTCCGCCGTCAGCACCGCCGCGCCGACCCGGTAGCCCGAGTAGGGCGCGTAGGCGCGGTCCCGAACCGCCGAAGCGGCCTCGACGAGCCGATCGATCTGGTCGTTGTTCATACCTTGATTCTATGCTCATCGCCGTCGGCCGCTGTGGCGACGGGGCCTCGGCAGAGCCCCGAAAAGGAGACGGCCGCCCAGAGGCGGCCGCTGCGACGTCATGGGTCGGGCGCCCGGCGTCAGTGCCGGCGGGAGCTCGACCTCGATCCGCCGGACGATGCCGAGGACCTCGGTGGGGACGAGGAGCTCGGGCTCGAGCGGGACGATCCCGACGATCGGGCTCCGGGCGAGCCCGATGACGAGCGGGACGGTGCTCGCGTCGACGGTGCCGAGGCCGAGGATCTCCCGGTCGACGGTGCGCTCCGAATGGGGGAAGGAGAGCCCACGTACGGTGATCCGGAGCCCATGGCCCGGCTCGGGCGCGACGGCGAGGTGCGGGGGACGATGACCGGTCTCGACGAGCTCGCGGACGGGCTCGCCGGACCACTGCCGACGCGCGGCGACACCGGTTGTCGCACGATGGGGGACGAGGGGCTGCGAGTGGTCGGGGCGGAGACGCTCGACGGCGCTCTCCCCGAGGGGGTGACGGTTGTGGGACGGCCGCTGCGGCGAATGAGTGGGCTCACCCGAGGCTCGACCAATGGACGGCTCGAGCTCGCACTCTCGTTGGCGATTCGGCCCGGCCGATACGGATTGGGCTGGCTTCGCCGACCGAGATCGGCGGAGGTCGAGGTTCGGAACGGAGAGCCCGGTTCGCTCGTCAGCACCGGTCGACGGGTCGAGCTTTCACCACCGGCCGCTGCCGACGACCGCGGCTCGCTGCCGGGGCGAGAGGCGACGATCGACTGCGCCGACGAACGGCTGAGCTCGTTCAGGGTCGAGGGTTGGACCAGGCGGGCGATCTCGGCCTCGTCGAGCGCCGGATCGCGGGCCATGACTCGGGTGATGTCGCGACCGGTGCGGGCGGCGACACCGCTGAAGGTCCGTGACAGCTCATCCGAAACCCGAGCCGCGGACGGGGCGCGGGTGGTCAGTGGTCCGGTGACGACGACCCCGGTCGCGTTGCCCTGATCGGGCAGCACCCGATCGCCGGAGCGGACGAGGCGGGACAGGTGCTCGCTCGCGAAGTCATCGGTGGCGACCACGTTCCAGCCGGCGCGGTCCATCTCCGACACCCGGACGCGGCCCGTGAAGTCGGCAGCGGCGATGGCCGCACCGGTTTGGGGGGTCAAACGACGTCCGCCGCCGGGGCTGCCGGCATCGGCCTGCAGCCGCTGACCCGGGGTCTGACGGCGGGTAGGCCCGTCGCCGGGGACGTTCCCGCCCTGGGGTGGCACGACGTTGCCTCGCGGCGGTCTCGGCTCACCCGATCCAGGCGGAGGGTGATGCCCCGGCCGGTGGTGGTCGTAGCCCCACCCCCAGCCCGGATACCAGTTCCAGTAGTAGGAGGCGTAGTAGCCGTACGGGGACCAACCCACGTAGCCGGGCCACCAGCACCAGCTCACCCATGCCGGGCTCCACACCGGGCCCCAGCTCCACACCCAGCCGAGCCCGGCGGCCAGATACCAGCTGCCGTAGTGGTACGGCAGCCAGCCCCACGGCTCGTAGGAGATCCAGGACCAGCCGGTTGGGGTCCAGTACCAGCGGCCGGCGGTGTAGGGGCGCCAGTCGGGATCGACCGTGGGTTGCCAGCCCCAGCTCGACGTGGCGTCGACATAAACCCAGGTTCCGTAGCTGTCGAGGCCGGCCGCCTCGCGTGCGTACCGCGGATCGACATGCTGGGAGCTTTCGCCCGAGTAAATTTGACGCCGCTGATCGACCCAACGGGCGAAGTCGTCGCCCCAGGTGAGGTACGGCTCGACTCCGGTGACCTCGCCGGACCGCACCTCGGCTGCGGTGGACGCCTCGATGACGACTCCTCCAGCGGTGGTGGCGGCCTCGGCGAGCCCTTCCCAGACCTCGACCCGGAGCCCTCCGGAGGGGAGCTCCTCGATTCGGTACAGGCCCGCTTTGTTGAGGTACACGGTCGCGTTCGAGCCGTCCACGCGCAACGGCTCGTCGCCCGCGGCATACTCCGGCACCTGGATCAGGAAGGTCCCGTCGATGAGGAAGAGCACCGTTCGATCACCGCTGACGTCGCGGCTGTTGGCGACGGCGTCGAGGCTCACGGTGGTGTACTCGTCGAGCCACAGGAGGGAACCGTCGGCGAGCACCACCTCCATCCGCGCCTCACGTGCGGTGTCCATCCGGTCGCCGACCACGAGCGGCATGTTGATGACCGCCTCGATGGCGTCTTCGTTGCTGGCCGGCTGAACCGTGGCGTAGCGTTCGAGGTAGGAGATGTAGCTCAGCGAGGTCGGGTCGTCCCCTTCAGAGGCCACAAGCGATCCCGCTGCCATGAGGATCAATGCTGCCGTCGTGAGCGTTTTCATCGTCCTACCTCCCGGTCGCTGGAACAAACTGCAATGGCCATGCCAACAAACGCAGACGCCGGCGGTTTCGGTCCGAACCGCCGGCGCAGGCGTGATTGATCGTCTGTTTTGAAGGCCTCAGCTCTTCTTCAGGATCTCGTTGACCGCGTCGAGGAACTGACCGGGTGGCAGGTAGCCATTGATCCGTCCCCGCTCTTCGCCGTGGGGTGACAGAACCAGGACCGTCGGCAGGCTTTCCACCGCGTGCTCGTCGGACAGCTCCTTGCCCGATCCGTCAACGTCGAGGGCGAGGGGGACCAGCGAGCCGGCGATGAGGGACATCACCTCGGTGTCGCGGTAGGTCGTGGACTCGAGCTTCTTGCACCACACGCACCAGTCGGCCTCGAAGGTGACGAGCACCGGCTTGTCCTCGGAGCGGGCACGGGTGAATGCGCTGTCCCAGCTGTGCTCCCAGTCGAGCTTGGCCGACCCGTGGGCCGAGACGGCGGCGATGGACGACGCCGGCGGAACAACGTCCGACGGGGCCTCGCCACACGCAACGAGGGCGACCAGCATGAGGAGCGCTGGGAAGGTGAATCTGAGTGTGTTTCCGTGTCGTGCCATGGCGACCTCCCGTTGGCGGCGGTGATTATATCACCGGTTGGCGATACAGTATGCTGCCTCCGCGGTTCTGGTTACCGGGCGGCGCCGCTGGCCGTTCTCATCCAGAAAATCTGGTGGAAACCAGCCCGGGCTCAGCTTGCGCCCCGTCATGCACAGTGACATGATCCGCCCATGTCGCGGCGGACCCTGTCCCTGTTCCACCGGATCGAGAAGGCCCTCGAGACCATTGCCTTGGGCTCGAGTCCGCTCGAGACGATCCACGATGTCGCCGAGTACATCGCCGCCAATTTCGCCGACGACCTCGGCATCCGCGGCGGGCGGATCTACGTTCATTCCGACGGTAGCTACGAGCTCGTGAGCGGCTTCGGCGACGTCACCAAGCCGCCCATCGGGCTGCGGGTGTGGCGCACCTACGCCCCCTTCGAGGAGCTTCTGGACGTCGGGCTGGTGGTGATGAACCGGGACGACCCGCGACTCGACCAGCATCTAGAGCGCGAGCTCGGAACCCGTGACTGCTTCGCCGCCATCTCGGTGGCCGATGGGCAGTACGTGCTGTCCTTCGACGTGGACTGCCAGGGTGAAGACGACGACGAGCTGCACGGGACCCTCAATATCGTCCGGTTGGCCGTCAACCAGAAGCTCCGTGAGGAGCGGATCATGGCGATGATGGAAGAGGCCCGGCAGATTCAGAACTCCATCCTGCCTCGTCACCTGCCCAAGCCGGGCGACTTCGAGATCGCCGCCCGAAGCGTTCCCGCCGAGATCGTCGGCGGCGATTTCTACGACGTCATCATCCTCGACGACGACGTCTTCTCGGTGGTCATCGCCGATGCCGCCGGACACGGCCTGCCGGCAGCACTTCAGGTGCGAGACGTGTTCACCGGCCTGCGCATGGCCTTGTCGCGGGAGTTCAAGCTGTCGCGCACCGTTCAACGCCTCAACGGGATCATCCACCGCAGCCGTCTGGCGACCAAGTTCGTGTCGCTGGTGCTGGTGGAGATCGACCTCAGGGGCACCGTGATCTACTGCAACGCTGGCCACCCTCGCCCGGTGCTGATGCGCGCAGACGGATCGGTGGCCCGGCTCGACATCAGCGGACCGATCCTCGGGCCGGTGCCCAACGCCACGTACTCGATCGGCATCCAGTGCATGGGTCCAGGCGACTCATTGATTCTGTTCACCGACGGTGTCACCGAGGCGCTCGATGATGCCGGCGACGAGTACAGCGTCGAGCGCCTCGTGCACGCCGCCCGAACGGTCCGCCACCTTGACCCGGCCGCCATGGTCGATCACATCTGCAACGACCTCGCGGACTTCTCACAGCGCAGCCCCGGCGAGGACGACCAGACCGTGGTCATCGTCAAGCGCCGGGTCGCCGAGATCGAGGAGGCTCCGGCATGATCGACTTTCGTGCGAGTGCATTCTTCAACCTGGAGGGGGTTGCCCACAGGGACCTGTTCGACGATGGCGAGCCGGTGTGGACGGCCCTCGGCGAGCGTCTCGCGGCCTATCTCGAGGCCTGGACCGATTGGACCATCGCCGGCCCGCTGGCGCCTGGCGTCCACCTTCTCGGCGACCGAATCTTCATGGCGGCCGGCTGCTCGGTGGAACCCGGAGCGGTCATCGTCGGGCCGGCGGTGATCGGTGCCGGGGTCACCATCCGGACCGGCGCCTACGTGCGACAGAATGTCGTCCTGTGCGATGGAGCACTCGTCGGCGCCCACAGCGAGGTCAAGGGCTCGATCCTGCTGCCCGGCGCCAAGGCGCCTCACCAGGCCTACGTCGGCGACTCGATCCTCGGGCGCGACGTCAACCTCGGCGCCGGCACGATCTGCTCCAACGTCAAGAACATCGGCCGCGAGGTCACCTTCCGGGCTGGCGGCGAGGTGATCCGGACCGGACTGCGCAAGTTCGGGGCGGTGCTCGGCGACGACTGCAAGACCGGCTGCAACACGGTGCTCAACCCCGGGGTCCTCATGGGTCCGGGCTCGGTGACCTACACCAACGCCAGCCTGCGTGGCGGTTTCTACCCTGCGGGCACCTTGGTCAAGGTCCGACAGGAGCAGCGGTTGGTGGAGATGGACAAGCTGCGGCGGTAGCGGCAGCGATCAGTATCCACGCCCCGCTCGATCCCGATCCCGTTGCTCGTGCGCCGGTCGCTCGGCGACCCACCCTCGCCCGTCAGAGGTCGGGGCCGAGCTCTCCGGCCGTCGGCGTCGGCTTGAGGCGGTCGTCGGCAGTCTCGAGAGCGAGGGTGTCCGGCATGGGCTCGCCGGGCTTGGGCTCGTAGTAGGGCAGCTGGAAGGGCCAGGGCAGCTCGTGGAGGGGAACGTCCTGCTCCCGGCACGGCTCGGTTGGCTCGGTGCCGTCGAGAAAGGCCTCGAGCACCACCGTCGTCTGGTGGCGGCAGGGCGGCACGGCGCGCTCGCCCGTGTACCAGTCGACCGGGGTGAAGACGACGCCTGCGGGAATCGGGAAGTCCTCGTCCCGGGTCGCCTCGTCGAGGGTTTCGAGGTAGCCGGCCATGAAAGCGTTCCAGATCGGCTGAGCCGCCTTGGCGCCGGTCATCTTCTTGGCGATGGGGGCCTTGTGGTCGCGGCCCACCCAGACGCCCACGGTGATCCGCGGCGAGAAGCCGATGAACCAGGCGTCGGAGTAGTCGTCGGTGGTTCCGGTCTTGCCGGCGAGGTTGGCGTCGAGAGAACGTGCCGACATACCGGTCCCACGCTCGATGACGCCCTCGAGGACATGCAGTCCGAGGTAGGTGACGGGCGCCGGCATGATCGGCTCGACGTGGGGGTAGGTCCGTTCGAGCGGCCGCCCGTCACGGTCGAAAACCTCGGAGATGAAGTAGGGCTCCGGGAGCTCGCCGAGGTTGGCTATTGCCGCATATGCCCGAACCAGGTCGATGAGCCGGACCCCGAGCGAGCCCAGTGCCAGCGATGGGTAGGGGTGGAGCTCGGTGGAGATGCCGAAGCGGCGTGCGGTCTCCACCACCTGCTCTGAGCCCACCATCTGCTGGAGCTTGACCGCCGATGCGTTGTAGCTGAGCTCGAGGGCGCGCCTGAGGGTGGTGATGCCGTAGTAGACGTTGTAGTAGTTCTTCGGGCAGTAGGTCAGCTCGCCGGAGCCATCGGGCAGCAGGAATGGACAGTCGAAGACCGTGTCGGCCGGCGAGTAGCCCTGCTGGAACGCGGTCAGGTAGACGAAGGGCTTGAACGCCGATCCGCACTGGAGGCTCGACTGGACGGCCCGGTTGAACTCGGAACGCTCGAAGTCGAAGCCTCCGACAACCGCCAGCAGGGCTCCGGTCTGGTTGTCCATGGCGACCAGGGCGCCCTCCACCTTGGGCTCCTGGAGCAGGGACACCGGAATCACCGCGTCGGGCTCGGTGGGGATCTTCTCCGGCAACCGGACCAGCACCAGATCGCCGGTCTTGAGCAGTCGGCTCATGGACGCGGCGCCGGTCCAGCTCACACCGTCCATGTCCAGGCGCGCCTGCCGGTCGGCGATGCGAAGCCGGGCCTCGCGCCGGCCGGCCTCGAGCACCACCGCCATGACCATTCCCTTCGGCTCGAGCTCGAGCTGCCTCCAGGACGGGTGCTCGTAGCTGTCGGCGGTTTCGACCTCGCCATCGCCGATCACGTTCGGCGGTCGTCTGAACCCGATGTAGGTCATCTCGAGGTCGACCAGACCGTCGCGGACGACCCGCTCGGCGAGCCGCTGGAGCTCGGGGTCCATCGTGAGGTGGACCTCGAGACCGCCGGTGTAGAGGGTCTCTGTGGTGTACCTCTGCTCGATCTCCTTGCGCGCCATCTCGAGGAAGTAGGCGCCGGTGGCCACCCGTTCGCGGTGGAGCTCGACGCCGAGGGGTTGGGCGACGGCCTCGGCGTGTGCCTCGTCATCGATGAAGCCGAGCTCGAGCATCCGGTCGAGCACCTTGTTGCGTCGAGCCAGAGTGTTGTCCGGTCGCGTGACGGGGTTGTACCGGTTGTTGGCGCTCGGGATCATGCCGGCGAGCAGGGCCGCTTCGGCGAGGGTCATCTCCGATGCGGGCTTGTTGAAGTAGAGCTGTGACGCCGCCTCGACCCCGTACGCGCCGTGGCCGAAGAAGACCTGGTTGGCGTACATGGTCAGGATCTGGTCTTTGGAGTAGCGCTTCTCGATGTCGATGGCGAGCAGCGCCTCCTTGGCCTTCCGGGTCACGGTCTTCTCGCGCTCGAGGAAGAGGTTGAGGGCGAGCTGCTGGGTCAGGGTCGACGCACCGCCGCGGGAACCGAACCGGCGGTCACGAAGGCTGTACCACGCCGCGCGGAGAATGGCCTGCGGGTCGACGCCGCCGTGTTTGTAGAAGTCGGCATCCTCGATGGCAACGATGGCCTTCTTGAGGTTGTCGGGAATCTGCTCTGGCGCGAGCTCGACCCGCTGCTCGAGCGCCCAGCTGGCGATCGGGCTGCCGTCGCGGGCGACGACGTGGGTCGCGGTGGCCGGTCGGAAGGTCGCGAGGCTGTCGACCTGGGGCACGTGCAGGAACTGGGCCGCCACCCAGCCGGCCAAGGCCCCGAAGAGCATGCCGGCCGCGACCGCCACCCCGACGTAGGCAAGCACGCGAAGGAGCTTCCCGCGCATGCCGACAGGGTAGCAGAGGAATCGAGGCGGCATTGTGACGAAAGAGAGGCAATCCGCGCCCGTCAACCCCGGGACCCTGCGGCCGCACGGTCCTGTCTCACCGGTGGAACCTGTGTCATCCTTGGATATGCTCGAGATCGTGGTCGGCCTCGGCGCCAACCTGGGTGACCCGGCGGCGGCGTTTGCCGTCGCCGTGGCCGAGCTCGCCTGCCAGGGACAGGTTCGTGCCGCCTCCCGGTTGTGGCGGACCCGACCGCTGGGCCCTGGCCAACCCGATTACGAGAACGCGGCCATCAGGATCGGCTGGCCGGGAAGTCCGTGGCAGCTTCTCGAGGTCTGCCGGGAGCTCGAAGGTGCAGCGGGCCGGGACCGTCAAAACGAGATCCGATGGGGCCCGCGCCCCCTCGACCTCGACCTCCTCATCGCCCTCGACCTGGTGACCCGGGGCCCGCGGCTCGAGCTGCCGCATCCCCGCCTCGCCGAGCGCGCCTTCGCGTTGGTTCCGGCGGCCGAGGTGGCTCCGGACTGGCGGCATCCTCTGCTCGGCCGGACGCTCGCAGATCTCGCTGCAGAGGCCGTCGGGATCAACCCCGACGCGCTCATCTCGAATCGGCCGTTTGAGATCGCGAACCACCCGCTTCGTGACCACTCCCAATGATTGACGGAGGCCGATTCCAGGTCAGACGATCGGTCGGGAGCCGGGCTTGTCGACGGCCACGCCATCGTGGCACAGCGGGCAATCGGCGGCCGGCCAGGTAGGGAAGACGACCTCGAGCAGCGTCCTGAAGGGACGGGGCTCGAAGGGGTTCGCGACTCCCGAACGGTTGACCAGGGATGCGAGACCGACGACCTCGGCGCCGGCGGCGCCGAGCACGTCGATGACCTCGCGGGTCGAGCGCCCGGTGGTCACCACGTCCTCGACGATCACGACCCTTTGGCCGGCGCCGACGGCGAAGCCTCGTCGCAGCACCATCACGCCGTCCGCCCGCTCGGTGAACAGGAAGGGCACGCCGAGGGCACGGGCCGTCTCGTGGCCTATGATGATCCCGCCCATGGCCGGCGACACGACCACATCGACCTCGCCCACGGCTTGGGTCACTGCCGCACCGAGCAGAGCCCCGGCTCGTCCCGCGCGCTGTGGGTCGGCCAGGTACAAGGCGCACTGCAGGTAGTCGCCCGAGTGGAGCCCCGACGACAGGAGGAAGTGCCCGCGCTGATGGGCGCCGCAGGCGGTCAGCTCGTCCAGGGTGACGGCATCGCTCACGTCTCCTCCCGGGAGATGTCATAGGCCTGCATCTTCTTGTACAGGTTCGATCGCGGCGTGCCGATGGCGCGCGCCGTGGCGGCCACGTTCCAGCCGTTCTTCTCGAGGTGGTGGAGCAGGTAGGCGATCTCGGAGGCGCGCTGAAAGTCGGCCAGGGTCGGCTCGGCGAGGAGGCGGTCGAGCTCGCCGCCGCCGGCGGGCGCCGCGAACAGGTCGAGGCCGCCGATCGTGTCGTCGAGCTCCATGATGACCGCGCGCTCGATCACGTTCTTGAGCTCGCGGACATTGCCGGGCCACGGGTGTCGCAAGAGCTGGTCGAGGGCCGCGAGGCTCCAGCTCTTGGGCCGTCGGTTGTACTCGGCACAGAAGCGTTCGGTGAGGTGCTCCACGAGCATCGGGATGTCCTCGGGGTGCTGTCGCAGCGGCGGCGTCTTGAGCAGCACGACCGCCAGGCGGTAGTAGAGGTCCTCACGAAAGGCACCGTCGGCGACCGCGGCCGCCAGGTCCTTGTTGGTTGCGGCGATGACCCGCACGTCGACCGAGAACGGCCGCTCCGCCCCGACCGGCTCGACCTCGCCGTCCTGGAGCACCCGCAGCACCTTGGCCTGGGTCTTGAGGCTCATGTCCGCGACCTCGTCGAGGAAGACCGTGCCCTGGTCGGCCTGGACGAACTTCCCCGACTGACGGCGGTGGGCCCCCGTGAAGGAGCCCTTCTCGTGACCGAAAAGCTCGGACTCGATCAGCTCCTCGGGGATGGCGGCGCAGTTGACCCGGATGAACGGACGCCGAGCCCGTCCCGACAGATGATGCAACCGGCGTGCCACCAGCTCCTTGCCGGTGCCTGACTCGCCGAGAACCAGCACCGTGGCGTGCGACGGCGCAACCCGGGCGATCTCCTCGCGGAGGCGGCTGATGGCGGCGCTGTCCCCGAGCAGCGGTGGCGGCTCCTCGGCGATCGCGAGCTCCCTCGACACCCGCCCCTGGGCGACGGCTCCGCGAACGGCGAGCAGCAGGTCGGCGCGGTCAGGCGGCTTGGTCAGATAGGCGGCGGCGCCGGCGTCCAGGCACTGCTGAGCGGTGAACTGGTCGCCGTGGCCGGTGAGGATCACCACCGGGATCTCGAGGCCGCGCTGGGAGAGGTTCTCGAGCAGGCCGAAGCCGTCCATTCCCGGCATCTTGATGTCGAGAAGAGCGGCATCGGGCTGGAGGGAGTCGAGAAGGTCGAGGGCCTGAAAGGCGTCGCCGGCCTGCTCCACCTGGTAGCCGGCGCCGGTGAGGATGCGATCGAGCACCTTGCGCACCCCGACGTCGTCGTCGATGATCAGCACCCGCCCGTCCATGCCGACATGGTAGCAGCCAAGCTCGTTGCCGCCAGAGTTTCTGGACGGGAACGGGCTGGACCAGGGATGCGGCATCCGGCGACTTTGGTAAGGAGCATCACCGGCTCGAGCTCTGGGGCCGACGGTGGAGGCCCGAAGGCGAGGCCGTTTCGGGTACAGTGAAGATGGAGTGTTGTCATGGTCTCCTTTCGATGCATCCTGACTGTCGCAATCTTGATCATCCTGCCGCTCGCCGCGATCGGGCCGGTCTCGGCCTGGGACCTCACCCGGTCCGTGAGCGACGACTTCCCGCCCGCCATTGGAATCGCAGGCGAGCCCCTGGTCGGACTGGATGTGCCCGACGCCGATCCGACCTTCGAGGACCAGCTGATCGAGCTCGTCAACCAGGAGCGTTGGTCGAACGGTCAGCTGCCGCCGCTCAAGCGGGTCGACCTGCTCGACACGGCGTCGGAGACCCACAGTACCAACATGGCGGGCCGGGACTTCGTGATGCACTGCGATCCCGACACCGGCACCATGCCGTGGGACCGGATGCTGGCGGCCGGGTACAGCTACTCGAGCGCAGCGGAGAACATCGCCTGGGGTTACACGTCGCCGGAGTCCGTGATCGCGGGATGGATGGCGTCGTCGGGCCATCGGGCCAACATTCTGTCCTCGACCTTCCGTGAGATGGGCAACGGCTACTTCGAGCAGGGGAACGACCAGCCGAACGTCCGTCGAACGACGGTCAGCTCCTCGTGCACCCCCAACATCTTCAACGAAGGTCCGTTCTTCCGTTACTGGACGCAGGACTTCGGTGGCCGCAATGCGGTCTACCCCTTGGTCATCGCGCGAGAGGCCTACCTCACCGAGAGCCGCGACGTGGATCTCTATCTCTACGGCAGCGGCTGGGCTGACGACATGCGGTTGCGCAACGAGACCGGCGCCTGGACCGACTGGCTGACTTTTGCCAGCAACCTCCCCTGGCAGCTCAGCTCAGGCAGCGGCACCAAGACCGTGACCGTTGAGCTGCGCAATGGGGCCACGGTCCTGACCTCGTCGGACACCATCATCCTTGACGACAACGGGGAGCTCGTCTTCAGCGACGACTTCGAGTCGGGCGGCACCTCGAGCTGGAGCGTGGTGGCGCCCTAGGAGCTTGTAGCGCAAAGATCAGCGGCGTCTTTCGGGTTCCGTGAAGGCCCTTTTTCGTTGCATTTTCGGCCCGTACTCTGAGTACTGCTCCGAAATCGCGCCTCAAATGGCACTTCACGGCTCTCCGAAATCCATCCGCCACCTTCACGCTACAAGCTCCTAGCCCGGGTCAGATCCTCGCGACACTCTGATCGACCTGCCCTTGGCCGGGCGTCGATGCCGGAGTAAAATTCCCGCGCAGCGACCGGCTGCGGGAGGATGATCATGACCGACGTACAGAGGATCCTCGACGAACTCGGCCTCGAGGCCAGCAACTCCGGCGCCTGCTCGGGCGCCTGGATCACACCCGCGGCCGGCCGCGAGCTGGTGAGCGTCAACCCGACCACCGGCGAGCCCATCGCGTCGGTCGTCCAGGCCGACGAGGCCGCCTACGAGCAGGTGGTCCAGGCGGCCGCCGATGCCTTCGTCGACTGGCGCATGGTTCCGGCCCCCAAGCGCGGCGAGATCGTGCGCGACCTCGGCAACGAGCTCCGGAAGTTCAAGGACCCTCTCGGCCGGCTGGTGTCGCTGGAGATGGGCAAGATCCTCTCCGAAGGGCTCGGCGAGGTCCAGGAAATGATCGACATGTGCGACTTCGCCGTTGGCCTGTCGCGCCAGCTCTACGGCCCGACCATGATGTCGGAACGGCCCCGCCACCGCATGTACGAGCAGTGGCACCCGCTCGGCGTGGTCGGGATCATCTCGGCTTTCAACTTCCCGGTGGCCGTGTGGTCGTGGAACGCGGCCCTTGCCGCGGTGTGTGGTGACACCATGGTCTGGAAGCCGTCGTCTTCGACCCCGCTCACCGCCGTCGCGGTGCAGAGGATCTGCAACCGGGTTATGGAGCGACACGGCCTTTCCGGCATCTTCAACCTCGCCATTGGGCCGGGCTCGGTGGTCGGCGAGCGCCTCATCAACGACCCGCGCGTGCCGCTGGTGTCGTTCACTGGCTCGACCCGTATGGGACGCCACGTGTCGGAGGCGTGCGCGAAGCGCTTCGGTCGGAGCATCCTCGAGCTCGGCGGCAACAACGCGATCATCGTCGAGCCCGACGCCAACCTCGACCTCGTGCTGCGCGCCGTCCTGTTTGCTGCGGTCGGCACCGCCGGCCAGCGCTGCACCAGCCTGCGTCGGCTCTTTCTTCACTCGTCGATCGCCGACCAAATGGTCGACAAGCTGGTCAAGGCCTACGGCAGCATCACCATCGGCGATCCCCTCGAGGACGGCATCCTCATGGGGCCGCTGGTCAACGAGGGTGCGATCGGCGACTACGAGAAGGCGCTCGACAAGGTTCGCGAGCAGGGCGGCGAGATCGTCTGCGGCGGCCACCGCATCGACCGTCCAGGCCACTACGTCGAGCCGACCATCGTCCGGTTGCCCGAGCAGATTCCGATCGCCTGCGACGAGACCTTCGCGCCGATTCTCTACGTCCTCACCTACGACAACCTCGATGACGCGGTGCGGGTCCACAACTCGGTGGCCCAGGGCCTGTCGTCGGCGATCTTCACCTCGAGCATGTACTCGGCCGAAAGCTTCCTGTCGCACGAGGGCTCCGACTGCGGCATCGCCAACGTCAACATCGGCACCTCCGGCGCCGAGATCGGCGGCGCCTTCGGCGGCGAAAAGGAGACCGGCG
>Ga0316576_10000113_pt1 | contig 30303 bp, 30 predicted proteins | sample S0NA_FD_203075 | JGI IMG/M metagenome (GOLD analysis project Ga0316576, IMG submission 203075) | Rhizosphere microbial communities from salt marsh grasses in Alabama, United States - S0-2_050615r3r5 | ecosystem: Host-associated > Plants > Roots > Rhizosphere | place: USA: Alabama | collected...
GCTGCGGGCCGCCCTCGCCAGGGGGAAGGACCAGGTCGAGCAGGGCGGCGGCAGCGAGATGCCCGTTTCGGACGCCGCCCGGGAGGCCATGGGGGTGCTCGCCGACCTGGTGGCGGAGCGGGTCCTGGGGACCGCGCCCGGCGACTGGCTGGACTCGTTACAGGGGCTGGATGCGCTCGCCTCCTGGTGCACGGGGACGAGCACGGGTGCGGCCCGTCTCGTGACGCGGGTCCTGGACGATGACCACGCGGATCTGGGACGCTCCAAGATCAAACCCCTCCCGGAGAACGATGCCGGCCGGATCTCGGCCGAGCTGGGGCCCCGCCTGGGGTCGGGCGCGGCCGACGAATTCGTCGCCCGGCCCACCTGGGATGGGGAGCCCCGCGAGACCAGTCCGCTCACCCGCGGCCTGGACGCGCCCCTGATCCGGGACCTGGCCGGGCGATTCGGCAATGGGATCCTGACCCGGCTTGCCGCTCAGCTCCTGGAAGTGACCCGGATCGCCAGCGGGTCGGAGCCGGCAGAGGGGATCCGGTCGGCGGCTCCGGGGTCCAAGGCAACGGGCGATGGGATGCGCTGGATCGCGAAGCCCGGCGTCGGTCTTGCCCAAGTCCCGGCCGCCCGGGGGCTCCTGATCCATCGGGTCGAGGTCAGGGAAGGGCGGGTGGCGGACTACCGTATCCTGGCACCGACCGAATGGAACTTTCACCCCCGGGGGGTGGTGACGGCGGGGCTGGACGCCATCGCCGCGCGCGTGCGGGGACCGGAGCTTAGGCCCCTGGCCAGGCTGTTCGTCGCGGCCGTGGATCCCTGCGTCGACTTCGACCTCGTCGAGCGCTGATCACAACCCTGGGGGTCGGGCGGGAGCGACCCCATTTATCGGAGATCACCCCATGTGCCTCGCCATTCCAGCCAAGATCGCCACCATCGAGCCGGACGGCCAGACCGCCCGCGTGTCCCTGGGCGGCGTCACCAAGGAGATCTCACTCGCCCTGGTGGATGAGGTCGCGGTCGGCGACTATATCCTGGTCCACGTGGGCTATGCCCTGAATCGTCTGAGCGAGGAGGAGGCGCAGCGCACCCTGACCCTGATGAGCGAGGCGGGTGTCCTGGACGAGGAGCTGGGTGTCAATCCACCCATTCCGGGGAGTGCCGGAGGTGAGGCATGAGGTACGTCGATGAGTTCCGGGACCAGCGGCTGGCCCGGGGGCTCGCCGAGGCCATCGCCGCGGAGGCGCATCCGGGCCGCGTGTACCGGCTGATGGAGTTCTGCGGCGGCCACACCCACGCCATCTTCCGTTACGGCGTTCAGGACCTGATGCCACCCAACGTGCGCTTCGTGCACGGCCCCGGCTGCCCGGTCTGTGTCCTGCCCATGGCGCGCATCGATCACGCCATCGCCCTCGCCACCCGCCACGGCGTCACCCTGTGCAGCTACGGGGATCTCATGCGCGTCCCCGCCGGCGAGCGCCGCAGCCTGCTCAAGGCCAAGGCCGAGGGCGCCGACATCCGCATGATCTACTCCACCCAGGACGCCCTGCGCATCGCCCGGGAGGACCCGACCCGTCAGGTGGTCCTCTTCGCCATCGGGTTCGAGACCACCACCCCGCCCACGGCGGTGGCGGTCAAGACCGCCCGGTCCGAGGGGCTCGCCAACTTCTCGGTCTTCTGCAACCATGTCCTGACGCCACCGGCCCTGCGCATCATCCTGTCCACCGCGGGGCCGGACGGGGTGCGCCTCGACGGCATCCTGGGTCCCTCCCACGTGAGCACCGTCATCGGCAGCCGGCCCTACGACTTCGTCGCCCGGGAGTTTGGGCGGCCCGTCGTGATCGCGGGATTCGAGCCCCTGGACGTCATGCAGTCGGCCCTGATGCTGATCCGCCAGATCAACGATGGCCGCGCCGAGGTGGAGAACCAGTACACCCGCGCTGTGACCGAGGAGGGGAACCTCAAGGCCCAGGCACTGATGGAGGAGGTCTTCAGCCTTCGGGAGACCTTCGAGTGGCGAGGGCTCGGGTTCCTGCCCAACAGCGCCTTGCGCCTCGCGGATGTCTACGAGGACCTGGACGCGGAGCTGCGCTTTCCCGTGGAGGTGGCGCCCGCCCGGGAGGTCAGGGGCTGCGAATGCCCGGCCATCCTACGCGGGGTCAAGGAGCCCACGGACTGCAAGCTCTTCGGCACCGTCTGCACCCCCGACAACCCCATGGGCTCCTGCATGGTCTCCTCGGAGGGCGCCTGCGCCGCCTATTGGAGCTACGGCCGCTTCCGCGATGCCAGGGCCGCCGGCTAGGTGGCTCGCGGCCCCGCAAGCGACCCTACGAGCGGCACTCGCCGCCATCATCGGTCCCAGGCCGGATCGACAACGGACCTGCCCGTCGACGGGCCCAGCCTTTCGGATACCCCCATGACCATCGATCGACGCTTCCCCGTCCGACTGGACCTCGCGCACGGGACCGTGGACATGAGCCACGGCGCGGGAGGGCGGGCCATGGCCCAGCTCATCGCCGAGCTGTTCCAGACGCACCTGGACAACGACCTGCTGCGCCAGGGCAACGATCAGGCCCTTTTCACACCACCCCCGGGGCGGCTGGTGATGAGCACCGACGGGCATGTGATCGCGCCGCTGTTCTTCCCCGGCGGGGACATCGGCGCCCTCTCGGTGCACGGGACCATCAACGACGTGGCCATGGCCGGCGCCAGACCCCTCTATCTCGCCGCCGGCTTCATCCTGGAGGAGGGGCTGCCGCTGAAGGACCTCGCTCGGATCGTCGAAAGCATGGCCCGGGCCGCCAACGAGGCCGGGGTGCCCGTGGTGACCGGCGATACCAAGGTGGTGCAGCGGGGCAAGGGGGACGGCGTCTTCATCACCACCACCGGGGTCGGGGTGGTCCCCGAGGGCATCCTGATCTCCGGCGACCGGGCGAGACCCGGGGACGCCATCTTGCTGAGCGGACCCATGGGCGACCACGGGGTCGCCGTCCTTTCCAAGCGGGAGAACCTGGGGTTCGAGGTGGAGATCGCCTCCGACACGGCCGCCCTGCACGGTCTCGTGGCGGCCATGGTGGAGGCCGTCCCCCAGATCCACTGCCTGCGAGACCCCACGCGCGGCGGGCTGGCCACCACCTTGAACGAGCTGGCGCACCAGTCGGGGGTGGGGATGCGTATCCAGGAATCGGCCATCCCGGTGCGCCCCGATGTTCAGGCCGCCTGCGAGCTGCTTGGGCTGGACCCGCTCTATGTGGCGAACGAGGGCAAGCTGGTGGCGATCTGCCCGTCGGAGGTGGCCCAGGACCTCCTGGGCGTCATGCGTGGCCATCCGCTGGGTCGGGAGGCCGCCCGGATCGGGACCGTGGTGGGGGACGACCACCGCTTCGTCCAGATGGAGACCCGCTTCGGCGGCAGCCGGATCGTCGACTGGCTGGCGGGCGAGCAGCTGCCGCGTATCTGCTAGCGCGGCCGATCAGATGTGGTCGCGGGGGTGCCGAGGCCGCCGAGTCAGGGGCCCCACAGCAAGAAGTCCACGTAGTCCTTGATGCGGACATGGGCGGGCGTGTCGTAGGCGTTGAACTGCAGGCTGGTGGCGAATACGCCCTTGCGTGTCGTGACCCGCACCACTTTGGCATCGACGTCGGCGATGTGCTCCTCCCGCGGACCGGGATGCAGGGATAGGGTCACATCGGTGCAGGGGGAGAGCCGGATCGGGAGATCGACGAGCATGCCGTGATACCCGAGGTCGCGGGCCCGGCCAGTGACCGCGGATGCCAGGGCCTGCTTGGCGGCCAGGGGCTGGACGACGACGGGGAAATCCACCTCGACCCGCGGCGAGCGTCGCGCCTCCACGCGGGGGACCACGAGTCGCTCGGGGTGGGTCATCGCCCGTAGCTCGTAGAGGGTCAGGGGCCTGGTCTTGCCCTTGACCCGCACCTGGTTGGTTCCACCGATCCGAAGGTGCTCCCGCGCCCCTTCCAGCGTCGATTCGCTGAGCAGCACCTGACCACGCAGGCTGAAGGGCTCCATGCGCGCCACCACGTTCACCGTGTCGCCGATCACCGTGTATTCGCTGTAGCGCTGGGAGCCGAAGCTGCCTGCCATTACGGGCCCCGTGTTCACGGCGACGCCCGCGTAAAGCCTGGGCTCCCCGCAGGCCTGGGCCCGCAGATTGAGCTCCGCCAAAGCCAGCTGCATCTCGATGGCGCAGGCGATGGCCTGCAGCAGCTCGTCCGGTCGATGCTCGGGGACCCCGAAGAGGGCCATCACCGCATCCCCGATGAACTTGTCGATGACCCCACCCCGACGCTGCACCACGCAGGCCATGGTGGTGAAGTAGCGGTTAAGGAGGGCGATGACCGTCTCGCTGGGGAGGGACTCCATCAGTGCCGTGAAGCCCCGGATATCGGCGAGGACGATGGTCGCCCGGGTGGCGACGATCGGCTGAGCCTCGAGCAGAAACTCGTCGAGCAGGTCGTCGAGACGGCGGTGGAGCAAGGCGCGATGGCTCGCGCTCATGGGCAAGCCGGCGATGCCCTCGGCAGCGCGCTCGACCTGTGCTCGAAAGTGCTTGCGATCCTTATGTTGCATGGGTGGCCCCCAAACCCCGCCTGGATCACGCAACAGGATGCCACATTCCGCCGAGACGTGTTCGAACCGGCGGGGAGCCGGGGAGGCGCCGAACCGAAAGCGATCCTGGCTCCCGGTCCGGGAACGGCGGGAAGCGCGATAAATCAACGCTTCCCAAAAGGACCTACAATGGGAGGCCGCCACCCAATGAGAGCGTTCCATGCCACTCGCAGACCGTAGATCGACCGGCTCCACCCGTATCCGGCGGGCCCTCGCGGCCGTGGCCGCCATCTTTCTGTTTCTCGTTCAGGAGTCATTGCTCGCGGCCGAGGAGCGCGCAATCGAGCTGCGCGACGGCAGCGTCCTGATGGGCGAGCTGGTGAGCGCCGGCAATGGCCACTATCGAATCCGCACCCCGGTGCTGGGGGAGATCGAGCTGCCCGAATCGGAGATCCTGGCGATCCGTTCGGCGTCGGCGTCCGCGCCCAATCTGGTGAACCCGTCGCTGGGCGCCACCGATTTCCAAGGTCTCATGTCGGCCATCCAGGGGCAGATCGTCGGCGATCCGGCCCTGGTGGGCGCCATCACCGCCCTGCAGAGTGACCCCGAGCTCCAGTCGGCCCTGGCCGATCCGGCCTTCACCCAGCTCATCCTGTCCGGGAACGTGATGGCCCTGAGCGGCGATCCGCGTTTCCTGCGCCTCATGGCGAATCCGGCGATCCAGTCCCTGCTGGGGCGGATCGGGGGTCAGCCCGGGGGCCAGATACCGGTGCGCTGAAACCCTCCGGATCGAGATCTCAAGGCCCGATCGGCGCCTGAGATCCCATAGAGGCAACCATCCGATGACGCTCCGACCCCTTCTCCTCGTCCTGCTGTTGTCCCCGACGGCGCTGTCCGCCGAGTCCTCGCCGTCGGGCGGGAGCGGGGGGCCGCCCGACCCCCGGGTGGACCCGGAGCGGACCGCTCGGGGCTACGTGGGCACCGCGCTCTGCGGCGAGTGTCACGGGAAGGAGCTGGACCTCTGGAGGGGCTCCCACCACGACCTGGCGATGAAGGAGGCCACCGCCGAGACCGTCCTCGGCGACTTCGGCGATGCAGAGATCGACGCCCACGGGGTGCGGTCACGCTTCTTCCGCCGGGACGGACAGTTCATGGTGCAGACCGACGGGCCGGACGGGACGCTCCAGGACTACCCCATCCGCTACACCTTCGGCTGGTATCCACTGCAGCAGTACCTGATCGAGTTCCCCGGCGGGCGGCTCCAGAGCCTTGGACTCGCCTGGGACTCACGCCCCGAAGCGCAAGGGGGGCAGCGCTGGTTCCACCTCTATCCCAACGAGTCCATGGATCACGGCAATCCGCTCCATTGGACGGCCCTGGACCAGACCTGGAACTACCAGTGCGCGGACTGCCACTCGACCGACCTGCAGAAGCGCTATGAGGCCGAGCGCGGCGTCTACGATACCCGCTACGCGGAGATCAACGTCGCCTGCGAGACCTGTCACGGTCCCGGCGCCCGCCACGTGGAGTGGGCCAGGGCCCAGGCCGCCGGGGGGGCCAAGGCAGGGGAGGGCGAGCCTCGAGAGTCCGAGGAGGGCGCGAGCGCGGACGCCGCGAGCCGCGGTTTGCTCGTGGACCTCAAGGACCGGGACGGAGGGGTCTGGCAGATCGATCCGGAGACGGGCCAGCCGGGACGCGCGCCGCCCCGGGCGCTCCATGGCGTCGGCCAAGCCCAGATCCAGACCTGCGCCCCGTGCCATTCGCGGCGAGGGCGTATCTGGTCGGAGCTCAAGCCCGGCGACCCCCTGCAACAGGGCTTCCGGCTCGCCCTGCTGGAGCCCAGCCTCTACTTCGCGGACGGCCAGATCAAGGACGAGGTCTATGTCTACGGCTCCTTCATCCAGAGCCGCATGTATCACCAGGGGGTGGTGTGCAGCGACTGTCACGACCCCCACAGCCTCAAGCTCTACGCCGAGGGCAACGGGGTGTGCGCCCGGTGCCATGTGGCCGTGCGCTACGATGCGACCGAGCACCATCACCATGAGCCGGGTTCCGCGGGTGCCGCCTGCGTGGCCTGTCACATGCCCCAGCGCTATTACATGGTGGTGGACGAGCGGGCGGATCACAGCATGCGGGTGCCCAGGCCGGACCTGACCCTGAAGATCGGCACCCCCAACGCCTGCAACGGGTGCCACCAGGACAAGGACGCCGCCTGGGCCGCCGCGGCGGTGGAGACCTGGTACCCCGACCCCGTCCACCGGGGCCCCCACTTCGGGGAGGCCCTGCACGCGGCCGACGTGCATGCACCGGACGCGGGCTCGCGGCTGCTGGCGCTGGCGGGGGACCCGTCCCAGCCCGCCATCGCCCGGGCCAGCGCCCTGGCCCGTCTCCACGACGATCCCCGGCACCTCCCGGGACCCGAGGCCCTGGTGATGGTGCGCCGCCTGTTAGCGGACCCCGATGCCTCGGTCCGCGCCCAGGCGGTGCGCGTCCTGGAGCTCGCGGACCTCCAGACGCGGGTCGAGCTGGTCTGGCCCCTGCTCTCCGATCCGGTTCGCCTGGTGCGGCTGGAGGCCGCCCGGGTCCTCGCGCCGGTAATGGGGCAGGGCATGGGCGATGCGCTCCGGGGGCAGATGGGCGCGGCGCTGGAGGAGGCCGTGGGGGCCGAGGTCGTGAACGCGGACCGGCCCGAGGCCCACCTCAACCTGGGTCTCCTGGCCTCGGCGGCCGGTGAGTCCAGGGTGGCGGAGGAGGCCTACCGGACCGCCTTGCGGCTCGATCAGCGGTTCACCCCCGCGCGGGCCAATCTGGCCGATCTCTACCGCGCCCAGGGCCGCGAGTCCGAGGCCGAGGCCGAGCTGGAGGCGGGACTCGCCATCGATCCCGAGAGCGCGGACCTTCACTTCGCCCTGGGTCTCGCGCGCGTGCGCGCTCACCGTCTGCAGGCGGCCATCGAGTCCCTGGCCCGGGCGGCCGAGCTGGCCCCCGAGCACGGCCGCTATGCCTATGTCCACGCGGTGGCGCTCGATAGCGCCGGCCGCACCGGGGAGGCCCTGCCCATCCTGGAGGCCGCCCAGGGCCGGGACCCCGCCAATCGGGAGATCCTGGTGGCCCTGGTCCAGTTCAACGCCAAGCTCGGGCAGCGGGAGGCCGCCGGGCGCTGGCTCGATCGGCTCGCCACGCTGGCCCCGGGGGATCCGACCGTCGAGCAGCTCAGGACCCTCCTCGATCAGGGCCCGACCGCCGCCCCCTCCGATGGCCCGGGCTGACCAGGCGTGGGGATGAGCCCCTCTCGGCGGGCGCCGCGAGGCGCAGAGGCGCCTCGATCGAGCGGTCCCGGGGGGCGCCCCGAGGGATGAGCGCGCAAGAGGAGGGGCGGCCGGTCGTGCGGGAGGCCGACCTCGGCCGGCCGGCCGACGCCGAGGCCCTGGTCGGGCTGATCGACGCCTACGCGCGAGATCCCATGGGTGGGGGTATGCCGCTGACGCCGGCGGTGCGGGCGCGGTTGGTGCCGAACCTGAGGGAGGTGCCGGGTCGCCTCGTGCTCCTGGCCTTCGAGGGGGAGCGGGCGGTGGGGGTGGCGGTGTGCTTCCCGGGCTTCTCGACCTTCCAAGCCCAGCCGCTGATCAACATCCACGACCTTGCCGTGCTGCCCGACTCCCGCGGTCGGGGCGTGGGCAGGGCGCTGCTGGGGGCGGTGGAGGACGAGGCGCGCCGCCGAGGCTGCTGCAAGCTCACGCTGGAGGTTCGGGACGACAACCCCGCCGCGGCGCTCTATCGCGCCCTCGGCTTCGGTGCCGGGAGCGCCGGCGGTGTGCCGGCTCAGTACCTCTTCCTGGAGAAGCGACTGGATGCAGGTGGTTAGGGGCGATCGGATGCCCCTTGATCCGCTGTCCGCCCTTCCCGCCGCGCTGGACATAGCTGTAGGAACTGCCTCTCGACCTCGGCCCGTGGAGGGGCGGCACTACGCGTTTTGCCGACGCTGGCGGTCCTCACCGTGAGAGACTCGGTTGTCCCAGGAGCCGCCGTTAAGGCGAGAACACGCGAGCGCGGGGTTCCGATCATCGGCCATCGGCTGGTCCAGCTTCGCGAAGGTCCGCTATGCCGTGCACAGCAGCCCTCCCTGGGGAGCGGCCAATCCGCAACGGAACAGTGAGTGGCGAGAAAAAGGGGAGCCTCGCTCCGGGCGGGAAAAGAGCTATGTAGCCGTCTCGATCAACTCGAGATCCTTCTTGAGCAGGTCGTTGACCAAGTCGGAAATGTCTACACCCTTGGCCGCGGCGAGATTCGATAGTCGGCTTTGCACCTCATTATCGAGATACACCGGCAGGGCGAGCTTCATGTCGGGCCGATAGAACTTACCACGCGCGCCTTTGGAGAAGTCGATCTCGTCGGGCATGTCCTCGTCCAGGTTGTCGCTCATGCTGATGACCTATCGGGGATGAGATTGATATTGCCGGCGTTCCTGACGGCTGGCCTCGCGTGCGGAGATGACGCGCACCAAGGCGGTTTGCGAGCTGGTCTGTCGGAATGTGTGAGCCACCGCGAGGAGCCTGCCGTCGGCGGAAGTGCCCAGAGTGAACCATCTCTCTTCGTCCCGGCTGTGGGCCGCATCAAACACCGTCAAGGCCAGGGGATCTGTCAGAACCGTTGCCGCCTGCGAGAAGCTTACGCCATGTTTGGTGAGATTGGCTTTCGCTTTGGCCGGATCCCAAGCGATTTCGAGCTCTGAACCGCTCACAGGAGCTCGCCAACGAACGTGAGCGAAGTGCCAACGCCATTCATCGTATCGTTCGCATCGACCAAGTCGTTCCAAGTGTCACGGAGTCGCGGCCATAGGTCCCGGTTTTCCGGACAGCAGCGCTGGATGTGGTGAGGAGCCATCTTACGTCGGTTCCTTTGCCTTGTATCGCAGCCAGTCCCGCAACACATCCCGGCCGCTCAGGACTCTTCGGGTCACCCGCCGAACGATACGAGACGGCTGTTTCCTTCCCGGTTCGGGGTTCGGATCACGGGATTCGGGGCGCCAAGCCTCGGAAAAATGCAGACTTCGCGGATCGTACCTGGAGTTGCGGGGTACGACGGGAACGTCCGATATCCGCGCCATTGCTGCCACCCTCGTCCGTGAGGGAGCTCTCAGCTCCGAATTGTGAAATCCGTCTCATGCTCGAGGAGGGGAAGGGCCGCTTCCAGCGTGAAGTGTTCGCTGGTTTGAAAAGCCCCGGGGACCGCAACGCGTCCCGAGGAGTCACGCAGGAGACCAGCCGCAGCCAACGGGCTTGCATCGGGGGCTCAAGGGTCGGTACCGCGGGCATGGCGCCTTCCACGGGAGGGTCAGGATGCCGCCAGAAATGACGGCGCTTACCTGAGTCAGTCCACGCGTTCGATACCGGGAAGCCTCCAGCTCTGATCGAAGAAGGGCTCCAGGATCTATAGAGGCGGAAGATGCCTGTCCAGCCCTTGGCAGGGTCGGTCTCGATCCAGTTGCGCTCCTTGCCCGCCGGCGCCTTGGAGCCGAAGTAGAGGTCGATGGTACCGTCCGGATTTGTCTCGACGTTCGTGTAGCTGCTCGCCGCCGGGAACTTCTGTGCGGTCGCCATCATCGAGCGGCTGGCGTTGTTGTAGACGGTCATGGATCAGGAGTCCTTGGCGGGCGTGTCCTTGGGCACCCGCAGCCGGTAGGTGGCGGTGCGGTCGAGCGGCGGCTCGCCATCCCTGTCGCGCAACGCGGTGAGGTGGCAGGTGCCGCCACCGAGCAACTTGGCCGGATAGGCGATGCTCCTCTTCGCTGAGATCGCTCGAGAGATCGGGAACCCGGTGGCGAAAGAACTGCAACGGGCGAGCTTGCCCATGCCCCTCGGAGATCGTCCGGAGTCCTACGTCCCGGTGCGCCGGGTGATGCGCTTCATCCGCAGCGTCGAGCGTCGGGAGGGCATCGGCGACCCGGGCTTACTGGTGGCCCGAAAGGTGCCCACAAGGCGCGTCGGTGGTTCGTTGCGGTCTGCGCAGTCATTGCCTAATATGCAGTCAATGACTGGAGGCAATCTCGATGGCAACGATGACAATTCGCAATATTGATGACCAGCTCAAGACGAGGCTGCGGATCCAGGCGGCGCAGCACGGACGTTCGATGGAGGATGAAGCGCGGGACATCCTGCGCGCGGCGCTTTCTGCGGATCCTGCTCGTACGGTGACCTTGGTCGATGCGATCCGGGCCAGGATCGAGCCCTTGGGTGGCATTGAGCTTGAGCCGCCCCCGCGCGAGCCGATTCGGGAGGCGGCCGAGATCGACCCGTGATCGTGCTCGACACCAACGTCTTGTCCGAGGTCCTGCGTCCGGCGCCGGAGGCGCGGGTCTTGGCTTGGCTGGGCTCCTGGCCGCGCTCGGCTCTGTTCACGACCACCGTCACGCGCGGGGAGATCTTCTATGGGGTGCGGCTTCTGCCCGAAGGCCGGCGCCGAGACGCCTTGCTGCGGGCGGTGCGGGGGATGTTCGACGAGGACTTCGCTGGCCAAGTCCTGCCCTTCGACGGCGACGCGGCGGATTGGTATGCCGAGATTGCGGCCGCGCGCAAGCTGGGAGGACGACCAATCAGCCAGTTCGATGCCATGATTGCCGCGGTGGCGCGTTCGAGGGGCGCCACCTTGGCGTCCCGCAACGTGAAGGATTTCGTCGACTGTGGCGCGCGCCTGATCGATCCCTGGTCAGCCTGATGGGGCTGTGGGTGGTCCGCGCGGCCGGTCGCATAGATGCTGCGGGGCAACCATGCCCTGGCAGGAGAAACCGGGGGTCGAGGGTTCGCCCCCGGGTCGCGGGCTGAGGCCCCTAATCGCCGGCCGAGTCGCGCACGTTAAGCTCGACCTTCCAGTGCTCGGAGCCGGTGCGCGGCATGGCCTCCAGCCTGAGGGTCCCGACCTCGGTCACCGACGCCCGCAGCCGCACGGGGATGACCTCGCCGGGGGCGCGCGCCTCGGCGGGCAGGGTGGCCTGGATCTCCTCCAGCTCCTCGAGCTCGTCGGGGGAACACTCCTCGAGCAAGGCGCCAACCTGATCCTCGCGGCGCACCGAGGAGCCGAAGAAGCGGAAGCGCACGGGCTCGCCCACGACCAGGCCGAACTCCTGGGGCGGGATGTCGGCGTCCGTTCCTTCCTCCATGCCGAAGGGGGCCAGGCACAGGGCCTGGATCGGGGGCTCCAGACCCGGGACCGCGGGCATGGCGCTTTCCACGCCCACGTAGTAGGAGCGGGCGGTGCCGCCACGGATTCGCACCCCGCCACCGCGGCGCACATGGCCGTAGTAGGCGGCTCCACGGGCCACCGCGAGGTCCAGATCCGCTCCTTCCAGCAGACGTGCGGTTGGGGCCCCGTCCGAGGCGAGCCAGTCGTTGACCACCTGGTGCATGCGCTCGGCGAGCAGGCCCGCCTTGAATACGCCCCCATTGAAGAGGACCGCGGTCGGGTGCAGGAAGGTGCCGGTGCTTCCGGGGGTGAATCCGGCCAGGTCCGCCGTGGCCCCGGTCTGCATCCCGAGGAAGGCGGCCAGATGCCGGGTAACCGCCGGGTCCTGGGCATAGGGCAGACCGAGCTTGGTCAGCGCCGCCCGGGAGCGGGCGGCGGGTCTGGCGCTCGCCGGCACCTCCGGGAAGAAGCCCTCCACCAGGGTGCGTCGGACCTCCTCGCGGGTGAGTTCGGTGCGGATGCTCCCGCCGATCAGGCGGGTGCCCCGGCTCGGCACCACCACCGGCACCGCCTCAAGGGTGTCGTCCATGAGCAGGGTCTCCTTGGCGTGGCGACAGCCGTGGGTGAGGGCCTGGACCTGCCAGGGGTCCAGACTCTTTCCCTCCGCGGTGAGCTTGCCCTTGACCACGTGGGCGAGGGCCAGGTCCATGTTGTCGCCGCCGAGCAGGATGTGATCACCGACCGCCACGCGGGTGAGCTCCAGGGCCCCCTCCCGCTCGGTGACGGCGATCAGCGAGAGGTCCGTGGTCCCGCCGCCGACGTCGATCACCAGGATGACGTCGCCGACCCGAACCTGGTTGCGCCACTCGCCCGCGCTCTCGTGGATCCAGCTGTAGAGGGCGGCCTGGGGCTCCTCCAGGAGGACCAGATGGGCGAACCCGACCGCCTGCGCCGCCTCCGCCGTCAGCTCCCGGGCCGCGGGGTCGAAGGATGCGGGCACCGTGACGGTGACCTCCTGGCTGGCCAGGTCCGCGTCGGGGTGCAGGTGGTTCCAGGCGTCTCTCAGGTGCGCCAGATAGCGGACCGTGGCCTCGTAGGGCGAGAGCCGCGGGACCTCGTCCTCCGCCGCACCGAGCGGCAGGATGGGCGCCCGCCGATCGACGCCCGGGTGACAGAGCCAGCTCTTGGCGCTGGAGACGAGCCGGATGGGCGTGCGCGCGCCGACCGATCGGGCCATCTTGCCGAGGACCATTTGGGGGGCCCGATCCCAGGGCAACGTGAGGTCCCCGGCGGCGAACTCGTCCGGGTGGGGCAGGTAGAGGAAGGACGGGAGCAGGGGCAGCGCCTCCACGGCACCCGGGGCCGTGAGCTGGGGGACCCGCATCAGGTCCTGGGCGATCTCGTCACCGGAGCTTCGACCGAGGTCCACGTAGGAGAGGGCGCAGTGGGTCGTCCCCAGGTCGATTCCCACGGCGTAGAGGGCATCGCTCACAGCTCCACCTCCGCGGGGGCTAGAATGCTGAGGTCGTGGCCGGCCGCGATCTGCGGGAGCCGAACGCTGGTCACGCGCCAGCCCTTGTGCGTCAGGCGCCCGTTGAAGGGCGGCTCACCCACGACCTTGCCGGTCGGGCGCATGGCCGAGGCATCGAAGCCCTGGTCGAGCGTGATGGGCGCCCCTTCAGGCTCGGGGCGGACGGACTCGATGGTAAAGTGCTGCCGCAGGGCCTTCCTGCATCCCTCGTGGACCACCCGGGCCGCGGTGCCGACCTCGGAGTCGGAGTAGGCGGTGACGTTCTCCTCGAGGAAGTCGATGAAGCGGCCGTCCCGCTGCAGGACACCCAGCAGCTGGAGCGCGGCGTTGGGCTCGGCCTCCTTGAGCCCGGGGCGTGGGGTCCCTGCCCGATCGCTGGACCAGCCCGCGCGAAGCTCCGAGGCGGCGGCCGCGAAGTGGGGGTCGAAGAGGACGCGCCGGAACAGATCCAGGGCGACCGAGAGTCGGGCGAACAGCGATGGCGGGGACTCGGCCATTGGCGGTGCTCCTTCAATCGTCCAGTCAGGGCAGGCTTCGGAGGGTCCCGATCGGGGGTTGCGTGACCCGAGGGCCCTGGGCGATGTGGGACACCGAAGGGGTTTGGTGGCTCGGTGGGTGTCCGGGGCACCAGCGGAGGGGCGTCACAACGGGCCGAGGGCCGGCTCGCGTAACAGAGTGAGACCAATCGCGAGCCGATGCAACGGCTCTGAAATCGATGGGGAACGAGAGATTAGATCTTTGGGGCCAGATGGAGGTTGTATATGAAGGGGTCGCATGCCTCGGCCGATCTCGGGGGCGAGCCGCGAATGGAGGTCTCGCTTGAGGAGCGGGACGAGATGGTCGCGGTCGCGGCCTATTTCCGGGCCGAGAGCCGCGGGTTCCTTCCCGGGCTCGAGCAGGAGGACTGGTTCGAGGCCGCCGCGGTCATCGACGCGATGCTCGGGACCATGCGCCGGGCGGGCGTGACGCGCCGGGACTACGAGCGGGTCGGGCTGCGCAATGCGCTGCGTCTGTGGGTTGGCTGAGGGGTCGTGGATGTAGTCGGGCGAGGCCCTCGGGGAATCGGTGCCCCGTGGGTCGGGCTTCAGCCCGACGGCGAGCTCGATGGTTGTCTGAGACGCCGCGGTCGGGCTGAAGCCCGACCTACAGTGGGTTCTTTCCTAGTCTTGCGGCGGATTTGAGGATGTTGCGCTAACTATCTGTGTTTTAGAGAAACTCCGGCGGGTTTTCGGATTCCGCTATCGCTCCATCCGAGCGACGGGGAACGCTTCCGGGGTGTTTTTGCGGCCTGGGGCTCTCTCGCGGTCACGAGCGCCTTCCCCGTTTTGGGGCTGGTCCTCGCCGCGGTCATTCTTCCCATAGACCACAGCTCAGCGGAGGCAGCTCGATCCGCTCGTGGACGCAGGGCAGCCGGGCACACTGGAGACCCGCAGGGTCGAAGCGCTCGTGGTCCGCGAGCTGTTTCCATCGGGCAAGACCCAGATCCCCGACCCAGATGTGGACGCCCTCGTGGTGGGGGTTGACGGCGAAGAGCAGCCGGCGGGGGCCCTGGCTGTGGTCGGTGTTGATCAGCACCGCCAGGGCCGATCCGTGCTCGGCCCCGAAGAAGCGCAGATAGTCGTCGCCCGGTCGGGAGCCGAGGCGTAACGGCCGGCCTCGATCCGAGAGCCGAAACCGGATCCAGCGGCGAAAGTACTCGTGGGACCCGGAGAAGGCGAGGAGCCGCTGGTAGTCGATGGCATTGACGTCGCCGGCCCGGTAGCTGTCGTGCATCCCGTGCTTGGTCCGCAGGACGTCCTGGCCCGCGGCGAGCATGGGGATGCCCAGGGACGACATGAGGATGGCGACCATGAGGTGGGTGCGCCGCCGGTCGTTTGGGGTGGGGAAGAGGCCCCGATGCTCGGGGTTCTCGGTGATCTTGTCGATCCAGCAGAGGTCGTCGTGGGACTCCACGTAGTTGACGGTCTGGGCGGGCCAGGCCGTCAGGTGATCCAGGCTGGCCTTCATGAAGTAACGCAGTCCCTCCTGATTTCCCTGGCCCAGCACATAGTCGCGGATGAAGTCCCGATAGCCGTCGTTCCAGGAGGCGAAGCCCGTGGACTTGAGCTCCAGCGCGATGTGGCCGCGGAAGCTCCAGGGCTCGGCGATCAGCACGATGGAGGGCTTCACGCGCTTGAGGGCCGCCTCGATCTCCCGCAGCACCTCGGTGCCGATGAGCTCCGCGAGGTCGAAGCGGAAGCCGTCCACGTCGTAGGTCTCGACGAGGTGGGTGAGGCTGTCGATGATGAGGCGGCGCCCCATGGGCGTGTCGCAGCGCAGGTCGTTGCCGCAGCCGCTCCAGTTGGTCAGATTGCCCTCGTCATCGAGCCGGAAGTAGTACGCCTTGTCGATGTGCAACAGGTGATTGGGCTCACCCACGTGGTTGTACACGACGTCCAGCAGGACGGCCATGCCGTGCCGGTGAAAGGCGGCCACCAGCTCCTGGAGCTCCTCGATCTGGGACCCGCAGGCGGGCACCTGGGCATAGCTGCTCTCGGGGGCGAAGAAGTTGGTCGGCATGTAGCCCCAGTGATAGAAGTCCTTGTCGTAGCGGTCGCCGAACTCCTGGACCGGCTGCAGCTCGATGGCGTTGATCCCTAAGCTCTTGAGATAGCAGCCCTGGCCATCGAGCCATTTGCGGAGGCCGGCGAAGCCGCGCCGATCCTCCTCGTCGAGGGTCATGGGGGTGCGGCTGATCAGGTCGCGCACATGGGCCTCGAGGATCACCAGGTCGTGCCAGGGCGGGGGGCTGAACCCCGGGGCCGGCCGCCTGATGCGCCCGGGGTCCCAGATGATGCCGGGGCCCGCGGGGCCGACGGCCGCCAGGGCATAGGGGTCCAGGATGCGGAAGTCCTTGTTGAAATGGGTGTTCGGACCGCGGCTGCGGCTGTCCACCTGATAGTAGTAGTACCAGCCGTGGAGGTCGGCGGGATGCTCGCCCTCCCAGACGCCGTCGTCCAGGCGGGTGAGCGCCAGGGTCGTCGGCTCCGGTGCGTCCAGGTGCCTGAAGAACACCACGGTCACCCGAGACGCGCGGGGGGCGAAGAGCCGAAAGGTCGTCGTCGCGCCCGCCACCCGGGCCCCGAGCGGACGCGGGGATCCCTGGGCGAGCAACCTGTCCACGCGGCCCCTTGGGCGCACCTTCGATTCGGCCATGGGTGAGTTTCCGGGGCGAGACGCCGTCGCCGCGGCGGGCGATCGGCGGGGGTGGTCTGGTGTCGAATCCGAGTGACGGCGGCCTCATTGACCGGGTCACCTGTCCGAAACGTTAAGGCGACCCGCCGGGGAACACAACCCGCCTGACACCCAGCCCCTTCCGCACCAGCGCGCGGGGCGCCCGTGAGGGATCCCGTACGGCGCTCCCGTGGTCCCTGTCGGCAACCCCACCCCGCGGGCCGCCGCCGCTTGTCGCAAAGCCGACGAGGGGACTGCCGGTTTCCCGGAAATGCTCGCTTGCGCAGACGGTTAGGTACGTCCGATCCCGTGGCATGGGGATTGCTGCGCTAGCCCAAAGCCAGACTGCCGCGCCATCGCGGTCCACACCCTCGAGGAGCACGAAGACCATGCTGACCCTGACCCCCAGCGCCCAGAGAGCCGTTAGCCGTTTTATCAAAGGGGCCGAAGAGCCGGTCGCCGGACTGCGCATCTCCGTGACCGGCGGTGGCTGCTCCGGCATGCAGTACGGAATGAGCCTGGAGGAGCAGGCGCGTCTGGACGACCTGGTCGTCGCGTGCGGCGAGGTCCAGATTTTCGTCGACCCCTTCAGCGCGCCCCTGCTCGCGGGGGTCACCGTGGACTTCCACGACAGCATGGACGGCAGCGGCTTCCGCTTCAGCAACCCGAACGCGGCCGCGAGCTGCGGCTGCGGCAAGTCATTCAGCGCCTGATCCAGCGAGACCGGAGGCCGAGCATGTGGGACTACTCTGACAAGGTCAAAGAGCACTTCTTCAGCCCCCGCAATGCCGGGGCCGTGGCGGGGGCCAACGCCATCGGGGACGTGGGATCGCTCTCCTGCGGCGATGCCCTGCGTCTGTCCCTAAAGGTCGATCCGGAGACCGAGACCATCCTGGAGGCCGGCTTCCAGACCTTCGGCTGCGGCTCCGCCATCGCCTCCAGCTCGGCGCTCACCGAGATCATCAAGGGCATGACCCTGGACGATGCCCTGAAGGTCAGCAATCAGGACATCGCCGACTTCTTGGACGGGCTCCCGCCCGAGAAGATGCACTGCTCGGTGATGGGCCGGGAGGCCCTGCAGGCGGCGGTGGCCAACTATCGGGGCGAGGAGTGGAAGGACGACCACGAGGAGGGGGCCCTGGTGTGCAAGTGCTTCGCGGTGGACGCGGTGCTGATCGAGGAGACCATCCGCGCCAACGGGCTCTCGACCGTCGAGGAGGTGACCAACTACACCAAGGCCGGGGGCGGCTGCTCCTCCTGCCACGAGGGCATCGAGGAGATCCTAACCCGGGTGCTGGCGGAGCAGGGCAGGCCCTTCGATCCGACCGCCGCCGCGGTCCCGTCCGGCGGGCGAAAGAAGCTTGGGACCCTGGAGCGCATCCGTCGCATCGAGGGGGCCATCGAGGCCATCCGGCCCAACCTCCAGCGCGACCGCGGCGACGTGGAGCTGGTGGAGGTGGACGGCAAGAACGTCTACGTCAACATGACCGGCGCCTGCGCCGGCTGCCAGATGGCGGCCACCACCCTGGACGGGATCCAGCAGCGCATCGTCGAGGAGCTGGGCGAGTTCGTGCGCGTGCTCCCGGCCGCGGCGCTGCAACCTGCTTGACGGCGCCAGCATGAGCGGCGGCGCTCGGACCCAGGGGGCGGTCGGTCCGACCGATCCGCGGACGCCGCAAGCCCCAAGGGGCCGAGAGCCCAAGCAGACTCCAATTCGCGTTCATTCGCGCTCATTCGCGGACCAAGGGGCCCACGAGGCTCGAGGGGTGCTCCGATGACCCAAGGCATCTATCTGGACAACAACGCCACCACCCGGGTCGATCCCCAGGTGGTGGAGGCCATGCTGCCGTTCTTCACCGAGCAGTACGGCAACCCGTCCTCCCTGCATCAGTTCGGCAACCGGGTGGGGGCGGCGCTCAAACGGGCCCGCCAGCAGGTTCAGTCCCTGCTGGGGGCCGAGCACGACTCGGAGATCATCTTCACCTCCTGCGGGACCGAGTCCGACTCCACCGCCATCCTCTCGGCCTTGCGGGCCCAGCCGGAGCGCAAGGAGATCATCACCACGGTGGTGGAGCATCCGGCCGTGCTGACGCTCTGCGAGCACCTGGAGAAGGAGGGGTACAAGGTCCATCGGCTCGGGGTGGACGGCAAGGGGCGGCTGGATATGCGCGAGTACATGGGGCTGCTCTCCGAGCGGGTGGCCATCGTCTCGGTCATGTGGGCCAACAACGAGTCGGGCACCCTGTTTCCGGTGGCGGAGATGGCGGAGCTGGCCCGCTCGGCCGGCGTCCTCTTCCACACCGACGCGGTCCAGGCGGGCGGCAAGGTCCCCATCGATCTCAAGGAGACGGCAATCGACATGCTGTCCCTCTCCGGTCACAAGCTCCATGCGCCCAAGGGGGTCGGGGTGCTCTACCTGCGCCGCAACACCCGCTTCCGCCCCCTCTTGCGGGGCGGGCACCAGGAGCGGGGGCGGCGCGCGGGCACCGAGAACACCGCCTCCATCGTGGGTCTCGGCGAGGCCTGCGAGCTGGCCCTGGAGCACATGGAGGCGGAGAAGACGGAGGTTCGGGCCCTAAGGGACCGGCTGGAGCAGGGGATACTCGCTGCCGTGCCCCATTGCTTCGTCACGGGGGACCCGACCAATCGGCTGCCCAACACGAGCAACATCGCCTTCGAGTACATCGAGGGCGAGGCCATCCTGCTGCTGCTCAACAAGCAGGGCATCGCGGCCTCCTCGGGCTCCGCCTGCACCTCCGGGTCCCTGGAGCCATCCCATGTCATGCGCGCCATGGGGATCCCCTACACCGCCGCCCACGGGACCATCCGTCTCTCCCTGTCCCGCTACAACACGCCGGAGGAGGTGGATCGGGTCGTGGCCGCGGTGCCGCCCATCGTCGCCCAGCTGCGCAAGCTCTCCCCGTACTGGGGGGTGGACGGCCCGATCGAGGAGCCCGAGCGGGCCTTCGCGCCCGCCTACGCCTGACGCGCGGCGCCCGCGGCGCCGCGGTGAACCGGTCCAGGACCCGGAGGGGCGGTCACCTGTTCGGGCATGGGGATAAACAGAGTCGATCTCCCCATGGATTCTGTGGGATGGCCAGCGGATGGCTCCCTATGGCACACTTCACCGTCTTTCTCAACGAAGAAGAGGTGATCCCATGCGCGTGATTCTGCTTGGCGGCCCAGGGGCTGGAAAAGGTACTCAGGCCGGCTTCATCAAGGAGGCCTTCGGCATCCCCCAGATCTCCACCGGCGACATGCTTCGGGCCCACGTCAAGGCGGGCAGCGAGCTTGGCAAGGCGGCGAAGAAGATCATGGACGAGGGCGGACTGGTGTCGGATGACATCATCATGGGCATGGTGAAGGAGCGCATCACCGAGGCGGACTGCGCGAACGGCTTCCTCTTCGACGGATTCCCCCGCACGCTCGCCCAGGCGGACGCCCTCAAGGACGCCAAGGTGTTCGTCGATGCGGTGGTGGAGATCGACGTGCCGGACGAGGAGATCATCCGTCGCATGTCCGGTCGCCGGGTCCATCTGGCCTCTGGGCGCACCTATCACGTGGTCTTCAATCCGCCCAAGATCGAGGGTGTGGACGACGAGACCGGCGAGCCGCTGATCCAGCGCGACGACGACAAGGAGGAGACGGTGAAGGCCCGCCTCAAGGTCTACCACGATCAGACCGAGCCCCTGATCGCCTACTACTCGACCTGGGCCGAGAAGGGCGGTGAGGGCGCCCCGAAGTACATCAAGATCCACGGGATCGGCTCCGTCGAGGAGATCCGCGACCAGGCGATCGGCCAGCTGAAGGCCCTCTGAGGTCCCAAGACGGTCCCGTCCAAAAAGCCGGGCGCGAGCCCGGTTTTTTTTTGGCGTTGCTTCCCGCTGCCCGTTCTCCCTGAGGGGCCGCGGAGGCGGGGCCTTCTGCGGTCGCGGGACGAATCTGTTAGTATCCAGGCCCATCTGAAATCAGTCCGTCGAGAGTCACCATGGCAGTTGTAGAGCTGGACAAGCAAAGCTTCGAGGAGACGATCAAGAACAACGATTTCGTGATCGTGGATTTCTGGGCGCCCTGGTGTGGACCCTGCCGTTCCTTCGCCCCGGTCTACGACAAGGTGTCGGCCGACTTCGACGACATCGTCTTTGCCAAGGTCAACACGGAGCTGGAGCAGGAGATCGCGGCCCATTTCCAGATCCGTTCCATCCCCACCCTGATGATCTTCCGCGATCAAATCGTCATCTTCTCCCAGCCGGGCGCGCTGCCCGAGACCCACTTCCGCGACCTGTTGGGGAAGGCGAAGGCCCTTGACATGGCTGAGGTCAAGCGCCAGATCACCGAGCAACAGACCGGCACGGCCTGAGCCCCGCAGGGGCCCGCGGGGCAGCGCATGCGAGACACCCTCTGCCCCCTTTCGAGCACTGCCCTCCTGTCAGCCCGCCCCACGGTGGGCGCGTTGATGGTTCTCTGCGAGGAGAACTATTCCCTTCTGTGCCGCCTCATACAGGGTCTGCCAGGACGGCAGGGTCGGCTGGTGTCGCGGGTCGAGGGCGCGGTGGACCTGCACCTGACGATCGAGATCCAGGCGCCCTATACGACCCTGTTGCGGCTCACCCATGTCTTCGGTGACGGAGAGTCCGGCCGCTCGCCCCTCGGGTCCGATCCCGACGTGCGGCTGCGGGTCTACCACGACGCCCGACAGGTCGAGGTGCTGGACCTCCGCCAGACCGCCTTGCCCTTGCATGCCGATTACCAGCCGCCCGCCCTGGATTCCAAATGGCGGTTGAATCTCTTCCTCGGGAAGTGGCTTGCCTACTGTCTTCACCAGGGACACCGCTTCCGTGCCTCCAGCACCGCTTGGCTCCCGCTCCCCGAGGACGACGATCTCCCCTGCTCCTGTGGGTGATGGTCGCCAGGGTTTCGCACGCTCGGCAGCCTCGTTCTTCTCCCTCCCGGCGTCCAGGCCTCACCGGTCACGCTACTCAAGGGCGCGGGGAACCTCCCGAGGGGAAAATTGACTCAAGCGCTTGAGGAAAGGGCGCCTCGCCCGTATTGAATTGTCCGGAAACCCGACCATTTTACTCAGAGTAGCGTAGGGCCCCTTGCTGTTGACCGGGGCCAGTCCGTTGAACCTGGCAGGCAAGCGACCATGAGACTATCGACGAAAGGCAGATATGCGGTAACCGCCATGCTGGATCTGGCCCTGCATTCTGGCAGGGGTCCGGTGACCCTGGCGGATATCTCGGTCAACCAGGGTATTTCCCTCTCGTATCTGGAGCAGCTTTTCGCCGCGCTGCGAAACAAGCAGCTGGTGCGGGGCGTACGGGGGCCCGGCGGCGGTTACTACCTGGGCCGCCCCTCTGGCGAGATCTCCATCGCCGACATCATCTGTGCGGTGGACGAATGGGTGGAGTTCACCCGTTGCGGCGGTCGGGAGAACTGCCGCGATGGACAGCGTTGTCTCACCCACCATCTCTGGGACCAGCTGAGCGACGAGATCTTCCGCTTCCTGAGCGAGATCAGCCTCGCCGACCTGGTCGAGCGCGGCAAGGCGGAAAAGCCGAGGGTTCGTGCCGACGTGATCGCGACCGATCGGCGACGACGCGCCGCCTGAACCGAGGCCCGCGACCGCCGGCGGAGCAGGTCCCCCCGGGTCTCCTTGGGGGTCGTACCGGGATCGCCCCGTTCGGGGCGTTCTTGGCGGCGCGCGAGCGGCGTCTGTTTCGGGGGTGGTTCCGGGTGTTGAGGCGCCGGACGCATGCCGTAGAGCGGCGTGCGTCCGGCGCGATGTGATCCCTCCTGTCGGGATGCTATCCTGTCTCGCCCCGTCGCGAGCGCTCTCCATCGCCGGTCGGGTGCAATACATCGGGACTGACCGGAGGAGCCGAGCACGATGGCGGAGCAGCCGGATGGGCTAGTCACCATTCAAGATTTCATCCGCTGGGGCGCGAGCCGATTCAACAAGACCGGGCTCTTTTTCGGACACGGCACCGACAACGCCCTGGACGAGGCCGCCCAGCTGGTGCTGTTGAGCCTCCATCTGGGCCCGGACCTGCCCGGGACCTTTCGTGACTGCCGCCTCACCCCCAGTGAGCGGGTTACCATCACGGACCTGATCGAGCGGCGGGTCGCCGAGCGGGTGCCCGCTGCCTACCTCACGGGACGTGCCTGGTTCGCGGGCCTCGAGTTCCTCGTCAACGATCAGGTGCTGGTGCCCCGCTCGCCGATGGCGGAGCTGATCGAGGCCGGGTTCGATCCCTGGATCGACGGGGAGCGCGTCGGGCGGGTGCTGGACCTGTGCGCCGGCAGCGGCTGCATCGGGATCGCCGCCGCGGTCTACCTGCCGGATGCGGACGTGGACCTGGTGGACCTCTCCCCGTCCGCGCTGGAGGTGGCGAGGCGCAACGTCGAGCGTCACGGTGTGGGGGATCGGGTGCGGGTCCTGGAGTCGGACCTGTTCTCGGGCCTGAGCGGCAATCGCTACGACCTGATCCTGTCCAACCCGCCCTATGTCTCCGAGCAGGAGTACAGTGGCTTGCCGATGGAGTATCGGCGCGAGCCCGAGCTGGGGCTCCTAGGCGGCGAGGACGGTCTGGATCTGGTCGTGCGAATCCTCCGGGATGCGGCGCGTCACCTCACGGAGGAGGGAATCCTGATCCTGGAGGTTGGAAGCTCGGCCGCGGAGCTTGAGCGGCGCATCCCGGATGTCCCCTGGACCTGGCTCGAGTTCGAGCGGGGCGGGGAGGGGGTGCTGCTCCTGACCCGGGAGCAGATCGAGCTGCACCAAGACCAATTCGAGGAGGCATGAGCTCATGACCCTGAGACGGGCGCGAAGCGTCGACGAGTACGTGGACTGGGTGCCCCAGGCGGTCCCCGAGTCCATGAATGACGAGCCTTCCGTGGCCCGGAAGGGAAGCGCAATCGAACAACGCTTCCCTTGGGGGGGTTGACCCATGGATCAGGGCATCTCATTCGACCTCGACCTGATCCGGCGCTACGACCAGAGCGGGCCTCGCTATACGTCCTACCCCACCGCGGTGGAGTTCGACGAGACCTTCGACGGGGCCGCCTACCAGCGTGCCTGTGCCCGCAGCAACGAGAGTGGGAGGCCCCTCTCGCTCTATTTCCATATCCCCTTCTGCGACACGGTCTGCTTCTACTGCGCCTGTAACAAGATCGCCACCAAGGACCGGACCCTGGCGCCACCCTACCTGGAGCGGCTCCATCGGGAGATCGAGCTCCAGTCGGCCCTGTTCGACGCCGGGCGGCGGGTGGAGCAGCTCCACTGGGGCGGGGGCACACCGACCTTTCTCAGCCATGAGCAGATGGAGCGGCTCATGGACCAGACCCGTCGCCACTTCGCGCTGGCGGACGATAGCGTCGGGGAGTATTCCATCGAGATCGACCCGCGGGAGGCGGATGCGGGAACGGTCGCGCTCCTGCGCCGGCTCGGATTCAACCGCATGAGCCTGGGGGTCCAGGACTTCGAGCCCCGGGTGCAGGCGGCGGTCAACCGCATCCAGAGCGAGGCGGAGACCCTGGAGGTCCTCGAGGCGGCGCGCGCGGAGGGCTTCAGGTCCATCAGCGTGGACCTGATCTATGGCTTGCCCTTCCAGACGGTGGAGAGCTTCCTGCGCACCCTTGATCGGGTCGTCGCCTTCGCCCCGGACCGCCTCTCGATCTTCAACTACGCCCATCTGCCGGAGCGCTTCAAGCCCCAGCGGCGGATCAACGCGGACGAGCTGCCGGCCCCCGAGGTGAAGCTCGACATCCTCCAGGCCACCATCGCGCGCCTGACGGAAGCGGGCTACGTCTACATCGGCATGGATCACTTCGCCCGTCCGGACGACGAGCTGGCCCTGGCCCAGCAGGCGGGGACCCTGTACCGGAACTTCCAGGGCTACTCCACCCACGCGGACTGCGACCTGATCGGCCTCGGGGTGACCTCCATCGGCAAGGTGGATAACACGTACGGGCAGAACCGGCGCGGACTCGAGGACTACTACGGCGACATCGACGCCGGCCGGCTGCCGGTCTTCCGGGGCATCGAGCTCAGCCGGGACGACCTGATCCGGCGCGATGTGATCACGCGGCTCATCTGTCATTTCGAGCTTCCCATCCCGGCGGTGGAGTCCAGCTGGGGGATCGACTTCCCGGCCTATTTCGCGGACTCGCTCGATCGGCTCGGCCCCATGGTCGAGGATGGTCTGCTGACCGTGGACGAGACGGCGATCCGCGTCCTGCCCCGGGGCAGGCTGCTGATCCGGAACATCTGCATGGCCTTCGACGCCTATCTGGCCGCCAAGACCGGCCCCGTCGGCTTCTCGAAGGTCATCTAGCGTGACGTCGTCGCCGCGGCGGATGGATCGGGGCGTGGCGCGCCCACCACGCGGGCCTCGCGCCCGCCATGCCTGGGGCGGGCGATGACGCACGGCGCCTCCGGCGACCACATCCCGGGGCGATTCCGCACCGTCGCGGCGGGGCTCGCGGAGGATGCCTGCGTCTTCGACGACACCGGGGGGCTCAGCTACCGGGAGCTGGACCGGCGCTCGGATGCCCTGGCCGCAGCCCTGGCATCCCGAGGGTTGCGCGGGGGCGATCGCGTCGGTCTGCTATGCCCGAACGGCGGCGACTTCGTGGTCTCCTATCTCGGCGTGCTCAAGGCCGGTGGCACCCTGGTCCCACTCAACCTGCTCCTCCATCCACGGGAGCTCGCATTCATCCTCGCGGACAGCGGGGCTCGGGGGCTCATCAACCATGGGGCCTTCGATGGCGCGGCAGCTCAGGCCCTGGAGGGGCTGGAAATGGGCGTGCGGGTGCGCATCGGGCCCACGGATAGCGGCAGCCCGGGGGACGCGGTCCCGTTGGCCGAGGTCATTGGGGATCCGCACCCGATGCCGCCGCCCCTCGCGCTCGACCCCGAAGAGGCGGTTGCCAGCATCCTGTATACCTCCGGGACGACCGGGCGCCCCAAGGGGGCCATGCTCACCCACGCGAACCTGATGGCCAACGGCGCAAGCGTGGCGCAGGCCCTGCGGATGACGGGGGGCGACCGTGTCCTCGTGGTGCTTCCCCTGTTCCACGCCTTCGCGGCCACGGTCGGGATGCTGACCCCCCTGCTGCATGGACACGCCCTGGTCCCCGTCCCGCGCTTCGACCCCAGGCTCGTCAGTCAGGCCATCGCCGATCACCGGGCCACCCTGTTTCTGGGGGTCCCAAGCATGTACGGGACCTTGCTGCGTCTGGACGACGGGGCGCTCGCCCAATGGGCGAGCGTCCGGTTGTGCGTGAGCGGCGGCGCCGCCCTGCCGGCGGCGGTCATGGCTGCCTTCGAGGAACGCTTCCAGGTGCCGATCGTTGAGGGCGACGGTCCCACCGAGTGCTCCCCCGTGACCTGCGTCAATCCGCCCGAAGGGCCTCGCAAGCCAGGCTCGGTGGGCTTGCCGATCCCCGGGGTGGAGATGCGGATACTGGACCCGTCGGGGCGCGAGCTCCCGGACGGCACCGCGGGCGAGGTCTGCGTGCGCGGCCCCAACGTGATGAAGGGTTATCTCAATCTTCCGGAGGCGACGCGGGAGGCCTTCTTCGGGGACTGGTTCAGGACCGGCGACCTGGGCCTTCGGGACGCCGACGGCTATTTCCACCTGGTGGACCGCATCAAGGACCTCATCATCGTCAACGGGATGAACGTGTATCCGCGGATCATCGAGGAGATCCTCTATGCCCATCCGGCCGTGGCGGAGGCGGCGGTGGTGGGGGATCAGGACCCTCGGCATGGCGAGGTCCCCGTTGCCCATGTCGCACTCAAGCCGGATCTGACGCTGGACGTGGCGGAGCTTCGGGACTGGTGCCGAGCGCGCCTCGGCCGTCATGAGGTGCCCCGCCGCTTCGAGCTCCACCGCGTCCTGCCGCGCAACGCCGCGGGCAAGATCCTGAAGCGCGAGCTGCGCCGGGGCGGCGAGCGCGAGCGCGGCGTCCTGCCCTTGGAGCCCCCATAGGCTCGTCGTTATACTGACTCGTTTCTGAGAGGCCGGGCAGCCGATGGCGCCCGGTGTTGGAGCAACGCCAGTCGCGGGGCAGGGGCGGGTCAAGTCCGCTGCCGCTGGGAGACCATAAGCATGCAAGTATCGGTGGAGTCTGGGGACGGCCTGGAGCGGCGGATGCACGTCGACCTGCCTTTCGAGCGGATTCAGGGTGAGGTGGACAAGCGCCTGCAACAGATGGCGCGCAACGCCCGGCTGCCCGGGTTCCGCCCCGGAAAGGTGCCCCTCAAGCTGCTGCGCCAGCGTTACGGGGAGGCGATCCAGCAGGAGGTCTTCGGGGAGCTCGTCCAGTCGAGCTTCGGCGAGGCGGTGGCCCAGGAGGCCCTGCGTCCCGCCGGAATGCCGAAGGTCGAGCCGAAGATCGACCTGGACCAGCAGCGATTCGGATACACCGCCGTCTTTGAGGTGCTGCCGGATCTCCAGCTCGCCCCCCTCGCCGGTCAGGTGGTCAAGCGCCCGTCGGCCCAGGTGAGCGATGCGGACCTGGAGACCATGCTGGAGCGCCTGCGGGCCCAGCGTAAGACCTGGGAGCCCGTCGATGGACCCGCGGAGCCTGGTAACCGGTTGACCATCGCCTACACGGGCACCATCGACGGGGAGCCGTTCGAGGGGGGCTCGGGCTCGGGCGCACAGGTGGAGTTGGGATCGGGGCGTATGATCCCCGGCTTCGAGGATGCCCTGATCGGTGCCGTGGCCGGGGAGACCCGCTCCCTCGACCTCCAGTTTCCCGAGGGGTACCAGCGTGAGGAGCTTGCCGGCAAGCCGGTTCACTTCGAGGTGCAGGTCGATTCGATCAGCAGAGCGGTCCTGCCCGAGATCGACGAGGCCTTCGCGCGGGAGTTCGGGGTCTCGGACGGGGATCTCGAGCGCTTTCGGGGGGAGGTTCGAGCCAATATGGAGCGGGAGCTGGCCCAGCGGGTCAAGGGAACGACCAAGGAGCGGGTAATGGACCTGCTCGTCTCGGCGAATTCCATCGAGGTCCCCAAGGCCCTGGTGCAGGCGGAGATCAAGACCCTGAAGGACCAGATGCGCGAGAATCTTGGCGGAGGCCAAATGGAGCTGCCGGACGCGCTGTTCGAGGAATCGGCGCGTCGACGGGTCGCCCTGGGTCTCATCATCGGCGAGATCGTCAAGCAGAACGGCATCAAGGCCGACCCGTCCCGCGTCCGGGCCGCCGTCGAGGACATGGCCTCCAGCTACGAGGAGCCCCAGGAGGTCATCCAGTACTACTACGCGGATCGCAAGCGGCTCGGTCCCGTGGAGTCCCTGGTCCTCGAGGACCAGGTGGTGGACTGGGTGCTCGACCAGGTGACGGTCGAGGATGAGCCCCTGAGCTTCGCCCAGCTGACAGAGCCCCAACCGACCAAGTGAGTCCAATCCATGAGCAAGATCTTAGGTAGTACCGGCGAGAGCAGCTGGAGCCCCCAGGGCCTCGGGCTGGTGCCCATCGTCATCGAGCAGACCGCGCGGGGCGAGCGCTCCTTCGACATCTATTCGCGGCTCCTCAAGGAGCGCGTGATCTTTATCGTCGGGCCGGTGGAAGATCACATGGCCAACCTGGTGGTGGCCCAGCTCCTGTTCCTGGAGTCCGAGAACCCGGACAAGGACATCCATCTCTACATCAACTCCCCGGGTGGGTCGGTGACCGCGGGGCTGGCCATCTACGACACCATGCGCTTCGTGCGCCCCGACGTGAGCACGATGTGTGTGGGTCAGGCGGCGAGCATGGGTGCCCTGCTGCTGGCGGGGGGCGCCTCCGGCAAGCGCTTCTGTCTGCCGCATTCCCGGATGATGATCCATCAGCCCCTGGGCGGGTTCCAGGGGCAGGCCACCGACATCGACATCCATGCCCGGGAGATCCTCTATATCCGTGACCGGCTCAATGAGATCCTCGCCCACCACACGGGACAGCCCATCGAGAAGATCGCCGAGGACACGGAGCGGGACCGCTTCATGAGTGGCGAAGAGGCGCAGGCCTATGGCCTGATCGACAAGGTCCTCAGCGAGCGGGGCCCCCTCCAGGCCAAGTCGTGAGCGTCTTGCCATCGAAGCGCAAAAGGTTATGATTGAGTTAGCCTTGTCAGGGACCATTTTGTCCTTGTTGTTGTTCGACCCCCGGAGAGGCATGCCCGATGAGCGGAAACAGTCACGGTAAGAGCGACGAGGGCAAGCTGCTCTACTGCTCCTTCTGCGGCAAGAGTCAGCACGAGGTGCGTAAGCTGATCGCCGGGCCCTCCGTCTTCATCTGTGACGAATGCGTCGAGCTGTGTAACGACATCATCCGCGAGGAGATGCAGGAGGGTGGCGCCGACGCCACCAGCAAGCTGCCCAAGCCGCGGGAGATCAATGAGAGCCTGGATCAGTTCGTCATCGGACAGGACTATGCGAAGAAGGTCCTTTCCGTCGCCGTCTACAACCATTACAAGCGCTTGGAGGCAGCGGATGCCAAGGACGGGATCGAGATCGCGAAGAGCAACATCCTGCTGATCGGCCCCACGGGCTCCGGCAAGACGCTTCTGGCCGAGACCTTGGCCCGACTGCTCAACGTCCCCTTTACGATCGCGGATGCCACCACCTTGACGGAGGCGGGCTACGTAGGGGAGGACGTGGAGAACATCATCCAGAAGCTCCTGCAGAAGTGCGACTACGATGTCGAGAAGGCCCAGACCGGCATTGTTTACATCGACGAGATCGACAAGATCTCCCGCAAGTCCGACAACCCCTCCATCACCCGGGACGTGTCGGGCGAGGGGGTCCAGCAGGCCCTGCTGAAGCTGATCGAGGGGACCATCGCCTCGGTTCCGCCGCAGGGTGGGCGCAAGCACCCCCAGCAAGAGTTTCTGCAGGTCGATACCGCCAACATCCTCTTCATCGTCGGCGGTGCCTTCGCGGGTCTCGACAAGGTCGTCCAGAACCGGTCCCGCAAGGGGGGGATCGGCTTCTCCGCCGATGTCCACAGTAAGGACGACAAGCGCCAGATCGGCGAGCTGCTGGCGGCCGTCGAGCCGGAGGACCTGATCCGCTATGGCCTGATTCCGGAGTTCGTCGGGCGCCTTCCGGTCATGGCCACCCTCGAAGAGCTGGATGAGGAGGCCCTGATGCGCATCCTCACCGAGCCCAAGAACGCCCTCGTCAAGCAGTACGCGCGGCTGTTCGAGATGGAAGGGGTGGAGCTGGAGCTGCGCGACGACGCCCTGCGCGCCATCGCCCGCAAGGCCATGGAGCGCAAGACCGGCGCACGGGGCCTGCGCACGATCATGGAGCAGGTGCTGCTGGATACGATGTACGACCTGCCCTCCATGCGCAACGTGGGCAAGGTGGTGGTGGACGGATCCGTGATCACGGGCGAGAACAAGCCCTTCCTGATCTACGAAGGTGTCGAGAAGCAGGCGGCCTCCGGCGATTGAGCTTCGCCAGGGGGCGTAGGTGGAACCCAGGGTGAGGATCCGGGCCCGCGGGGTCAGAACGCACAAGGGCGGTTGACTTCGGGCCGGGGCGCCCTGACTCTGAAACTAACCGTTCATCCAGCCGGCCTCGCCGTCGGAGTCGCGCCACGGCCCCCAACCCGGGGGTCGCGTCGTTCGAGGCCCCGGTGAGTCGGCGCCACGCGAGACCCCTTCATGGCGCAACGAGACTCCTCCAGAACCCACGCGCAAGCTTCCCATGAGGTCCCGGTCCTGCCGCTGCGGGACGTCGTTGTCTATCCCCACATGGTCATCCCGCTGTTCGTGGGACGCGACAAATCCATCCGCGCCCTCGATGGCGCCATGGCCAACGACA
>Ga0316576_10000114_pt1 | contig 30289 bp, 27 predicted proteins | sample S0NA_FD_203075 | JGI IMG/M metagenome (GOLD analysis project Ga0316576, IMG submission 203075) | Rhizosphere microbial communities from salt marsh grasses in Alabama, United States - S0-2_050615r3r5 | ecosystem: Host-associated > Plants > Roots > Rhizosphere | place: USA: Alabama | collected...
ATCCGGTAAACGCGCAAAACCCGAAGTTGTTGCCTGTTTTGAATTCAAGTAAGCCTGCAATCAATTGGGCGCTGCCTCCGAATATAATCCCCAGCCACAGCACGGGGCCAACGCCTACCCAGCCAAGATTGTGAAACTGTAAAATTAATGTGGTCATACCAAATCCGCCAAGACCGACAACAGCAGGATTGCCTAATTTTTCTTCGTTCATTTGAGAGCCTCCTTTTGAGAATCTGGTTGATTGAAAATCTACGAGCTAAGATCGTATTGATCTGTAACATGATGAAAAATAAAAAGTCGGGGAGATCGACATTTTTGAAAATGTGAATAAAACATTTTCTCCACAGGACAATTTTTCCCTTTCTCATTATCAACTTATTATTCGGATATATCGTTTCTTAAAATCCATTGATGTCTAACTTTATTTGACATAAACATAGACATAACAGTAACCGATTGAAAGGAGAGTTCATCCGATTTTTTTGTAGGACTATTCCGCTATATTTTGTCGGTATTTGTCCTGCGAATTTCATCAATTAAAATTAAAAAGGTTGGATTCGATCAATATGATTCATTAAAAAAATAAAGCGGATACCATACGCTGGATTCCGCTTGTTAACCTTAAAACTTTTTTTATGTTAGGGATAACCGATAAAAATCGGATGATTTAAAAAACTTTGATATCTTGATAATCATCTAAAAGGCACCTCCAATCGCAAAAAAGGATGCGATTTGTTATAGGTGGTTAACGCCAATAACAACCATTTAACAAAAGGAGGTGCTCAATGGAACTTTACGCTGGATTAGATCTTCATTCAAGAAATACTTACATCGGTATTCTGGACAAAGCGTTCAATCGCGTGTTCAAAAAAAGAGTTCCCAATCATCTTGAACACATCTTACAGACATTAGACCCTTTTCAGAGTCAACTTAAAGGATTGGTGGTTGAGTCCACCTTCAACTGGTACTGGCTGGTAGACGGTCTTATGGATGCAGGATATTCATCTGTTCATTTAGCCAATCCATCGGCTATTAAACAGTATGAAGGTTTAAAGCACATTGATGATAAGCATGATGCATTTTTTCTGGCTCAACTTCTCATTTTAGGTATTTTGCCACAAGGATATATTTATCCCAAGAAAGATCGACCGGTGCGGGATTTAGCCCGTAAACGGATGTTTTTAGTCCAGCACAAGACGGCTCATGTTTTAAGCCTTCAATCATTAATTCAGCGATGCTGCGCCATGAAGATCAGGACCAATGATATGAGACATCTGACTGTCAAAGAATTAGAAGCGTGGTTGGAAGAAGAGTATCTAGTCTTATCCGCCCAGGCCAATTTAGACAGTATCAATTTTCTTAAGCAAAGGATTCAAGGATTAGAGAAAGCCATTAGAAAGAAAGTCAGGCTTAAAAAGGCATTTCATTATTTAAAGACAGTTCCGGGTATTGGCGATATCTTAGCCCTGACGATTATGTTGGAGGTCGGTGATATCAATCGTTTTTCCAAAGTCGGTAATTTTACATCCTACTGCCGGTGTGCCCCTTCTCGGCGACTCTCCGATGGTAAAAGTAAAGGGCATGGTAACCGTAAAAACGGTAATCGGTATTTGAGCTGGGCATTTACCGAAGCGGCCCATTTGGGTCGCAGATATAACGAACGATTCAAAAGATACTATAACCGAAAAGTTGCTCAGGCAAATACAAGCCTCGCAACAAAAGCGCTTGGTAATAAACTGGCTCGCATCTGTTATTACATCATGAGGGATCAGGTTCCTTTCCAAGAGGAACTGTTCTGTCATTGAGTTCGGGACTGCAGCGGTGATCCATTGGTACTTGTGGTTCAAAACCCTGTAGCTTGGTTGGCACGCCGTTGCAGTCCCTTAAAATAAAAATCTAGGCGGATGTCCTTTTTCAAGATCTGCCCTTGTCATGAACTCCCTATTGCTGGCCCGCTTGGAGCCCTGTATTTTGCCACAATCTATTGGACATGACAAGGTACCGACGTTTTTCTGGGGTCCGCTTTTCGGACCAGGGGTCGTTAGAAAAATATGGAAGGTTGCTTCTCTCCGAGACAATGAAAATCTCTGCGCGACGCAACGACCACCTTTAATTTTCTTACATGACCTTGATCCTGATGGGTGCATGGTAGCAGATCGAATAAGAATCCGCACCAATAAATTTTGAAAACCCGGATGCAGGCAACGACAAGGGACAGATCTCGTACTGGATGATGTCCCTGCAAAAAAATGATCCTTTTTGCGATGGTGGGGTGTTTTTAATTGACAGGGGCCTTTTAATGGGTGCAAGAAACCCAAATATCTTATGATTACAAACTGATGTGATACTAAAAACCTATCTATCTTTTACCATAGGATAGGTCATGACAATGACGGCACAGAATATTCCTTGCTCTCACCTTTGCAAAACATAGGTAACCAGTTCTTAAATAGTATCTCTTTTTTTTATCAACATATCTTTGTAGGTCTTTTGGAACATTCATACGAAAGCAGTATATGTATGGATTTCTAATAAGGTAAGGCGGTGATTTGCTAATTTTTCCCTTCATTTTTCAACACCATCTGTCAATTATGTATTACCAATTTATGCAGCAGATGAAATTGATCAAATTTGGGAAAAACTCATAAAAAAACCCTCTGTAAAAACAGAGGGTTTAATGTGGCTTTTGGTGGCGATGCAGGGAATTGAACCCCGGACACTACGGATATGAGCCGTATGCTCTAACCATCTGAGCTACATCGCCATAGTATGTTAGGTTTAAAACATGAAAAACGGCACTTTTAACAGCTCGGATTTATCAAGTCAAGTTAAAAACTTTTAACTTGTGCTACCCTGCTGCCCCTGCTGAAGTCGAACTCGCCACTTCAATGGAAAATTCTTCGAGATCTTCCGGCAGATTCGAAAATACGATCATAAACGGAAGCTCTCCACCAGGTTTAATCTGCATATTCGATTTATTATCCCCGGCACGGTTTGAAAGTCGTTTCTTTATAGCGTCTAAATCCATATTGGATAGTTCAATATCCGACAAAACATTCCCGCAAAAAGCTGTTTCAGTCTGGTAAAGAACTTTTCCTTTTTTATACAATTTCCCGTTAATTTTGATAAAACTACGGACATCCGGATATCCATTTTTAACTCGCCCGGTTATCACAAAAAGCTTGCCTCCCTTGACATTAAGCAGGAATTTGCTGTTTACGTCTAAAGTATCTATCTTGAGGCTGCCGGTAGGGTCAGAAACTTTGGGTTTAAAATAATCGCTGATAAAAGGAATTTGTTTGAGAAAGGGAATTTCAATATTCATGTAGTCAAGCAAGACATAAGTGCCGTAAGATCCACCAGCCAACAATACTAAAATCAGCAGGACAACAAGCGGTTTACTGACGCGTTTTTTGGGGGCAGGTGCCGCTTTTTCTACCATCGGCTCCTCTTCGACGACTTCTTCTTCTATCTGTTCCTCGTCGTCACCTTCTCCAACTTCAAATTCCGGCTCCCTCTCTTCAGTTGCAGAAGCCTCTATGGCTTCAGGTTCATCTGCAGTATCTTCGGCTTCATCAAGTTCATATACTTCGACTTCGGAGGAATCTTCAGGCAACATGCTATCAGAAGGTGCTTCTTCCACCTCCAATTCAAGTTCCATTTCTTTTTCTATAGGTTCCTCTGTAGCCTCTGTTTCATCTTCTGCTTCTTCTACTTCAAGCATTTTTTCTATTTCTGACAGATCTACCTCTTCAATATCTTCTGCTTCACCTTCTTCCGGCGCTTTTTCGAGTTCGGGTTCCGACTCCGTATCCAACTCGAGGACAATATCATCCGGCACGGGTTCCTCGTCGGCCGCGGGTTCATCTAAATCCAGAATCTCTTCCAGATCTGACAGATCGAGTTCATCGAGCTCCTCGGCTCCAGCACTCGGGGGCACCTTCTCCGTGGGTGCATCAGTTTCGGGCCCAATTTTCAGATCCAGATCCTCAAACGTTTCATCCACTGTGGTTTCACTTGCCACTTCTTCTTCATCAAGCAGGTTCTCCAGATCGGATAGATCAAGTTCGTCAGGCTCTTCCTGATCGGCTTTGGCCTCTATATCCTCTTTTGGTTTTTCCGTTTCAGGTTCAATATCCAGGTCAAGATCCAGATCCAGATCTTCGACGTCTTCATCTGATATCTCTTCACTTGGCTGTTCTTCGTCAATTAACTTGTCCATATCCGAAAAATCAAGTTCATCAGGCTCCGCCGTTTCCTTTTTGTCGACATCAAGGTCCTCTGTAACTTTCTGATCTTCAACATCTAATTCCTTTTCAAGAGGCGCTTCAATTTCTTCTGAGACCTCTGGCGGATATGCCACGAAAACCTCTTTACAATTTGAGCAACGAACTTTTGAACCTGTCGGACTTAAAAGACTTTCATCCAAATTAAAACTTTTGTCACATTTTTTACAGGTAATAATCATAGTAGACCCCAGTGGTTATAGTTTAAGGTGATAAATTCCCGATAAATGCCGATAGTCTTCATTATAATCAAGGCCATAACCCACAAGAAACCCTTCGGCCACATTATGACAACTATAATCGATGGCAATATCTGCCTCACGTCGCTCCTGTTTGTCAATAAAGACACACACCTTAATTGTCTTCGGGTGATAAGATCTCAAATAATCGATAAGATATTTTAAAGTCAAGCCCGTATCCACAATATCCTCTACAATGAGCACATCTTTATCTTTTATATTAACCTCTATATCCTTGGTTAAATGAATCTCTCCAGATGAAGACACATCAGAACAATAACTGAAAACGCGTATAAAATCGATTTGAACAGGGATATCAAGGCATCGGACAAGATCAGACAAAAAGACAAATACGCCTTTCAATACGCCAATGAGAATAAGGTCTTTATTCCGATAGTCAGTTGAAATCCGGTGTGCAACCTGTTTGACCAGGCTGTCGATATCATTTTTCGACAGAACAGGTACGAGTTCAGGCATAATGAGAAACTATTCGGTCCTTTTTGGCATTTTAGGTAAAGTGCCAATTTGTCTGATTGAAAATAAAAATACATTGAACGGAAAATCTTGTCAATGATCCCATTGAAAAATATTCCTTCCGTTCAATATGGTACCAATAAATGCATCTTTTTACAAGCCGGTCTCAGCCAATTGTTCAATCAGGGCTTTTTGTTTTTTATTCAGCCGTTTTGGCATATTAACATGGATATTAACATAAAGATCCCCTTGCCCTTTACCGTGCATATGGGGAAGTCCGTGTCCGGACAGACGCATTTTTGTTTTGTGTTTTGTGCCAGCGGGAATTTTCAGTTTTAATTCTTTGCCGCTCAATGTCGGGACGGAAATATTCGTACCCAGAATCGCCTCGCTTAACTTTATGTCTCGATTAATATATAGGTCCTGGGCTTGGACATCATAGACCGGATGATGAAGCACTTTTGATTTAATATAAAGATCTCCTGCCGGGCCCCCATATGGGCTGGGCTCACCCTTTCCGGAAATCCGCAGTTTCTTTCCGGAAATCATTCCTTTTGGTATTTTTACGGTGATTTTTTCACTACGGCCCTTATGCTGAAAAGATACGATTTTTTGAGTTCCCGATGCGACTTCCTCCAGGGTCAAAGAAAGCTCATATTCGAGATCAGATCCTTTTGGTTGGGCCTGCTGCTGTCTTTGATAACTGCCAAACGGTCCGCCACCACCAAAGGAAAAGCGCATGCCCCTTCCACCACCAAAATGGCCGGATCCGCCGAATAATTCGTTTAATATACTTTCAAAATCAGAGCCTCTAAAAATATCTTCTTGTGAATATCGTTGTTGGAACCCGGCTGAACCGAATGTATCATACTGTTTTCGTTTTTCTTTATCACTCAAAACAGAATAAGCTTCGCTTATTTTTTTAAATGTTTCCTCGGCGCTTTTGTCTCCTTTGGTATGATCCGGATGATATTTCATGGCGAGTTTTCGATACGCCTTCTTGATTTCACTTTCAGAAGCGGTTTTGTTTACCCCGAGTATTTTATAGTAATCTGTTTCTGCCATCAGGTAATCACCTCTTTATTTATACCTAAGCTGAGCGTTTCAAATTTTTATCAACAATCAAAATAAGTTAAAAGCTTCAATGTGTCAAGGTTCATTCGATGATTGACTTTTGGCTTCAGGGGTCTGTCTCTGGGATGCTTTGATGGCGACCATAATCACTGAAAGTCCCGCAGGGGTGATACCATCTATACGTGACGCCTGTCCCAAGGAAGACGGCATGACAGCGGAAAGCTTTTCTTTGAGTTCGTTGGAAAGGCCGTGCACCCTATTAAAATCAAATTTGTCGGGTATTTTCATCCTTTCCATATGTTTGAATTTTTCGATTTCTTTTAACTGGCGGTTTATATATCCTTCATATTTAATCTCTGTTTCCACTTGCCGGGCCACCTTGAGGCTGATGTTGTCCGGACTTTTCGCCAAAGCATCTACGGTACTGTAATTAAGCTCGGCTCTTTTAAGAAGTTGATCAAGATACATACCACTTTTCAAAGGTTTTGTCCCTTGGTCAATGAGATAATCGTTTGTGTTTTTTTCAGGTTTGATAACAGTAGACTTAATTCTCTTGATTTCATTGGAAATTTGCATTTTCCGTTCCTGTACATCCTTTATGGCATCATGGTTGATAAGGCCAATTTCGTGTCCGATTTCCATCAATCTTATATCGGCATTATCTTCCCGAAGCATCAATCTATATTCTGCTCTTGACGTAAACATCCGGTAAGGTTCACGTGTACCCCGTGTTACAAGGTCATCGACCATAACCGCCATATAGGCTTGGGAGCGATCAAGAATAAAGGAGGGTCTTTTCTGAATCTTACAAGCGGCATTGATTCCTGACCAAATCCCCTGAGCAGCAGCTTCTTCATAACCGGACGTTCCATTAATTTGACCGGCCATAAACAGACCTGAAACCAATTTAGTTTCCAGCGTTGGTTTAAGCTGAACAGGGTTTACATAATCGTACTCTATGGCATAGGCAGGTCGCATGATTTCGGCCGATTCCAGCCCTTTGATGGATCTGACAAATTGAATCTGGATTTCCATTGGCATGCTGTTTCCAAGACCGCTGGCATAAATTTCATGGGTATCAAGACCTTCAGGTTCAAGAATAATTTGGTGCCTTTCCTTTTCCGAGAATCTGACGATTTTGTCTTCGAAAGAAGGACAATAGCGGGCCGAAACCCCTTTGATAATACCACCATAAAGGGCAGAGTGCTTTAAGTTTTTTTGTATAATGTTGTGGCTTTTTTCGTTGGTATGACCGATAAAGCTTGGGATTTGCGGCAGGGTAATCTTGTCTGTAAAAAACGAAAACGGCACGGGTTGTTCCTCTGCGCCATGGGGAGTAAATGCATTAAAATCGATACTCGATTTTTTGAGCCTTGGCGGTGTACCGGTTTTCATCCTGCCAAGTTTAAATCCAAGATCTTTCAGCTGAGAAGCAAGGCCATAGGATGCAAATTCACCGGCCCTTCCGGCCTTAAAAGAATTAAATCCGATGTGAATCAAACCGCTTAAAAAAGTGCCCGTGGCCAGAATAACGGCATCAGCCGGGTATCTGAAACCGGTTTGATCCTCCACGCCGACAATCCTGTTGTCTTCCACAACAAGTCGTTCCACCATGGTCTGTTTCAAATCGAGATTCGGTTGTTGTTCGATGACGGCTTTCATGGCCATGTGATACCGGATTTTATCGTTTTGGGTACGGGAAGAATGGACAGCAGGGCCTTTTTTGGTGTTCAGGGTTCTAAACTGTATGGCAGTTTTATCTGTGATCTTTGCCATTTCACCACCCAAGGCATCGATCTCCTTTACAAGCTGACCTTTTGCCATACCTCCTATGGATGGGCTGCAGGGCATGGACGCCACCTTGTCCAGATCTATGGCAAAAAGAAGTACACAACAACCCATTCTTGAAGCAGCAAGGGCAGCTTCGCATCCGGCATGGCCGGCACCAACGACAATGATATCGTATTTTTTGCTATAAACTGACATGGAAACTACATAAACTGAGCGTTTTCGATGTTTTGTGAATTCATTATTAATTATTTTACATCTTTTATGCGAAAATGTATATATTAAGCTGTTAAATTAATCATTAATTTGCCAAAAACAAACTTGAGCCAACGCCTACGTTCCGAAACCAAAAGAAATGCGTCAACGATACAATGACTTTAACACTTATCTGAAAAATATCTTTGGATGCAGGGTTCAAAAAATCACCATTGATGCCGGCCTTTCTTGTCCAAACAGGGACGGGACCATCTCTACAGGCGGATGTATTTACTGTAATGTGAGAGGCTCCGGCACCGGGGCCCATACAAAAGGGCTCTCGGTCGTCGATCAGGTTGTAACGGCGAAAAAAGCACTTTCCAAACGCTATAAAGCGAAGAAGTTTATAGCATATTTCCAATCATTTACAAACACCTATGGATCAGTAACGACGCTTAAAAGCCTATATGAACAGGCCCTTAGCGTTGAAGATGTGGTTGGAATTTCCATCGGCACAAGACCGGATTGTGTCGATGAACCGATCCTGGATCTTATACAGGGGTATGTGGACAATTATCTGGTTTGGATAGAATACGGTTTGCAATCCGCCAATGATTCCACCCTTGCTTTGATCAACCGAGGACATGATTTTAATTGTTTCAAAGCAGCTGTGGACGCGACAAAAAACAGGGGTATCAACATCTGTGCCCATGTGATTCTCGGTCTACCCCATGAAAAAAAGGTTCACATGCTCCAAACAGCTCGGGCTGTTGCCGATATGGGAATAGACGGTATCAAGCTACACCTCCTTTACGTTGTAAAGGGTACAAAACTGGATCACTTATACCGCAAAAAGCAGTATAGATGTTTGGAGCAAAATGAATACATTGATATCGTCTGCGATTTTTTAGAACGCATTCCAAAACACATTGTAATTCAGCGCCTGACCGGAGATCCACATCCAAATGAATTGGTGGCACCTGCATGGTCTCTTAAAAAGACGGAAACCCTCTCTCTCATCCGGAAGACCTTAGAAGCAAGGGGTACATGGCAGGGAAAGGTTGTTGATGGATAGCCTATGGTTCGGATTTTCCTGTATACCGCTGGGCCAAAGGATATCTTCTTCCATAACCAAAGGCCTTTGACGTCACCTTTAGACCCGGCGCCGCCTGGTGCCGTTTGTATTCATTTCTGTCAACCCTTGAAATAACATCCTCGACAACCTTTTTATCAAACCCCATTTTAACCAGATCTTCGATTCCTTTAACCTCTTCGATGTATTCTTTTAAAATAGAGTCAAGGACATTGTAAGGCGGTAGATCATCCTGGTCGATTTGATCGGGTTTAAGTTCGGCGGAAGGTGCCTTGGTGATGATTCGTGAAGGAATCAACTCTTTTTCCTGATTGATAAAATGCGCAAGATCATAAACCATGGTTTTTGGAACGTCAGAAATGACAGACAGGCCGCCGGTCATGTCACCATAGAGTGTACAATACCCAACGGCAAGTTCAGACTTGTTGCCTGTGGAAAGGACAAGCGCCCCATATTTGTTTGAAAGCGCCATAAGGATGGTGCCTCTGATTCTGGCTTGAATATTTTGCTCTGTAATATCCGGCTCGGTGTCTTTAAACTCAGGTGAAAGAAACCTTAAAAATTCTTTAAACATGCTTTCAATGGGGATGGTGATCAGAGTCAAACCCAGGTTTTCGGCCAATTTTTTTGTGTCTTCATAATTTTCTTTAGATGTGTACGGAGACGGCATAAAAACTACTGAAACATTCTCAGGCCCCAAAGCCCTGACTGCAATGCATGCCGTCAGGGCTGAATCTATACCCCCACTCAAGCCGATAACAACTTTGGAAAAACCGCACTTGGTCACGTAGTTATGGGTTCCCATAACCAAAGCCTTTAATATAGATTCTGTATCCGATTGTGAAACGTTGTGAATGCTGTCTTTGCCGGCTCGTAATGTTTTTGAATCAAATATCACCATATCTTCTGTAAAGTCTGAAGCCCTGGCAATTATGTTACCATTTTTGTCGAAAACCGTGCTTGACCCGTCGAAAAGAACGCTGTCATTACCACCGACCTGGTTGGAACATAGAAAAGGAAGCCGGTATTTTTGTGCCATAAACACGAACATGTTTTGTCTGAATGTATCGTGTCCCAGATAATAAGGAGATGCGGCGACGTTGATCACCAGATCAGCTCCGGCTTGAACAATCTGGGCAACAGGGTCATGAGCATAAACTCTTTCTTGGAAAAAATCTTCGTCATTCCAGGCATCTTCACAAATTGTAAGCCCTATTTTGCTCCCCTTGTATGAACATGGCAAACTTTTCTTTCCAGGCTCAAAGTATCGCCGCTCATCAAATATGTCGTAGGTCGGCAGTAACCTTTTATGAACCTTATGGATGATTTTTCCGTCTTCAAAAAGAATGGCCGCGTTATACAGTGGGTTTCCTTTTCCTTCAGGATTTTTGTCCACAAATCCGCATATTACCCCTATTCCGCGGACGGCGGTCATCAGCCGTTCTAAACACGTAAGATTTGCATCGATAAAATCGGTTCTCTCAAGAAGATCTCGAGGCGGGTATCCTGTAATCACAAGTTCTGAAAAAACGATAAGATCGCACTGAAGCTTTATGGCCTGATTTGCAAAAAGCTTCATTTTGTCAAAATTGTGTTTGAAGTCGCCGATAATCGGATTTATCTGTGCTATGGCTATCTTCATAACTATTAGACCTTTAAAGCCACGTCTTGTAGGCGTGGCCAGAGTTAATTGGCTCTGCCATACGAGTCAGGATAAAAGTGTAAAGTGAACTAAAGTTTGAAGTGAGCTAAAATTAAGGAATTCTGCCAATTATATAATATCAACTCCGGCTCGTAGAGCCTACAGCTCGAAGAGAGCAAAGCAACGCCTTAACTTTAGGCATTTTAGCTCACTTTAGTCACTTCACACTGAATTGATTTGGTGACAAATAGCTCCTTGTTATAGGAAAACCAATGCGCGCTCCTCTTGACCATGATTCTTTACTTAGATATATCTCTTTTCTCCTTGCAAGAATTTTTTTATCAAACCTTTAATATCTTCGACGGACTCCGGTTCTTTCCATATGACTTCCGGATCTGCGTTGAACCACGTCATTTGACGTTTAGCATATCTTCTTGTATCCCGTTTTAAAGTCCTTACCGTCTCATCCCATGTACAGTTACCTTCTATGAAATTAACCATATGACGATAACCGATAGATTGCATGGATTTCAGCTTCGGCGAATACCCCATTGTCAGCAGTCGTTTGACCTCGTTTACAAAACCGCTGTTGATCATCATTTCCGCTCTTTTGTTAATACGATCATAAAGTAACTCCCTAGGAATATGAAGACCGATTTTCAGAACGACAAAAGGGCTGTCTTTAAACCCATGGGCATGGTGGAGTTCCGTAAGCGTCTTTCCGGTTAACGCGTAAACCTCCAAAGCTCTAATGATCCTGTATGTGTCATTATGGTGTATCTTTTTGGACGTATCGGGGTCCTGATGACTTAATTTATTATATAAATAAGCGTTGCCATGGGCTTTAGCTTCTGCTTTTAAACGGTCACGGATACCGGAATCTGATGCTTTGGTTTGAAAAAGACCATGAATGAGTGCTTTTATATAAAGTCCGGTCCCACCAACAACAAAAGGAATTTTCTTTTGTTCATGAAGTTCCATAACTTTTTTGCGGGACAAGATTGCATAATTCCTGGCATCAAAATGTTCATCCGGATTGATGACGTCGATCATATGGTGTTTTACACAAGCCTGCTCGTCCAAAGTGGGCTTTGCTGTTCCAATATCCATATATCTGTATATTTGCATTGAATCAGCACTGATAATTTCACCATCGAAGCTTTTTGCAAGATGAATGCCCGTAGATGTTTTTCCCAAGGCCGTAGGTCCGCATATGACAATTACCTTTGGTTTAACATCGTTAGAACACATTCACTATTTCCTATAAATTTCCCATATTAAGCTTCACTTACAGTGATTCCTGCTATGCTTTAGATTAAAATCAGCATTGCAGTTAATGCAATTAAAATCTTAAAATAAAGTCTTTTTATCAAAAAAAAGTATTTACATTTTTCATATTGACATTGACAAATCAATCATATAATTGTTTTAAGTCTTTTTAAAGAAAGGAATAGGCAGAAAGCCATAAAAATAATTAAAGTAAAAGGAGGTTTTGAATGGCAACAGTTGATTATATGGGTAAGACATTTACCGTAGATGAAGACGGCTTTATCGACAGCTATGAGAACTGGTGTGAAGAGTGGGTACAGTGGGTAAAGCATCAGGAAGGTATTGAAGAATTGAATGATGAGCACAAGAAAGTGATTACGGTTCTTCAAGAATACTACGAAAAAAATGGGATTGCTCCCATGGTTCGTATTCTATCAAAAGTTACCGGTTTTAAACTGAAACATATCTATGAATTGTTCCCCTCAGGCCCCGGCAAGGGAGCATGTAAAATGGCCGGTCTTCCAAAACCTACTGGATGTGTCTGATCAAAAAACAACAATTGGTTTACCCATTTGGACAAAAAAAGCTCTGCAATTTTGCAGGGCTTTTTTTGTGTAATGGAGAGATGATATGATTTGTACAATTAAATCGAAAAACAGAACGGAACTCATCGATATTACATCCAAAGTTCAAGATGTAGTCCTTTCTTCAGGCATCGGACAAGGGCTTTGCATGCTTTATGTACCGCACACTACTGCTGCCGTAACCATTAATGAAAGTGCTGATCCAAGTGTAAAAGATGATATCTTGATGATCTTAAACTCCATTATACCCTGGAAGGCGGGATATCGTCATTTGGAAGGAAATTCACCGGCTCATATCAAAGCAACTCTTGTCGGGCCTTCAGAACTGATCGCCGTAGAAAATGATCGACTGATCCTGGGTACGTGGCAGGGGATATTTTTCTGTGAATTTGATGGCCCCCGAACCAGAAAGGTCCATGTGCGTCTGATAAAAGAAAGATTTCAGGAGTAAATCATGCTGTCAATAGACGAAATTGACCGAGCGATACTTAATCGGATTCAATCCGACTTTCCTATAACAACGCGTCCCTATCTTTCAATCGCCCAAGACCTTCATCTTTCGGAAGATCAAGTTATTATGAGGATAAAACGGCTGAAGAAAAAGGGAATTATCCGCAGGATCGGCGGTAATTTTGTCCCTGAAAAATTAGGATTTGTCAGTACTCTGTGTGCGGCAAAGGTCTCCCGGGACAAAATTAATAAATTTACCAGAACCGTTAATCGTTATCCAGGGGTAACCCATAATTATCGACGGGATAATAAATATAACATTTGGTTCACCTTTATCGCTCAATCCATGGCTGAAATAAAAAACAACCTTGAAAATATCTCTCAAGAAACGGGTGTAAAAGAAATATTAAACCTGCCAGCAACAAAAATGTATAAAATCAAAGCACATTTTGATATTTAAATTTGAACCCCCCGCTGCTTGTCGGAACGAAGTGGAGATCCCGACTCTCGGGGCAGCGCTAGATGAATTCAAATAAAAGTTAACATCCTTTTCAAAGCGAAAGTGTGGTGCCTCAACCCGGAGGGTTGTGGCAAAAATTCCGAAATACCCCAAAAGCTTGTTGAAGCGAAGCGGACTTGTCCGCCTATGTTGTGTGGCAAAAATCCCGTCTTCGGGGCTGCAGGGATAGGAATTTTAGGCTTTCGCTTATTAGATCCCGAAGATAAACCTTCGGGAGTTGCATAAAATCGTTACACGATTTTATTTGGATTCATCGCATATAACCCAACAACCGACAGTAATAAATTTTCTATGCAAGACATCCGTATTGCAGCCGTGATCTTTCAATCAGTTTCAGGTGATGTGCGTCGCAATCTCGACGCCATGGTCCATTGGATAAAGATATCAAAAAATGAAGGTGCTCATTTCGTATGTTTTCCCGAGTTGAATATATCGGGCTACAGCAATCGGCAAGAGATTAGGAATGTAGCAGAACCTGTTCCCGGTCCTATAACCCGAAATCTTTCAGATTTGTCTAAATCCCAAAAGATTGTCATTTTAGCAGGCATGGTTGAAAAAGATGAAAAAGATCATATTTTTTCCAGCCATCTGGTCATTAAACCGGACGGATTTATAGGTGTCTATCGAAAGTTGCACATCGCTCCTCCTGAACAAGCTATTTTCACACCAGGAGATTCGATCCCTTTGTTTAATGATAGGGGCGTCAAGTTCGGCATTCAACTTTGTTATGATGCCCATTTCCCGGAACTTTCCACCCATATGGCAATAAAAGGTGCTGATCTGATTTTTATTCCTCATGCATCCCCAAGGGGAACACCCGAAGAGAAATACAAATCATGGATGCGCCATCTCGCGGCAAGAGCGTTTGATAACGGCCTGTTTATCGTTGCCTGCAACCAAACCGGGGAAAACGGAAAAGGGCTTTGTTTCCCAGGTATCGCAGTGATTATTGGGCCATCAGGAAAGGTTATTAAGAAAAAATTGAGCAATAGGGAAAGTCTAGTTGTTGTAAATCTTAAGTCCAAGGACCTTGAGAGCGTTAGAGGGCATCGTATGCGATATTTTTTGCCCAATAGGAGGCCTGAGCTTTACAATCTCAGTTAGTTTCCATCCAGAAATAGCCCTTTTCCGCAATCTCTGCGTCAATCTGCGGAATACCTTGTGCGGCGTACCATTTTGTACGCCTCCGCGCAATTCCTTGATTTCCTTGACCTTACGAAAACTTGCTGATTTCTATAATGAAAACTTAATTAATTGAGGGGTCGGGGAGTTTTTTCCCAAAATCCTTTCATATAGCGGAATGAATGGTTTTTTATTAAATCGGATGCTGTCTGAGCGGCTTAGGGATTGTTAGAAAAAACAGGCGCATACCGAAATCGTATCTTTAAAAAAATTTCAAATAGCGCACAGAACCTATTGATATTTAAAAGCTTGTTTCCTGTTTTTCCTTTACGATCCCTTGCCGCGAGTTCATGCGGTTTAATAAAAAATTATCCATGGAGCGGTCGTTTTAAAAAACTCCCCGACCCCTCAATTTATGTATAGTATAGATTTATGGTTAGACATTATTGAGTGGAGTGATTAGAAAAACAAAAAGAACTCTCGCTCGATCTGTTACACCCCCGATTGAGTTAAAACTCAATCGGGGGTGTTAAGGCTTGTGTTTCTATCCGCACAGACAAAGTTTACGTTCTTTTAGGGTCAGATTGCCGTTTGGCATAAATTCTCCAATTGTACAGACAATTCGCTTCATTCCCCTAGTCAAAAGGGACCACCATGCATCCAAAACGTCAAAATGACCTGACGTGACAGTGATGATCTCAACCATATCTGCCCGGCTGCTTTGTTTGATGGACCTCAACGCATAATCTGCATCCCAATCGACAGGTTCTGTTCCAATAACATACACAATTAATCCAGTTTTCATTGCCCTCACCTCCTTTCATCATTTTTTAAGTCCCGCCGAAGATGCCTATATACTGAAAAATAAAAAAAGCCCTTCAATCTCGTAACAAAAGATTGAAGGGCTGCACCCAGTTTTCTTGACCCTATTTTGCTGAAGTCACATCTCTCCGTCATACCGCGGAGGTGTATCTGTTTTGTTCAGGCAGGTCTTCTGACTTTCCCGCCTTTTTAGCGGCCTTCCCATTCCAGTTTATCGGAAAAGTGGCACATGTGTGTGCTAAAAAGGTTCCCTATTATAAATAGGGCGGGATTACAGCGGCGGGACCGCTCCCGATTCTCACGGGATTCCCTATTAAGCCTTTAACAGGCACCTTGCAGAATCTCTAAAAAATCTGCCGGCATCTGTCAAGGAGTTTTTTAATATCGGTATTTACAATAATACTAATTTATGGGTATAGTTTCCGGCAATACAATTTAACATCCTTACCATGGGAGATAAAAAATGAGTTCAAATATTCCTGACCGCGAACAAGCCTTTAATCTTCTGAAAAAATACAATAAAAGTGAAAATCTTATCAAACATGCACTGGCTGTTGAGGGTGTGATGCGTTATTTTGCCCGAAAACGCGGAGAAGACGAAGAAAAATGGGGGATTATCGGTCTGATTCATGATCTCGATTATGAGCAGTTTCCAGAAGAACACTGTCGCAAAACCGAGGAGATTCTAAAGGAAAATAACTGGCCCCAAGAATACATCCGTGCAGTGGTCAGTCACGGATGGGGGATCTGTTCGGATGTTGAGCCGAAAACAGAACTCGAAAAGGTGCTTTATGCCATCGATGAACTTACCGGTCTGGTTGTAACAACAGCTCTGGTTCGCCCTTCAAAAAGCGTTATGGATCTGAAAGCCAAATCCGTAAAAAAGAAATGGAAGGATAAACGGTTTGCCGCCGGCGTTGATCGGTCTATCATTGATAAAGGCGCCCAAATGCTGGGTATGGAACGAACAGATCTGATTACGGATACGATTATGGGCATGCGGGAAGTCGCCGAAGAGATCGGTTTAAAAGGAGTTGTTTAATAATAAACCAAACAGAATGAACAACTCAAGTTTTGCACCCATTATTTGCATAAGTATTCAAGGGCTTGCATCCCCTCTTCACTTGGGCGTCTTCGTGTCTGGTCATTGAAATGACGAAGCCACTCCGCCGATATCGTTACGAGGGAACGCAAACCCTTGAACGGCTACTTTTTTTAGCTAAGTTACAAAAGTATGGCTGGCAAATATATATAGTAATATCAGCTTATTATTTTCCACGAAGATCGGCAATAGATTTTTTTATTTTCTGAATAAGAGGTCTTTTTATCTGCACTTTGAGATAAAGATCTCCTGATGTTCCACCGCCTTTTCCGTCTTCTCCCATTCCCGCAAGCCGTATTCGCTGCCCTTCGCGGACTCCCGGTGGGATTTTCACCACCAGTTTCTTGGATTTTTTTTTCAAAAAATATGCATAAGGACCGCCACTCAGTGCTTGTTCGGGGGTCAAGCGGATAACGTCATCCACATCCTTACCATTTTTTGCCATTTCAAAACCGCTGATTTGTTTTAGCAAAAATCTGGAGAGTTTTCCAAGTTTGCCCGACGGGGGTAACGCTGATTGACTGTATTCGCCTCTTTTAGGGGAACCGGTAAATATAAATCCTCCTGCAAAGATGCCGGGACGTTTAAACTGAAAGGTTCGGTATTCCTTCCCGTAAAATTCCCTGAAAATATCGTCAAATCCCCGGAATCCAAATGCCCTTGCCATTTCTTCAAAGACATGGTTGATATCTGAGCCGCTGAAAATATCCTGTTCAGAGTAATTGTTCCTAAACTGGTGATGAGCAGAGGATCCGAACCGTTGTCTCATCCTATCGTATTCATGTTTTTTGTCTTTATTCGAAAGGACTGCGTAAGCTTCATTAACAGACTTCATTTCTTCAGAAGCTTCAGGATTCTCCCTATTTCGGTCAGGATGATACTTAAAGGCCAACTGGCGGTAAGCTTCTTTAATCTCTTTGGGGCCGGCATCTTTTTCTACCCCCAATATTTGATAGTAATCTCTTTGTGACATAATATTACACTTAAACCGATCGTTTCAAATTTTTGAACTGGGTAATTTAACAACATTTTTGAGGTATTCTGACATTTTGAATTTCAATAATTTGAAACCCTCCGGGATTTCCAATTTTTATCCGCCTCAGGAGGATCACCGCATCTACTACGTCAGATGCCGTTCCGCATAGACGACTATTGCGAAACAACATCTTTCTTGTATCTACAGCAAACTTGAAAATCGCTCAATTTAGGTCACAAACTCTTTCTAGTCAATGAACTAAAAAAGTTTTTATTAACTTCAAACCATTTAAAAATACTCTATATATACTCGAAAGCAAACACTAACGAAAGACGCTGAATCGAGTTTTAAAGTGATCAACGTTATAGCTCAAAAACATCTCCCGGTTTCATTACCGTTACCTTGGCCGAAGTTTCTTTTTTCACTTTATCGGCCCAAGCATGCGGATCCTGTTTGATCACATCAAATGTGTTATAGTGAATCGGAATGACGTGTTTCGGTTCAATCAGTTTTATTGCTCGCAAGGCATCGTCCGGTCCCATGGTAAAGTTATCACCAATGGGTAAAATTGCCAAATCGATCCCCTCTTCTCCGATAAGCTTCATATCGTAAAAAAGGCCTGTATCACAGGCATGGTAAATCTTCTTCCCTTGAATGTAAAACAGAAAGCCGCAAGGATTACCGCCATAGGTGCCATCCGGAAGGCCTGATCCATGCTGGGCAATCGTAAGTTTAACACGCCCCCATGGGTAATCGAAACCGCCCCCAATATGCTGAGGATGAACATTTTCGAATCCCTGATTCACGATCCAGTTTTGAATTTCAAAGTTTGAAATTACGGTTGCTCCGGTTCTTTTTGCAATGCTAAGGGTATCGCCTAAATGATCCCCGTGTCCGTGTGAAACAAGGATATAATCTGCCACAACCTCATCTGCTTGGACCGGAGACAAGGGATTGCCTGTAATAAAAGGATCGATCAGCAGCTTTGATTTTCCTGCTTCAATAAAAAAACATGCATGTCCATACCACGTTATTTTTAGTGTCATTTTAGCCCTCCTTGTTAAAGGCAACTGATGAAATTAAAACTTAATTTTTGAACTGTTCCATGGATAAAGATTCATTTTATTTTTATCATAATACCCATTTCTTGTAAAACAGCATCTCATATTTCGTATCCAAAAGAAATTATAACACTTAAGGCAAAAATAGCTATTGCCGATAATGTTTTTATAAGATGTGTGAATCTTGAGCAATGTGAATTTTCATGGTATAATCATAACGTTAAAAAGTGCTTGGTATTCAAATCTAAGCCGGAATACCAATATTGGATTTAAAAGTTTATAATATTCAGCATAACGCATAAGTTTCAGATAATGTTTACATTATATTCAAATTTTTCAGATCTTGCAGGACTTCCTCTCAAAGCTTATTCGGTTAAATTCTCATTGGACCGACTGAAGGTCGGTGTGGACAATATCCGCCATGATGTTCTTTTAAGTCCAGAATTTTCCAAATCAGTCAGCAAATTGATCTACCAACTTTTTTTGAAACATGCCAAAGCCAAAAAAATATTGAATATCGACACAACAACAAGCTTGATGACTGAACGAGACGAGTTCAAACATTTTTGCCGCGATGTATTGCAGGCTGCAATCAATCAGGCAAAGTCTTCTTCGGCAACCCAAATCGATCTATTGGCCCAGATAGCTATTATCAAAAAATTAGCGGAAGAAATTCCGAGACAATACATTAAATTGATTGAGAATATTAATGATAATGCTAGAAGATTTGGAACCACATCCAGCAAAGGGTTGACCCAATATATTAAAATAAAAGAGAAACTATCCGAGATACAGAAGGATAAGAAATCCATTATACTTGATGTTGCTGCAGAGCTGTTTGGGTATCTGATAGATGTTCAACACGAGAACACAACAGAGATGCGTGAATCAATTTTGGGACCTGAGACAATTCTTCCTGATGATGTCTTTTCCAATCCCATCATCCATGTAGAAAACCCGTTTGAAGATCTATTTATGATGGATGAATACATATTGGTCGGACACCGTTTTGAGGATCCGGATAGTTATGAAAATTTGTTATTTTTAATTAGAAGTCTATTAAGAAAAATTCTTTTAAAAATTTTTTTATCGGATTCATCTGTTGCGGGTGGATCTATAAATCAAGCCAAAATCACCCAAAGGGTTTATGGTAAATCTGGGAAAAATTATCAGGATACTCACTATGATACAATAGATATATGGTTAAACCATGTTGATAATATCGATTTGTTGTTTAACAGCTTTAAGTCAAGGGAGCGTTATCAATCACTAAAAAATCGAGAAGAAACTCAAAGAGATGTTAAACATCTTAAGAAGTTGGCCAAGAATCAAGAAAAATTGTTAAATTTCGTCTATAAGAAATTTAACAAGACCGGTCTTCTTAAACGGATTGTCGCTTTTTATGAAATGAAATCTGTTTATCTTGAGTATTGTCCGCCTTTGGTACCTCATCAGGTTTTACAGTTTCTGACTCAACCCAAGAAAAGGAAGAATATCGCAAATCAGATTTCTCGTGTAAAAGGGTTTTATGGCAAATCTTTCTCTCTTGTCACTTTGAAAAACAAGATTGCAGATTTGAGAAAAATCACCGTACAAGAGAAAAAGAAGTATTTAATTCAGTTTATAAGTGACTTTGCCCGCTATCATAGAGATTTTCAGAATTTTTTAATGCTCAAAGATGCCATGGACAGCATTAATCTGGTATCGGAACAAAAGATCATCGATCTTTCACGTGAAAATAATATCCTGTATGAATTTTTGCTGCCCGACGAACAGCCACCTCAGGAAAAACCGATCATCCATCATGTGGTCATCAAGGCGGACCTGCGTGATTCCACACATATAACCCTTAAAATGAAAGAAAAAGGATTAAACCCAGCCTCCTTTTTCAGTCTTAATTTTTTTGTTCCCATCACCAGTATTTTGTTTGATTATTCAGCCGAAAAAGTATTTATAGAAGGTGATGCAATTATCTTGGCAATTTCTGAACGTGAAGATACACCTGAAGATTGGTACTGTGTTGCACGCGCCTGCGGCATAGCTATGAAAATAGTTCAGATAGTACAGAAATATAACGTGCAAAGTGAAAAACATAAACTTCCGATACTCGAACTGGGCATTGGTATAAGTTATAATAACAGCCCTCCGACATTTCTCTTTGATGAAAGTAACCGCATCATGATCTCACCTGCCATTAATTTGGCGGATAGAATGTCCAAATGTTCGAAACCATTATCTCAAAAAATTTCAAACCCCAAATTTCTGTTTAATCTTTATGTATTTCAAAAAGCATCAGAAAATAATGCAGCCACCCAGTCAGATAATGTGTTGATGCGCCATAATGTCAATGGTATTGAGTTGAATGCCGAGGGTTTTGAAAAACTGTCACGAGAAATCGATCTAAAATCAATAGAATGTCACATCCCGGAGTTACAGTCGGAGAAGATTAAAGTTCACACAGGAAAATTTCCAACGGTAACCGGTAAATATCACAGATTGGTTATTCGAGAAGACCTCATATCTGAAATTTCTCCTAACGATTTTAGCATATTAAAAAAGACAGAAAAAAAATACTATGAAGTTTGTACCCACCCGTTGCTCTTCGAACACATCGAAAAATTATAACCCCAGTTTCGCATCATCGTGATATTTTTTAAGGAGACAGAAAATGCGAATTGTTGACATGCGATCGGATACCATTACGCAGCCGACAGCGTCCATGCGCAAGGCCATGTCCGAGGCAAAAGTTGGAGATGATGTATTTGGTGAAGATCCAACGATAAACCTTCTCGAGGAAATGGTTGCCAAATGCTTGGGGAAAGAAACGGCGCTATTTGTTGCCAGTGGCACCATGGCGAATCTAGTGAGCCTGCTTACACACTGCGGCCGGGGAAGTGAAATACTGCTCGGTGATCAGTCCCACATGTTCTTTTACGAACAGGGGGGAGCAGCCGCACTTGGCGGAATACACCCCCGCTGCTTGGGAAATAAGCCGGATGGCACAATGGCTTTAAGTGATATGGAAGCGGCCATTCGTTCGGACGATGTCCATTTCCCCAGAACAAAACTCATTGTCCTGGAAAACACCCATAACCGGTGCAACGGCAGCCCCTTAAATGCTGACTACATTCATTCTGTAGCAGAATTGGCCTGTCGGTATGGACTGAAATTGCATGTTGACGGTGCTCGGCTTTTTAATGCTGCAGTCGCCCTTGGTGTGGGTGCAAAGGATCTTGTTGCTGAAACCGATTCCGTCAGTATTTGCTTGAGCAAAGGACTGGCAGCACCGGTGGGATCTGTCGTTGCCGGAAACACAGACTTTATTTCGGAAGCCCGGAGAAACCGCAAAGTTGTGGGTGGCGGTATGCGTCAGGTAGGCATTCTGGCCGCAGCTGGCATCGTAGCATTGACCGAGATGGTGGATCGTCTGGCGGATGATCATGAAAACGCCAGAAAATTGGCAGAAGGGCTTGCAAACATAGAGGGCTTATTCGTTGATTTGGATCTGGTCTTCACCAATATTGTGTATGTTGATGTAACGAAAAAAGAAATGACATCACAGATGTTGGCGAAAAGACTCCATAGCCGGGGCGTTCGCCTGCTCTCCACAGGACCGAATCGTTTGAGGGCCGTGACCAATTATCATGTGGCTTCTTCGGATATCGATTATACTTTAAATATATTTCTCGAGGTATTGAAGGCGTCATGAAACATATTGCAGGTGCACCACGAATAGCAGCGAAAAGGGGTGACCATTTGGCGGCGTTTCAAGTAATGTAGCTAAATTTGAAACTTTTTAAATTCGTATCAACCATCTTGAATTTTTTAGCGATCCATTGCTTAAAACGCCGAACCTCCAAATGCCCAAATGTGTCTCGTAAAAGACTTTTTTGAGATGGCTTCTAGTTTGTCAGGATTAATGTTTAAAACTTCTCTGCCCAGTATAAACCATTGTCGCACCTACCTCGTTACAAGCCTCGATAGACTGATAGTCATTTTCAGATCCACCCGGATGAATCACGGAAGTAATGCCTTCTTTCAAGCCGACATCAATACCGTCTCTAAAAGGGAAAAAAGCGTCGCTGACCATAGCGGAACCAATCAGTCCCCCTTTTTCATCAGCCACTTTAGCATCAATTTCCGCTTTCTTATCCTTATCTTTCAAATCATTATAAGGGATATTATACATTTCAAAGCAGTAACGGTCCGCCAACTTTCGGTAGGCCTTGTCCCTCGCAATTTCAGCAACACCCACCCGGTCTTGTTCACCGGTACCGATGCCGACGGTGACTTCATCTTTGACATATATGACAGAATTGGACGTAATACCGGATTCCACAAGCCATCCAAACAACAGGTTGTTGAATTCCTGTTCGGTGGGTTCACGGTTGACCTGGTATTTTTTGCCCTTATATTCACACGCGGCAAGTTTTAGATCTGCTTTTGTCCGGGCCTCCGGAACAAAAGACCACTGAGCGATGATACCACCGTCAATAAGGCTCTTGAATTCCACACATCTTTGCCCTACGAAATTTTGCAGCCTGTTGATATTATCGATTCGGATCACCCTGAGGTTTTTCTTCTTGGAAAAAATATCCATCACACCGTCTTCAAAATCGGGTGCAACAACCACTTCGGCGTATTGTTCGGTGATGGCTTCAGCCGTTGTCCGGTCAACCGCCCTGTTAACGGCGATACATCCTCCAAATGCCGCCACCCTGTCTGCAATATTGGCTTTTAGATACGCATCGACCAATGTATCAGAGCGGGCAACGCCACAGGGATTGTTATGCTTGACAATGACAACTGTGGGTTTGTCCACAAAATATCTCAAAATGTTCAAAGAATTGTCTGCGTCTGTCAGATTGGTTTTGCCGGGATGCTTACCGGATTGTAGCAGCTCAATGTCTGAAGCCAGATATTGACCCGGCAGAATCGATTTGGTTTCGCCCAAAACCAAATTCCCATTGATCAATTTGTAAAGTGCGGCTTCCTGGCCAGGGTTTTCACCATATCTAAGTCCTTTTTGGATGTTATCGATGGTCCAGGCCACTTTTTCATAAAAAAGGGTTTGTCTTTTATCCTGATCCACAAAACTAATTTCCATCTCAGGTGGGAAGTGATCATCCATTATCGTCCGATACATTTTCTTTAAATCTTCAGCCATTTTTTTCTCCTTTTTTCGAAGAATTTTAATATGTTCGTAAAAATTTAGTCCTAGTAAGCAAATCGATTTCGAAATAGCTTCAGGTATGATTCAATTTTTGGCTGAAAGCTGTCTGAGTGGATTAGGGATCGTTTTGAAAGAACCACAAACCATTTGACGTTATGGATGAAACCCGCTGTTAAAGTTAATACCTTTATAAATAGCCTGGCAGGTTCTTTCATTACGAGCCCTTATTCACGAGTTCTTTCAGAAAAAATTTAATTATACCTGAAGCGGTAATGTTTTAAAATATAATACGGTACCCATTTAGAAGTTGTAACACGCTGCCACATCATCAAGAGCCCTGGAACCCAAAAAGTCCGCGATGGTCCGGTCGTAGACAGCCGTGTGGTCAAATGCCTTTTGGGCAAGACGGTATCGAAGTCCCAGTGAGATGGAACCGTTATTTGCATTCATTTCCGATAAAATCGCTGAATAGTCCGATGGATCGACCACCGATGCAACCCTTATATAATTTTTTGCAGAAGCTCTTATCATACACGGCCCGCCAATATCTATATTACCGCGAGCCATTTCAACGGTCACGCCTTCTTTTGATATGGTATCTTTAAAAGGATATAAATTACAAAGGGTCATATCTATGTGAACAGAACCTGTTCGCCGGATGTCATCATTGTGGGCATCATTGTAAGTTTCGGTCAGAAGTCCGAGGTATATTTTAAAATCCAGGGTCTTCACAAGACCACCCTGAGTTTCCGGCTGACCGGTGTAGTCCGAAACCTGTGTCAGACAGGAATCTGCTTTGTCTCCGAGAATTTCTTTGATTTTTTTGTATGTGCCGCCGGTTGAAAAAATTTTTATCTCAGGATTTATTCTGATAAGTTCCGGTATGAACTCTTCCAAACCCTTTTTATCAAAAACGCTTGCAAGTACATGTTTGACTTTAACTAAATCATCTATCCTTTCCACCACATTCATACTCATGACATCTACCCCTTTCTTTGGTATGTTTTAATCCATCATTTAAAAGTTGCTTTGACACAACACGAAACTCCATATATAAACGAAAACATTTAAGGCAATATGTTGAGGAGTCGGGGAGTTCCAACGGTTTGAATAATATCATGTTACATGGAACGAATCGAAAAAAATAACATCTCAATCCCTGAATATGTTTACTTACTATTATCTTATGATAAATTCAAGAGGACATCTTATAAAACATGATTAACTTTTTGATCGTCGGCCTGGTTTTTATGTTCGGCATGTGCATTGGAAGTTTTTTAAATGTCTGCATCTATCGACTGCCGTCCTCGATGTCGATTTTAAGGCCTTCCCGCTCATTTTGCCCTCAGTGCAACAGTGCCATACAATTTTATGATAATATACCTGTTTTCAGCTATATATGGCTTAAAGGCCGGTGCCGGAACTGCAAGGCACCCATTTCGCTTCGCTATCCTTTGGTTGAGTTAATAACCGGAGTCCTTGCCGTTGCCATTCTATTTTTGTTTGGTTTGACTTTCGAAGGTTTAGTATACTTTATTTTTATTTCATCGCTTTTGGTTATCACCTTTATTGATATCGATCATAAAATTATTCCGGATATTATTACACTCCCTGGAATTCCCATAGGCCTATTGGCTTCTTTTGTTCTGCCTGCAATGACATTTAAATCCTCCTTGGTGGGTTTGCTGGTGGGAGGGGGTAGTCTTTTGCTTGTCGCATGCACATACAGTTTCATCACCCATAAAGAAGGCATGGGAGGTGGGGATATCAAACTTCTGGGGATGATCGGGGCCTTTCTCGGATGGAAAGGGGTTATTTTTACCATTTTTGCTGCATCGCTTACAGGGACTTTAGTTGGACTAATCGTGATGTTGCAAGAAGGGAAAAATCTGAAATTTGCCATTCCATTCGGCCCATTTCTTTCCATTGGTGCAATGTCATATGTTTTCTTTGGAGAGAAGGTTATATATTGGTATCTTCATTCATTTTAGTTGATGCCTAATTTATAAATGGTCTTTTTTCCGCTGGACTTCGTTCTCCGCGGGTTTCCGGTTGCGGAGTACGAATTGTACGCCTTCCTGCCCCGCCATTCGGGGACCGAAAACCCTTGTGCGGCCTTGCCCAGCGAAAGAAATTCTCATTTATAAATTGGCACTCGATTGTTTTTTTACGATCCCTTGCCGCGAGTTTTATCTGCCGCTGGCGTGATCATACGGTTTTAAAAAAAGATTATCCATTCCGCTCTCCGAGGCGTAGGTTCTACCCACCTGCCTGTAAGCTGTAGGGGCTGGAAGCGGAGCCGGAGGCTTATACTCATGTATCGAAGGTGTTGACGGGGTGTGCTTTTCCGTTGAACGATATTGGCGGAGTGGCTTCGTCATTTCATTGGCTTAGCAGTGGGGGAGATCGCGGCTCCCGCGAGTTTCTCGTGGGAGAACGCGGAGGGGGTAGGAATGCCACCGCTGCTAAGTTAATGAAATGACCAGACACGCAGACAGCTGAGTGTACGGGAGAGCACGCCCCGTGAGCACGAATATATGTGTTAAAACACCCCGACACCTCATTTAATTAAGTTATAATTACTTTGAGAAACAAATCTCCCCGCTGGCCGTCGGATCCTGTTTTGCCCATACCTTTCAAACGCAGCTTGCTCCCTTCTTTCACACCTGGAGGGACAATCACTTTAACAATCCGTTTTTTGAATCCTTTTGGAATGTTGATCAGCTTTTGTGTTCCTACAAGCGCCTCAAATGAGGTAATGTCAATGGTTCCATAAAGGTGGGGATCTTTATCGAGGCCACCGGGTCGAATCACCTGAAGGCGGTGGGTTTTTCTTTTGGCAGTAACGCGGCGCATTTTGTTACGGAATCCGGTTTCGGGTAACAAGAGAAAAATCTTTAAATAAACGATTCCAAAAACAAACCCCCCGATATGGGCCCACCATGCAATTCCGCCAAGATTGCCATGGCTGCCGGTTGCACTTAGAAATTGAAGAACAAACCAAAAGCCCAGAAAGAAAAACGCCGGGATTTCAATAAACCAGGGAATAAAGATAATGGGGATCAGGGTTAATATTTTGGAATGTGGATGAAGAATTAAATAAGCGCCCATAACACCTGCAATGGCTCCGCTGGCTCCGATGGTGGGCGTATTGGAATGAAAATTGAAAAGAAGATGGGAAAGACCTGACGTAATTCCGCATAGCAGATAAAAAGCAAGATACCGAAAAGGACCCAGACGATCTTCGACGTTATCGCCAAAGATATAGAGAAACCACATGTTGCCTATAAGATGCAAATACCCGCCATGAAGAAACATGAAAGAGAGCCAAGACAAAATCTGCTGTCCGGTGGTAAAATAAGATGAAATTTGCGGTATTGAGTACCTGGCGGGAACCAGACCGTAAATATAAACAAAACGGTCTAAATTTGCCCCTAGAGACTTCTCAAAGAGAAGAACGACAACGTTGATGCCGATAATTACATAGTTTACGACCGGATAACTTTTGGAAGGGATTGTGTCGCGAATGGGAATCATAACAATTCATGATCTGTATTTGTCAGCGGAACTCAATACAAGCTATCTCAAAAATACATCTAACACTCAACTACAGCGTTGCGAGCCTCTTCAAAATGTATTGCTCATCCCGCTTTCAGCGGGACTCCGCTTTTTCATCGGCCCTCGCCTTGTCCTTGAACTTAATCTGCATTTTTGAGATGGCTTGAAGTCGGATCAATGATGAAAAATTTTCAAAAAACAGTTTGAGAAAGCGCCTCAACAGCCAGTTGCCCCACTGTGCGTTCTTCTAACTTCATGTTGATAAAGATATTAATTCTTGCTTCATCGGTCGTCAAATGTTTGAGTAAGGGTTCTGTTATTTCTGAAGGTATTGCCCCGGACACCCAGGCTGCCAGCCCACGATGGACAGCATCTTTTGATCGCATAAACAAAGGCAAATAAGCTGCCGCATCCCGAACGAGCTCAGGGCGCGCGTGGGCAAGTCTGCCCAATCCCCAAAGAACTCCCCGTTGCAACATCTCGTGTTCGAGAAAGTTACCTGCCTCGTTAATGTAAGATACCAAAATGCTGGCGTACTCTTTCGCCAGTCCGTCATGACGGGCCATGATATCTCCCATGGCTTCGGGAGAGCCCCAGCCGATTCCTCCGGATTCGTCGTTTAAATTCCACATCAGTCGTCGCATGACGATGCGGGCAGACTCAAGATCTTGTTGGGCAAGACGTGCAACTACGGCACCCATGGCCGCAACTGCACGCCATTTGACCAATTCTTCTTTATTGTAAAAAAAGGAAAAAAGCGGGTTGACGACCCTTCGAGCCGGCATGAGGCAGATCTCTTCAAGGCTCTTTTCAAATGCGTCATTTTTGAGAAGCGCCAGAATTTTTTTCTTAAGCTGCCGGTTCCCCATTGGTCTACCCTATGAAAATATGGTTTCAATAATAATTTCATCTGATGAGGTTTTTATTATTGCAAGTCTATTCCATTGATGTCATCAGTTACTTTTCATCTTCCCAGTAAATACAATCTTCAGGGCAGTATTTTATTGCCTCATTGACGTCCGTTCCCGGATAAGCGGGTAGCTCGATTACCTCAATATATCCGGCCTCGTTCATCCTGAAAACCAAAGGGCAGACCTCAATACATGCCCCGCACATACTGCATCGACTCAGATCAACAGCCGGAACTTTCATATTCTTTCATTGACCGCCTGTCCAATTTTCTGACCCAATTCGAAACAGGCTTCCAACCCCTTATTTTCCGGTACATACTGAATTCTGATTCCGGGATCGATGACGTCGAATTTCATATCTTGGAGTTCTTTATTGATTAGCTTGACCGCTTCACCGCTCCACCCGTAAGAACCAAAGGCAGCCCCAATTTTGTTTAAAGGCTTGAGCCCTTTCATATAAACCAGAAAATCACTGACCGTGGGAAACAACTGGTTGTTAAGTGTAGGCGATCCCACAACCACGGCGGCGGCATCGAGGACTTCCGTCATGATCTCACTACGATGGGAGGATCGAATATGTATCGGCCTAACCGATACACCTTTATTGGCGATTCCCGCTGCAATCTCATCAGCCATGGTTTGGGTACTATGCCACATGGTATCGTATATTACGACTGCTTTCTTTTCTTGCTCCTGTTTAGCCCATTTTGCATACGCATTGATAATTTTGCCCGGGTCTTTCCGCCATATGATACCGTGATCCGGACATATCATATCAATTTCAAGCCCCATCTGGATAACTGTATCCAATAGTTTTAAAATCAATGGCGAATAAAGAAGCAAAATATTGGCATAATACTTTTTTGCGTGGGGCATGATATCATCTCCGATTTGATCATCGAATCTTTCATGCCCTGCATAATGCTGCCCGAAACCGTCACTGGAAAAGAGAATTTTGTCTTCCATCAGATACGTAAACATACTGTCCGGCCAATGAACCATTCGGGTTTCAAGGAATGTCAGTGTTCGGTTTCCAAGACTCAACTTCTCGCCTGTTCCAACCGCCTGATAATTCCATTTTTGAGGAAAGTGACGGGCTAGATTTTTCGCGCCCATTTTTGAACAATAAAGAGGCTTGTCCTCACCAATTCTGTGCATCAGACGTGGCAAACCTCCGGAATGGTCCATTTCTGTATGGTTGCTAATCATATAGTCTATTTTTTTCGGATCGATAATTTTTGATATGTTACCAAGGAGTTGATCCGAAAAATCTTTTTTGACGGTATCAATGAGTGCGATTTTCTCATCGACGATTAAAAATGCATTATAACTTGTACCTTGATATGTCGAATACCCGTGAAAATCTCTTATGTTCCAATCAATAACGCCAACATCATAAATTCCCTTTGTTATTTCTACAGGTCTCATTTTCCTTCTGCCTTTTTGTTATTCTTTTTCAAAATCATCTTTTGATGCGCCACATACAGGGCATTCCCAGTCATCCGGTAAATCTTCAAATTTTGTTCCTGGCGCGACACCGTTGTCAGGATCACCTTTCTCCGGATCATAAACATAGCCGCAAATCGAACATACATACTTGTCCATTTTGTCCTCCTCTTTTATTTAATTTGGGTGATTATAAAAGATCCGACACAGCAATATAGCGGTGTCATGGATATAACATCATTTGAAATGTTCAGTTCAGGTCTAACCACCTGCCGCAACTGAACCTGGCCCTGCAAGAGGTTTGAACATTTTCTTTCCAGCACCGCACACCGGACATTTCCAGTCATCCGGCAGATCGGTGAATTTGGTCCCTTTGGGAATTTTCCCTTTTCGGTCTCCTTTATCAGGGTTGTAAATATATCCACAATTAATCGTTTGGCATTGATACATTTCTTCGGGTTCGGCCATTATTCCTCCTTAATGAGTGCCCATCCCTAAATGGTC
>Ga0316576_10000115_pt1 | contig 30134 bp, 21 predicted proteins | sample S0NA_FD_203075 | JGI IMG/M metagenome (GOLD analysis project Ga0316576, IMG submission 203075) | Rhizosphere microbial communities from salt marsh grasses in Alabama, United States - S0-2_050615r3r5 | ecosystem: Host-associated > Plants > Roots > Rhizosphere | place: USA: Alabama | collected...
TCCTGTCCATTGGACGATGGCGGTATGGATCAGGTCGGTACCTCGACCAGGAGTCGAACCTGGATCCCCCGCTTAGGAGGCGGGAGCACTGTCCCTTGTGCTACCGAGGCATGGGCTGGCTCTTCGCACCTCCGGCAGGATTCGAACCCGCATTGGCCGGGTAGAAACCGGCTGTCCTGTCCCTTGAACGACGGAGGCCCAACAGGTGTTGGAGAGCTCGCCCGGATTCGAACCGGGGATGACCTGGGTTGCAGCCAGGCGCCTTTCCAACTTGGCTACGAGCTCATGGCTTTGGCAGGAGACCGAGGAATCGAACCCCGCAGCCGACCGGGTTTGGAGCCCAGTGCGCTTCCCAGAGCGTCTCCCATTTCTGTCGCCTGTGTGCTTCCATGGGCCCCGCGGGCGGACTCAGGCCGCCCGTGGGGGTTTGAGCCCTCGCCGGGAGTCGAACCCGACCCTCCGCCGTACCAAGGCGGCGTCCCAGCCGTGTGGACCTCGAGGGCATCCGCGAAGCCAGCGGAGGCGGCGCCGTGCGGTCCTAATCGAAACGTGTTCGACCGGGCAAACCGCCCCGCGGCTTCTTGGAGCGTTGGTTGCCCCGCGCGAGCGGGGTTTGACGAACAAGGTGCGGCGATGGCATTCCCCCGGGACCTCCCGCCGTTGGACCGGCGGGCTCCCGGCACCGCCCACAGGCGGGCGGTGTTGGACTCGAACCGGATAACCCATCCCCTTCGTTCCGTCGGTGGAGCTGGCCGGAATCGAACCGGCATCCCCTGGGTGCAAACCAGGTACCTTCCCGTTGGGCCACAGCCCCGGTGGTCGCGGCAGGGGTTGAACCTGCGGCCTCCGGTGCGTCGGACCGGCGCTCTTCCAGTTGAGCTACGCGACCGTGCAGTGCGCTCCCAGCGAGAATCGAACTCGCCTCCGCGGATTGAAAGCCCGCGATCCTTGCCACTGGACCATGGGAGCAAGAGAGGTGAACGAGGAGCTGGTGCTGGGCTCAAGGTGGGATTCGAACCCACGACCTCCGGCCGGCAGGCCGGTGCTCTACCACTGAGCTACTCGCGACTTTGCAGGTTGCGATAACCCAACGCCTTCGGTCCACCGGTAGCCCTGCGGGGAATCGAACCCCGGCCTCTGGAGCGAGAATCCAGCGTCTTCGCCACTTGACTACAGGGCCAGATGCCTCCCGGGGCCGGGGCCCCGGGAGGGCTAGGGGTTTCTAGTTACGGATGAAGTCGCCGATGACATCCGGCGCGGCCGTGTCGAAACCGACCACGTCCATCTGACCGGCGTCCTGCGGGTTGGCGACCGAGAAGCGGTCACCCGAGAGCGCCACGGCCACCAGCTTGGCCGGGATGCCCAGCGCCTGCCGGTAGTCGTTGAGCGCCTGGTCGACGTGGACCTCGCCCGCCCACGACTCGTTGTCCGTGTAGATGACGAAGGCGTCGACCGGGGTACGGGTGGCCAGGGCCCACCGCATCGGCAGCGCGCAGTCCGTGCCGCCGAACGGCAGGTCCGAGGTCGCCCGGACCACGTCATCCAGCCGCTGACGCGGCGAGATGGCGAGCGGCGTGATGCCGCTGCCGCCGTACAGGTGGCCGCCGAAGGCCATCGCCTTCGAGGCGCCCTGTCCAAGCAGCTTGCGCAGCGCTCCCTTCACCTTCCCACCGACGCCCGCGCAGGTGAACGCCACGATCTCGTAGGACGGCTCGACGTTGGCCGTGACCAGCGCCATCGCCGAGGCCGCCTCCCTGCAGGAGAGGAACGGCGCGCTCGAGACCCCGCGGGTCATCGAGCCCGACACGTCCAGCGCCAGGCAGAGCCGCCTGCCGGTCGGCTCCACCGCGCCGAAAGCCAGGTAGAACGCCCCGTCGAGCGCGTCGACGACGCGGGCCACCGGGCTCCAGGTCTGGCTGCCCTTCACGCCCCGACCGCTCGCGTAGGTCTTGAGCGCGAGCAGGACCGCCATCGGGTGGACGCGGGCCCGCCGCAGCGCCTCGAGGCTGGAGAGGGTCTTCACGACCTTCGCCGTCGCCTCGGAGCTACCCGTCAGCAAACCCACCGACGTCATCTTGTTCAGGTTCCGGATCATCGCCGTGACCGGCATGTGCGCGAGCAGCGCCTCCCAGACCTCCCTCTCGCCCTTCAGCTCGTTCGGCACGCACTCGTGCGGCAGCCGGTGATCGGTGATCAGCCGGACCATCTCCTTCACGCTCCGGGTCACCTTGGCCCGCTCGAAGGCCCAGACGATCTTGAGCGCGTCCGGGACCGACTCGACGTCGGCCCCGGCGGCCTCGGCCGACCAGCCCTTGACGATCCACTCGAAGACCGCCTGGTGGTCCGCCTCGGCCCGCGGGTGCGCGAGACGGAGCAGGTCCCGGTGGGACCAGCCGTCCCGCTGCTGGTACTTGACCGCCTGGTACGCCAGCTTGTCGGCGTCCATCTCCAGGTACCAGCGCGCGAGCGCCCGCTTGAAGCCGTTTCCACCCAGCCCGCCGAAGGCCTTGGCGTACTCGGCGAAGTGGAACAGGTGCGTTCCGATCCGCGCGACCAGCGGCAGCGCCTTGTAGGCCGCCGCCCTCGTCGCCTCGTCACCAAGCTTGGCCGCCATGGCCAGGGCGAAGAGCGCCGGGTCGTTCTTCGGCGCCCGGAAGGCCCGGGAGATCTCGACGATCCGGGCCACGGTCCGCAGACCGTCGGCCTGGATGCAGCGGAGGACCGCCTCGGCGCTCTCCCGGGTCAGCTGCCGCTCGCGGACGTAGTACGTTCCGCCCTCGCAGCCGAGGACCAGGAACCGGTCGAGCCGGACCCAGTCGTTGACCTCCCAGCCGTACCCGCCGGACCGCATCCGGACCTGGTCCTTGCTCAGCGGGTAGACCTGCGGTGTGCTCTTGGTCGAGTAGTGCTTGTGCAGCTTCTGCATGGCTCGCCTCCTGTTGGGGGTTTTCGGTTGACCGCGAGAAGGCTGGCGAGCCGCTGAAAGAGCGAACAAGGGGTGAGGCTGGGATTGATCGATTAACAGTCGAGATAACCCAGACTCTTCGGTCCGCCGATCCTTTTCGCGGAGCCCCCGTCCGGAGTCGAACCGGATTCTCCTGATTACGAGCCAGGCGCGTCACCGCTCTACGCTTCAGGGGCACGCGCACGCGAGCTGTAGCTGCGTGCGAGCGATTTCTTGGTGGCCTCGACTGGAGTCGAACCAGCACGTCACGATGGACACCGGATTCTGAGACCGGCGCGTCTGCCAAAAATTCCGCCACGAGGCCAAGCACATCGTGCACGCGCCGGCGGCTGAGAGCCGAGGACGGAGCGCAGCGGAGGACGAGGCGGTACCGCCGCCGTCGCTGCGTGCACAAACAAACAGAGAGATGAACGAGGAAACGAGGCTGGGATCTCCCTGATAACCCAGCCCCTTCGGTCCATCGGTCGGGATGGCGGGAGTCGAACCCGCACAACTCCTGGATCCGAACCAGGCGGCTTACCATCAAGCCCTCATCCCGATGAGTGCGACGACCGGGAGTCGAACCCGGATCTCGACGCTGGCAACGTCGTGTCTTGCCCTTTGACGACCGTCGCGTGTGATTGGTAGCGGAGGCAGGATTCGAACCCACGGTCTCCGGGATATGAACCCGGCGGGGACGGCCGCTCCCCTACTCCGCATCATTTGCTCCTCGCGGAGGGTCGACGAGTCGAACGCCTGCGTCTCCGCACCCCAGGGTTCAAGCCTGGTTGCCCACCGTGGGCGGGACCCTCCGTGTCGTTGGTACAGGTGCAGGGAGTCGAACCCTGTCCTTCAGGGTGGAAGCCTGACGTGCCGCCGTTCACACCTCACCTGCGAGAAGAGGAACAAGGGGCGACGCTGGACATTGCGCGCTCTATCCACTGAGCTACCGCCGCCGGTCGTGCAGCACCTGGAGCGGCGGATCGGAATCGAACCGATGACCTCGTCCTTGGAAGGGATAACCCAGCACCTTCGGTCCCTCGGAGCCCCCGCCCGGAGTCGAACCGGACTCTCCCGGGTACAAGCCGGGCGCGTCGCCAGATACGCCTCGGGGGCATGGAGAAGAGATGGTCGGGTAGGCGGGAGTCGCTGCCAGCTCGCCGGAGCGCGCGAGCGCGAAGGCAAGCGCCGTCCGCCGAGCCGCAGGCGAGGGGCCACCCGCACAACTCTGGCGTCCGAGGCCAGCGGCTTCCCATCAAGCCCTCTACCCGGCGGAAGGGGCGGGAATCGAACCCACAGACCACTCGCGGTGGCCACTCGCGTTCCAGGCGAGTACCTGGCTCCAGTGCAGGACGGCCCTTCCAGCGGTAGGTGAGGGACTCGAACCCTCGCGGCCGTGAAGCCGGACGCCTTAGCAGAGCGCTCGGGACGCCTACTCCCGTACCTACCAGCGGGGCTGACGGGGATCGAACCCGCCTCGTCGGATCGACAGTCCGATGGCCTCACCAGATGCCTACAGCCCCTCGATGTTGGGCACGCAGCTACGGCGTGCCTTGGCGGAGGGTAGAGGAATCGAACCCCTGCGGGCGACCGCACCCCCGGGTTCGAGCCGGGTTGCCCACCTTGAGCGGTACCCTCCGTGGAGTCGCGGGGACTCGCACCCCGAACCTTCTGTCTGCCGGACAGATGCTCTCCTGCTTGAGCTACGACCCCTTGATGAGGGAGCGAGTCCCCCGGCCGACTTCAGCGGGCCCCCGCCGGACACCTCGGTGCCGACGACGACCAAAGCGGGGCTGGCCATACCCCTGGTGGACCTGGCCGGACTCGAACCGGCAATCTCCTGGTTGCGACCCAGGTGCCCTCCCAGTTGAGCTACAGGCCCTGAAGCTCCCGACCGGGGCCTCGCTCCGGTCGAGAGGGCTCTGCGCCTCTCCGTGATCCCCGCCGCGCGTCAGGGTCGGATCCAAACCGAGGCGTCGAGAGCTCGGGGTGACTGGTGGGAATCGAACCCACGGATGCGGGGGCCACAACCCCGTGCCTTGGCCACTTGGCTACAGCCACCATCAGTGCTTGCGAGAAAGCGATGAACGAGGAGGTGGGAGCGGATTGCGGTATCGAACCGCCGTCTGATTACGAGTCAGATGTGTACCGAACACGATAACCGATCCCGATCGGTCCATCGGTCCACCCGGGAGGAGTTGAACCTCCGTTTGCCGGTTATCAGCCGACCGCTCTGCCGTTGAGCCACAGGTGGTTTGGCGAGCCCCCTGGGGATCGAACCCAGACCCCCCGGTTTAACAGACCGGTGCTCTTCCACTTGAGCTTGAGGCTCGTGCCTTGGTGATACGTCGGTCGGGATGGCAGGAATCGAACCTGCGGCCTCCTGCTCCCAAAGCAGGCGTGCTGCCAGGCTGCACCACATCCCGCGAGAAAGATCCAATCGGCGAACAGGGTGCGGACTGGGTGCCGACGTTTACCCGCCGCTCCGCAGAGCCACGAGCACTGGTCACGCCGCGGTCGACTCGGGGAGCCTTCCGCCGCTGTCGCTATCTCCGTCGCCGGAGCGTCGCTACCTTAGGGCCGTTATAGTTACGGATAACCCAGGTCCTTCGGTCCACCGAAGGGAAATGTGGACGGTGGGGTGGGTGGGTGGGTGAGCAAAACAGGATCCCCCTGCCGGAGTCGAACCGGCATCTCCTGGTTCAAAGCCAGGCATCCTGCCAGCTGGACGAAAGGGGAAACGGTGGAGATGGAGGGAATCGAACCCCCATATACGGATTTTCAGTCCGTCGCCTTGACCACGTTGGCCACATCTCCATATCGCGGGTCCCCGTCGATGTGTTGCTGTCCGGAGACCCGCGTGTGTGACCACGACCCGCTATTCGGTTATCAATGAGCCGCGGAGCACCCCGTGGTGCTCCGGTTCCGGGACAAGGACTCGAACCCTGGTTTGCGGGGCCAGAACCCGCCGTCTTGCCAGCTAGACCATCCCGGAGCGCGCGCCCGCCGCCGGCGGGCTATGTCTGGTGGGCGTGGAGGGCAACGATCCCCCAACTTCCCGGGTAAGAGCCGGGTACTCTGCCAGTTGAGTTACACGCCCGTATGTCTGCGGTGCCCCCGGAGGGCCACGATCCCCCAGCCTCCCGGTTAAAAGCCGGTTGCTCTGCCGGTTGAGCTACGGGGGCGCTACTCTCCAGGGAGCCTCACCCTGCTGTTCTTCCTCCTTGTCATCGCCCCCACCTCCTCTCCTGTTTCGTCTTGGTGGGTGACGAGAGAATCGAACTCCCCTGGCCCGCTGGCGACGGGGTTACAGCCCGCCCGGCCTCCATAGCCGTCTAGTCACCCGAATGTCGCGCTCGTAAGGCACACGTCACCTGTCCGCCGCGTCTCGCGTCGTTTTTCGAAAGGCGCACCGGTAGCGCTCAACCGCTGATAGCGATCTACCGATAGCGTTCTATTGCTCTTCGCTGGCGACCACGGCGGCCGGTTTGGATTCGGCCGCGCTAGGCGAAGAAACGAAAAAGGCCGCCAGGTCTCCCGGGCGGCCTCTCAGACCCAAGATATCTCCTGGTGTCTAGCCGCCCGCGGCACCTCCGTTAGGGGCCTCGAGGGTATCCAGGTAACGCTTCGTACCCTGGGCCAACGGGGACGCCACAAACGCACAAACCCAACTCGCGCCGTGAATGCCGGAGCCTTCTTTGAGCTGGGGGTATGTGGTCCTCGGGGTTCTCATCGTTTCTCTCTAGTCATCCAAGTAGCAGCGTGGCTCGATTTGTCAACGGTTCAGCGTCGGTTTTTTTTCGCGACGCGCGTCTTTGTCGAACGCAGATATATAGACGTCCGGCGGGCCGTTTGGTTTCAAAAAAAGAATGCAATCACTGCGTGCGGTGGAGAACCCAGTAGGCCCAGCCGATCACGCCGCGGATCACCATCTCGTCGCTGGTGACGCAGTAGGGGCCGAACATCTTCTCGCCGCCGTTCGGGTTGATCGTCAAGTCTGTCCCGCTCACCTGGTAGACATCGGTGACGGTCTCGGTCTCCGGCTCGGTCTTGATCGAGCACTGGCACAGACCGGCCACGACCTGACAGTCGAGCTTCTTGCCGTTCGGGGTGGTCAGCCCGGGGCAGGCGGTCGCCATGGGCGTCCCGTTCGAGACCGCGAGAACGCAGGCCTCGTCGAAGGTGATCTTCATCTCGGCGTGGACGGACATGTCCACCGTGGAGGTCCCGTCGGACGCCAGGTTCACCGTGCCGCCGTAGACGCTGGTGCAGGTCGCCTGGTTCGCGCTAGCAGCGCAGGCCTGAAGATCCTCGTATGGGTGCGAGCAGGGGCGCGTCAAGCTCTCGCCGCCCGCGGGGCAGACCACGTCCAGCGACCAGAGGCCGACCACGTTGCCACCGCAGGCGGTGAAGCTCGTGGGGCAGGCTCCCGCGCCGTCGGCCGCCGCGTCGACCGCGGGTCCGCCATCGACGGATCGCCCGTCCACGATGGCGGCGTCTTGCGGCCCCGCGTCCTGCGCCTTCTCGTTGTCATCGCCGCAGCCGGCGAGCAGGGCCACGGTCAGAATGGAGAGCGTCGTCTTTGCCAAGCTCATTTCCTGTCCTCAGTATCCGTTCGAGTCCGGAGCACAGAACTCAAGTCTCGTGCCAACCTGCGCCACCCGCAAGCAGCGGACATCCTTGATCCTGGCGCGGCCGAAGGTGCGCCGAGCTGTCTCAAAACCGGACAGGTACCTACGGGGCCTTCCCGCGCAGCCAGGCGTCGAGCTCCTTCACGTTGTCCTCGGCCCGCTCGCCCGCCGCGACGAACAGGCCCCTCGCGTGGCGGGCGAGCTCGAGCGCCCGGGCCCGGTCGAGCTTGCCGTCCCACAGCGCGCGGGCGAGCTGCTGCTCGGCGAGCGCGACCAGCGCGCTGTCGCCGGCCCCGCGCCGCACGGTCACCGCGCGCTCGAGCAGGACCACCGCCTCCCGGTGCCTCCCCTGCGCGCCGAGGGCACCGGCCTGAAGCTGCAGCAGATCACCGAGCGCCGGATTCGCCGGGCTCGCGGCCTCCACCGCCCTCTCGTAGAACCCCCCGGCTTCCATCGGCTGCTTCCGCGCCGTGGCGATGTCACCGAGCCCGCGCCAGGCGCTCGCGACGTGGCGGTGCGTCGGGGCGCCCCTGTCGAAGGCGTGCAGGGCGGCCCAGTAGCTCTTCGCGGCCCGCCCGAGCTTGCCGCCCTGCTCGAGGGCGACAGCGAGGTTGTAGTGGGCCAGGGCGGTCTCGACGTGGCCAGGACCGAAGGCCTTTTCCGCCAGGGTGACCTCGCGCTCGAAGTCCGCCACCGCCGCCTCCATGCGCTTGCCCTGCAGGTTGATCGATCCGCGCACGGCGACGGCGTTGATCGTCTCGGGGTGGGTCAGGCCCTGGGCCCTGGTGCGCACCGTGATGGCCCGGTCGATGAGCTCGAGCCCCCGGTCCAGGTGGCCGAGCTGCACCAGCATCCGGGCCAGGTTCTCGACGAGGGGCGCCACGTCGATGTGGTCTTGCCCGCGGGCCTGCTCGACGATGGCCAGGCCGCGGGCGAAGGCCTCCCAGGCCTCGCGCGGCTTGCCCAGCTCCCGCAGCTGGTTGCCCAGCGTGTTCAGCGGGCCGGCGAGCTCGACGTGGTTCTTGCCCACGGCCCGCTCCGTGACCGCGACGGCCTGGCGCGCCTGCGCGGCCGCGGCCTCGGTCTGGCCCAGGTCACCGAGGACGATGGCCAGGTTGTTCAGCGTGTGGGCCGTGCGCAGGTGCCCCTCGCCCAGCACCTTCAAGCGGATCGCCAGGGCGCGCTCGAGGTAGCCGCGCGCCTTGCCGAGCTCGCCCAGGCTGTGCGCCGAGTTGCCCAGGTCGTTGAGCGTCGTGGCCACGTCCGGGTGCTCGGGGCCGAGCAGCCGCTGCCGCACGGCGAGCACCTGCACCAGGGCGGCCATCGCCTCGCGGTGCTCGCCGAGCCTCTCCAGCACGAGGGCCAGGTTGTTGCGCGCGATGGCCGTGTCCAGGTCCTCGGCGCCGAGGGCCTGCTCGAAGATCTTGAGCGACCGCTCCAGGCGTACGCGCGCCTTCCCGAGCTCGCCCTGCGTGAGGAGCACCAGCCCGAGGTTCCCCTCCAGCCGGCCCCGGAACGAGGCGTCACCGGAGATGCGGCCCACCGCCGCCTCGGCGGCCGGCGCCAAGGCCAGGGCCGTGGCCGAGTCGCCGCGCTCGTGGCCCACGAGGTAGATCAGGCTGAGCCAGGCCTCGGCCTCCCTGTAGTAGGCCCGGCCCTCGCCGGCGCGGCGGATCGCCTCGCGCAGGTGACGCTCGCCCTCGCGCTGGGCGCCGAGGCGCGCGTCGAGGAGGCCGGCGACGTAGTGCGCCCGGGCGAGGAGCGGCGCGTAGCCGATCTCTCGCGCGCGGGACAGGGCAGCTCCGGCGACCTTCTTGCCCTGGTCGAGCTCGCCCAGCGCCCGGTGCGCCTCGGCCTGGTCGAGCTGCTGCGAGATCGCCTCGATCGCTTTGCGGCTCTCCCGGGGCGCGGGCGCCTGCTCGGACAGGGCTTGACGGTCGCCGCACTCCTCCAGGCGGGGCAGGCGCCCGACGGCAACGGTCGCGGCCTGGGCCACCGCCAGCGTCGGACTGCGCAGGCGCACGACGAGGGCCTCGAGCTCACGCAGCCGACCATCGAGACAGAGCATCCGCTGGTCGAGCAGCTGCTCCGACTGCTCCCCCTTGACGTAGGTCGCCTCGCAGGTGCGCACGCGCTCCCTGCCCCAGGCCGCGCCGTAGCGGTCGAGGGCCGCGATGACGCGATCTGCGTGGGCCGCGCCGACGGGCCACCCCGAGCGGATCGAGGCCCGGCGCTCCTCGTTCCAGACCCGGTCCAGCGCCTCGCCAGCGGCCCGGCAGCGTCCGGCTGGATCGGGCCAGAGCCAGAACAGGAGCCCGGCGAGGCCCACCACGCCGAAAAGGGCTGACGGGAGCAGCCACCGGCGACGGCGCAGGGCCGCCGGGTCACGGCCCAGAGCGTCGAGCAGGGCGTCCATGTCCGGGTACCGCTCATCCCGCTCGCACTGCAGCCCGCGCGAGACGACCTCGAAGAGCCAGCGCGGGGCCTGCACGCCCTCCGGAGGGGGACGCGGCACGCCGCGGTGCACGTTCTCGACCACCTCCTGGTAGGTCTGCCCGCCGAACGGCCGCCGGCCGTAAAGCGCCTCGTAGAGCGCGACGCAGAACGCGAACTGGTCGGCCCGGGCGTCCACCCGCTCGCCGCGGTGCTGCTCCGGCGCCATGTAGAGCGGCGTGCCCATCACCGCGCCGGTACGCGTGAGCTCCACGGCGAGCCTGGAGGACGACGAGGTCGAGAGCGAGGGCTCCTTGCCCCGGGTGGCGGAACCGGAACCCGTCGGCTCGCTCCCCGTCGCGGCGACGAGGCCGAAGTCGGTGACCGCGACCCGACCGTCCGCCCGGATGAGGACGTTGTCTGGCTTGAAGTCGCGGTGGACCAGCCCCGCCCGGTGCGCCGAGGCCAGCCCCCGTCCGGCGTCGGCGAAGATCGCGAGCACATCGCGCCAGGGGCGCGACTCGCCCATCCACTCTCGCAGAGTCCCTCCGCTCACGTGCTCCATCACCACGAAGACCTGACCCTCGCGCACCCCGACCTGGTGCACGGTGATCACGTTCGGGTGCGAGAGCTGGGCCATGGCCTGCGCCTCGCGGAGCAGGCGATCGTGCGCCTCCTTGCCGCCAGCATCTCGGCGCAGCACCTTCACCGCCACCTTGCGGTCCAGCTGGGGATCGTAGGCTGCGAAGACCTCGCCCATGCCACCGGAGCCCAGCTTGCTCAGCACGACGAGCTCACCGAAGCGCTCACCGACCCGCCCCTCGGGAGCGGCTCCCCCGGCGCCGGGGCCGCTGGGAAGCGTGGCCGCGACCTCTGCGCCGGGCCCGCTGGGGAGCGTCGCCGCGACCTCTGCGCCGGACGGGCCGGGGACCGTGGCCGCGACCTCTGCCCCGGGCGCGCCGGGGACCGTGGCCTCCGCGGCGATGGTCTCGGCCGAGGCGAGCTCCCCGACGCGCTGGGGGATCGTGGGCTGCTCCGCCCCTGGCCGGCCGGGCCTGGTGTCGCGCTCGCGGCTCATGCCACGCCGGTCATGACGTCGGTCCCGCCGCAGGGAGCGGCCCTACTCGACGACGTTCAGCGGGGCGCCATAGCGGCGGCCTTCGATCTCCACCTCCACGGTGCCGCTGCTCGCGTTGCCGGGGACGGTGATCACGAAGTGGTCGCCTTTGGTCTGCTTCGGCAGCGGGCGACCGTTGAAGTACACCATAGCGCCGGGGCGGAAGGGCTCGACGAAGACCATCAGCTCCTGTCCACGACGCGCCGTGGCCTTGTCGAGCCGCACGGCGAAGGCGGGCTGCTCCGGCGCGGGCGGAGCCCGGTGCGTGCGGGGAGGGGGCTCCGGCTCGCCGGCCGGCTCGGCAGGCGGGGGCTCGGGCTCGCCCGGCTCGGGCTGCCCGACCTCGGCAGGCGGGGGCTCGGGCTCGCCCGGCGGCGGGCCCGGGTGGTGGCGGCGGTGGTGCACCACGCAGCCAGCGAGCAACAGCGACAAGAATCCGACAAACAGCCACAGCTTTCTCATTGTTCCCTCCTACACCTTGCCGGCGGTGACCAGCCGGGCAAAGTGCTCGAAGCTCCGGTCGTAGGTCCGCTCCGCCGCGGCCGGGAAAAAGCACGCCGGGAGCTCTCTGCTTCGTAGGTGGTAGTGCACGCAGTCACAGCAGGTGCCCTTGCGCGAGCAGGGGTTGTAGGTGCAGTTGCAGCGCTTGAGGTTCTGCTCTTCCTTGCAGTCCATGCCTCACGCTAGCGGCATTGGGCTGTCGGCGCAAGGGTCAGGCGCGGCGCAGCCCGGCCAGCACGGCGAGGACGTAGAGCGCTCCGCCACAGACCAGCGTCGCGGTGAAGCCCATGTGGATCGAGATCACCATGGCGAGCACCGAGCCGAAGACCGAGGCGGCGCCGTTGAGCCCCCAGGCCCAGGGTACGATCTCGGCGTGGCGATCGCTGACCAGGCGGATGCCGGTGGGGAGCAACATGCCCATCATCAGCCCGGCCGGCGCGATGAGCGCGACCGCGATGAGCACGCGCAGGGCGAAGCTCCAGCCGATGGCGGCGTGGACCAGCGGCCCGAGCACGACGGTGTAGATCCCCATCAGCACGGCGACCCCGCCCCCCGCCAGCGCGAGCTGGAGCAGCAAGGACCGCCGGCTCTTCGCCCGGCCGCTGATCAGGCTGCCCAGCCCGGAGGAGAGCAGCAACGCGAAGAGCACCACGCGGAGCGAGTGGATCGGGTGACCCAGGTGAAGCGAGAAGCGGCTGAGCAGGGCGATCTCGATCAGGATGAAGCCCACGCCGATACAGACGAAGTAGAGCAGATCGCGCAGCTTGGAGCCGGTGTGGCCGGCCAGGGCCCGGCGCTTGCCGATCCAGAGCGGCACGACGATCCCGGCGAGCACCAGCGCGGTGACCAGGGCGAGCAGGGCGACGAGGATCACCGTGCCTGAGCTGTTGAGCTCGATGGGGCTCTTGCTGAACAGGCTGGAGAACACCTGCTCCGGCTTCACCGCGTAGAAGAAGAACGGCCGCTCGTCGTAGACCGGTCGCACGTCCACCGGGAAGTCCTTGTAGAACTTGGCCAGGTCGCGCCCTCCGAGCACGATCGAGGCCGGGTTCTTGGTGTAGCCGCCCGCCGGCGAGTAGAGCACGCCGAACTCGCGCTCCTTCGACACCTCGTGCAGCCGGCGCAGCTCGGCGGCCGTGAACGGGGTGCGCTTGACCAGCACCGTGGCCAGGGGGAGCTTGCTCGCCGCGAACATGTGGCGCGAGGGGTCCTTGACCCCCAGCCGCTGGAGCGCCGCGCGCGCCAGGGAGCAGAGCCGAACGAACTCCATGCTCCACACGCCGGTCCAGCGGCTCATGGTGACGATGCCGCTCGGCGTCAGGTGCTTGAGGTAGTCCTCGAAAGCCTCGACGGTGTAGAGGTGGTTCTCCGTCAGCGCGAAGGCCCCGGTGGCGGTGGCGGCCCAGGTGTCGACGAGAGTGGCCTGGATCACCTCGAAGCGCTGCTTGCTGCGCCGGACGAAGTTGCGGCCCTCGGCCAGGTTGGGCTTGACGTAGGGCTGGCCGTACAGGTTGCCGTTGTACGCGCGGTAGCGACCACGCATCACGTCGTTGAGGATGATCGGGTTGATCTCGGCCAGCGTGATGTCGCGGTGACCGTTCTTGATCGCGCTGAGCACGTCGATCCCCCCGCCGGGGCCGATGATCAGCATCTTGCCTCGGGGGCGGACCACGTGAACCAGGGCCGATATCCCCTTGTGCAGCTCGAAGCTGTCGATCTTCTTCAGCGAGAAGATGTCGGTGCGGGCCAGGGCGTCGATGGTGAGGATCGGCGGGCGGTCCTGGGGGCCCTTCGGGCGCTGGACCTCGATGCGGGAGAAGGCGTTCCACTTGACGAACGCCAGCCGGTCGTTTTGCACCTCCTTCACGTCCCCGACCCGCGCGAAGCCCGTCAGCAGGTTCGCGACGAGCAGCAGCGCCATGGCGCTAGCGACCCAGAACGAGGCGCGCTGGGGGCGCCAGCGCTCCACCTCGCCGCCGAAGAGGACCGCGGCGCCGGCGGCCAACACGGCGACGAGAAGCACGGCGCTCTCTCCACCCAGCAGCCGGAGCAGCGGGTCGAGCAAGAGGCAGGCCAGGCTCGCCCCGACGAGGTCAAAGAAGTAGAGCGTGGCGACCTCGCGCCGCAGGTGATAGAGCGCGAGGGAGACCACCATGCCGCCGTAGAAGAAGGGGACGGACGCGATGCAGTAGAGGAAAGACAGCTGCCAGAACGCCTGCCAGCTGAACTGACCGACCTGGATCACGTCGGCCTTGACCCCGAGGGTCTGATTGCTGATGTAGAGCAGCGAGATCACAATGGTCAGGGCGAAGATCCGGGCGTGCCGCGAGAGCAGCGCCGCGAGGTCCTTCTCGGGGTAGCGCTCGGGCCGCAGGTAGAGCACCACGCCGGAGACGCCCAGCCCGAAGAGCGCGAGGGAGATCACCATGAAGGCGAAGTGGTAGGACAGGGTGACCGAGAAGATGCGGGTCAGCAGGAGCTCGAGAAGCAGCGAAGCCAGGGTGATCAGCGCGACCCCGAGGTAGGTACGTCTCATTGGGCGGCATCATCCTCGGCCGGGGGGGTCACGTCAAGGCTCAGCCCTCGCCGAGCATCTTCAAGAAGTCGGATTCACTGATGATCCGGATCTCCGCCCCCTCGGCGACGTACTTCTTCGCCTTCTTCAGCTTGCTGCTCTCGCGCTCCTCCGCGCCGTCGCCGACCACCAGGTAGTCCAGGGTCTTGGTCACGCCGCTGGGCGCCTCGCCCCCGGCTGCCTTGACCCGCTTCTGCCCCTCCTTGCGCTCGAAGGCGAGCAGCTTGCCGGTGAAGACGACGCTCTTGCCCGACAGCGCGCCGGCCGAGCCCCCCGCCGGGGCGGGCTCCGCCTCGTCCGGAGGCAGACGCAGGACGAGGTGCTCGAGCAGGGCGTCGATGAGCTCGGCGCGCTCGCGCAGGCCGCCGACCACCTTGCGGGCGATGATCTCGCCCAGGGTGTGGATCCCGGCGAGCTCCTCCACCGTCGCCTCGCGGACCCTGTCGATGGTCTCGTAGCGCTCCTGCAGGATCGTCGAGACGTGACGCCCGAGCTCCTCGATACCGAGAGCGCGCAGGAAGGTGGCGAGCTCCAGCTCGCGGTGCTCCTCCACCTGCTGGACCAGGTTCGTGGCGAGCTTCTCGCCCACCCGCTCCAGCTCGACCAGGTCCTTCACCTTCAGCCGGTAGAGATCGACCGGGCTGCGCAGGACGCCGGCGTCGTAGGCCTGGGAGAGCAGCTTGTCCCCGAAGCCCTGGATGTCGAGCACCTTGCAGTAGTGCGCCACCGCGCCGATGCGGGCGGTGCGGCAGTTGTCCGGGTCCTCGCAGTAGAGGAAGTCCCCGTCCTGGACCACGGGCCCCCCGCACGAGGGGCAGACCGTGGGGAAGACCACCGGCTCCCCGGGCGCGTCCCCGGGCGCCTGCTCCACGACGAACTCCACGTGCGGGATCACGCCGCCGCGGCGGGTGACCATCACGCGGGCCCCGGGCGGGCGGCCGTGGAGCTCCAGCTTGTGGAGGAAGCCCGCGTTGTGCAGCGAGACCCGGCTGATCTCGGCGCCGCTCAGCGTCACCGGCTCCACGTGGGCCACCGGGGTGATCACGCCGGAGCGGGAGACGCTCCACTCCACGTGGCGCAGGGTCGTCGACGCCGAGTCGCCCTGGAACTTGTAGGCGATGGCGTAGCGCGGGTGGTGCGCGGTGAACCCGAGGCGCTCCTGCTCGTCGAGGCGATTCGCCTTGAAGACCACCCCGTCGATCTCGAAGTCCAGCGAGTCCCGGGCCGCGGCGAAGTGCTCGTAGCCGTCGCGGACGCGGTCCCGATCCACCACGCGGTGCTCCATGCGCGGGAAGCCGAGAGCGGAGAGCCGGGAGAACTTCTCGACCTCCGTGCTCACGCCGCCCCCGAGCAGGTCGTAGGCGGCGAAGGAGAGCCCGTACTCCCGGCAGCGGCTCGAGTCCTTGTGCTTGATCGCGCCCGCCGTGAGGTTGCGTGGGTTGGAGAACTGCTCCGAGAAGCCGCGGAACACGCTGAGGCGCATGTAGACCTCACCACGCACCTCGATGCCCGGCGCATCCAGGCGGCCGGGGATATCGGCGATGGTCCGCGCGTTGGCGGTGAAGTCGTCCCCCTCGACGCCGCTGCCCCGCGTCGCCGCCAGCACCAGCACGCCGCGGTCATCGTAGCGCAGGCTGGCCGCGATCCCGTCCATCTTCGGCGTGACCACCACGTCGCCCTCGAACTTGGCCGACCACGCGGCGAGGTCCTCGTCGCTGTAGCACTTGTCCAGCGAGAGCATGGGAACCGGGTGGGTCACGGGTGTGCCGAAGCGGCCCAGGTCGCTCGGGCCCATGGACTCCAGCACCGGCGAGTCCGGCGCCAGCTCCTGGAGCCGTCGCACGAGGCGGTCGTAGTCGTAGTCCGAGATCTCGGGCTGGTTCAGATCCCAGTAGAGCCTGTTGTGGTGGCGGACCTCCGCCTCCACCTGCTCCGCGGTCATCGTCTTCAGCTGCTCGTCGCTGTAGGTGGCCATGGTCTCTCCAGGGTCAGGGGGCCCCGGGCGGACGCTGGCCGCCCGGAGGGGTCCCGATCGAGGGCCGATCCTGCCCCGCCCGGGCGGTCCAGGTCAACGCGGCAGAGATCGGCCCGTGCAGATGCCCAGCTCGACGAGGGACGCCCGCACCTTGTCGGCCCAGCCCTGGTTGGCCGCGGGGCTGGCCGGGCTCGGGTGCAGCACCTGGCCGACGCGGACGTCGGCGCCCTCCAGCGAGATCTGCGCCCGCTTGGCCGCGAAGGCGCCGATGCCGACCACGTGCACGGGCGAGAGGAGCTCCACGACCCGCCGCAGGTGCCGATCACAGGCCGCGAACAGCGGCTCGCGCTCCTCGGCGGGCAGGTGGTCCGGCGTGAAGTTGCGCCCCGACTGCTCCATGAAGCTGAGCGGGCAGTAGTTGGCGACGAAGAAGCGCTCGAAGAACCGCTCCGGCCGGCCGAAGTGCTCGCGCACGGCGCCCCACAGCCGGGTGCCGCTGACCTCGCTGCGCTGGCACTCCAGCCCGAGCACCGGGCGCTTGGGGTGCTCGCGCCGCGGCCGGTCCACCGGGTGGGCGATGCGCAGCCACTCGCGCACCACCTTCGCGTCCCCGAAGGGCACGCCGGTCTGGGCCATGCCCCAGGGTCCGGGGTTCATGCCGAGAAACACGACCTCCTTCGTCCCCTTGCCGTAGGCCTCGAGGTAGGCCTCGTAGTTTCGTCGGGCGTAGACCAGCGGGTTGTACACGTGAGTCACCGGCTCGGAGAAGCGCATCCGCGCCAGGCTCCGGCTCAGCTCGTCCGCGGCGTCGAGCAGCAGCATGGCCGGACCATAGCACGAGCGGCTAACGGTAGGGGCCGCCGCTCCGGCCGAGGGCGAGGCAGAGCTGGACCATCCACTCCAGCCGGTCGGAGACGAAGGGGACCGGCTCGAGCAGCGGGCCGGGGAGCAGCAGCACCAGGCGATCCGGCGTGACGCTGAAAGCCTCGGCGCCGTCAACGATCATCGTCACCAGCTCACGCGCCTCGTCGGGGTAACCCGCGAGCGCGGGCAGCTCGCCGGGGGCGGCCACCGACACCACGTACTTGCGGGCCAGCGGCATCGCCAGCAGCAGCTCCGCCCGGGTGTGCCGCACGGCGCCGCTGTCGGCCCACACCGTGGCCACCGAGACCGACATCCCGTGCAGGGACCCGACGACCGACATGCTCGCCTTCTCCAGCGAGCCGTGGATCCGCGTCGCCAGCTCCTCCCACGCGGGGACGGCGCGCTCCATCTCGCTCGGGGCCGGGATCGCCTCGCGCCCCCGGGCCGTGGCGTGCGCGAGCTCGCGGACGTTCTCCACGAACTGCGCCAGGACCCGCCGGTCGTGCCCCGTGCCCCGGCGCTCGACCACCATCGCGTCGTCGGTGATGTGCACGCCGGTGAAGGCCCAGAGCGCATCCACGACGTGGCGGCCAAAGACCAGGACCTGGGTCGGATCACGCCCCTCGATCTGGTTCTTGCGATCCCAGGCCGCGTCGCCGAAGGAGAGCGACGGCGGGCCCCAGTGCCGCTCGAGCCCGCGCAGAGACCGTACGTTGAGTCCGATACCGAGCGAGGGGTAGCGCAGCTCACCCGTGAGGAAGTTGCCGCGGCGACGGCGGGGCTCGCGTCGGACGGAGATCTGCACCCCCCCCTCCGCAACCCCCTCCATCCCCTCCTCGGTGAAGCCGAGACCGGTCTTCTCCGCCACCTCGCGCCAGATCGCCTCGATGCGAGGCGATCCGATGCTCGGCGGCACCCGGATCTGCGGCCCGAGCGCCGGCTTCGGCCCGCGGTCGGGCCACACCTTGACCGGCACGAGGAAGCGCAGGTCGGGGCGCCAGGCCACCTCGGCCCGCACCTCCACGTACCAGCGCAGCTCCCACAGCTTCGAACGGTAGGTCGGGTGCAGGCCCGTCGGCACCGCGAGGTGGAACGGGATCGGATCGGCCTCCTGCAGGTCGTCGAGGGGCAGGTCCAGCTCGTAGCGCTTGACCTCCACGTCCGGGGCGGACGGGTCGGGGAAACACTCCTTGGCGACGAGAGAGACGGTGAGGGTGCGGTAGCGGTTCTCGGTGGTGTTGCTCAGGGCCACCGCGCCGGAGAGCACGGCGCCGGGCTCGAGGTTCGTGTTGGCCAGGCTGCCCTCCATGTAGGGCTCCACGCCCAGGGGGCCGCGGCGGCTGGTGGCGAAGCGTCCGGGCAGCACCGTCGGCGGCTCGGCCGGGGGCGGGCTCGGCCGCACGACCTTGACCACGAAGCGCTCGTGCCGGTCGGGCCACCAGGGGATCGCCACGTGCACCGCGAGCTCGTAGCGCGTGCGCACGCCGCGGCCCTCGTAGGACGGGGGGATCTCCTCGGGGAGCGGCACCTTGATCGGCACCTCGGTCCGGCCCGGGCGCAGGTGGCGCGGGCCGGAGACGCGCGCCGACAGGCGGACCAGGCTGAGGTGCGAGTTGGGCTGGTTGCTGAAGATCCGCATCTCGGTCCCGCGGAAGGCGACCTCGACGAACTCTATCGGCACCTCCCGCTCGACGTCGAGCAGCAGCATGGCGTCGAAGGTCGTCCCCGGCGCGACCTGGGGAAACATGCGAAGCCGAACCTGGGGACGCTGCCGCAAGAGGATCATCGCACCCAGGATCTTACCCGGCCATGCCGGTCAGCGCCCCGTGAAATGTGGGCCGGGGATCCCTAGGGGCAGGGGAAGTAGATGTCGTTGATACACTTTCCCAGGTCGCAGACCTTGCCGGTGGGGCAGTCGTTGTGCGACTTGCACTGGCCGAAGAGGATGAACCCCGGGACACACTTGCCGTAGTCGCAGTAGCTGCCCCAGGGACACTGGGACTGCTTGTTCACCTGGGCGACGGCGCAGGTGTTGTTCCCGTCCACCTTGCACGGTCCCCAGGTACCGTCGGGCAGGCACTTGCGGTGCACCCCGCAGTAGCAGTCGCAGCTCTGGAACGCCCCCGGCGGGCAGGGCTCGCCCACCCCGGCGCAGACGTTGCCCTCGTCGATTCGGCCGTCGCCGTCGTTGTCCTTGCCGTCGCAGCACTCGGTGCCCGGCGGGCAGGGCGGCGGCGGACAGGCGGGGCAGTCCTCGTCCTTGCAGTCCACCTTGCCGTCCCCGTCGTTGTCGATTCCGTCGGCGCAGTTCAGCTCCGTCTTGGGCAGCGGTGGCGTGGTGTCCGGGGCCATGCTGTCGGGCGTGGGGACCCCCGTGTCGGGCGTGGGCGGCACCCCGGCGTCCGCCGTGGGTGTCGGCGGGGCGCCCTTGCGCTCGCAAACGATCTTGCCCGCCGCGTCGTCCACGTTGCAGGTCCAGACGCTGGTCCCACCTGGCTTGTTCGACGGGTTGGGCGGGGCGGCCTTGGTGCAGACCCAGCTGCTCCCCTGCTTGTTGCAGGTCCAGCCCGAGCCGCCCGGGGGAGAGCCGTCCGCGGTGGTCCCCTTGCAGGCATACGTCTGCTCGGTCCAGACGCAGGTCCAGGAGCCTCCGCCGTCGGGCACCGGCGTGTCCTGCTGACACTTCTGCTCGTCCTTGGTGCAGTCCCACAGGGTCATGCACTTGCAGGTCGGGTTGTTGTCGGGGTCTCCGGTGCAGACGATGTCCTGCTGGGTGCAGCAACTGGCGTAGTCGGTGCACGGCGCGAAGGGGTCGCCGCCCGCCCCGCTGTCGCTGGTCTGCCTCGCGTCCGCGGCACGCCCGCCTTCGAGCGACGTCTCGCCGGCGCAGCCGGAAAAGACCAGACAGACAACCAGTATCGTGGATCGTGTTGCCATGCGTCTCCTCGCCTGCTCCCGGGGACTGCACGATCGATGCCAGGGGCGAGCTTCATCCAAAGCTTCGACACGAAAAAGGAAAGTGAGATCGCCCGGCTCCTGGCACTGGGGAGTGGCCGCACCACGACCCGGGCCAATTGTCCGCACAGTCTACTGGGCGCTCGCTACTGGGCGCTCGCTACTGCTTGAGTGGCTTGTTCGGGGCCAGCCGGTCGGCGTAGGGGGTGTGATCGGGCAGCATCGGGGAGTAGGTCGCCTCGAGCAGCGGGGAGGCCACCATGTAGTCCGCGCTGGCCCGGTTGAAGGCCACCGGGATGTTCCACACCGCGGCCAGCCGGAGCAGCGGCAGTGGATCCGGGTCATGGGGCTGGGGCTGGAGCGGCTCCCAGAAGAAGATCAACAGGTCCAGCTTGCCGTCGGCCAGCAACGCGCCGAGCTGCTGGTCGCCGCCCAGCGGCCCGCTCTTCAGCTTGTGCGGCCGGAGCCCCACCGCCTCCTCGAGCAGGGTCGCGGAGGTCTCGGTGGCCCAAAGCTCGTGCTGGGCGAGCAGCCCGCGGTTGTAGGCGGCCCAGTCCACGAGCTCGCGTTTGCGGTTGTCGTGGGCGATGAGCCCGATGCGCTTCTTGGCCTTGGAGTCGGAGTCCTGCATGACAGCAGAGGTAGCACCTGCGGTTGACAGCCAGGCAACAGTTGTGTGACAGGACGGTGACAGCCGGTAACCACTTGATTCCTTAGGATTTTACGACCCCGTGTGGACGATAACCACGTCCAGGAGCACCGCCCCGACGCCGTGGAGCAAAACCACCGGCCAGGCCGAGCGAGCGAGCAGGGCGAGCAGGCCGGAGAGCACGCCTGAGCCCACGGTGAAGTAGACCTCGGAGATTGGCTTGTTCGAGATGATGTGCATCAGCACAAAGGGGATCATCTGGGTCACGCATGCCAGGGTGCCCTGGCTCGGCTCGAGGGCGAAGAGCAGGTAGCCCCGGAACAGAAACTCCCAGGAGAGCATGTAGAGCAAGCGGCTGCTCTCCCAGATCCAGAACACCGCCCCGCCATGACGCGCGGCGGCCAGGCTGGGGTAGCGCCGGCGGTAGACCGGGTCGCGGCCGAGGTAGAAGGCGACCACCGGGAGCTGGATCGCGAAGACCGCAGCGGCGATGGGCAACCAGAAGCGTGGCTCCCCCGCGCCGAGCCCGAAGTCGCGCAGCCGCTTGCGGTGTACGAGCCAGATCACGAGGACCGGCACCACGAGCTGGAGCACGATGGAGATCACCTGGTGCTGGACCAGGCCCTCGAGGAAGAGAGGCGACAGCCGCGCGAGGGCCGCCCACAGCGGGCGAAGCAGCGCCGCGCCGGTCGGCTCGGTCAGGGACCAGCGGGTGAGCAGCACCAGCGTGACCACGAGCATCGCGAGCCCGGCGGGCCGGCGGAGCTCGCGACCGAGCTCCACAAGACCGTCGCGGGACCGAGCGAGGATGTCGCGCAGGAGGCCCATCTGCCCGGCGATGGTACACCGGCGCCGCCGCCGGGCAAGCCTTCCTCCTTGTCTCCACGGCGGGGCGCGCTACCCTGGCGGCTCGGGCGATCGAGAGGAGGCACCGTGGCGTTGGACCCCTACCGGCTGGCTGCGCCGGTCTACGATCTGATCTTCGAGAGGATGAACCGCGGCCTGCGGGCCGTGGCCCTCAAGCTCGTCCCCCCCTCCCCGGGGCAGACGGTGCTCGACATCGGCTGCGGCACCGGCCTCCACCTCGCGCTCTACCAGGAGCGTGGCTGCGCGGCCTTCGGCATCGATCCATCAGAGGCGATGCTGCGCCAGGCGAGCCGCCGGCTCGGTGATCACCTGTGCCGGGGCGACGCCACCGCCCTGCCCTTCGCCGCCGGGACCTTCGACCTGGTGACCACCACCCTGGTCCTGCACGAGATGTCGCCCGAGGTGCGGCGGGCGGTGCTGGCCGAGGCCGCGCGCGTGCTGCGCCCTGACGGCCGGCTGCTGGTCATCGACTTCAACCCGGGCCCGGCCCGCCCGCTGAAGGGCTGGCTGGTCCGGGCCTTCATCAGGACCGCCGAGCGTGTTGCCGGCGAACGTCACCACAAGAACTACCGTCAGTTCATCGCCAGCGGCGGCCTGCCCGCGCTGGCCGGCGGGAGCCTGGCGCTCGAGCAGCAGAAGATCGTCGGCGGCGGGAACATGGGGATCTACGTCCTGCGCCCTCGGCCAGGTAGCGCCGGCGCCAGCATCCGGGCCGCCACGCGCTCGCGATGAACGTCTGCACACTGGGCGCGGAGCAGGATCTCACCCGACCGATTTTTCGATGGCAGTGGTCAGTCGAGCTTGCCAGCGTGCTCCCGGCGGCCGGCGAAGTATTCGGGATCACTGCCGCGCCTTGTGGCCCGTCGGTTGCAGCCCGTCTGCCACAGGAGGTCTCCATGGTACGCTCGGCCCTGGTAGGAATCGTGGTTGCTTCAACGCTGGTTGTCCCGCTCGTAGCCCAGGCCAAGGATCCGGCGCGGCTCTACCAGCCGCGCCCGGGCATCAGGCTAAGCACGCTCGAGAAGGTGCCCCTCCGCGGCCGCTACAACCTGTACCTGGTCCAGGACCAGCAGTCACGGGGACGGTTCGCAGCGGCCAAGGGCGGCAAGCAGCTCCTCATCGGGCGCACGTCGAAGGACGGCAAGGTCCTCTTCGGCACCGCCCAGCTGCTCGGCAACCGGGTCTACCACTCGCGCCAGGCCATCTACCGCAAGGGGATCCGGGTCTCCAACTATGAGGAGAAGAGCGTCGTGGCCTACCTGCCCTCGAAGGACGCCAAGAGCCCCCAGCCCCGCTTCTACTCGGTCATCGGACCGAAGGACGGCAAGGGACCGCTCCTGATCAAGCGGCGCCCAAGCCAGCTCGTGGGCGGCAAGCCGGTCGAGTACTCCATCCTCGGTCTGTAGTCCAACGTCGTTGTCCAACGTCTTGTGCAAGCAGCCGCCCCTCAGCCGGGTAGCGCCAGCACCAGCATCCGGGCCGCAACGGTGATCAGGATCAGCGAGACCGGGTAGGTCGCGGCGTAGCTCACCGCCGGCACCTCGGAGTCCACCTTGCCCGTGATCACTCCGAGCCCCGGCGTGGAGGTCATCCCCCCGCACACCGCGCCGAGGATCTGGAGCAGGTCGAGCCGCAGGACGAAGCGGGCGATCAGGTAGCCGAGCGCCATGGGCAGCAGCGCGACCGTGGCCGCCGCGCCGAGCAGCGTCGCACTGTGCTGGCGCAGGACGTCCGCGATCTGGCCGCCGGCCTGGACCCCGGCGCTGGCCAGGAAGAAGACCAGCCCGAGCTCCTGCAGCACCATGCGCGAGGCCAGGGGCAGGTGGCCGACGACGGGGCCGACCTGGCCGAAGTGGCCGAGGACCAGCGCCACGAGCAGCGGCCCGCCGGCGAGCCCCAGCGACAGGCTGCTGCCCCCGATGCCGAAGGAGACCATGCCGAGCAGGACGCCCGCGGTGAGCCCGATCCCGACAGAGATCAGGTTGGTCTCGTCGAAGGCGCGCGCGCGGTGGCCGGCGGCCTCAGCGAAGCGCTGCAGGTCGGCGGGCTCGCCGACCACGGTCAGCATCTCGCCGTACTCGATCTCGGTGTCCGAGCGGGGGACGTACTCCACGCCGTGCCGCGAGACGCGGGCGACGGAGACGTTGAAGGTCCGTCGCAGGCGCAGCTCGGCCAGGGTGTGACCGACCACCCGCCGCGAGGTGGCCACGATCTGCATCCGGTGCTGCTCGGTCTCCAGGATGTAGTCAGTGCGCTCGCTGCGGCGCCCGAGCGCCTCGACCACCAGCCGCAGATCGCTCTCGCGCCCGATCACAAGCAGGTGCTGCCCCTGCTCCAGGGGCATGTCGGGGCTCACCGGCACCAGCTCGCGCCCGACCAGGGACCGCGTCACCAGGCAGCCCGCCTCGGCGATGAAGCCCAGCTCGTCGAGCTCCTTGCCGATGACGGCCGGGTTGAGCACCTCGACCAGCGCGCGGCTGACCTGCTGGCTGTCGTCCCGCTCCCCGGACTCGCGAGCGAGCCGGGCGAGGTCCGCCGAGAGCAGGCGCGGGAGCAGCTGGACGAAGAGCACGACGCCGACGACGCCGAAGGGGTAGGCCAGGCCGTAGCCCACCGCGGCGTGGGAGCCGGCGGGCAGCGCCTCCGTGGCCGCGGCCAGCGCCGGCGTGCTGGTCATCGCGCCCGCGAACACGCCCGCCGCGAGATCGGTGGGCACGTGCAGCAGCCGTGCGAGCAGCCAGGCCGCGAGCCCGCCGGCCGCCACCAGCGCCACGCCGAGCAGCGCCAGCTTCTTGCCCCGCCGGACGAAGACGCGGAAGAAGCTCGGGCCGGCGGCGATGCCCACGCAGTAGACGAAGAGGACGAGGCCCAGGGTGCCGAGGCCGTCGGGGATGCCGTAGCCCAGGTGACCCAGGCCGAGGGCGGTGAAGATCACGGCCGAGTTGCCCAGGGACAGCCCGGCGAGGTTGATCCGTCCGATGATCAGCCCGCCGGTCAGGACGGCGAACAGGGCGAGGAGCCGGTTGCCGAGCAGTAGGTCCACGCCGGGATCTCCTACTTGCGGAAGTACTCCACCTCCCACAGCCCGGCGATCTGCTCCAGGAGGTCCTCCTCCCCGGTGAGCAGCTCGTCGCGCTTGGCCATCTCCAGCAGCAGGTTGAAGATCAGCTGCCGCGCCGGCTGGCGCGTCACGTTCTGCGCGTGCTCCTTGATGGACTCCAGGGATTGGAACAGCCCCCGGGCCTCCTCCACGCGCTCGTGGAAGCGCTCGGCCCCCATCATCGCCGCGACCCGCTTGAGCTCCTCGCTCTCCTCGAAGCCCAGCTGCTTGTCCACCTGGATCACGGCCTTGAGCAGCCCGATCAGGGCCAGCTCCTCGTCGTGGCTCAGCTCGCTCATCTCCAGCATCGGCGCTCCTTTGCTGTCTCAGGTCTGGATCGGGACGGGGCGATGATAGCACGTCAGGCGGTACGAAGGGCGCAGCGACAGACGGGCTCTCCGGAGCACGAGAGGACCACGGCCAGGGTCAGCGGCGCGTGGTCGATGACCCAGGTCCGGGCGAGGAGCGTCTGGCCAGCGCGCGCCTCTCGCCGGTACTCGAGGCTCGCGCCCCGCAACCGCCCGCTCGCCGCGGCGTCGCCGTAGCCCCCTGCCGCGGCGCAGAGCAGGCGGGTGTCATCCGCGTAGGCCAGGTAGCTCGCGTGGTTCGCGTGGCGCAGCAGGTCCATGTCGCTGGGGCGCACCGCGATGTCATGGCGAAAGCTGCCGGCCGCGTCGTCGTCCACGGGCGGATCCAGGGTATCCAGCGACCCGCCGTCGGACCATCCCTGCTGGCTCAGATCGAGGGCCTGCTGCCGCACCACGCCCACGAGCGGCGTCGGGCGGGCGTCCTCGCCGAGGAGCACCGCCGCCACGCTGCCCCGGGCCACGGTCTCTTCCCCCGCGGCGAGGCGGAACAGGTGTCGGAACTCGAGGCTCGTGCGGCCGACCCGACCGATGGTCAGCTCGCCGCAGAGCGTGGCGCCGACCCCGACGTCGCGCTCCACCTGGAGGCGCTGGGCGGCGACGACGAAGTAGCGCTCGCCGGGACGGAAGATGCGGCCCAGCTCGAGCGGGCTGTCCCCCTCCATCGACGCCCAGCGGAGCTGCTCCATGTACCGCAGAAACGTGGCCGGCGGGATCAGCCCGTCCTGGTCCAGCTCGTAGCCCCGCGTTCGAATTCGCCGTTGAAGAACGTGGGTCGTGGAGCTCATCGACGATCCAGCCACTCTCCCCCGACGAGGACCCGCTGCGGCGCGAGGTTCGGGCTGAGCAGGAGCAGATCGGCGCGCTTGCCGGGCTCGAGGGTCCCCCCGTCCAGGCCGAGCACCGCGGCGGGCACGCTCGAGGCCGCCCGCAGCGCCCGCGCCACGGGCGCCCCGGCAAGCCGCACAAGCACGCTCACCGCGCGCTCCATGGTCAGGCTCGAGCCGGCCAGCGTGCCGTCGGCGAGACGCACCGCCCCGTCGCGCACCTCCACCGGCTGGTCGCCCAGGCGGGCCCCGCCGGGCGGGGCGTCCAGGGCCGCGGTGCAGTCCGTGACCAGGGCGACCCGCTCCGCCCCCTTGAGCCGCCAGAGCAGCTGCAGCGCAGGACCGCTGACGTGGATACCGTCAGCGATGACCTCGGTGGTCACTCGCTCGTCGCAGAGCACCGCGCCGAGGACACCGGCCTCGCGGTGGTGCAGAGGGCGCATGGCGTTGAAGGTGTGCGCCGCCAGCCTCGCGCCGACCTCGACAGCGGCGAGGGCCTGGTCCCATGTCGCGTCGGTGTGCCCCAGGGAGACGACCACCCCGCGGTCGACGAGGAGCTCGACGAGCTCCAGCGCCCCCGGGAGCTCCGGCGCCAGCGTGACGATGCGCAGCGTCCCCCCCGCCGCGGCGAGCAGCTCCTCCACCAGGGCGCGGTCCGGCGTCCGCAGCGCCCCCGGCGGCTGCGCCCCGGCCCGGGCCGGGCTGAGGAAGGGCCCCTCCAGGTGCGCCCCCAGCACCCGGGCGCCGTCTCCCGGGCGCCGCCCCGTGGCCCGTCGGATCGTCTCCAGGGCCCGCAGCAGCACCGGTGGCGGGCTGGTCAGCACGGTGGGGCAGAGCGCCCCGGTGCCGCGCAGCGCGTGGGCCCGGCAGAGGACAGCGAGCGCTTCGTCAGTGCCGTCAGCCGCGTCCGCGCCCCCCGCGCCGTGCACGTGCAGGTCCACGTAGGCCGGGGACACGATTCCCTGACGGTGGTGCAGCGACGCCTCATCCGCGGCGGTCGCGGGCGCCCGGTCGGCGGGCCCGACGAAGGAGAGCCGGCCGTCGCGCACCAGGATCACCGCATCATCGACCAGCACGTCACCGACCAGCGCGCACCCCTCGATGCGCAGCGCCCCGCTCATCCGTCCGCCTCCCCCTGGACCTGCCGCACCACGGCGTGCACCCGATCACGCAGGGCCGCCGCCCGGGCGGCGGTCCCCGCCTCGACGATGATCCGCACGATGGGCTCGGTGTTGCTCGGTCGGACCTGGACCCACTCGTCGCCGAAGTGCGCCTTCACGCCGTCGCGCAGGTCCAGGTCGCCGTCGGAGAGACGGTCACGCAGGCGCGCGAGCAGCCGCCGCGCCAGGGTGGAGGAGAGCGGCAGTTTTTCCTTGATCATCTCGCGTCGCGGCAGACGGTCCACCAGCTCGGCGAGGGTCAGCTCGTCCCGGGCGAGGTAGTCCAGCACCAGCGCCATGCCGATGAAGCTGTCGCGGCAGGTGTGGATCGCGGGGTAGATCAGCCCGCCGCTGCTCTCGCCGCCGACCACCGCGTCGTGGGCCAGGATCGCCTCGACCACGTTGGCCTCGCCCACCGGCGTCCGGATCACCTCCACCCCGTGTCGCTCGGCGACCCAGTCAACCACGCTCGAGGTCGAGAGGTTGACCACAACCGGCCCCTTGCGCCGCCTGAGCACCAGGTCGACGAGCACCGCAAGCGCCACGTCGCCCTCCAGGGCCCGACCGGTGCAGTCCACCAGGGCAAGGCGGTCGGCGTCGGCGTCCTGGGCGAAACCGACCTGAGCCTCCTCGGCCTGCACCTGGCGGCAGAGGTCGGTCAGGTTCGCCGGCAGCGGCTCGGGCGGGCGGTGGAAAAAACCCGACGGCTGGCACCCGATGCGGAACAGCTGACAGTTGAGGCGCGATAGCAGCTGCGGCGTGGCCTCGGCCCCCGCGCCGTTGACGCAGTCCACGGCCACGCGGAGCCGGGCGCGGCGGATCGCGGAGACGTCCACCTCCGAGAGCACGGCGTCGAGGTGGGCCTCGATGGCGGCCTCGTCGAACTCGGGCGTGGGGACGTCGCTCCCGGCGACGCGGTGGAACGTTCCCTGGTGGTAGATGTCGAGCAGCGCGTTGGCCTCCAGCTGGTTCAGGAACAGCCCCCGGGCCGAGAGCAGCTTGAGCGCGTTCCACTCGGCGGGGTTGTGGCTCGCGGTGACAGCGATGCCGCCCCGCACCTCCTCGCGCTGGTTGCAGCGCAGCATCAGCGCGGGGATCGGCACCACGCCCAGGTCCACCGGTGTGCACCCGGTTGCCAGAAGGCCGGCGACCACCGCGTCGGTGACCATCGCGCCGGAGAGGCGGGTGTCACGGCCGACGAGCACCTTGCCCTGGCCGGTGTAGGTGCCGAAGGCCTGGGCGAAGCGAACCAGCAGGTGCGGCGTGAGTGTCTCGCCCACCACGCCCCGCACGCCCGAGACGCTGATCTTGAGCCGAAGTCCTGACACGTCTACTCCTGCACCCCGGCGCGCACCTGACGCCGCAGGGCCCGGATCCGCTCGTCGGCCCGGGAAGCCGACTGTTCCTCGCAGAGGATCCGAACCACCGGCTCCGTGTGGGAGACGCGGACGTAGTACCAGCCTCCGTCGACGTCGACCCGCACGCCGTCCAGATCGGTGACCCGGCCCGTGGCCCGCGCGCGAATCCGCGCCACCGTGGCGTAGCCCGCGCCCACCGGGCTGGGGACCTCCGCCGAGCGCAGGTGGACGGCGGGCAACGCGCTCGCCATCGGTCCGGTCCCGCTGTCGCGGGCCACCCGCTCGAGCAGGCGCACGAGGACCGCGAGGCCGTCGAAGGCGAGCTGCACCCGGCTGATGGCGACTCCTCCGCTCCCCTCACCGCCTACCACCGCGCCCTCCAGATCGATCTGCTCCATCACCGCCTGAACCCCGACGCCGCTGCGCACCACGCGGGCCCCGTGCCGCTCGGCGACCCGGTCGACCCGACTGTCCGAGGCGATGCTCGCCACCACCGTCCCCCCCGCGACATCGGGTCGAGACAGCTCCTCCTCCATCACCAGCGGCAGGGTGGCCGGCGTGCCGAGCGCGTCCCCGCTGTCCGTGACGAGGGAGACCCGCTCACAGTCGCTGCTCAGGCCGAAGCCGACCTGGGCGCCCACGGGCGGGACGATGGCCGCGACCTGGGCCATGTTGGCCGCGGTGGGGTCCGGCGGGTGCGGGAACTGGCCGGTCGGCTCGCAGCTCAGCGGGATCAGCTCGACGCGGAGCTGCCGGAAGAGCTCGGGCAACACCATGGCGCCCGCGCCGTTGCAGGCGTCCACCACGACCCGCAGCCCGGCGCGCGCCACGACGTCCTGGTCGATGTGCTCGAGGAGGGCGGCCACGTAGCGCTCCGCGACGTCCTCCAGGTCCCGCACCGCCCCGAGCTTGTCGAAAGGCATCCGCCGGTACTCCCCCTGGTGCCAGAGGTCGAGGATCTCCTTCCCCTCGGCGCTGGACAGCACTCGGCCGGCCTCGCCGAAGAGCTTCAGCCCGTTCCAGCTCGCGTCGTTGTGGGACGCGGTGACGCTGATCGCGCCGGCGGCGCCCTGCCGGGCCGCCTCGGCCTGCGCCGCCCCGGTGGGGCAGATGCCCGCGTCGAGGACCTCACACCCGGCGGCGCACAGCGCCGAGAAGACGGCGTGGGCCAGCATCGGGCTCGAGGGGCGCGTGTCCCGGGCCACCAGCACGGGGCCGCCATCGACCCAGGTGGCGAAGGCCCCCGTCAGATCGACGAGCAGACCGAGGTCCAGGCCCTGGTCCACGATGCCACGTACGCCGCCCGGACCAACCTTGACTTGGAGCATTCCGCTCTCCTGCCTGCGGACCGCCCAGACCCTCAGACCATGAAGTCGAGCATCTGAACCCGGGTGAGGTAGCCGTCCAGGATCGACCCGTAGTCGTCGATCAGCAGGTCCAGCTTGAGGTCCACGCGCCGGTTGATGGTGCGGAGCACCGTCCCGCTGATCGGGATCTCCGGCCCGCTGAGACTGAGCACGCCGCTCCAGGGCGTCCCGTCCGCCGGCAGCGGCCCCTCGGGCAGCGGGAAAGAGAGGTGCGTGCGCGAGATCTCGGCCACCGGGACTGTCACGCGATCGAGCCGGACCGTGGCGGGCAGCGTCTTCGGCGGTTGGACCCGGTAGTTGACACGTCGGTTGTGCCCGATCAGGTCCTCCAGCTTGTTGTGCAGCGTGTCGCTGACCGGGGTGTCCTCGCTCTCGAGCAGGTAGTCGCGCATCTGCTTCATCGCCTTCTGGGTGCGGATGATGTTGCGCCGCATGTCCTCGAGGCG
>Ga0316576_10000116_pt1 | contig 30039 bp, 19 predicted proteins | sample S0NA_FD_203075 | JGI IMG/M metagenome (GOLD analysis project Ga0316576, IMG submission 203075) | Rhizosphere microbial communities from salt marsh grasses in Alabama, United States - S0-2_050615r3r5 | ecosystem: Host-associated > Plants > Roots > Rhizosphere | place: USA: Alabama | collected...
TCTGAACTACGATCCTATGGAAATCGACACCGGGTTCCGTTTTCCGCGGCTGCAGGAAGTCGACGCCGAAGAAGGATCCGATGAGAACGACGACGCCGATGACAAAGAGAGTGAAGAAAATGACGAAAATGAAGATGCCGAAGAAAACCGGGACGAAGATTGAGTTCACCCCGTTTTGACCGCTATCTTCAGATCCAACCAGCCCCCTGATCCGTCAGGGGGCTTTTTCATGTCGCATATCCAACCGGGACAAACCGGAAATTCCAATATCGACCACCCACCACTTAACACTGATTTTCTAACCCATGGCCCGCCGTATACCGTGCACCGTACACCCTATACCGTTTCAGTATTTGAACCGAGATAGCGAGCGCATTCCCTACAGCTTGCTGCAGGGTAAGCGAGCGAATCATAATTGATAGAATTCCTTACGGTGAAGATTCCCCTTAAGCTTGCTGCGGGGAGTGTTCAATATTTGAATTTGGTGAATTAGAATTTAGGATTTCTTTATATCCTTGCAAGCCATCATATCCTGCTGATCTTCAGGGCAGGCCCTGTAATGCGGTCATTGGCCTTCTTCAGCTGTTCTTCACCGGATATCACGGCAACGCCCGCATCTCCGTTGTCTTCTGAAAAATAGTTGCGGGCCGCCTCCACGATATCCGCACGCCCGACACTCAGCAGTCGCTTCTTGAATGCCTGCCGGGCATCGTCGGTCAAGCCTACCAGCCGGCGGTAAAAGGCTTTTTTTGCGGCGGGACCGGGGGGATCCGGTTTGTCGATTTCAGAACACACCTGGAGAATAGCTTCCTTGACGTCTTCAGCGTCGTAGTTTCCCGACGAGATAAATCGTGCCGCCCCCTCGAAGGCTTCCAACGTTGCCAGAATATGCGGATCACGGTAGGAAGCAAAACTGAACAAGCCGGTTTCGGAATTGTACAGGGCAAATCCGCCGTATGCGCCGCCCTTTTCCCGGATTTCCCGATGCAGATACATGGAACGCAGCATTTTGGCCATTACCGCCAGTACCGGAGCATCCGGGTGGCCCATGCGGACCGTACGAACCGTCTTGGCGACGAAGGACACCGCGGTGGACGTGCTCCACCCTTCGAGGCCGTGTGCTTCGACCGGTTGAAGCGCAGGCGCGGCAAAGCGTGCGTCATCGGGATCGAATGGCGAGACGCCCGCAAAAAGTCCGTCACCGGCAACGTGGCCGAGGCTGGCAAGAATGTCGCCCTCCTCCCCCACCAGCCCGATTTTCAAATTGTCCCGGTTGATGACCCGGTCACGGATGGCCGACAGGTCGTGGGATACGGCCTCCAATTTGGTATCGTCAAGGGCTTCGGTTAGTGCTTTCATGTATTTCAACTGGTGAATGCCGCCCCAGGTCTCCGACAGCGCGGAGGCCCCTGAAAAGCCGCGTGAAGCCAGGGAGATGGCCAGCCGGTGGCCGTTGTGCACCACCATGGCTTCCAATGCCGCCCGGTACTCCAGCAGCAGGCTCTTCAATCGCGTGAGATCGCTGAAGTCCGCTTCTAACAGTATCTCGGCGATGACGGCCATCATTTTTTCCAGATTGCGTGACAGGCTTTTTCCGTTCACGGCGAAATAGGGCATGCACACGCCCGTGCCGTCGACACCGGCCTGGTCGAAGCGGGTGCGCACGATTCCTGACAAGTTGACGCCGCCCGTGTGGGCGTCCACCATCCGGACGATCTCTGTGAAAGGTCTTCGTTGCGTACCGATTTTCGGCAAAGCGTAGCAGAAAAACGGCGCCAGGGGGATGTGCGGCTGCGTCAGCACCCCGGCACCCATGGCGGCGGTGAAATAGAAGATGCCGGAAGTGGACTGCGAATAGCAGACGGCCGGCGCCTCTGCCTGATCTTCCGACGCCGCCACCACGTGCACGGAGGGGGGTATGTCCTCGATAGCCAGCGTAGGCAGCAGGGACACATCCTCTGTTTCCTCCTGCAGCTTCTTCAGGGCCACGGCATCCCTTTTTATGGCTTCTAGCTCCCCGGCATTCAGGCGCGCCTGAATGCCGGCCAGTTCCTTGCGGACACGCTCCATCTCTTGGGCGGCCATGGTTGGATCGGGCTTGAGGGTGAACAGCACCCTGTGCCTGTTTTCCAGAAAGTATCGCCTGATGCGGGACTCGAAAAATCCTCCTTTCGCCGCCTCCTCCCTGATTTTGAGAATGTCCGCGTCGAACTTCAGCACCTGCTCGGGCCGGCCACCGTGAAACCAGCTGCCCGAAAAGGTCAACAGCAACTTCAGGCCGAAGGGGTAAGGGGAGTTGGTGATCTCCTTGCGGCGAAATTCGATCTGGTGAATAGCCGTGTCGATCAGTTCCCGGTCGATGCCTTTGTCCGACAGATGCGTGAGGGTGTTAAAAACGATCGCTTCGATCGCGTCGGCATCCGCCGGGTCGACATCTTTGAGGCCGCATGCAAAAAGAGTGTCCCGGTTGTCCGCATCGAAGCCGGTGACATCCGCCAGCGCCGAACCCAACCCCGAATCGATCAGCGCTTTTCTCAAAGGGGAGGCCGCATTCCCGAGGGTAATCTGCTCCAGCAGCTTGAGAACCAGCACCTCAAAGGAATTCTTGATGTCGGCACACAACCAGGCAAGGCACACCTGGGACTTTTTGGCCGGATCATCGCCGGGCTCCAGCGGATAGGCGTAGGCAACGGTTCTGGATTCGGACCAACGGTCCTGCGACGGCACCTCGGTCTTCGGGTCGATGGCCGAAAAATGGCTCAATATCTTGCCGTGAATAAAAGCCAGGTGTTCGCCAGGCGGGAGATCCCCGTATGTGTAAAAATAGGCGTTGCTCGGGTGGTAGTGCCGCTGGTGAAACTGCCGCAGCTGGGCGTGGGTCAGGTTGGGAATTTCCACGGGGTCGCCGCCCGAGTTGTATTGGTAGGTCGTGTCCGGGTACAGGGCGTTCAACAGCGACCGTGCCATCACCTGGTCCGGCGCGGACATGGCCCCCTTCATTTCATTGTAGACCACTCCCTTGTAGGCCAGATGGGCGTCCGTTTCGCCGGGGCCGGTTTCCAATTCGAGACGGTGCCCCTCCTGCTTGAAACTCAACCGATCGATACGGGGAAAGAAGGTCGCATCCAGGTAAACATCCATCAAGTTGTAAAAATCTTTGCGGTTCTGCGTGGAAAAGGGATACATGGTCCAGTCCGAAGCGGTAAATGCATTCATGAAGGTGCTCAGGCTTCTTTTAAGCATGGAAAAGAAGGGATCCCGGACCGGAAATTTTTCGGAACCGCACAGCACCGTGTGCTCGAGAATGTGAGCCACGCCGGTGGAATCCGATGGAACGGTTTTAAAAGCCACACTGAAGGTGTTTTCCGAATCACCGTTGGCAATGTGAATGTGCCTGGCGCCTGTTGCCCGGTGCTGCAGTTCGAACAGTGTCGAGCCGATCTCCTCCAATGCCTCGACATGCCGGACCACATACCCGTAACGTTCACACGCAATCTCCACTCCAAGCGTATTTTCATCTCTTTTTTCAGTCATATCCGTTCCTCACAGTCACCACTTCGCTCCAGCGAAAAAGGCAGGCCATCCGGCCTGTCCCCTACTCTACCCCAACGATGCACACCTCCGGCATCAGGTCGCCACGTAAATTCCCCTGCTCTTGCGCGTGATTTTCCCGGTGTTGTGCAATCGATATATGGTGTTGCGCACCTTTTTCTCCCCGAATCCCGTTTGGGCGCTGATATCGGCAAATCCCACTCCTTTACGCGATTTGCATATGATCTGGTATACGGTTTCGGCTGCCGTTCCGGCTGACCCGCCTTTCCCGCGGGGAGACGCCGCCCCGCTCCCGGTCGGTCCCTTTGCAGCATGTCCGCCCGCCTTGATCAGGCTCTCCAACCTATCCAGTTTTTCCATAAGGATGTCTACATCCCTGCGCGTGGGAATGTCGTAATTGCGGATGAAAAACTTCACCATGGCGTCAAAACTGGCCGGTCTTCTCTTTTTCCGTGTCACGGCAACCTCCGATACATTTTCACCTAATGCGAGCCTTGGTTTCATTCTTGCCAGCCGATTATTGATCTTGCAGTGAAACTAACTGATATCATGTGAAAAGTCAAGTCAGGTGCTGCCCGCACAGAAAAATTTTATCTCGGGGGCAAGTGATGTTTTCCGGCCGAAGCGCATGAAGTGCCAAACCCTGTGAGATTGTATTGAAACCCCTATGTTTTCGTGATACCTCAAACGAAATCGTTGTTAATCTTAAGCGGGACGGTGTTTTCGTTGATCGTTTCTTTTGTTTGATATGAATAAAGAACAGGAAAAAGCTTCTTTTAAAGAACGCTTTAAAGGGTTTCTGACCCATTTGAGGGATTTGCAGGGTGACCCCCAATATATTGCCATGGGCATGGCAATCGGTGTTTTCATTGCCTTCACACCCACCATTCCCTTCCATACGGTTCTGGCCCTTTGTCTGGCTTTCATTCTGAAAGGAAGCAAGCCCGCCGCGGCTATCGGTGTTTGGCTTTCCAACCCTGTCACCATTCCCGTATTATACTACGGAAGCTTCAAGATCGGGAGGCTGCTCCTCAGGAAACCCCTGCCATACGACGTCCATCTCGAATCGATCAGGGCCCTGTTCGGCCTGGGGCTGGATGTGACCCTGGCCATGCTGCTCGGGGGGGCCATCCTCGGTATCATTCCCGCCATCATTGCTTATCTCGCCACCTACAGAATTATCGGCAACCTCAGGAAGCGTTCCCAGCGCAAGAAGGAGGGGGAGGACGCGGAACCGGAGGTCACCGGTCAGTGGTCAGGTGCCGAATGCCTGAAGCCGGGAGGAAATGGCCGGACAAAAGCGGAGGGGAAAAGCGCATGACCTCCCCTTCCATCCTGATGAAGGCATGGAATCTCCATCCCAAAAAGCAGCTGGGTCAAAACTTCCTGGCCGACCCGAACACGGCCCGCGCCATCGTCGATAAAACAGGGGTCGCCGCCGAGGATGTGGTCCTGGAAATCGGTGCGGGTTTGGGTGCACTGACCCGCCCCATAGCGGAAAAAGCCCGACAGGTGATTGCCGTCGAAAGGGACCATCGTCTGGTGAGCCTGTTGAAGACGGAATTGACCGCCGCAGGCCGTGGAAACGTGACTGTCGTGGAAAAGGATATCCTGAAACTGGACATCCCGTCTCTGGCCGCATCGGTAAAAAAGGATCTCATCGTCATGGGCAATGTGCCCTACAACATCTCGTCCCAGATCCTGGTGCGGGTGATCAAGGCAAGGGGCTGCGTGAAAAAGGCTGCGCTCATGTTCCAGAGGGAACTGGCCGATCGGATTATGGCGGGCCCGGGTTCGAAGACTTACGGGCGCCTTTCGGTAATGGTACAGTATTGTGCCACGGTGGGGGTGTTGATGGAAGTCAGGGCAGCCCTGTTCTACCCCAGGCCCACCATCGACTCCCTTGTTCTGGGCTTCGAATTTAAATCCGATCTTGCCCTCACGGCAAACGACGAATCCTTTTTCTTCAATGTCATCAAAGCGGCATTTTCCAAGAGGCGCAAAACCCTGAGGAATTCCCTGGCGGGATTTATCCCGGGTTTTGACCATCAGGCCGCCGCGGCCGCACTCGAGACTGTCGGCATCGATCCGGTCCGGCGTGCCGAAACCCTTACCGTGGACGAATTTGTACGCCTCGGCAACTTTATCTACGCAGAATATAGATAGTCCGCCCTGTCCACCACCCCCCGGACGGGCTTTCCCTCCAGGAAATCACGCACGTTTTCCGCCGCCGCCCTAACCGCCTTCGTCCTCATCGCTGGCACACGGTCGGCTTTGTGGGGAGAGCCGATCACGTTGGGCAGGTCGAAAAACGGGTAGTCCACCTTGAACCCCTGAGGGTCTCCGGGTTCGGACCACCAGGTATCGATGCCGGCACTGAAGGTGGGCACAGCCGTCAGGTGGTCGTAAAGGGCCTGTTGCTCCACCACGGCGCCCCGGGCCACGTTGATCAAAATGGCATCCGGCTTCATGCGCTGCAGCTCGTCACGGCCGATCATGCCCCGTGTGGTCCTGGTGAGGGGAACGGTGAGCACCACCACGTCCGCCGCCTGCAGAACCCTGTCCATGTCGGCAAGAGTTCCCATGAAGTCGAGCGCGGCGACGGATTTCCCGCTGCGGTTAATGCCCATGACCCGCATGCCCAGCCCCTTCATCAGAGATGCGATAGCGGTGCCGTTGCCACCCATGCCGATGATGGCGCAGGTGCAACCCCGCAATTCCCTGCTGAGCACTGAATGCTCGAAGCGTCCCCTAACCAGAGCTTCGTGACCGTTCAGAAGTTTTTTGGCCAGGCATAGCACCATCCCCAGAACGTGCTCTGCCAGGGGGCCGGCAAATGCTCCGGCATTGCCTGCCACCATCGCGTTTTCGGGCAGCGATTCATAGGGAACTTGGTCGGCACCGGCAAAAACCAGTTGAACCAGCCGCACGCGTTCAAGCGCCGAAACTTCTGGAAGGCCCACCTCTTTCCCCGAAAAACGCTTGGAGATAACGATATCCGCGGCCTTCAATAGATCCAGCCTGCGGGCGGATTCGATACCGGCAATACATCGGATCTCCGTAAGGCCGTCCAAAACGGACTCGAGGGCCTGCATTTCCGAGGCTTCAGGTTTGAAGGTGACGGCTGTTGTATTCATGGTGTTTGTTGGGTTCGTTGCTCTTGATAAGTTCATTGAGTTTGTCGCGTTACACCAGCTAACCCAAGTAACTTGCTAAACCACTAAAGGTCTTCGGCCACGGACACCGTCCGGTCACCGAGCATTTGCACGTAGCTGCCCATTTCGTTGTCATACCAGCCGTAGATGACCGTCTGGGTTACCGGTACTCTCAGAATGGTCTTGTTGAGCGTGGCAACGATTTCCCTGTCGATTCCCGGCACTTTCTCGAGATCTATGGTCACTTCAGCTGTCCTGCGGTGGGTCTCGTTGCCCTCGATAATAGCGGCCGCCTTGGGAAACCCGACGATGTCCCCCGATACGTTCTGCTGGTCCGAGTAGTAAAGGTAGCCATTGGGGTCGACGTCGGCGGCACGCTTGTATATGTTGTTGATATACTCCCGGGATATCGGTTCCGTGGCCAGCTCCTCCTGAAGGTTGACCACCAGAATGATGAGCGATCCGCTGGCTGTGGGGACCCGAACGGACTCTGCTATGAAACCGATCTGCTCCATGGCCGGTATGACCAGACTAAGCGCCTTGGCCGCACCCGTTGTCGTCAGGATGATGTTGTTCATGATGCTGCGGTTTTTTCTCAGATCGGTTTTACCGCTTTTGGGCAGCCGGTCCAGCACCGCCTGCGATCCCGTGGCGGCATGCACCGTTGCCATGGAGGCGGACAGGATTTTTTTAGGGCCGAAGGCATTCAGCAGGGGTTTCATCATGTGGGCCAGGCAGGTCGTGGTGCAGGATGCATTGGAGATGACACAATGCCGTCTGGGGTCGTAATCGCTATGGTTGATACCCATGACCGTTGTCACGGCATCTTCCGGCATGGTTTGTCCCTGATCTTTGATCTTAAAAGGCGCCGATGCGATCACCTTTTCCGCGCCGGCCTCCAGGTGTCCCCTGATGGATCCCTTGGCGTCTTCCGGTGACAGGGTCGGGTCCAGGAACTGGCCGGTGGTTTCCACTACCAGCCGCACGCCCTCCTGCCGCCATCCGATATCGATGGGATTGCGCTGAGAGCGCAAAAATTTTACGCGCACACCGTCCAGAACCATGGTGCCGGAGGCTTCGTCGATATCGGCCACGACCGGTTTCGCATTCTGCCCGTGCAGGTAGGTGTGCAGCCTGCCGTAGGTGGAGTCTCTCTGCACATAGTGGGCGATGTCCTGAAGCGACGTGCCGGACTGCCGTCCTATGTTTACGACGATCTCCCCGAAAAATTTGCGGGCCACGTGGTGCCACACCGTAAGCTTCCCGATCCGTCCGAAACCGTTGACGCCGACTTTCAAATTGCTGTCACTCATCGCATCCACCTTTGTCCTCTCCATGACCCATTCCGCAACAGGCCGGTTCTGCCTACCTCGACGTTGATGTCTATCCCTGTTTCTCTCTTCTGAGTTGAGCGGCTCAGCCGCGTTAACTGATTGTCCCGGGCCGAATTTGTGCAACTCCGGCCCGAAACAATCAGGCTTCGTCGAGTTCCAGCATACCCCTGTAAACCGACCCCTCGCGACCGTCGATACTTATGTAGTCACCGGACTCCAGCCTGATCGACGAAAAAATGCAGACCTTCTCTTTCTCGTCGCAGCGCATGCTGCCGCACCCGACCACCCCGGTTTTCCCGAGCCGATGGGCCACCACCGCAGCATGTGAGGTAACGCCTCCCCGGGCGGTCAGCAGGCCGTCCGAGGCATATATTTCCCTGATGTCGTCCGGAACGGTGTCGCCGCGTACCAGTATCAAGGGGGTGTCGGGCTCGGTGCTCCGCCAGTTGTCGATCTCCTTGAGCGTGAAAACCAGGCGTCCGCTCATGGCACCACCCGATACGCCGATACCGTGCCCCAGCATTCGGTCGTCACCCGTATGACCCGGATCGACGAAGGTAAGCTCCTTTTTGCGCTCACGCATGGCCATGTCACGGGTCTGCAAAAGGTACAGATCGCCCGGGGAGGGTCCTTCGAAGGTAAACTCCATTTCCTGGGGACTCCACTCCCTTTTTTCGACCAGTTCGACGGCCCAGCTTTTCATGGCGGCGTAAATTTCGGGAAAGGCCGTTTCCAGGGTGATGTCCGTCTCGCGCATCTCAATGTCCTGCTGGGTAATGGAGATGGGCAGGGTGGTGACCAGCCCGGAAACCACATCTTCGCCCTGATTGCCGATAGTGAAATCCCCCCACAGCCTGATGCTGTCTCCGGACCACCTGGGGTTGTGCGTGAAGAAGACCCCGGCTCCTGACTGTTCCGACATATTGCCGTACACCATGGTCTGAACGGTCACGGCCGTCCCCCAGTCGTCTGAGATACCCATGATCCTGCGGTAGGTCCTGGCCTTGGATGACTCCCAGGAAGCCAGCACGTTGCGAATGGTGATAAACAGCTGCTCCATAGGATCCTCGGGGACTTCTATTCCGCTTTCCTTGATGTGACGTTTATAGGCGATGGCCACCTTTTGCATCTGCTGGCCGGACATGTCCCGTTTGAACCGGACCGCTGCCCGCCGTTTGAGTTCGCTGATAATGGCGTCGAATTCATCGCGCTTCAGGCCGAAGGACATACCGTAGCACTGCAGGAAACGCCGGTAGTTGTCCCATGCAAACCACTCATTGCCGGTAAGGGCCGCCAGCCCCCTGGTAATCTCCTCGTTGACCCCCACATTGAGAAAGGTGTCCATCATGCCCGGCTGGGAGATGGAGGAGCCGCTCCTCACGGAAAACAGAAGCGGGTTTCCGGGATCTCCGAAATTGCGCCCGGTTTTCCCTTCGATGGTGTGTATGTGCCTGGTCACCTGCTCCTTGAAATTTTCCTCTGCGGGCAGGTAGCTTTCGATGATATCCCAGCATCGGTAGACTTCGGTGGTAATGACGAAGCCCGGGGGCACCGGGAGGCCGAACGATTTGAGCTTGGCCATGTTCAGTCCCTTGTTGCCCAGGTGGATAATGCCGGAAACCCTTTTTCCCACGTCGTGGATATAGGTCATGGCATTGTGGGGGTCGTACAGAAGCAGCTGATGAAGCTTGTCCTTGGGCAGCTTGTTGGACTGCTGGAAAAGCGTGTTCAGAATCCGGCTGAGGAAAAGGTCCAGTTGCCGGAGCCCGGTGGTAAAGGCGATTCTGTCTCTGAAGAAAATTTCCGATATCCTGTGGCGGGCCTTGTCCCTGTCCTGCAGCCCGTCTTTAGGCAGAAACCGCCCCAGGATGGCTCCCGGCGGCAGCTTGGTCAGAATGGTGTTCAGGTTCTGCCCGTGCACGTTGGCAAAGTAGTCGTTGATGATATTTTTGACCGCCTGTGCAAACCCTTTGAAGATGTCGATGTATTGGGTAAAGGTAAACCCCCTTATCTCGAGGGAATGGGCCAGCATTTCAAGCTGGCGTTCCAGTTCCACGGAATGGATGCCCTCGATGTGCAGTGCCTTGTCAAAAAGCAGCAACCGGTCATAAATCTGAAAAAAAGTGGCTTTGGTAATCAGGCTGAGATCGATTCTGTCCACCAGTTCCTCGAAGAGCGTGTTCACCAGCGATTCCAGACGGAACGTCAGCCCCAGCGCATCGAATTTCATTTCGTGGTAGCTGCCGTACATGGAGGGGATGTCCACCGTGAAATGTCTTTTTTTGTATATGTCCTCCTTTACCTCGAAAGATTCATTCGAGAGGATCAGATATTTCAGAAACTCGAGATAATCCAGCATCATGAATATCTTCTTATCCAATTCCGGCTCTTTCAGGGCATCCTCCAGCTGATCGAGGCCCGGAAAAGCCTCCGCTTTCAACCGGGCAACGTGATTGTTGATTTCGATAAAGTCCAGGTTGTACTTCTGATGCAGGTGTTTGTAGAATGAAATGGCCAGGGTAACCCGCTCGACATCTTCCTTTTGCAGGTCGGAAGCGCCATCCAGCAGCGCCTTTATCTTCTCCCCATCAAGGCTGATCAGGTCCCCCGGCAGGGACACCCCTTTTTGCCTGAGGTATCGGACGGTCTGGTGCATACCATCCACATACACGCCTTTATCTTCGATGCGGTTATAGATGACCGGCGGCACGTACGGCTTGAGCAGCGTCTTGTCCCGGGTTTCCCAAAAGGTAAAGGCCGCCTCCATAAAGCCGATAATGAGATTGCTGCTCTCCACGTGGCTCTGTTTGCGCAAGAAGTGGATGAGTTCGTCCTTTCTGTGAGCGATCTCGTCCAATCTGGTGGAAATGTCGCGCAGCTTGCCTTCCGCACCGATATCGTTGAAATAGACCGGAAAGAGTTTGGCCAGCTGCTTGAGGAGATTGTAGACCTGTCCGATGCGGCTGTTGAGGATGCGGGTGATATCGCGCGGAAACAGATCCGTGTCTTTGATGAACACGCCGCACAGCGACAGGTGGATGATCATGCAGGAAATCAGCCTTACCGAGCGCTTGGGCCCCAATATGATCAGCTCCATCCAGGTACGAATGTTCTGTATGTGCGCCGGGTTGACCATCACCTGCCAGTCATCGCCCACTCCGGTGATCATGGGCGCCTGAAAACCGAGATCGATGACGTGTTCGATGAAGTCGTTGACCAGCTCGCTGTCCTCGGTCTGGTAAATCCCCTTGCCCATTGTCAGTACGCAGTTGAGAGCCGTGGCCGGAAAGGCGTCGGTCTGCTTTTGCAGGATTGAAAACGTTTTCTGCATGAGCTTGCGAATGTAAAAGTGGGTCTCGTTGCCGATAAGCCAGGTCAGCGTCCGGTTGATATCCCTCAGGGTCTCCTCGTGAATGATGGACAGCTCCGAAATGTGCATGATCAGAAAGAGAAAAATCATCTTCCACTGGTTGCCCTTGTTGCTGTCCCTGCCTGCATCCAGCAGTCTTTGAGGCATTCCCCGGTACATGTCGGCAATCTGGTTGTATCCGGCCAAACCCATCAGTTGGTCGAGCATCTCGGCCGAACCCGGGTCCTCACGCCGTACGATGCCGTCGAGGCCTTTTTTCCAGGCAAAGATGCGATCTCTGGAAATATCCCTGAATATCTGCTTCCATTTGTTGCCGGGATCCAGCATCTCCACTTCTTCTTCGAACCAGTCGCTGGGGTCCTTCTGCTTCAGCCAGAAATCGTAGGCGGTTTCAAAGTTGTGCACCAGAAGGAGGTTGAGCTCCGTCAGGTCCAAGCCCGAGATATCCAGGCTGCCCCGGAATACCTCGGCCAACTTTTTCAACTGGTAATAGCTGGTGACAAAAAGAAAAAACGTCGGTTGATCGTATTGCCGGATCTCTTTGAAAGCATCCATGAGAACCGGCACAAAGGTTGCCTGCTTCTCTTTTGACTCTTTGATGATCTTCTGAAGGTACAGCAGCAGGTTGTCGACGGCGTCCCGTTTTGCCTGCACCGGGATGTTGGCCCGGACGGCCGCCTGAAAAATACCTATCAACAGTCTCACGGCCTCATCCCCCTGGGGGTGCGCTTTCAACAGATGAAAGTAATCCAGGGAATAGGAGCGGGCTTCGTTGACAATGAACTGCCAGTTTTTATACGGGTGGGAGAGTTCCTTCAGAAAGGTGCCCAGGCCCTCCATGATGCCGTAATAGCTGGACATGGCTTCCTGCAGCACCGCGTACTTGGGGTCGATGCTCACATCCACATGATAATCCGCGATGTTGACTTCCAGCGCTTTGGATTTGATGGTCAAACAGGTCCTCCGTAATAAACCGGTTTTGCTTTGAATTCACGAAAGCTCGACATGCGAAGACACGAACGAAAAATCGAGCGGTACGGATGTAAATTTATCAAAGGACCGTCATATATTCAACCCAATTTCCCCCGGGTGTCGGGGTTTGAAGTACCTCATCGTTGCAAACGCCCGAGGACTTCAGCGTCAAGGCGCCTGAGGGTGAAGTCGCCTAAGAGGCTTCGGGCGGCGGAACGAATCCGCCTGCCGCTTCCTCGATCAGCATGGCCAGCTGAAGCGTGGTGCGGTCGCCGAGGTAGGGCCCGACGATCTGGGCGCCGGCCGGCAGTCCGTCGACGGTGAGGCCTGCGGGTACCGCTGTTGCCGGCAGGCAGGCCACGCCGGCCAGGCCCGACCAGGTGTAGACGGTGTTGCCATAGGGCCGCTTCTCGCCGTTGACCATGAGCGTGCGATCGTAAAATTTGCCATGGTCATGGGGAAAAGCGGTGACCGGCGCCGACGGACACAGCAGCACATCCTTATCTTCGAAATATTCGGCCCATTTCCGGCGCAGCTGCTGTCGCTCACGATCCGCCTTGAGCCAGTCACGATGGCTTTGGGTGATCCCCTTGATGTACAGCGCGCGGGGATGGTTGTCCTGTTTGCCGGTTTCGGCGGCCTCTGCCGCCAGGCGGTCATACATCTTTAGAGGCATGTCCGCGGATCCCACAACGGAAAACAGCGATACGAAGACGGCGTGGCTGTGCCGGAAATCCAGGTTGGGTTTGCTTTCCTCAATCTTGGCGCCGGCTCTGGCGAGCGTGTCCGCCAGCTGCTGTAGGAGATCGCCGACGGCGGCATCCACAGGGCAGAACGGGTCGTCCAGCCACAAACCGATGCGAAAATCTTTCAGACGCTTTTTAACAGGCAAGGGAAGGTTGACCTTCCAGGCCGCCCGCTGCGCTCTGTCGGGTCTGACAAGAAGATCCATGGCCACCACGAGGTCCCCGGCACTCCTTGCCATGGGACCCACTACGCCAACGTCGATGCCGGCGGCGTAATCCGGCGGAAACACCCCCGGCGGTACGGGTATGTGCCCCTGCTTGGGAATCACATTGAAACTCGATTTGTGGCCGAACACCCCGCACAGGTGGGCCGGCAGCCGGATAGACCCGCCGAGGTCGCTGCCCAATTCCAAAGCGGCCATACCCGCTGCCAGGGCGGCGGCGGCCCCGCCGGAGGATCCGCCGGGTGTACGCGAGATATCCCAGGGGTTGTTGGACTGGCCGTACACATCGTTGTACGTCTGGAAATCGTTGCCGGCCATGGGCACGTTGGTCTTGCCGATGATGACGGCACCCGCGTCCACCAGCGACTGCACGGCATCCGCGTTCTGCGCAGGCACATACGACTCCAGCGCCGGCAAACCGGCCGTGCAGGGCATGCCGGCGACCTCGAAGGTGTCCTTTATGGTTATGGGCAGCCCGTGCAGGGGACCCCACTGCTCTCCCCTGTCGAGGGCTTCGTCCGCCGCCTTGGCTCTCCGCCGGGCCGCTTCGTAATCCGTGGTCACCACCGCGTTGATTTCGGGGTTCTTCCGCTCGATGCGCTCGATAAACGCCTCCAGCAGCTCCGCACAGCCGATGCGCCGGTTCCGGATATCCGCCAGCAGCCGGCTTGCCGATCGATAGATTGGGTTTGGCATGGGTAGGTCTCCTTTTACACAGATAAATCCTAAATCCCAATAGCGAAGCGGGCGCAGGATGTCAGTCGAAATCGACCTTCATCAGAGCAAAAAAGGTGCCCGCAATCAGGAACACCGAAACCGTAAAAACGATCCGGTAGGAATCACCCTCCAGCCACGCGAATCTGTCCAGAAACCGCCCGAAAGCGAGGGGAAGGCCGGTGGCGAACAACAGGGTCAGCAGCGGAGCAACGGCAAAATAACTGGTGGCGTCATTCAGTCCGGACAGCCTGCCCACGGTCGGTCCGAATACGATCGAACGCGTGCCCCGGCAGGCACCGAACAAAAAGGAGGCCAGCAGAAAGCTCCAGTATTCCCTGAAAACGACGATAAGCAGGAGGGCGGCGATGGCGGCGATCTTGGAAAAGATGTACTTGTCCCGGGGGCTAAGATATCCCATGGAGCCCAGGAGAATGTTGCAGCTGATAGCGCCGAGATAGAGCAGCCCCACGAACATTCCCGCCGCAATGGCCGGTTTGATGCCGCAATAGGTGGTGGCATAGTTGGCGTAAAAGGAGATGGCCGTCACCACCACGAAGTAGTCCATATCGCCCGCCAGGAAATATAAAAAATTCCTGTTTTTGAGGATAGCTCTCACGGAATCCAGCGTGTACCGCAGGAGGGACCGCCCACCGCGGTCGTTGTTTTTCCCGTCCCGGGCCACCTCCCGGGTAAACAGAAACAGTACGGCACTCGCAGCGAACAGAACCCCCACCGCGATGAAGATCAAAGCGGATGCCCTCGACGAGAAGGAATATTTCTCGACCCACTTGACGATGAAAATGCTGCAGATCAACCGGGCCACGTGCTGGGAAATCATCATGTAGGAGAAACCCATTACGGTTCGTTCGGCGGAAAACATGTTCACGGCATAGTTCAGCCAAACCGGTACGGTCATGCCGATGCATACGGAAAACACCGCATAGGAGATGAAGAACACGAGAAGAATGGCCGGAATCTTGCCGAACAAAAACAGAAAACAGCCGAAAAAAAGGAGGGCGACACCCGACACGACGTGCAGCCAGATCACGGCGTTGCGCTTGAAGATCATTCCCGAGGTAATGTAGCTGGCAAGCAGACCGAAAACGGAGCACCCCACGAAGAAGATGGCCGGAATGAAGCCGATGACAAAACTCGAAGCGCCCAAACTTTTGAGAAACAGCTGCAGGAAGGTCGACTCGATGACCACCGGCAGCCCCAGGCCCCACAGGAATTCCACGCTCGATATGCCGAAAGCGTTCTGCTTGAAGTATTGGTCGATCGTCTTTTTCATTCTTTTGAACCACAAAGGCACAGAGGACACAAGGATGGTCACTCCCTGTGTGCTCTGCGCCTCTAACAAAGTGAGTAATAATGGTTACGTAGTTGCCCGTGAGCCACGGTTCAACCATCGCCCATATACCAGATGTTTTCGCAAAGAAAAAGAACTTGTTGCCGCCATCCTGTTTGCATGTTGCCCCGATATTTGCTAAAGCTGATGCATGTGGCCGCATGACACCATATCTTTTAAAAAAAAGCCCACCTGGCTGGCCAGCAAGGTGCCCGGATTCATCTTCTATTCCAACGCCGTTTGGGCGGTAATCGCCGCCTCGCGCCTGGCCCGCAGGGGGCTCTATTCCGCCAGGGACCGGATTCACAGCAGCCTCAGCATTTTGAAATCCCTCGAATACCTGGGAACCGACGTCAGGGTCGAAAATCTGGACATGCTGTCGAAATTGAAAAACCCCTGCGTTTTCGTCTCCAACCACATGAGCGTGCTGGAGACCTTCATTTTTCCCTGCTTGATCCTGCCTTACAAGGCATACACAGTGGTGCTGAAACACAGCCTGATGCAGTACCCTGTATTCAAACACGTGCTGCGCAGCCTGGACCCCATTGTGGTGGGCAGAACCAATCCGCGGCAGGATTTCAGGACGGTCATGGAGGAGGGCCTCGCCAATCTGAAGAACAATATTTCCGTGTTGATATTTCCGCAGACAACCCGGGCGCTCGACTTCGACCCGGCCAAATTCAACACCCTCGGAATCAAGCTCGCCAAACGGGCCAAGGTGCCGGTGATACCCGTGGCCGTCAAAACCGACGCCTGGGGCATAGGAAAATGGGTGAAGGACCTCGGCAGGATCGACCCCTCCAAGCCGGTGAGGGTCTGCTTCGGCGAGCCCGTCCACATCAGCGGCGCCGGCAAGACCGAGCACCGCTCCACCATCGATTTCATCGCAGCCAAGCTGGCCTGCTGGGAATAACCCGTTCGCCCCGTTCATCTCGGATGACCGGGGCGAACGGGTTCTGGAACGCGGCTTCCCTCTTCGCTCCGAGAGCTTCGCCGAGACCGCCCGCCGCTAATATGCGGTCCAAAGCAGGATTTTCAACTTGATCATGGTCGGTATCATCGCCCCGCCGATCCTACAAAACACCCTTCAAACACAGGATCCACGCGGTCTTCGAACTCCCCCATTGGCATGGGCGGCGCGTCGTCGCCGGCCAGGGCTTCCCTTACCGACAGCCTCACATCCCTTGCCCACTGTTTTGCCTTATTCAACAACCTAGCCCACGCAGTCTTTTCCAGGGCACTGCTCTCTGCCTGGTAATAATAGGGAAACCGCAGGAAGACATTTCCGGCCTGTGCTTTTACCCAGTACCCCTGGTAGGGCTCCATCAGGAGCTCGTTGTATGAGTGATATACGGCGTTTTCCCAGCACCAGATCCTGAGGTCGATATAGGGGTTGTTGCCGTCCATGAACAGGATGCTCTGCGGGCCAAAGATGATCGCGCCGTTGGCATCGTAAACGACGACCTGCACATCCCCCCAGTAATAGCGGGCGTCGTTGGGCGGCGCGACCATGTTCCAGCCGTTTTGTGTCGTCGGGTTGTAGCCCAGCTTGACGTCGATGTCGAATTCCTTGCTCACGGGGATGCCGCTGAAGTTCACCGTCAACCCTTCCCGCGCCAGGATCCAGTAGGCCCGGCCCGGCTCCATCTTCAAGCCCTTGCCGAACTCGATGTATCTGCCCTGCACAGCATCATAGGTGCCGATGCGGTAGTTGGCCGGGTCGTAATCGATGTTGAAGACGGCCCGGGGGTCGGGGTTGTCGGGCCAGTGTACGATGGATGCCATGCCGAAGTCGCCCAGTTCTTCCCCTGCCGCGATCGGCGGGAGGGAGTCCGGCTCGGAAGTGCCCACCTTGAAGGAAAACGTGTCGGACCACGGCGACGCCAGTCCGGTGTCATCCACATACCGGACCTGCCAGGCATACTTGAGTCCTGTCGTCAAACCAACGCTGCCGATGATGTACTGGGTCAAGTCGGTTGTGGAAATGATCGGGTTCACGGCAGCGCCTGTATCCGCACGCATTATTTTCCATTGTGTCTGATAGTGTATGCTGCTGCCGTCCGGATCGTCGAAAGCGCTTGATTTGAGGGTTATGGGGTTTTCCCCTGAAAAAATGCTTTCGATTGGAGGAGCGACCCCGGTCGGCTTTACGGGGGGGTGCATCCCGGCTTCAAGCCGTTTGTTCAAAATCAAGCCCCCTCCTCCGACCACAAAAACATTGTATGCTGAGCTGCCCCATACGCCATATGGGTAAGCACTCGGGTTGTACTGCACCCCCCACGAATTTCCGTCAAAATACTCGATTACCCTGTTGTCGCTGCCGCCTACCGCATATATATCGCTGTCCGATGTGCCCCATAAGCCGTTAGGGTAATCAACCACCCCAAGTTCCGCCGTCCAGATGTCGCCTGCATTCCCGTCATAATGCAATATGTTCGTCGCCCCACAGGCGAAGACATCTGAAGCGGAATTTCCCCAGACAGCGGTAAGCGGGCTAGTTCCGGGATTGGTCATAGGCGCCCAAGTGCTGCCGTCATACTTCAGGATCGTACCGTATTCCCCCACGGCAAAAACGTCGTTTTCGGAAGCGCCCCAGACGGCATTCAGCGTGTAGGCGGTGCCGCTGTCCTGGAACTCCCAGCCGCTGCCCGTATAGTGCAGGATAACGGCGGTTCCCCCTGTGGGAGGTTGAGCGCCGACAATAAACACCTCGCCGTTGGCACTGACCCAGACGCCGTTCAGGTCGGCCGAGGTATTAATGTCGCTCACAAGCGACCAGGTGCCATCATAGTGATATATGGTTCCATTGCCACCCACGGCATAGACATTGCTGCCGGAATTGCCCCGGACATCCCTCAAAACGACACCATTGGCAACGACGTTCTGCTCCACCCAACTGCTGCCGTTAAAATGAAGGATGGTCTCCAGCCCTCCTGCCGCAAAAACATCGCTCCCCGAGGTACCCCAGACAGCATACAATGTTTCTGTCGTCGGAACCGATCCCATGGCAGTCCACTCCTCGCCGGCCACGTGATTGACCATGAATAAACTGCAAAACGCCACTGTCGTGACAACGAAAGCCACAAGTCTATTTTTCGGCTGCATAGTGCCCCCATCGATTCTCGACATCGAAAATTACCCCCAATGTTGCGACCTTGAGGTTACTCCGGCATCTGCGGAAAATCCGGCAGATTGCCCAGGTAGCCCTCTTTGGCCTGCTCGATTATATCGACCCGGACGGTGCTGGGGCGTTCTTTGGTCACGCCCGACTGCACCACGGTCCTGTAGATATCGCCGGCTCTGACCTCCTTGGTCTCGAAGTCTTCGGGTACGGCGACGATGACTTTCTCGGGCACCAGCACCCTGACGTCTGCCTTGACAATGGCCTCGATCCCTTTTCCTGCCTGTATTTCACCCGCTTCGGGTTCATAATCTTCTGGCGCCACGCTGATGAACTGGTCCAGCAGGCGCTTGACCGCTTCGGGTGAAACGTTGACCGGCTTGGACGGGTATCCCCCGGCATACACCCTTGATGACTGGTAGTCGGTCAGCACGACGGGTTCTCTCGCCGGGTCTACCAGTCCCGCCAATTCGATGGAGGTTTTTTCCAATGCCGTGGCTATGGTCACTTCCGCGGAGGCTTCGAGCACGAAATCGGAGCCCCGCACGCCGCAGACGGCCGTAGGCGTCTTCACCTTGAATTCCGAACGTTTGAATTTGAGCAGTTTCACCACGAAAAACCGCGCCTTGCCGAAAGCCATGCGAAGAAACGACGATCGGCTTTTCTTCTTCTTGTCGTAAACACTCTGGTTGAGTTCCAGCTTCGTTTCCGAAGCCAGGGAGAGAATACTGCCGTCGTTCATCCTGAAACGGATCTTGCCTCTTTTCAGGGTGGTTACCGTGTCCCCCCTGTAAAGGGGCAGGCCCGGCCGCGCCCGGTATCCCTCGTGCGCATTCTCGGCGTGCATCACCACCACGTCACCCCTGACCCGCTGGACGCTTCCGATGGGCGCACCGAACCCCGGCATGAATGTATCAGCAATGACAACGCCTGCCGGCAGGATGGTACCGGTGGCGGCGATGCCCGGCGAACAGAGGCCCGCAAAAAGAAATGCCGCAACAGCCAGACCACGGATTGCCGTCAATGTACCTTTACATGTATTCATTTTATCTCTCCAGCAAATCTAAAATTCCAATTCAAGTCCCATGCCCAGGCTGTTTCTCCTGTAATCGTACTCCTCGATATTGGAATGATTGGTGATATGGTTGTATTCCAGAGTGACAAAAAGCCAATCCCGGTAAACCGGTCGTTTGAGCGCCGCAATCCCGGAGAACTTGTCGTCTTTCCTTGTCTCCCCGGGAAAATTCGGGTACTCCTTGTGGTAGTAGTACAGTTCCAGGTCCATGATAAGGCGCCATCCAAGCTCCATGGAAATGCCCGCCTTGAGTTTTGGACGGGTGTAGTCGTAGGCTGACACATCGGCGGTACTCGTCTCGTAGCCGACCCCCCCGAAAACGAATCCACGTCCGCCAAACACGTGGTAGTAGACATCGGCATACAGGTCGTGAAGGCTGCCGTCCCGGTCGTCATTCTGGCGGTAATCCCTCAGATAGTAGGAGTAAACGAATCGGGTCAGGAGATTCCTGTTGGGTTGCCAGAAAACCGAAGGGCGCAGCTGGTGCTGCAGCAGATAGTCCTCGTCGTCGAGCGTGTAGAGCCTGGGTATGTAATTGAGGCCGAAAAGCAAAGACCCGCTGGAATAGGTCCCGTAAAGGTCGGCGCTGGTGTCGGACATGTCGAACTGGTCCAGGTCGAAATACCAATTCTGGCCGCGCTCGATTCCGGCCCCCAGAACCAGATCGCTGCGATTGACGATATTGTAGCGTCCACCCGCCCGGGCGTAAACACCCGAATCGGCTTCATCCGACGGGAACAGGTCCATGTCCGTGGGGTCCAGGGGAACGTTGTCGTCGTAGATATATTGCAGGGCAAAGTCGAGATAATACGGTTTTTGCGCCGGCTCCGCACCGAGAATGCCCAACCATTTTTCCGCGTTCCTCTTCTCCGCCGGCGTGTCGGCATTGTCCTTTACATAGGTAAACTGTTCTTTCGCCGCCCCCGTATTCCCCGTTTGATAGTTGCATATGCCGGCATAGTAGGTGCTGTTGACCTTCAGGGAGGGGCTCCTTTCCGCGGCCTTTTCAAACAGGGGAGCGGCCTCGCCGTAGCGCTTCTGCCGGTAAAGACAGATGCCGCCGTAATAGGCGGCCAGCACGTTGGAATCGTCCTCCCCGGCACCGGCTGCAAAGTGTTCGGCGGCCGTGCCGTACTGCTCGGTGTGGTAATAGAGCAGACCCAAGTCGTAGTTCAGGCCGGACAGATCCGGATCTTTGTCCCAGGCGGCTTCGAGATTTTCTCGGGCCTCTTCGTAACGTCCCTGCTCTGTATGGACCCGACCCAGATATTGCAGGTAAACCGGGTTTGCAGGATCGGTTTCAAGAGCCTTCTTGAAGAGGCTTTCGGCTGACTGGTAGTCTTTGGACTCATATGCAAAAACCCCCAGATCGTAATATCCGCCTCCTGCTTCCGCTGCCTGGGCCGACAGACCGGCACCCGCCAAGAGAAGAACCGCCAACGCAACCGCCAACGATCGACGCATGGTATCGTCCCCCTATATAGTCAAGCGTTCATAAGGATGGTTTCAATGCGAATGATTTTGTGTTATCCACGACAGGTAAATCAGCGGCCGATAGCAGAGTCGAAGGTATGAGGAAGGCCCCTCGAAAGGGTCCGATCCGCCTTTGGCGCTAATTTGGATTATTGTATAAAGAAATACCAACGATGTCAAATAGTAATAACCTTCGGCGGGGCAAGATTTGTGCGCCGCATTTTTCAGGACCGGAAAGAGGATGACTCACTATGTCCGGCATTCGTGCAAAAACAATCAGCGGCCTCAAGCGAGGCGACGTGTTTATCGTTTCCAGAACCTTCGGCGAAAATGAGGTGAAAACATTTGCCGATATCACCCACGACTACAACCCGGTCCACTTCGACGATCGCTTTGCCGAGGCCAAGAATTTCGACGGGCGCATCTGCCACGGCCTGCTGACGGGCGCCATGGTCACGGAAATCGGGGGGCAGATCGGGTGGCTGGCCACCCAGATGAACTTCGAGTTCAAAAAGCCGGTCTATTTCGGCGATACGATTACCTGCCGTTTCCTCATCGCCGACGTGGATGCGCGCGGATGGGCCCGGGCGGAGATAACCATGAAAAACCAGGACGGACTTACCGTGGTGGAAGCGTGGATTACCGGGCGGCTCCCGGGGAATCGAGACATCGAGGTGCTGGAGGCCATGGTGGCCGAGGGGGACCCCACCAACGGATTGAGAGGCAAGAGGGCTGAAGATCAGTAGGCTTTAACGTGAGATTTTGGCCATCCGTGAGTTGCCGGTGCTGTCGGTAAGCTTCTTGCTGTCTGCGCCGACAACAGACAAACGGGCCACCGGCTACTGGATAAGCCTCAGGTTTTCTAACCCGCTTACCTTCCTGATCAATCTTCCGGTATGCCCAGGAAATAACGCAAACCGGACAGGTTGTCCGTGGTGATCATGCCGTCGCTGTATTCCTTGAGGATCTCCTTGGGGCTGAAGGCAATGGCCAGGCCCGCATTTTGCAGCATGAAGCGGTCGTTGGCGCCGTCTCCCACGGCCACGATCTGATCTTTGGTAATGTTCTCCAGGCGTGCGATCTCGATGAGGATTTCTCCCTTGCGCTCCGCATCGATAATTTCCCCCTTGATGCTGCCGGTCACCTGCCCGTTTTCTATCTCGAGCTCATTGGCGTAAACGTAATCGAGCCCCAGGCGCTGCTTGAGATAATCGGTGAAAAAAGAAAACCCGCCTGAGATCACGCCCACCTTGTAGCCCATGAAGTGGAGCGTGGAAATCAGATCCTCGGTACCGGGTGTCAGGTGGATCGATTTCGTCAGGGATTCCAGCTGGTCGGTGGTCAGGCCCTTCAGCAGGCTCACCCTTTTTCTGACCGCATCCTTGAAATCCAGGTTCCCGCTCATGGCCTCCTCGGTCATGGCCTTTACGTCGGCGCCCACGCCGGCGACCTCCGCCAGTTCGTCAATGACCTCCCCCTGAATAATGGTACTGTCGCAGTCGAAAACGACCACGCGCTTGGGTTTCTGAAAGCGATCGTATTTTCTGAGGGAAACGTCCAGACCGGTCTTGCCGGAAAAGTCATAGAACATCTTGCGCAGGGCGGCGATATCCGCCACATTCGACGTGTCCACGGTGATCTCCATGGCAATGTATTCACCGCGCGCAATCATCTTGATGGTTTCAATGTTGATATTTTTTTCGGAAAAAATGCCGGACACGCCGGCCACAATGCCCGGTCGGTCGCGTCCCATCAGGGTAAACAGCATCAGGTGCTTGTTGACGATTCTGCGGCCCTCCTCGTACGGTTCCACCCGCAGGCCCAGGTTGAAATCGGCGCCCACGGGCTCGACAGCCTTCATCATCTCTTCGTAGCCGATGTCGGACGTACTCATATCCACCACCAGAAACATGGTGAAGTGCCCCCGCACGGCACGGGCCTCCACGTCCACGATATTGATTTTTAGCCCGGCAAGGACACTCGTCACCGAGTGGACCAGCCCGGGTTTGTCCTTTCCCACCGCTGAAATGACATACAAGGTGTTCATCTGATAAAGCCCTTGAATCAAATGAGTTTGTTGTGTTTTTTTTAGTTCGTTGTGTTTTTTGTGTTTATTGAGTTAACGGCAAACCCACCAACCCAACAAACCTGCTAACCCAATGAACCCAACAAACCTACGTTTCTGTCTAAATACGTTTGGCTCTGCCGGTATGTCAATTATAATTTTTTGCGATATTTTGTGTTTAGCACCAAATGTCTTGCACAAGATGTTGTTGATCACCCCCTGAAGGCATATGCAGGTCGCCGGTGTCGATTGCCCTGTTTTACATCAGACGGTGACAATCGGCAGACGGCGCTTTACAGCCGTATAAGGGGGACGGTACGGGGGTTGCGGTTCCTGCCGCCGTTCTGCAGGGGGTGAGACGCTTGCATTCCGCACCAGGCATGCTTATTATGTTGGTCATTATGAAAGAATACAGCGAAAAAATACCGACCCCCAAGGAACTCGAAAAAGAACTGGGCGACTTTCTTTCCAAGAAGTTCGGCGGCAATGTCAAGGTGGCTACCCCCATCCTGATGCAGCACGAAAACGCCGACGACAGCGAGCAAGCCAAGCCGCCCGAAAAGCGCAAGATCAATTTCGAGCTCAAGCCCGAGGACCTGGTGGCCTACCTGGACCAGTATATCGTCAAGCAGGACGATGCCAAGGCCATTCTCTCTACCAAAATATGCACTCATTTCAACAGGATAAAACGATATCAGCAGTTCCCGGATCAAACGAGTGAGATGGTGGGCAGCATTAAAAACAACGTGCTCATGATCGGACCCACCGGTGTTGGCAAGACCTACATGATCAAGCTGATCGCCAAGAAGATCGGCGTGCCATTCGTCAAGGGTGATGCTACCAAATTCAGTGAAACCGGCTATGTCGGCGGTGATGTCGAGGACCTGGTCAGGGATCTGGTGCGGGAGGCGGACAATGACATCGAAAGGGCCCAGTACGGCATTGTCTACATCGACGAAATCGACAAAATCGCTTCCAGCCACAACCTGATCGGGGCCGATGTGTCCCGTACCGGGGTACAGCGGGCCCTGCTGAAACCCATGGAAGAGACCGAAGTGGACCTCAAGGTGCCCCACGATCCCATATCCATGCTTCAGGAAGTCGAACGCTTCAGGAAAACGGGAAAAAGGGACAAAAGTACCGTCAACACCAAAAACATCCTTTTCATCATGAGCGGGGCCTTCACCGGCCTGGTGGAAATTATCAACAAACGTGTTGCCGCCAAGGGAATCGGTTTCGGGGCCAATCTGCCGAAATCGATCGAAAATACCGATGTTCTTTCCCAAGTCAGGTCCGAAGACCTGATATCCTTTGGCTTCGAGTCGGAATTCGTGGGCAGGCTTCCCGTCAGGGCGGTATTCGAACGCCTGACCGAAGACGACCTCTACCTCATACTGAAAAATCCAAACAATCCGATCATTTTAGGGAAGAAGCTGGACTTCGCCGCCTATGGCATCGATGCCGTATTCGAAGACCAGGCGCTTCATCTGCTGTCCCAAAACGCCTTCCAGGAAAACACAGGCGCCAGAGGCCTGGTGAGCGCCGTCGAGAATGCCCTGCTGCCGTTTGAAAAAAAACTGCCATCCACAGAGGTGGGCAGGTTTGCCATCACCCGGGGGGTCATCGATGCACCCAAACAGAGCATGGAGCGCATTCTGGACAAAGGCAGGCGATCGGATAACGACGGCATTTTCGAAAAACTGGCCGAGGAGGAGCGGCAATCCATAGTGGCCTATCTCGAAGACAATCAGAACAACATCATCAACAAGCACAAAATGGACCTGACGGCCTCCCGCAAAAACCTGGTCGCGGAATGCTATGCCGCCAATCCATCGGATATCGACAGCATTATTAAAAAAATCAAATCGTATCACAGTCAGATCAAGACCATCGAACTCTACTTCCTGAAAAATCACGACATCAACATCGTGCTCGAAGAGGACGCCATCGACTTTATCATCGAAAAGGTGATCCACGGACAGATCGAACTGAAGGATGTCTACAAAAACCTGTCCAATGATTTTGAGTACGGCCTGAAACTGGTCAGGGACAAAACCGGCCGCAACCGCTTTTTCATTACCCGTGATGCATTGCATTCCCCTGAGACCTATGTCGGCGAGTTGATCAACCTGCACGCCAAATCACTCCCAACAGGGGAAGAAAAATAATCAATCACGAAAACACGAACGGATTATACAATGATCGGAATATCGAAACTCTATTGTGGAACCGTAGAGCCGTCGGATGCATTGCGTTACGGGCGTCTGTCCTCTTCACTTCCCTCCCACCTGCTGCAGTTTTCCGCCGACAAGCGACCCGTTGTCGTCTGGAATGTCACCCGCCGGTGCAACCTGAAGTGCGTACACTGCTATGCGCATGCCGAGGACCGGCATTTCGCGAACGAACTCTCTTTCGATGAGGGCAAAACCCTTATCGACGACCTGGCAGGATTCGGTGTGCCCGTGCTGCTTTTTTCGGGCGGGGAACCCCTGGTCCGCAAGGACCTGCCCGACCTGGCCGCCTACGCCGTGGACAAAGGCATGCGGGCGGTGATTTCCACCAACGGGACGCTCATAACGGCCGAACTGGCCCGGACGCTGAAAGATATCGGCCTATCTTACGTGGGCATCAGCCTGGACGGAATGGAAAAGATCAACGACCGTTTCCGGGGGGTGCCGGGGGCCTTCGGCAAGGCCATGCAGGGCATTCGAAACTGCCAGGCGGCCGGCATCAAGGTCGGGTTGCGCTTCACCATCAACAAGGCCAATGTAGGGGAGATCCCCGCCATCTTCGACCTCCTGGAGGAAATGGACATACCCAGGGTGTGTTTCTACCACCTGGTTTACGCCGGCCGGGGCTCCACCATGGTGGATGAGGATCTTTCCCACGCAGAAACCCGGGCGGCCGTGGACCTGATCATAGACCGTACCAAGGACCTCCACGACAGGGGCAAACCCAAAGAGGTACTGACGGTGGACAACCATGCAGACGGGCCCTACCTCTACCTGAGGCTGCTGAAGGAAGACCCGCAGCGCGCCGGAGAGGTATTTGACCTTCTGAAAATGAACGAAGGCAACAATACCGGCCGCGGCATCGGCTGTGTTAGCTGGGACGGCAGCGTTCACCCCGACCAGTTCTGGCGTCACCACAGTTTCGGCAACGTGAAAGACAGACCCTTTTCCGAAATCTGGACGGATCTGTCCGACCCCCTGATGGCAAAACTGAAGGAGAAAAAGAATCATGTGACCGGCCGTTGCGCCGCCTGCGGATGGCTCGACATCTGTGCCGGCAACTTCAGGGTTCGCGCGGAAGCGGTTTACGACGACATCTGGGCACCGGACCCGGCGTGCTATTTGACAGACGCCGAAATCCAGAAAACGGAGTGACAATGGCATCGGCCTTACCCCTTAAACCTTGAACCTGATACCGAGGAAAACAACATGCTGTTTCCAGACTACAGAGGCCGCCGCATGCGGCAAAGCAAGGCGTTCAGGCGCATGGTGCGCGAAACCGAGCTGTCGACGTCGAATTTGATCTATCCCCTTTTCGCCGTCAATGGAAAAAACGTCGAAACCCCCATTCCGTCCATGCCCGGACAGAGCCAGATGTCCATCGACAAACTGGTGAAAACGGCCGGAGCGGCCTACGATCTGGGCATTCCGGCCATTATGCTTTTCGGCCTCCCCGATAAAAAGGATGCGCTGGGCACAAGGGCATATGCCAAGGACGGCATCGTTCAACGGGCGGTGAAAGCCGTCAAGGACAAGCTCCCCGACCTGGCTGTCATCACGGATGTCTGCCTGTGCCAGTACACGGACCACGGACACTGCGGCATCATTGACGGCAATGTCATAGACAACGATGCCAGCCTCGACCTGCTGGCCAGAACCGCCCTCTCCCATGCGCAGGCGGGGGCCGACATGGTGGCCCCGTCGGACATGATGGACGGACGGGTTGCCGAAATACGCAACACCCTGGATGAAAAAGATTTCAGCCACGTCCCCATCATGGCCTATGCAGCCAAGTATTGCTCGTCCTATTACGGCCCTTTTCGTGAAGCCGCGGATTCGGCCCCCCAGTTCGGCGACCGGCGCACGTACCAGATGGACCCGGCCAACGTGCTGGAGGCCATTCGTGAAGTGACCATGGACGTCGAAGAGGGTGCCGACATCATCATGGTGAAACCCGCCCTGGCCTATCTCGATGTCATTTGCCGGGTGCGTGACGAAATCGACCTGCCCGTGGCCGCCTACAACGTGAGCGGCGAGTATGCCATGATCAAGGCCGCCGAAAAACTGGGTTGGCTGGACGGTCCGAAGGTAATGATGGAAACCCTTACGGCCATCAAGCGTGCGGGAGCCGACCTGATTCTCACCTATTTTGCCATGGATGCGGCCAAGGTGCTGCACGATTGAAGCAAACGCAGACCAATAAATATCGAACCACAAAGGCACAAAGGGCACAAAGCGATACCCCATTGGAAACAAGGAACTGAAAAAACCAATGTCCGACAAAAAACACCCCCATGAGGACCGGAAAAGCAGCCCACCGCTCCGGTTGGTGGCATGGGAAATAACCCGAAACTGCAACCTCTCCTGCGTGCACTGCCGTGCGGCTGCCACCATGGGGCCCTATGAAGGCGAACTGGACACGCAGGCCGGCCTCAGGCTTCTCGACCAGATCAAAGGCGTAGGGGACCCCATCATCATCCTCACCGGGGGGGAACCGCTGCTGCGCCCCGACATATTCGAAATTGCCCGTTACGGGACCGATCTGGGGCTCCGGATGGTAATGGCGCCCAACGGAACCCTGATCACCAGGGAAATGGCCGGGAAAATGGCCGGGGCGGGCATAAAGCGCATCAGCATCAGCCTCGACGGTGCCACGCGCGACGTCCACGACCGGTTCAGGGGGGTGGAGGGAGCCTTTGACGGCGCCCTGCATGGGATCGAGTTGGCCAAAGAGGCCGGCATCGAGTTTCAAATCAACACCACCATCACCAAGTCCAATCTCGACCAGATACAGGCCATCCAGGACCTCGCCGTAAAACTGGGTGCCGTGGCGCACCACATCTTTCTGCTGGTGCCCACCGGCAGGGGAAAATACATTGTCGACAAGGAAATCAATGCCCTGGAGTACGAGGAAACCCTCAATTGGTTTTACGATCAAAGAGGGCAGACGCCGCTGCAGCTCAAGGCCACCTGCGCACCGCACTATTACCGGATTCTCAGGCAGAATGCCAAGAGAGACGGTGAAAAGGTAACCTTCCAAACCCATGGCCTGGACGCGGTCACCCGTGGCTGCCTGGGTGGCGTGGGTTTCTGTTTCATTTCCCATACCGGCATTGTGCAGCCCTGCGGCTTTCTCGATCTCAACTGCGGCGACATCACCCAAAAGCCTTTCCAGGAAATCTGGAATGATTCGGAAATCTTCAGAAATCTGCGTGATTTTGACGCATTGAAGGGGAAATGCGGGGCATGCGAATACCGCAAGGTGTGCGGCGGATGCCGGGCCAGGGCCTACGAAGCCACCGGCGACTACATGGCGGAAGAGCCGCTGTGCAGCTACCAGCCGGCTCAGACCTAAACGGCGCCAGGCACGAGGCGCAAGGAACCTTCAGAGCGCCTGGCACCCAGCGCTCTAAGCCCTGCGCCGTATACCCTATGCCGTGAAACGTGGAGCGAACCGCACGTCTATCGTCTTACCTCTACCGTTTCACGCTTTTTTGGAAGTGTCCCCTATACCGTGAACCGCATACCGTGTACCGCATCCCCTTTACAATCCCTTGACATGCAAACGATTCTTATCTATTCTCTCACCGAACTGCCTGATGCCCTCATGGTGTTGGGACAACCTTTTCCACACCGTTACTCTTAATCTTGAACAGCGTATTCGTGCAATGAAGCAACCAGGACCCCGCATATGCCCGGCAATCCTTTTCCTCGTGATACTCTTTGCCTGCATGGCCACTGCTGCTTTCGCCGCGGAGCTTCAGGAAATCAGAACCGGGAAAAAAAGTGGTTTTACACGCATCGTTTTTGAGTTCAACGGGCCTGTCCGCTACCTGGTAAAAGAGAGCCAGGGGGCGGGAAAGCTGCTGTTGACCTTCACGGAATCGACATCCGGGCCAGGGGCTGGCAAAAAGATTGCGTTGGCCCCGCCTATCAAGTCCATCACGGTTCAAGCGAAGGGGAAAAATCTGAAAACCGGCATAGACCTTGCCACTCCCCAGTACCGCATGCAGGCGTTCACCTTGACCGAACCGGACAGGGTGGTCTTCGACCTTTACCCTCTAGCACCTGCCGCATCCGAGGTGCGGCTGAACCGGATGGTTGTGAAAGCGTCGATGCGAGGCGATGGCGGCGCGGAAAAAACGGAAATTGAATCACCGGCTGAAACGGCGGAAAAAAGTCCCAACACAGCGGCTCCCGAACAGGCCGCCTCCCCGCCCCCCGCGGCGGAGGCCCCCGGGGGCAAGCCCGGCATCCAAAAGCCGCGGCGAACGGCCGAAGTGCCAAGCCGGCAACCTGCACCGCAAATGGCTGCCGGCCCTGAAATTGCTCCGGCAGCGGTCGCACCCGCCCAACCCGCCGGCAAACAAGCGCCAAAGGCCCCGGAAACGGCACCGGCTGCACCGAAGCCGTCGCCGGCATCCGGCACCATGAAGCAAGAGGTGCAGACAACCCCGTCGGGAAACTTCCAGACCTATCTGATCGCCGCCCTGGCCGTCATATCGATTGTCATCTTTGCCCTGATCGGAATGCTGCTTTTACAGAGGAAAAACACTGCCGGCCGGACCCGGCGCATCGACTCCGGAGAGGAATTGAAGACAACCGCCGACATCATGGCTTCCATCGATGCGAAAATCAGGGAAAAATTCAAACAAT
>Ga0316576_10000117_pt1 | contig 29873 bp, 21 predicted proteins | sample S0NA_FD_203075 | JGI IMG/M metagenome (GOLD analysis project Ga0316576, IMG submission 203075) | Rhizosphere microbial communities from salt marsh grasses in Alabama, United States - S0-2_050615r3r5 | ecosystem: Host-associated > Plants > Roots > Rhizosphere | place: USA: Alabama | collected...
GGGCAGCGGGGGGGGCGGGGGCAGCGGCGGCTGGAGCTGCTTCTTGATGATCTCCCGCGTCACGCCGACGGAGGTATAGAGGTAGCCGTAGCTCGCGCCGAAGCTGTTGCCGAGCAGGGTGCCCTCGACCGTCGCGGAGTAGTTGGTGAAGTTGCCGCTCGTCTTGTAGGCGAAGCCCTGGTAGCCGTACTCCTCGGTGCCGGAGCGCTTGGAGTAGTCCATCCCGTCCTTGGCCCAGGTCGCGGTGATCACGCCGCCGGTGCCGTCGACGCAGTCGTCTTTGTAGCTCATGTAGTCGATGGTGCAGCGGGTGATCCAGTACGTGGGGCCGGGCGCCACGGTGGTGTTGACCGCGGCGCCGTTCTTGCCGATCTGGACGTCGCCGACGGGCACCTCGCCGTAGCCGTACTCCTCGATGAAGCGGGTGTAGTAGCAGACCTCGACGTCCATCACCTTGACCTCGGGGGGGTCGGGAACCGGGTAGGTCTCGCAGACCAGGCTGGTCGGATCGGCCTTGGAGACGCCGAAGTCCAGGTAGGCCGTGGCCGTCTTCCCGGCGCCCTGCTTGTTGATGTTGACGTAGCCATTGTCCGTCTCGGACGAAAAGCTGGCGTAGGCCGAGCCGCCCTTGAGGTTTTGCTTGTAGACCACCTGGCCCTGCTCGAGCCGCCCCACCTCCGGACCGCTCTCCCCGGCGCAACTTGCCAGCAACAACCCGATGAGCATCCACGCGCTGCGCATTCCCAATCCTCCTTGTTCCATGTTCGCGGCGACATGCCGCACTGGTAGTAGGCGCTTGTAGCAGACCCAACTACCTGTGGGCATCCCCCGTTTGGGGGATGCCGGGCGATTTTGCACCTCTCTCGCCTGGCCCGTGGAGTTGGTGTATCGTGCCAGCTGCATGGACCGGCAGCGCCGAAACGTTATCGCCTGGATCGGCAAGGGGTTGGCGGCCCTGGGCGGAGCCGCGGGGCTGCTCCTGGTCGGGCGGTTCGTGCGCCCCTACCCGATCCGCGACCGCGCGCGGGAGCTGGATCTGGGCCCAACCTCGGAGCTACCGCAGGGCTCGGTCCGGCACCTGGCCGAGCCCGACGTCTATGTGATCCACGCGGCCGGCGGCATCTACGCGGTCTCTGGCCGCTGCACCCACCTGGGCTGCAGCGTGCAGCACAGACCCGAGGGTTTCGACTGCCCGTGCCACGGCGCGCGCTTCGATCTGGAGGGCCGACCGATCTCGGGCCCGGCCACGCGGCCGCTGCGCTGGCTGCGGCTGGACAGGGTGGCGGCGCGGCTGGTGCTGCTGCTCGACCGGACCGTGCCAACCGGCACGATGGCTTCCCGCCCCGAAAAACGGACCTGACGTTGGCCAAGGGACGCAAGCGCAGGGGCAAGAAGGGGGGCGGCGCAAAGGCGCCGGCCGACAGGGCGTCCGCGCCCGGCGCGACGGTCGAGAGCCCGCCGCCCGACGACGACGAGGCGACCGGGCCCGGGGTGTCCGAGGCCGAAGACGCCGAAGAAGAAGAGACCGCGCCCCCCGAGGAGCGCGAGCTGACGCCGGAGCCGGCACCGCCCGACGAGCCCCCCCCCTCCCCCCGGACATCGAACGGCCTGAGCGGCTTCCTGCGCCACCTGCACCCGCCGCGGATCCGCCGGCGCAGCGCCGGTCCCGGCGCCACGCTGGGGCTCGGCGTGGCCACGCTGGTCGCCGTCGCCGTGGCCACGGTGAGCGGGATCCTGCTCGCCCTCTACTACGTGCCGTCGGTGGCCGGGGCTCACGCCTCGATCCAGGACCTCATCTCCGTCGTGCCCCTGGGCCGCTTCCTGCGCAACCTGCACCGCTGGAGCGCCCACGCCGCCGTCGCGCTCTGCGTGCTGCACCTGCTGCGAACGCTGCTCTGGGGCGCCTACCGCGCGAGCCACGCCCGGGTCTGGCTCGTCGGCGTCGGCCTGCTGATCCTCGTGCTGGCGACGAGCTTCTCGGGCTACCTGCTGCCATGGGACCAGGACGCCTACTGGACCGTCACCGTCGGCACCTCCCTCGCGAGCTACGTCCCGCTGGTCGGCGACGCGCTCCAGCGCCTGCTGCTCGGCGGGCCGGAGATCGGGCAGGCGACCCTGACCCGCTTCTACTTTCTCCACGTCCTCGCCCTGCCGACCCTCGGCGCGCTGCTGCTCGTGCTGCACCTCTTTCGCCTGCGCCGCGCCGGCGGCCTGGCCCGCCCGCCCGGCGCCGCGGGGCCCGGCGAGGCGCTCGTGCCGGCCTCGCCGCTGCTCACCTCCCGCGAGCTGTGGCTCGGCGCCGGCCTCGTCGTCGCCATGGTGCTCGCCGCGCTCCTCGTCGACGCCCGGCTGGGCCCGCTGCCCGACCTGGTGCGCCCGGACAACCCGCCCAAGGCGCCCTGGTTCCTCGTCGGCCTGCAGGAGATGGTGGGCTACAACGCGGCCTGGGGCGGCTTCGCCTTCCCGGCCCTGCTGCTCGGCCTGCTCGCCCTGGGGCCCTGGCTCGACGGCGGTCGGGCCTGCGACGGCGCGCCGGCGCCCGGTCGGGGCCGACGCCTGCTGCTCCTCGCCCTGCTCGTGCTGCTCACCGTGGCCGTGGTCGTCGCCGTGCGCTGGTGGGGCGATGCGCGCCTCGGTCGGGCCTCCTGGCTCAACCCGGCCTCGATCACGACGATCCTGACCCTGGCCCTGGCGCTCATCGGCGGGTCCCTCGCCTCGGGGCCGCGGGCACCCGCGCGCGGGCTGGCGCTGCAGGCCGCGGCGCTCGGTCTGCTCGCGCTGCTCGGTCTGCTGACCGTGGTGGGCTGGTTCTGGCGCGGACCGGACTGGGCCCTGACCTTCCACCCCGGCCCCGGCCGGCCCGAGGGCTCCCGCCTGACCGCGCAGGGCTCCTGGCGCGACCGGTCCGCCGACGTGCTCCAGGTGACCACGCCCCGGGGCGCCGTGGACCGCTGCCCGACCTGCCACCGCAAGCCCCACCGCGCCATCGAGGGCCACCCGCGGCCCGGCCAGCGCGGCTGCACCGTGTGCCACGGCGGCCAGGGACGCCGCCTGGACATGCAGGCCCACGCGCCGCTGCTCGGCGCCGGCCCGGATCCGTTCCTCACCGGCAAGCGGATCCAGGCGCGCTGCGCCCGCTGCCATGTGCCCACCGACCTCGCCGGAGCGGCGGAGCTCGGCCGCGGCTTCCAGCAGTACCTGGACGCGGCCTGCACCGGCTGCCACCAGCCGGGTCGTCTCGACGAGGGGCTCGGCCCGGACCTGAGGCGGCTCGGCCGGCGCACCGTCGACGAGCTGAAGGACGCCCTGCTCCGGCCGCGTGAGAGCCACGCCGGCGCCACCATGTGGAGCCTCGCCTGGCGGTTTGGCAAGGGAGGGCGAGATCTGGACGCGCTGCTCACCGCCCTGCTCGCCATGTCCGATCCGCCGCAGCCCTACCGCGCGAGCTGGGCCCGGCCCACCCTGCGCGTGGACGTGGACTGCACGAGCTGCCACCAGGAGGTGGTCGGCCAGCGCACCGCGGGCCGGCCCCACCGCTGCACCCTGCTGCGTGAAACCAGGGCGCTGCGCTGCCGAGGCTGCCACTCCGACCCGTCGAGCCAGGTGAAGCCGGCGCCCGGACGCGAGTGCCCGCAGGTCCGGGCGGCGCGGCCCCTCTGCGCGGTCTGCCACCTGCGCGGCCGCGAGGACGGCGCCGCGCCCTGAGCCGATGGACAGCTGGGAGCTCTACCGCCGCGCCTGCGGCTACCTGAACGAGGGGCTGATCCGCACGGGGGACCCGCCGGCGGATCCAGGGCGCACGCGCCGCGAGTGGATGGAGTCCTTCCTGCCCGACCTCGGCCACCCCGAACGGGCCTTCGAGGCGCTGCACGTCGCCGGCACCTCGGGCAAGGGATCGGTGGCGACGATGATCGCCGAGGTGCTCTGCGCCGCCGGGATCCCCACCGGGCTGCACGTCTCGCCCTACCTCCAGGTGGCCACCGAGAAGCTCTGGGCCGACGGGCGATACGCCAGCGCGGAGGAGCTCGCCGCCCTCGTCGACTGGATCCGTCCGCTCTGCGAGGCGCGCCGGCGCCCGGAGGTCCCGCTCCACGGCATGGCGTCCGTGGCCGTGGCCCTGGAGATGCTGCGCCGGAGCGGCGCGCGCTTCGGGGTGGTCGAGGCCGGGGTCGGCGGCAGAAACGACCTGACCAACGTCCTGCGCACGCGGGTCGCGGTGGTCACCGCCCTCGGGCTGGACCACGTCAAGACCCTCGGCCCGGACCTGCGCTCCATCGCCTGGCACAAGGCCGGCATCATCCGGCCCGGCTGTCGCGCCGTGGTGCTCGAGGGCCCCGAGATCGTCGAGGCCGCCACGGAGCAGGCCCGGCGAGTCGGCGCCGAGCTGCGCGTACTCTCGCGCGACTGCTTCTCCAGCCGTCTTGACGACGACGGCCGCACCCGGATCACCTACCGCGGGCCGCGCCTGGCGCTCGAGGACGCGCCCCTCGCGATGCGCGGGCCGTTCCAGGGCGAAAACGCCGGCCTCGCCCTCGCCGCCCTGGAGGCCCTCGAGCTGCCCCTCGACGAGCAGGCGCTGCGGGCGGGCCTGGGCCGTGCCCGCCTGCCCGGCCGCCTGGAGCTCCTGCCGGCCGCGGAGCACAGCCCCTGCCCGGTGCTCCTCGACGGCGCGCACAACCCGGACAAGCTCCGCGCGATGATCTCGGGGCTCGCCCCCCTGCGGCCCGGCGGCGCGCTGCACGTGGTCTACGGCGCGCTGGGCTCTCGCACCCCGGACACCGAGCTCGCCCGCCTCGCGGCGATGGCGGACAGCTTCGTCGTCACCGAGCCCGCGGTGTACCAGAAGAGCCCGCGCCCCGCGGCCGAGATCCTCGAGGTGGTCGGCCGGGCCTGCGCCGGGACGACGGCCCACGTCCGGGCCGAGGACGCACTGGACGCGGCGCTGGGCCGCGCCCGCCCCGGGGACCTCGTGCTGATCACAGGCTCCCTCTACCTCTGCGGCGAGCTCCGCGAGCGCTGGTTCCCCGCGCGGGAGGTGGTCGCGCGGCGCACGAGCTGGTGGTGACTCAGGCCTGGTCCCCTTCCTGCTCCTTGTCGGGATCGGACTCGTCGTCGTGACGGGCGGGGCGCGTCTTGCCCTCCATCACGTGCTCGGCCACCGTGTCGAACACGTCGGTCATCAGGATCACGCCCACCGGCTTGCGATCCGCGACCACCGGGACCAGGTCCACGGCGAACTGCAGCATCGTCGCCACGACCGCGGAGAGATCGTCGTCGGGCCGCACGGTGCAGCGGATCGCGGACATCACCGTCTCCACCGGCTCCTTGGCCGCGGCGAGGGCCGCCGGGCCGAAGAGCGAGACCCAGCGGAAGGTCATCGGGTAGGACATCTGGGCAAAGCCCGCCCCCATCGCCTCGATCTTCTCCCAGGTGCGCTCGAGCTCCTTGAGCTGCGGCGTGAGCCCGCGCAGCAGGCTGCGCCGGGCGACGACGCCGACGAGCTGCTCCATCTCGTCGTGGACCAGGATGTAGCGCGGGCGGAACACGTGCCCGTCGTGGAGCTTCACCGTGGAGGTGGCGAGCGCGGCGAAGGCCTCCTTGATCGAGATCCACTTGTGGATGAAGGGGTAGGCGTTGATCGGCAGCATCACGTCGGCGGCGGTCTTCTCCTGCACGGTGGAGCGCATCAGCGGCGCCGGGCCGTCCTCGTCGCCGGCCATCGCCTCCCGGGCGCCGGGGACGTTGCGCACGAGCGCGACCACCTCGTCGCGGTGCTTGTCGTAGTAGGGCCCCGAGAGCTTGAGGTTGCCGTGCCGCACGCTGACCAGCACGCCGTTCTGCGGGAAGCTCGAGTTGAAGGTCAGCTCGGCCCGGATCCGGGTGGCCAGGGCGAAGTCCTTGCGCTCCAGCATCATCTCGGGGGTGCGGCGGTACTCCTTGCGCCCGACCAGGTCCACGACGAGCTCGCAGGCGGTCTCGATGCTCACGTGCTCGAGGTTGAGGACCAGGTCGTAGAGCGCCGGGTCGGCCCACTCCACGCCGTAGAGCAGGCGGACCCACTTGGCGCGCTGCTCGTCGACCTGCTCGATGTGCCGCACGGCGTTCTCGCGCGAGAGCTTGAGCTCCGCCATGGCCGCCCGCACGCGGTACTCGAGGGGGGCGATGAGCCGGAGCTTGATCACCTTGGAGAGGTCCTTGAGCAGGAACTGGCCGCCGTGGCCGTGGTAGATCGTCTGGCCCTGCTGGACCATCTCGGCGAGCGTGGCCTGGATCGCGACGACGTAGCGCTCCTTGTGGTGCGTCATCCGGTCCCAGAGGCCGGGGGGCGTCGAGATCCCCTCCGCCAGGTCATCCTCCGACACGCCGTACTTCTTGGCCGCCTCCACGATGACCTCGCGGCTGATCACCCTGGCGCCGAGCCGCTCCCCGATCTGGTGCGCCAGCTGGGCTCCACCGCTGAGCGAACCGCGCGAAATCGTGATGATTGCCATGTATGCCGTCCTGGTTGGCGGATTGGTCCCGGGCGGATCCAGACCGTCCGGGGCACAACACCTGCGGATACTATCCCGGTTGCCGGCTGTTGGTAAGAGCGATCGAGCAGCCGGTCAGTAGCTGTAGCGCAGGCCGACCGCCACCGAGTGGACCATGGAGGAGTAGGCGCCCGGGGCGGCGTTGACGTGCACATCGGTCCCCTTGACGGTCTCCACCACGTCGGGCACCTCGCGCTCCGGGCCGAGGAGGATCTCGTAGGCCAGGTCCACGGCGAGCGTGCTCCAGACGGTCACCGACCCGCCCAGCGCCATGGTCACCTTGGGCGCGTCGAAGTACTGCCGCTCCACGGTCCGGTCCGGGATGGTGTTGCTGTCGTAGCTCACCCCGCCGCGCAGGGTCAGCCGCTCGATGACCTTCCACTCCGCGCCCAGGTGGGCCGATATCCCGTCGGAGAAGTCCAGATCCTCGATCACGTCGTTGATCACCGAGAGGTCCACGCGGAGCCGCTCGAAGGAGGACCAGTCGATCCAGCGCACGCCGAGGTAGACCGTCACCGGGTCGAGCTGCAGCGCGCCCCCGAGGGCGGCCCACTGGGGCCAGGGCATGGTCAGGCTGACGTTGTCCTGGCGTGGATCTCCCGGGTTGAGCTCGACCTCCCCCTCCCCCTTCATCTCCACGCTCATCGGGCTGGCGTAGACCACCCCCAGCCGGAGCCAGCGCGCGGGCTGGTAGGTCGCCCCGAGGGAGAAGCCGGCCTTGACGCCAGAGCCGGAGAGCTCGCTCGGCGCCAGGGTCACGCCGGAGCGCTCGGTGTTCTTCAGGTCGAACTGGCCGATGCCGACGCGGACGCCGAGCCCGAGGGAGAGCTGTGACGTCACCTCGTAGGCCACCGAGGGGACGATCTCCAGCAACACGATGGAGGAGCGGGTGATGCCCTCCGTCACCGCGTCGGCGTCGAACTCGATCTGCCCGCCGAAGGAGTTGTAGAAGGCGAGGCCGAGGGCCACGGGCAGCGCGCCCTCACCCCCGCGGCTCGCCAGGCGGCTGGTGATCCCCAGGGAGGGTACGGGGATCAGGCCGCCGACGGTCTCCTCCGTCGCGCCGGAGAGCGGCGTGTAGCGCCGCGGAGCGGCGACGAGCTCCAGGCCGCCGATCGCCACCGTCTCCCGGGACAGGGTCAGGCCCGCCGGGTTGTAGTGGATCGTCGTCGGGTTGGGCACGCCGGCGAAGCCCGCCCCGCCGATGCCGAGCCCGAGGGCCGAGAAGGTGTTGGGCCGGGACAGGCCCCCGCCGAGCGCCGCGGTGGGGCAGGAGAGCAGCGCGATCAGCGCCAGCCAGGACAAGCGGGTCATGGCTCACCTCCCTGGTCCGCGGGCCAGAGGTCACCGCTCGCGTCATCGGCCGCGTCCTCGACCCCGTCCGGGGCGGGGCCCAGGTCGCCGTCGGGGCCGAGATCCAGGCCCAGGTCCGGCGAGGGTGGCTGATCGGGTTTCGGTCCGCGGTCCACCACCCTGGCGTCCGTCGGCCTCACCCGGCAGACGCCGTCCTTGTCCATGTTCGGGCGGTCACAGTACTCGTTGGCGCCGACGAAACAGTCGTCGTCGGTGAGGCAGGCGTTGGGCGTGGGATCGTCGTGGACCAGCGGGCAGCCCGCGAGCAGCAGGAGCGCCGCGAGGAAGAGCGCTCTCATGGCTGCACCTCGTGATCCGGGGCGAGGAGGAAAAGCACGACGCCGGTGCCCAGCAACGCCCCGGCCGCGCCGTAGAGCAGGTTGGCGGCCAGCGCCTGCCTGCGCCGCTTGTCGACGAGATCGTTCAGCCCGGCGCGCGTCCCGCCCCCGCGGTCGTAGTCCCGGATCTCCTCGTAGGTCGCGTTCTCCGCCAGGCCCACCGCGCCCGCGGCCACTCCTACGGCGGCGGCGAGCCCGGTGGTGATCCAGCCCCAGCGGCGCAGCTTGCGCCCCATCTCGCTCATCCGCACGACGGGCATCACCGTGGTGGTCTCCCCCGCCTTGACCGCGACCCGGCTGCTCCAGGGCTCCACACCCCTGCCGGTCACGCTCACCCCGTGCTCGCCCGGGGGCAGCGCGATGCTGCCCTCGTGGTCCAGCTGGACCGGGCCCCCGTCGATGCTCACCGCCAGGCCCGGCGACAGCCCGACCACGCGCAGGCGTCCGGCGGCGCCCGCCGACGTGGTCGAGGTGGGCGGCGGCGGCGTGCCCGAGCCGGTCTCGGGCTTCAGCTCCACGTCCAGCGCGGCCACCTGGCCCTCGACCAGCTCCACCGCGCCGGTCCAGGGCTCGTACCCCGCGCGGTACACCGTGACCACGTGCTTGCCCGGCTGGACCGGGAACCCCTCGGTGGGCGTCGAGCCCCGCAGCTTGCCGTCGATATGGACCTGAGCCCCCTTCACCGGGCAGCGCAGCACGATCTGCGCCGCGCCCACCGGGGCCGGCGCGGCCGTCCCGACCACCTTCTCGCACGCCGTGATCTCCTCGCGGACCCGCTCGGAGTGCCGCCCCGACGGTCGGAGCTGCAGGTACTTGCGGAAGTTGGGCAGCGCCATGTCGCACTTCTTGAGCGCCCGGTAGGTGAGCCCCAGGTTGCGGTACGGGCCGGGCAGGCTGGGGTCAGCGCGGATCGCCGCCTGGTACTTGGCCACGGCCAGGTCGTACTGCCCCGTGTTGTAGTGAACGTTGGCCTCGTTGTAGAGGATGATGGCCTGCTTCTGTGGAGATTGAGCCAGAGCGCCACCATCGCCGAGCAGCATGGATGCCATGATAAGAAGAAGAGCGGCCGGGGTTCGCACAGCGGTCTCCTACCAGCTCGTCACCGTGGTGGTCTTGCCCGCCTCAATGAACACGGACGTCTTCTTGCGCTTCGAGCCGTCATGGGCAACGAGGGACAGCCTGTACTCGCCGACAGGCAGCCCCAAGGTGTTCCACAGGCCGAGGTCCCGCCCATCCGCCCGGACGCGGGCCCAGGGATTCAGGTCCACCTTGAGCACCCCGAAAGCAAAGCTCACCGCGCTCTTACCCCCGGCCCGGACCGTGACCCGCTTGTTCCGAATCACGTGATACTCCCCGTTGATGAAAGAGATCGTGTAGTTGCCCTTGGGGAGCAGGAGGTCCTTGACCGGCGTGGTCCGCCCCATCGGTCGCCCGTTGATCCAGATCTCGCAGGGGAAGGAGGAGGTCAGGGTGAGGGCGGTGAGCAGCCCGGAGCCCTTGAGACGTTTGCGCACCAGGTCCGCGAGCCGTCCGTCGGGCCGGATCCGCAGGTAGTCACGCAGGAACGCTCGCTCCTTCTTCGGATCGCCGAGCTTGCCGTAGATACCGCCGAGCACGCGATAGGTCCCCGGCAGCTCGGGGTCGAGCACCAGGGCCGCCCGTAGATAGGGCAGCGCCTCCTTGTACTTCTTGCGCCGGCTGAGCGCCATGCCGTCCCGGAAGGCGCGCCGCGCCTGGACGGTGGCCCGGAACTTGGTGGGGAGCTGGTCCCTGAACGGGGCGGGGGCGCTCTTCAAGCGCTTGATCTCCTGCTTGACCTCGTTCGAGGCCGGTCCGTTGGGGTCACGTTGCAAGGCGTCCTCGTAGACCTCGATCGCCTCCTCGAACTGTCCGCTCACGCTCAGGGTCCGGCCCAGCTCACGAAGGACCTTGACATCACGGGTCAACTCCCATGCGCCCCGCAGCAGGCCGGCTGCCATGTTGATCCGTCCCTGGACCAGGGAGCGACGGGCCGCATCGGTCAGGTCCTCGGCGAGCCCAGCTTCCGCCGACCCTGGTAAGGATGTAGCACAAAGCACTACCACGCACACAAGCACATAGTGGTAGGTGTAATGATGTTTCATTGTCCTGTGCACAGGTGTCACCAATTCGCGCATAATCCACACAACGATACATTGATATCAGAAAAACTGCCCTCGCAACAAACAATACCGTTGATAGTAGCGCTGTGGTCTTGTTGTAGCGGGTTCTTTGCCATGATAATGTGCAGGTGCATGCCGTTGACTGCTGCGCTCCTGACACCAACGCCCGTTCTCGCCAAACATATCGCCAGGGTGCTGTGCTGTGCCGGTGTCACTCCCACTGTTGTGACTGACGTCGCTGCACTGGAAAAAATCATCGAGGGAGGAATAGATCTGGTCTGCCTCGGGGGGGACAGCCTGGACCATGTGGTCCCAAGCCTGAAGAAGCAGCCCCGGACCCTGGCCCTGGTTTGGTCCGATGACAAGGCCTCCCGTTTGGTGGTCGCCGCGCCAGCTTTGCATCAGCTTAACAATGTGTTCGGCCTGCGCTACCCCGCGGCCCCGCCCCGCAGCTGGGAGCTGCTCAGGGTGGTGCGCCGGCTGACCGGAGCGCGGGCGAGGCCCGAGGGGTACCTGGACTGGGGCGCCACGGTCCACAGGTGCTCCCCCGCCTCCACGGCGATGCTGGACCAGGCCGTGGCAGAGGTGGAGGAGTTCGCCAGCAGCGTCAACAACCGGCGCTTCGGCTCGTCCATGGCGGAGGTCGCCCACGAGCTGCTGATGAACGCGATGTACGACGCCCCGGTGGGCCCGACCGGGGAGCCCCTGTTCGCCTTCCGGCGCAGCGAGGCCATCGAGCTCGGCGCGGAGCAACGCCCCGAGCTGATCTACGGCTGCGACGGGGCCCGCTTCGTGGTCTCGGTCGCCGATCCCTTCGGCGGCCTCCGACGCGAGCACGTCTTTGGCGGGCTGGCCCGGGCCCTCGCCTCGGCGACGCTGGATCGCAGCCACGGCGGCGCGGGGCTCGGCATGGCGGTTGTGTTCCAGGCGACGACCCTGCTCTTCTTCGATGTCATCCGCGGTCAGCGTACCGAGGCGACCGCGGTCCTCGAGCTGGATGTCCCGCAGCGGGAGCTACGCACGCTCCCGCGCTCGGTCCACTTCTTCCAACAGGAGCCGTCATGACGGACGAGGCTGTGGCAGGTCGGGGGGGCAAGCTCCAGATCCACAAGAGCGGCCAGGGCGACATCACCCTGCTCCGCTTCGTGGGGATCATCGATGAAGGGTTCGACGGACCAGCGGTGGCCAAGGGTCTGCAAGGCCAGCTGGTCCTCGCCCTGGACCAGATCAGACGGATCACCTCGTTCGGGATCCGGCAGTGGATCGACTTCATCGGCCGGGCCTCCCAGACATGCTCGGCGATCTACTTCGTCGACTGTGCGCCGCGGATCGTCGATCAGTTCAACATGGTCGCGAACTTCGGCGGCGCGGGGAAGATCCTCTCGTTCCAGGCGCCGTTCCGCTGCCCCAAGTGCGGCAACGAGCGGGTCAAGCTGTTCCAGGTCGACCGCGACCACGAGATGATCCGCGCGATGGAGCTGGAGGGGGGCCTGTGCCCCAACGACGGCACACAGGAGGAGTTCGACGACGACCCGGACACGTACCTGTCATTCATCAGCACGCAGCCCGCCTACGCCGTCGATCCCCAGATCGCCACGTTCCTCGCCGGGCGGAGCAGCTACGATGTCCCGGAGGGCCTGCGCAAGGCGCGGATCGAAAAACGGATCCAGGGGCGCTACACGATCCTCAGCATCGCCGGGGACCTGAGCGACGACCTCCCCGAGCGCAAGCTGAGCGAGGGCCTCGAGGGCGATGTGGTCTTCGATCTCTCGAGCGTCGGACGGGTCACACCCGAGGGGCGCGAGAAGTGGCGCAGCCTGCTGGCCACCGTGGCGCCGACAACGGAGCGGATCGTGCTCCTCGGCCTGCCGCTGGCCATGCTCGAGGGCCTGGCCCGCAACGAGGACCTCGCCGAGAAGGGCCAGGCTCTCACCGTGCTCCTGCCCCACATGTGCCCCTCCTGCGGGGTCACCTCGATGCTCGAGGTCGACGTCGGCAAGCACTACCCGGCGATCAAGACCGCTCAGCCCCCCGAGCTGAGCTGCCCCGACTGCGGCGCCAAGGCGACCTGCGTGGCGTCGAACGCCGCGCTGGTGGGCCTGACCCACCTGCCGATGCCCGCCAAGGACCTGAACGCGGCCGAGCTGTCACGAATGGCGCGCTCCACGGCCAAGGCGACCCAGCCCACGGTCTCGGCCCCGGTCGGCTACAGCGGCCCGCAAGCGGTCCGCGGCAGACCGGCCTGGGCCACCTGGCTCCCGGTGGTGCTGGTGGTGGCGCTGGGTGTGGGGGCGGGGCTCTACTTCGTGGTGCGGGGAGGCAAGGAGGCCGGCCCGACCACGAGCGCCCCGGTGGTGGTCGAGGCCAGCCACCCCAAGGCTCCCCCGTGGCGCGACCAGACCTTCACGGTTCAGGGCGATCAGGTGCTGATCACCGGCCGCTCCGACCTCGTCCCCGACAAGGAGCAGGGGTTCACCCGGTCCCGCGCCGCGGCGCTCGAGGAGCTGTGTCACCAGGTGGCCACCAGCATCCGGGACCCGGTCTGGGTGGAGTATGTGGGCGGGCAGTTCCAGGGCTACCGGGCCAAGGCGATGGGCGACCTGGAGAAGGCGCTGATCAGCGGAGAGCCGGAGGCGATCAGCAAGAGCAGGCGCCGGGTGCTCGAGGGTCAGGCCAAGGTCGCGGAGGCGCTGACCAAGATCGCTTCCTCGGCGGTCAGCGCCGAGCGGAGCCACTACTACTGGGAGAAGCTCAGGGTCGGCGACACGACCCACTACCGTACATGGTCCCTGTTCCGCGTGGCCAAGGCCGAGTTCCACCGCCTGGTACAGCTCTTCTCCGCCCAACAGGAGGCGCTCTCCGCCCTGGCGGTGACCTTCTTCCCGGGCATGGCCTGGCGCTACGACAAGGACGGGGGCGCGGTGGTGGTGGCGCTGAAGCCGGACAGCCCGCTCAAGCACGTCGGGATCCTCCCCGGCGACCTGCTGCTCTCCGCGCAGGATCGCCAGGTGACCGACGCCAACGGGTTCCGCAAGGTGCTGACCCAGGAGTACGAGGACCTGGAGCGGGAGGGCGGAACCCTCGTCCTCCAGTCAAAACGCGGTGATGGTCCGGTCGTCGCGCACCGGTTGATGGTCGCCAAGCGCGCCCGGCCGGCCCAGGCGCCCACGGTGAGACACGGGACCCCGCGGACCAAGCACCAGGGGACCAAGCCGCCCCCCGCGAACATCTGGGACGACAACCCGTTCGAGTAGACCGAAGTTGACCGAATGAATACAGGGGCCCCATGAAGGGTATCACCATGGCAGCACGACGTCGTCCGTGTTGTCATCGCTCGAGCATTGGCGCTATCATGAAGGCGCACTGGCGAGCTCGAGGTAAATTGCGGGGGCTCCGGGGGATGGGAGACTGACTTGGCAAGACGAGCGAGCATCCGTGTAAAGCTCATATCGGCGAGCACCGTATTGTTAATCGTGGTGATGGGTTTGTTCGCGGTGATGAGCACTCTCCAGTCCCGCCGGATCATCGACGACTCCGCCAAGCAGATCCGCGTCAGCTCCACCGAGCAGATGCGCGCCGCGGGCAGCGGGAACTTCCGCCTCCTCTCCGAGTCGATCCGCATCGCCATCCTCCAGAACGACATGGGCACGCTGCAGAGCACCGTGCACAACGTGGCCAAGAACGACGAGAACCTGACCGCCGTCGCGGCCATCGACAAGTCCGGAGTGCTCCTGGCCCACTCCGAAGCGAAGCAGGTGGGGCAGAAGGCCACCGGGCTGTTCGCGGAGGCGCTGGCGGCGAAGCAGCTGACCATCGACAAGGACGCCGAGATCGGCGGGCAACGCTCGATGGTGTTCATGGGGCCGGTGGTCCACGACGGTGAGAAGTTCGGCGCCGTCCTGCTGGCCTACAGCCTGAAGCCACTGCAGGCCCAGCTCGCCGAGGCAGAGGCGCGGAAGAAGCGCGAGGTCGCTGCAAACCTGCGCAACATCGCCATCGTCGGCCTGCTCTCCGTGCTGGTCGGCGTGCTGCTGACCATCTTCCAGGGCATGCGCATCACCAAGCCGATCAAGGCCCTCGCCATTCAGGCCGACCGCATCGCCAGCGGGGACCTCGACGTCCGGGCCGACATCACGTCAAACGACGAGATCGGCTCCCTCGCCGGCCGCTTCAACTTCATGGCCGAGCAGGTCAACGTCCTGCTGCTCGAGGCGAGCCAGAAGGCCTCGATGGAGAAGGAGCTCGAGCTGGCCAGCGCGATCCAGTCCACCCTGGTGCCCGACACCGCGTCGGTGGACCTGGCCGGCCTCTCCCTCGCCGGCTACTTCAGCACCGCGACTCAGTGCGGCGGCGACTGGTGGAGCTACTTCATCCTCGTGGAGGAGCGCTGCCTGCTGCTCATCGGCGACGTGACGGGCCACGGCGTGGCCCCCGCGATGATCACCGCGGCGGCCAAGGGCGCGGTCAGCTCGACGATGTCGGTGACGGGCGGCGACTTCGAGCTCCCGCCGCTGCTCGGCGCGATGAACACCGCGATCCACGACGCGGCCCGGGGCAAGTACGTGATGACCTGCTTCGCCGCGCTCTTCGACCCGCGCACGCGGGTGCTGAGCTACGCCAACGCCGGTCACAACTTCCCCTACCTGTACCACGCGTCGGAGCAGAAGCTCTCCAACCTCGTCGTACGCGGCAACCGCCTCGGCGACGTCTCGGCCAGCGCGTTCCAGGTCAAGCAGGAAGAGGTCAAGCCCAACGACATGCTGGTGCTCTACACGGACGGGCTCGTGGAGTGTGAGGACGCCCGGGGCGAGGAGTTCGGCGAGCGCCGCTTCCGCGCGCTGATCCGGAAGAACGTGGCACGACCGCCGGCCCAGGCCCGGGACGAGATCGTCGCCCGCGCGCTCGACTTCTACGGGCAGGTGCCGCAGAAGGACGACATCACCCTGGTCATCTGCAAGATAACGTGAGGAACTGACATGGCGGACTGGAACGGACAGCGGATCATGGCGCCCGGGGCCCGGGCGGCGGTGCTCGCGCTGCTGGTCCTCGCACCGGCGACGGCGGCGGCCCAGGGTCGGACCGGCTCTCAGACGGAGGCCCAGCAATCGCTCCAGGAGGCCGACGCGGCCCAGAAACGGGGCAACGCCGACGAGGCTGCCACGCTGTACCAAAAGGCGATCCAGCTCGACCCGCAGCTCGTCGAGGCCTACGAGCGCTACTCCATGAACCTGTTCGCGCGCAAGCGCTTCGCGGAGGGCGTGGCCCTGATGCGACGTGGGCTGGCGGTCCAGCCGGGCAACAAGGCGCTCCAGGCGCAGCTCGGCATGCACCTGCTCAAGCTCGGCAAGACCAAGGAGGCCCACGGCTACCTCAAGGACGCGGTCAACGACTTCCCCGACCGCTTCGACATCCAGGCCTCGGTCTCCCAGTGTTGCCTGACCGTCGAGGACTTCGACTGCGCCGTCGCCGCCCTGAAGAACTTTCTCACCCACCGTCCGGCCTCCCTGTCCAAGCGGGACTACCTGATCAAGACGATGCTCGGCACGGCCTACCTGCGCCAGGGGAACCTCAAGGCCGCGAGGGCGCTGCTGGACGAGGTGCTGCGCGGCCACCCGAAGCACGTCGCTGCCCGGCTGTCGATGGCCGAGGTGCTGCTGGCCGCCGGAGACTGCTCCCGGGCCGTCGCCGCCTTCGAGGCCATCCGCGCCCAGGCGGCGAGCGTGAAGGGGTTCCACCTGCTCGTCGGCCGGGCCTACCTCTGCAACCGCCGCTTCAACGACGCCCTGCGCGAGGTCACGACCCACCTCAAAAAGGAGCCCCGCGCCGTGGACGGTCTCACCCTGCGCGGCGACATCAACCTCCAGCTCCGGCGCTACCCCGCCGCCCTCGCCGACTACCGCAGGGCGGCGCAGCTGGGCAAGCGAGAGGAGCTGCAGATCAAGATCGCCGAGGTCTACTTCCACCAGCGCAAGTACCGCACCGCCCTCACCGAGCTCGAGCCCCTCGCCGCGACGCCCGGCGCGTCGCAGAAGGTGCTGGTGCTGGCGATCCGGGCCGCGATCAAGAGCAAGCAGAAAGAGAAGGCGCTGCAGCTGGGCGAGCGCCTCCTCGCGCTGCCCGAAAAGGACGCCGAGTGCTACTACTACGCGGGGATGGCCAACGCCTCCCTCGGCAAGTTCACCGAGGCCCTCGGGCTCTACTCCAAGGCTCTCGAGGCGGCCCCCACGCACCACGGGGCCCAGCGAGAGGCGGTCAAGGCCTTCTGCTTCCTGGCCCGGGCGGAGCTGCGTGAGAAGCGGCCCAAGGGCGCCCTCGAGCTCATGCGCAAGGCGCGCAAGGTCGCGCCCAGCTCCCTGGTGGTCAACCGAAACCTGGCGCTGATCCACCTCGAGCTGGGCAACTACCAGGCGGCCCTCAAGGCCCTCACCCCGCTGTTGAAGAAGACACCCAACGACTTCGTCGCCAACCGCATGGCGGGTCGCGCCCGTCTGGAGCTCGGTCAGGCCAAGAAGGCCGCGGCTCACTTCGAGCGGGCGGTGGCATCCGTGCTGCGGCACGGCGGGGTTATCCTCGCCCGCGCGCTGGCCGAGTCCGGCGTGACGCGGCTGTTCCTGGGCCAGTCCAAGGAAGCCCTGGTGGAGCTCGAGCGCGCCCGGGAGCTGGCCCAGGGCCGGCCCGAGACCGCCGCCTTCCTGTCCCAGGTGCGCCAGAACATCGCCCGGGCCCACGTGGTCCGGGCCAAGCAAGCGATGGCCGCCGGGAAGCAGAAGCTGGCCTGGGCCGAGATCCAGCGCGCCCTGGAGGCTAGCGACAGCATGCCGGACCACGAGCGGATGATGGTCGAGGCCGCCGCGGCGGTCTGCGCCCTGACCATCGGTCAGGCGGCCAAGGCCCAGGAGCTGCTCCAGAAGCTCAAGGGGAACGTGAGCAAGGTCCTCGCCGCGCCCTACAACAAGATCGGCCCGCAGCTGCTGGCGACCTACGCCGAGTACCTGGCGCCGACGCCCGGGGCGAAGCAGAAAGCATCGAACCGCTTCGCCAAGCTCGCCGCTCGCCTGCCCTCCCCGGGCCGGGAGCGTCTGCTGGGCCTCGCCGCCAGCGCCCAGGAGCAAGCTGCGGTCCTGCTCTTCCGCCAGGGCAAGCGCCCCCAGGCCAAGAAGGCCCTCGCCCGCGCCTCGGCGCTGGTCAAGAAGGCCCCCTCGGCCGAGCACAGGCACAACATGGCGGTGCTGGCCTACGTCACCGGCGAGCGTAACGCCGCGGTGGGCACGCTGGACGCGGTCAAGGGCCGCGTCCCCCTCGCCCTCTGCAACCTCGCCGTGCACTACGAGCGCTCGGGCTCGATGGAGCGCGCGTTCCAGCTGTTCCAGGAGTGCAAGAGGCGGGGAGCGGCCTACCCCGGCCTCGACGACATCGTCGAAGCCAAGCGCCGGATCTTCGGCGGGGAGCGCTGAGATGACCAGAGCACGCAGAGCATCCTTCGTCGTCGCCTTCGCCGCCCTGACCCTGACCGCGCTCGGATCCGGCGCCCGCGCTGAAAAGCTCGGCGTCGGGCTGTTCGCGCCCGAGCTCTCCTTCGCCAACCCCGGCGAGCGCTACAGCCTGGTCTCCCGCCTGGCCCAGCACCTGGCCAGCTCTCTCGGCGTGGAGGTCGAGGGCCGCGCGTACAAGACCGCCGGGGACATGGAACGAGACGTCAAGGCCAAGCGGATCCACTTCGCCGTGCTCGGCGCGGTCTACCTCGCCTCGCGCAAGGTCCCGGTCGTCGCGCAGGCCCGGGTCACCTCGACGCGCTGGACGCTGATGGCCAAGGAGAAGACCACCCTCGCCGCGCTGGCGGGGAAGGTGCTGCAGATCCCCCGGCTCGGCCCGCTGGCGACCCGCTTCGTCGAGAATGGGCTGCTCGGCGGAAACGTCGTCCTGGCCAAACACTTCAAGGTCGCGCTCACGCCCGACCTCTACTCCGCGGTGGCCACCGTGCGTCTCGGCCGCGCCGCCGCGGTGTTCGCCCCCTCGAGCACCAAGGGGCTCGTTCCGGTGATCGCCGGCATCTCGATGCCACCACCCGGCTTCGCCGTCGTCGGCAAAGTCGATGCCGGCGTCCGCGCGAAGGCCACGCAGGCGGTGCTCGGCTTCGGCGCGGCGATGGGCGGCATCCAGGGCTGGCAGAGGGGGAGCGCCCGGGCCTACGCGGCCATCGCGGGCGCCTCGCAGAAGAAGGTCAACAACATGATGTTGTCGGCGGCGAAGGTGGAGCGGCTACGAGACGACGAGCTGATCAACCTCGAGCAGCTTCGCCCGGAGCTGCCGACGATGGAGAACCTGTTCTGGCTTCCGTGAGGGACAATGTCCGAGAGCAAGCGACCTGACGACGACGACAGCGTGGAGACCATTCCGGTGGAGAGGCGCCACGCCCCGCGGGGAACGATCCCCGGCCTGGTGGCCGAGATCCTGGAGGGAGATCCCCTCGCCTCGCAGAGCCTGGAGGTGGAGGACGTGGGTCTGGAGAGCTTTTTCCTGGTGGGGCCGGCCGCGGCGGGCTGCGCTCCCGCCTCGACCTTCCGCCTCCGGCTCCGTCTCGAGGGAAAAACCCAGGAATGTCGAGTCGGTTGCGTCCGCGTCGAGCATCAGAGCCGGACCGGGGCGGTGATGCGGCTGCTCCCTGACCAGGACGAGGCGCGTGAGTTCTTGGAGCAGATCCTCCAGCCATCCGTTGTTCCTCCAGGCTGGAGGTGAATCGCACGCTACCGGATTTCTCTGGACTTTTGACATATGGATCTCGATACTATCGAGAACTCAGACAAAATTAGACAACTAATTCCCAATTAATGTGTTGGGAGGTGGACTATGGCGAAGCACCGCGAGGGGGTAAACATCGCGATCCTGGCCCTTTCGTCGCTGGCGCTGTCTCTGCCGCTGGCCCTGTCCGGCTGCAGCAAGGTCGAGTGCGGCAAGGGCACGGTGGAAGTGGACGGCGTCTGCGAGGTGGCGAACGCGCTCGTTTGTACCGTCGGGTTCAAGCCCCTGGGCAACAAGTGTGTGCCCGAGGCGGAGTGGATCAAGTACAAGTGCGGCCAAGACACCGAGTATGATCCGGTCACCGACACCTGCAAGGGCACCGGCGGCGGAACCGTGGTCGAGGACGGCGGCGTGAAGCCCGTCAACTGCGATAAGTGCCCGGCGGTCAGCGGCAGCTCGATCTGCCTCCAGGGCCGGGTGTTCCAGGCACCCGAGCTGATGGCCAAGTGGGCCGGGGACGACGCATACAAGAACCCGACGGCGCTGACCTCCAAGGACGGCGCGGTGGTCAAGATCTACGACCCCATCGCCTTCGTCTCCAACCCCTCCGCCTCCCAGCCCCTCGCCACGGTCGGCATCGACGACGACGGCTGCTGGAAGGCGGAAGACGTGGACATCCCCTTCACCAACCTCTTCGCCATCGCCATCGACGACGAGACCTCGAGCGCGGACGAGTGGGCTCTCGCCGGCCTGGGTGAGACGCCCACCCCGGGCAAGAACAGCGAAAACCTCGACATCCCCGCCGTCTCCCAGCAGGTGGCCAAGGACTGGGGCAACAACCTGCTCGCCGACGGCGTGATGGTCATGCTGTTCCGGGACCTGAACGGAAAGGGCGAGGAGGGCGTGGTGCCGACCTTCGACGGCAAGCCGCCGGTGAACGGCAAGTTCGAGGGGACCAACATGGAGGTCTACTACGTCGCCGAGGACCCGTCCAAGACCACGGCGGCCGTCGACACCGCGGCGACCAAGACCACCAAGAGCGGCGCGGTCTTCGTCAAGAAGGCCGAGGTCAAGGCGTTCACCGGCACCAAGAGCGGCTGCACCGTCGAGTCGGGCCTCGGAGGGTCCACGCCGGACGTGATCTTCTTCCGCGTCTTCGACGTCTCGGGCTGCTAAAGGAGGCGGAGGCCATGCGCGTCGCGCTCGCCCTGATCGGGTGTCTCACGATCGCCGGCTGCATCGAGCCCTTCGAGGGCAGCCACATCCAGTTCACCCTCGCGGGGGTGCCGCCGCCCTGCCAGGCCCTGCTGCTTCACACGCCGCCGCTCCCGGGCTGGGAGCGGTGCACGGACGGGGGGGACCCGACCAAGCCCCTCACCGCCGAGGAGCAGCGCTTCGTCTATCACTACGAGATGTGGGCCACGGTGAGGAAGTCGGCTGCCGTGTACCTGATGAGCTTCACGGTCCAGCAGCACCTCTTCCCCGACGAGCAGCGGCAGCTCGACAAGGAGAAGAAGCTGCTCAACAACGGCCAGGTGTTCAAGATCGGCGGGGACCGCTCTTACTGGGACGACATGAACGCGGTGGAGCGGACCACCGTGGACACCCAGATGGCCAAGGCCGCGGGCGTCTTCGCCATCACCTCGTTTTCCTACGACCAGTTCGAGGCCGACGGGAAGACGATGACCAAGGACTTCTACCTCGGCAACCACGGCCAGCTCAGTCGGGCCCACAACGGCGTGTACTACGGCCAGGTCCAGAGCTCCCACCCCTACGGGGCAGTGACCCTCTCCGGCGGATCGGTGCGCGTGGCGCCGAACCTCGAGGACCTGGACAGCATGTGGGTCACGATCGAGCTCAACGACCCCAACCGCCCGGACCCGAAACCCAGCTCGCTGATCTACCTCGAGGGCATGGCCGAGCAGACCGTGCGGGGCGTGATCAACGTCCAGGCCGCGAGCCCGGTGGACCCGGCCGCCCGGGCCGCGTTCGGGGTGACGCCGTCGATGGGCGAGGAAGACTACTTCTGATTCTGGTTGTGAACGTGGAGCGCGCCACGGCGCGCCAGGCTTTGTTGTGTGACCAAAGGAGGGTCCAGGAATGCTTAGGAAGCTAGTTTCAGGGATGGCAGCACTGGGGGTGGTGGCGCTGCTCGTCGGCTGCTCTGACGATGACAAGCCCAAGCCGGATCTCTACCAGCCGCCGGACGCCGGCGTGGACAGCACGGTCGACGCGGCAACGCCGGACATGGCCCAGGACATGGCCCCGACCGAGGCCAGCGTTGACACCACGCCCCAGGAGGCGAGCGTGGACGCCGGCGTGGACACCGGTCCCAAGTACGCCGTGCTCGCCGGCATGGCCGAGTTCGTCGGCAACTCGTTTGGACCCGACGCCGGCACCGTCCGGCTCCTCATGCCCCTATCCGGCGTCGAGCGGCCGGACCCGGTCATCAAGCCCGACTTCGCCAACGGCGCGGCGCCTCCCCGCTGCATCGGCTACAAGTGGACCGCGACCACCCTGCCCAACCGCTCGGCCTGGGACGCGGGCAAGCTGACCATCACCGGCCACGCGACCTCGTTGTATGTCGACGGCGACAACCCGGCCACGCCGGCGCCGCTGCCCGCGACCATCGAGTGCACGCGCACCGCCATGCCGGGGAGCACCACCCTCTTCACCTATGACTGCGGCCTCCCCCAGAAGACCGTGCTCCCGGTGAGCTCGGCCTTCACCTCCACCACCAAGCTGACCGTCGGCGCGACCGGCGGCGCGGACGTGCCGGCCTTCTCCTGGCCGAACCTGGCCGTGGGCGAAGCGCCCACGGTGACCACCGACCTGAGCGCGTTGGACCCATCGGCGGGGATCACGATCCAGTGGAACGGTAGCGTGGCGGCGGCGCTGGTCGTGATAGTCATGCGTGCGTCGCTCGCTGACGGCTCCGAGTCCGCGGAGATCACCTGCAGCCAGCTCGCGGTGCTGGGGCAACAAGTAATCCCCGCCGGGGCGCTGGCCCTGCTGCCCACGCCCGGGGCGACGAACCCGCTGGTCATCCAGACGTTTGTCGCCGGCCTCGCCGTCGGCGGTAAGAGCGAGACGTGGGGCACCTACACAGTGGGCGCGGGCCAGGGTCCGTGGGGGGCGACCTGCCGCCTGGCCTCGGGCCTCTGTCCGTAGCGTATCAACCACCGACCCGGGGGCCTCGAGCCCCCGGGTCGTTGTCGTGACCCCGGGGTGGGCCTGAAGCGGGAGCTACCGATGACGCCGACGCGTGCAGCCGGACCTGTGAGCGTGGTCCTCGTTCTGATGGCGTTCTCTCCATCCACGTTCGCACAGAACAGCCACGAGATGGACGCCCACTTCTTCCGGCCGGCGATGTTCTCCGGCGGCATCTTCGCGGTGGACCGGGCGGCCCGCCCGACCAAGTATCAGCCCGGCTTCAAGTTCTTCTTCAACCACGAAAGCTCGCCCCTGCGCCTGACCTTCCCCCAGGAGCAGGTCAGGCCGGGGCAGCTCGAGCTGGGCGAGCAGGAGATCCTGGACAACGCCCAGGCCTTCAACCTCCAGGCCCAGTTCGCCCTGACCAGCTGGCTGGAGCTCGCCCTGGACATGCCCCTGGTGCGCCAGTCCTACGTCACCAACCCGGCGGAGGACGTGGACGAGGGCTTCGAGGCCCTCACCGCCGGGGACCTGATCACCAACCTGCCGGCCGGGAACGTCGCCCCGCTGGACATGCGGGTCGGCCTCAAGGTCGCGTTCTTCGAGCTCGCCGGCTTCAGCGCCGCGCTGGCGCTGATCGGGACCCTGCCCTTCGGTGACGAGGAGATCCTCGCCGGAGAGAAAGGGTTCACCTTCCAGCCCAGGCTCCTCGCCGGCTTCGACCGGGGCCCCCTGGCCGTCGCCCTGAACGTCGGCTACATCGTCCGGGAGCGAGAGCTTGTCCTGTGGGATGACCCGGAGACGACGGTCACCAAGGCTGTTCCCCTGCTCGGCATTGACGACGAGCTGACCTTCGGCGTGGGCGCGGCCTACCAGTTCCACCGCTACTTCGGCGTGGGCGCCGAGCTGATCGGCGCGGTCCCGGTGGCCCTGAGCGACAGCTACGACGTGGTGACCAAGGAGACCAAGATCGACTCCAACGGTCTGCCCTACGAGGAGACGACCGTGGACGCCGTGGACATCCCCGGCTCGACCGTGATGGAGGTCCTCGGCGGCCTGATCATCGCTCCCCTCGAGGGCCTGAGCATCGGCATCGGCGCGGGGGCCGGGGTCAGCGGCGGCGAGCGCAAGGTGGGCTTCCGCACCTTCGTCGGCATCTCCTGGCTGCCCGGGACCAAGGCCGCGGCCATCGGCGCCGGCGATCGGGACGGCGACGGCGTGCCCGACGCCCGCGACAGCTGCCCGGCCCAGGCCGAGGACAAGGACGGGTACCAGGACGACGATGGTTGCCCCGACCTGGACAACGACCAGGACGGGGTGCCTGACAGCGCCGACCGCTGCCCGTTGGAGGCCGAGGACAAGGACGGGTTCCAGGATGACGACGGCTGCCCCGACCTGGACAACGACGGCGACGGGATCCCGGACGTCAAGGACAACTGCCCGGACCAGGAGGAGGACAAGGACGGCTTCCAGGACGAGGACGGCTGCCCCGACTTCGACAACGACGGCGACACCATCGTCGACGCCGACGACCGTTGCCCGAACGAGCCGGAGACGGTCAACAACTACCAGGACGAGGACGGCTGCCCGGACAGCGTGCCCACCGGCGTCACCGTGGGCAAGGGCTCCATCACCATCCCGGAGCAGGTCCGCTTCATGCGAGGCAGCGCGGTCATCGACAAGACGTCGTACCCGCTGCTGGACGAGATCGGAAAGAAGATCAACGAGAACCCCCAGGTGGGTCAGATCCGTATCGAGGGCCACTGCGACAAGAGCGGCACGGCGGAGGCCAACCAGAAGCTGTCTCAGGACCGCGCCGAGGCCGTGCGGCGTTACCTCATCGGCAAGGGGGTGCGGCCAGAGCGGCTCCAGGCGGTGGGCTACGGCTTCAGCCGTCCCATCGCGTCCAATGACACCAAGGAAGGGCGCGAGAAAAACCGCCGGGTGGAGTTCGTGATCATCAAGGCCCAGGAAAAGGCCCCCTAGGGTAAGGAGCCTGGAATGGTGCGCGTCAAGCTATACGTCATGACCTCGATGGCTGCCTGCGTGCTCCTGGCCAGCGGGCCCGCCCCCGGCCAGGAGCCACCCAACAAGGCCAAGGAGGCGACGCCGGCAGCGGACCCGCTGGACGTGATGGAGGGGCTCGAGGGGCTCGAGGTGGAGAAGCTGGTCGTCGAGGCCCTGAAGTCCGAGACATCGATCCAGGAGGCCCCGGCGATCATCACCGTGCTCCCCGGCGACGAGATCCGCCAGCAGGGCTACCGCTACGCCTACGAGGCGATCCAGTCCATTCCGGGGTTCATCGGCAACCAGTGGGAGTACGGCACGACGGGCACGGTGTTCCCGCGCGGGATCCAGGCCGGTGGGTTGCCTATGATGGACGGCCTCGACCTCTTCGAGTCGACCCAGGGCATCGCCCACTTCGGCCGCAACATCCCGGTGGAGATGATCCAGCGCGTCGAGCTGATGAGCGGCCCGGGCGGCGTGCTCTGGGGTGCGAACTCGCTGGTGGGCGTGATGAACATCGTGACCCGGACGGCCGACGACCTGGAGGGAGTGGAGGCCGCCGCGGGCTGGGGCTCGGGCCCCGGCCTGCCCAACGACTTTCGGGCCTACGCCATCGGCGGGTTCAAGGCGTTCAATGACCGGCTCAAGGTGCTGATCCATGCGCGCTACGAGACCTGGCAGGAGCCGGAGCTGTGGTTCCCGTTCAACGGCTCTCTGGCGCGCTACACCTCCCCCTACCCCCAGGGGCCGATCCAGATGACCGGCCCGACGACCTCCCAGACCCCCAACAGCCACATGATCACCCTCTCGGGCAACGCCCAGTATGGCCCGCTCTCGGCCCACTGGCACGTGCCCTTCGCCGCGCCCGTGATCCACCACGCCGCCAACTTCATGGGCGGCGCGATCCGCGACAAGCTGGGCGAGGACGGCATCGACTGCACCAACCCGGCGAACAAGCTGATCTGCCTCGGCCGGGTGGATCCCACCCGCATCGCGCGGACCTTCGACGGCACTTACTTCACCCAGCACGCGTTCGTGCGCTACCAGAACCGGCACTTCAACGACAAGCTGCGCCTCGACGCCCGCGCCTTCTTCTTCAACCTCGACGCCTACATGGACAACTACGTCTCGCTGATCCCGACCTCGACCTTCCCGAGCGGCGTGGTCGTGGAGCAGGATCTGGGCGGGAGCCGGGCGGGCGCCTCGGTGGACGGCGAGGTCACCCTGCCCTGGAGCATCCGCCTGCTGGCCGGCGGCGAGGTGTTCTACGACTGGATCCCGGAGATCCACGCTGACTTCCACACCGACCCGGCGATGATCGCGGCCCGCCTGCCCTACGTCTGCCCGGAGCACATCCCGCCCTACCAGAAGTACGACGGGTTGAACTGCGGCATCCTCGTCATCCCCAACACGAACCGAATCACGGGCGGTGGCTTCGTCGACCTGCAGAAGAAGATCCTGCAAAATCTGGTGGTGGAGGTGGGCGGTCGTGTCCAGGGCTCCGGCGGCAAGCGGCCGCTGGACCCGGTGTTCCTCCTGTCGGGCGGCGCGGTCTGGGGCTTCGTACCCAACTGGGCCCTCAAGGTGAACTACGCCGAGGGCTACCGGCCTCCGCCCCTGTACCGCACCGACGCCAACGGCGAGGCGATCGCCTTCGCCGGGAACCCGGACCTGGACGTGGAGTCGAGCCGCTCGGTCCAGGGCGAGGTCAACGGCCTCGTGCTGCGCGGCCACCAGTCGATCCGGCAGATCAGCCTGCGCGCGGACTACTCCTACACCTGGGTCAACAACCTGATCCAGGTCGTCAACGGCATGTACCAGAACGCGGCCGAGGTCGGCGTCCACGAGGTCGAGTTCCTCGCCGAGCTTGCCCTGAAGCAGGGTCACCGCTTCGCCCTGAGCTACACCTTCCTCGACATCGCCAACTCCGACCTGGGCAAGGTCCGCACCGTGCCCAACCAGTGGCTCACCGCACGCGTGTGGCTCAACCTGTGGAACCGGCAGCTCTACCTCTCGAGCAACCTGCACGTCCGCGCCTCGGCCGAGGACCCGAACAAGTACCCGGCCACCAAGTCCAGCCCGGCGAACATCGGTGACGTGGACGAGGACGGCAACCCGCTCGCCGTGGACACCTACGTGGCCTGGCCCACGGACTACATCGTTGACCGCGTGCCGCCGATGGCGCTGTGGAACGCCGGTGTGCGCTTCCAGTTCAAGAAGCCCGAGATCCTGCTCTCCGCAGACGTCTACAACATCCTCAACGGCCGGCTCTGGGACTCGGAGCAGCAGTACGACCCCGCGGCCTACCTGGAGATCACCCCGAACCCCTGGTCGCCGGGGATCTCCTTCTTCCTCAACGCCCAGTACCGGTACTAGCGGGAGGCTTCGGATGACCCACGCGACGAGAGCTATCCTGATGGTCGCCGGCCTGCTCGGGCTCCTCGCGGCGGCGTGCGAGGATGACTACGACCCCAGCAAGACCGAGTGCGGCTACCCCGAAAACGGCTGCTGGTCCGACAAGACCTGTAACACGGGCGCGACCTGCAACACCAGCCGGGCCGGCGAGTCCCTGGGCTCCGGCGTCTGCCCCGGCACCTACGGCGTCTGCGAGGCGGCCCCGGACAGCGGCGCCCCGGACACCGGCCCGACCCCCGACAAGGGGCCGACCCCCGACACCGGCCCGCAGCCCGACGCGACCGACAGCAGCGTGGTCGATGGACCGGGGCCTGACGGGCCCCTGCCTGACGGGCCCCTGCCTGACGGGCCCCTGCCTGACGGGCCCCTGCCCGACACAACCGCGGCGGTGGACAGCGCGGCCGGAGAGTAGCCCCGGCGCCGCCGGCGCTATCGCACCCGCACGTCGTCGATGAGCCAGCCCACGTTGTCGTTGGCGTAGCCGTCCACCGAGTCGAAGGTGAAGCGGATCTGGATCGTCTTGCCGGCGTGCTCGGCCAGGCTCAGCTCGCCCGAGCTCTGCCAGGACTTGGCCGAGCTGTCCTTGGAGTCCTTGCTCCACAGCGTCTTCCAGCTGCTGCCGTCGGACGAGACCTCGACCACCGTCTTGTCGTAGGATCCGGAGCTCGCCGACTCCACCTCGCGCCAGAAGCGAAAGCTCAGCTTCGAGCTCGCCGTGACGCCGCTGATGCTCGGGGAGGTCAGCGTCCCCTTCACCGCGCCGCTCGCCTTGTAGCTGCAGCCAGAGTCCTGCCCGAAGTACCAGGCCCCGCTCCCCGACGATGAGCCGGGGCTGGCGCAGGTCGAGCCCTGGGCCAGGTGCCACTGCCCGCTCGCGGTCCAGCCCGCCCCGCCGTTCTCCATGTCGTCGAAGAACAGGTCGGCGTTGCCGCCGCCGTTCTGGACCGTGGTGCTGCAGCTCGCCTCGGCCGTCTGCCCGTCACTGGCGTAGGCCTTGGCCGTGAGCGTCACCGCGCCGTCAGCCACGCCGGTCGTGTCCCAGCTCGCCGAGAACGGCTCGCTGGAGTCGCTGGCCACCAGCGTGCTGTTTGCGTAGAGCTCGACGCGGCTCGCCCCGGGGGCGGTGGCCTTGAGCTCCACCGTTCCGCTGGCCACCGAGCCGCAGGCCGCCGAGCTCAGGTCGACGGTCAGCGCGTTGCTCCAGCCCTCGGAGACCGAGATCGGGGTCACCGTCGGGTCGTAGAGGTTGTCCTGCTCCCCGTCGACGTTCCGGTTCGGATCGTGCACGCCGTACCAGGAGCTGATCTGGGTCTTCTTCAGCACGTCGAGCCAGGTGTTCTGCTTGCCGTCGAACAGCGCGACGATGAGCTGCCCCATCGACTTGCCGCCGTCCCGGATCCAGACCTCGATGCCGTTGGTCACCAGGTCGAGGTTCTTGCTCCCGCCCGCCTTGAGGTCGAAGTAGTCCACGCCGTAGTAGTTGAACGACACGCAGGAGTTGAAGACGAAGACCTGGTAGCGGCCGGCGAAGTCCGACGGGCTGTAGTTGCCCGGATCCAGCGGGCCCGATCCGATGTAGGAGTGGCCGTCGTAGAGCACCACGTCGCCGTTCTTGAACGCCTCCTTGAAGTAGCTGCGCACGGACCAGCTCGACTCGGTGCCGAAGAGCAGCCGAAACTGCAGGGTCATCTGCTTGTGGGCGTGGCCCGAGCGGACCGTCAGGGGCACCTCGAGCCGGATCCACTTGAGGTTCACCCGGTCGTGGATCGCGCGCCGGAATGCGTCGCGGTCGCTGCTGCTGATCCCCGACGGGAAGCTCGATTGGTTGACGACCCAGTTGTAGAGGTCCTTGAACGTCCCCGTGTAGCTCTGGCCGTTGAAGCTCACCGTGAGCGGGTCGACGCTGGAGTCCGGCGAGACCTTCAGCGCGGACCACTGGTCGGCGAGCACCTTGATCGTCTTGAAGAACTCGGCGAAGCCCATGTCGTTGGCGAAGCGCTCGGACTCCGGATCCCCGGCGTGGGAGGCCACTCCGACGATCTGGTAGACCACGATCTTCTGCTTGGCCGCGTCGTCCACGCCGTAGAGCTGGTCGTACTCCGGGTAGGTCGTCTTCGGGCCGGCGGCCGGGTCGAGCTGGGCCGTCACCGGCAGGAAGCGCCGTGCGTGCTCGGTCTCGCCGATCTGGTCCGCGCCGAGGCCCTGGCGCTCGGTCTGGATCGCCTGGGTCTCGCTGTCGATGCGCTTCTTGCAGGCGTACTCGTTGGGGGACCAGACGTACCAGAACGAGCTCGAGAACTCCTGGTCGTGCTCGTAGTTCTCGACGCAGTCCTTGATGATGTCGCTGACGAAGCTCTGATAGTTGCCCATCAGCAGGGAGAAGGAGAAGCTGCTCTTGGAGGCGAGGGACTTGTCCACCAGGGCCCGCGCGCGGTAGGTGTACTCGACCCGCTTGACCTTCTTCAGCACGGTGATCGTCGCGCCGCCGCCCGAGCCGCCGTCGACGTAGCCGTTGGCCTTGGCGTAGGTCAGCATCTGCTGCAGCGACCAGGGTCCGACGCCGTAGACCGCGTCGACGTCGGCCACGGTGCTGTAGGGCCGGTTCGCGACCAGGTTCGTGGACGCCGAGGTGTTCAGCTTCATCTCGTTCTTGAAGGTCTCCGCGGTGACCGCCGGGTCGTTGGCCATCTTGACCAGCCCGATGGCGTTGGCGCTGCCCTCGGTCAGGTCGGTGCCGGTGTCCCCGCCCCCGCCCCCGCCGGACTTGCGCACCACCTCGAGCTCGCTGGCGGCAAAGCTCGACGGATCGACGTTGTTCTTCAGCTCGCGGTCGTCCACGCTGATCTTGGCGATGCGCAGCGGCCCGAAGGCCGTGCGGATCTGCCGCTTCACCGCGCTGTCGATGGTGTAGCTCGAGGCGTTCTGATCGACGTAGACGTAGCCCTTGACGGTCAGCGTCCGCTCGACCGAGGAGGCCGAGGTCAGGTCGTCGTCGGTGTTGACCGTCAGCTCCTCGGCGCCGCAGGCCGCGAGGTAGAAAGCGGTGGGGAGCAGGACCAGGACCTTGTGAAATGACATGGAGACCTCTCAGGTTCGCTGTGTTGACGGAACCTACATACGAGGTTTCTCCGAGAGATTTCCCTGGGACAGGCTCCCCGGCGTAAATTTTTGTTTTTGTTCAGTGCATGCCGGAAACC
>Ga0316576_10000118_pt1 | contig 29782 bp, 23 predicted proteins | sample S0NA_FD_203075 | JGI IMG/M metagenome (GOLD analysis project Ga0316576, IMG submission 203075) | Rhizosphere microbial communities from salt marsh grasses in Alabama, United States - S0-2_050615r3r5 | ecosystem: Host-associated > Plants > Roots > Rhizosphere | place: USA: Alabama | collected...
GCGGCTCCTGCGCCGCCGTCGGCTCGTCGTCCTCGTCGTCCACCTCCGTCGCCTCGTCGTCCTCGTCCCCGACGCGGTTGAGGATGATGGTCTGCAGCTCGGAGAGGTCGTCGACGCGGGTCGGCCCGGCCACCTCCTCGCTGACATCCGTGTCCGGCCCGTCGAGCACCGGAAGCTCCTGCGTCCGCTGCATCGCCTCGACGACGTACTGACCGAGCCGGGCCGGAGAGAGCACCTGTTTTCGGTCCACGAGCAGCGCGGCCAGCTCCTCCTGCAGCTCGCCGCAGTCCGCGTGGCGATCCCCGGGACGCGGGGCGAGGGCGCGGAGCACGACGCGCTCGAGGTCACGGGGATAGCTCGGCACCAGGGCGGCCGGCGGCGTAATGGCGCCGCTCGCCGCGGCGCGCAGCACCTCGGTGTCCGTCTCCGAGACGTAGGCCCGCCGGCCCGTGGTCATCTCGTAGAGCACCAGCCCGAGGGAGTAGATGTCCGAGCGCCAGTCGACCGCCTCGCCCCGGGCCTGCTCGGGGGAGATGTAGAAGTACTTGCCCTTGACCGTGCCGGCCTCGGTCTGGATCACCGACCAGCGGACCTTGGCGATGCCGAAGTCGGTGATCTTCACGTTGCCGGCGTTGGAGAGCAGGATGTTCGGGGGAGAGACATCCCGGTGCACGAGGTGGAGGGGGACACCCCGCGCGGCCTTGGTGTGGGCAAACTGCAGGCCGAGAGCGACCCCGCTGGCGATCTGGAGCGCGATGGGGACGGGCAGCGGCCCGTCGACGGCGCGCAGCAACCGCGACAGGCTGGGCCCGTCGACGTACTCCATCACGATGAAGTAGCTCTTGCCTCGGCGGCCCAGCTCGAAGATCTGGACGATGTTGGGATGGTCGAGCAGCGCGGCGATCCGCGCCTCCTGCAGAAACATCTTCACGAACCCGGGATCACCGGCGAGGTTCGAGTGGATCTGCTTGATCACCACCTCCTTGGCGAACCCCTCGATCCCGCGCTGCCGGGCGAGAAAGACCTCGCCCATGCCGCCCCGCGCAATCCGCCGCAGCACCTCGTACTGACTGCTGGCTGCCCCCGTCCCCATTCGCCTCCGTCGTTCGTTACGTCTGCTCCGTGAAGCAGACCCCGCGCCGAGAGAGCTGGTCCAGAACGAAATCGTAACACTCTTTTTTCTCGCCGACTCTCTCGGCGGGCGCGATACCCGGCTCCCGCCACAGTCCCCCGGCGAGCAACCGGACCGCCGCCGTGCAGGTGTAGCCGGTGGTCCGCGCCATCGAGGTCGTCCGCGTCGTGCGGTCGTAACGGTCGAACAGGTCCCAGCGCTTCGTGGCCGCTTCACCGCGCCCGTCCACTCCGGTGGCCAGGATCCGCATCACCGTCAGGTCCTCATCGTCCGGCCCCTGGTGCCAGGCCGAGAAGAGCAGCCGCGAGGTGAGCTCCCGCGGCGTGGCCCGGCCGCCCCTTGGCAGCTCCACCGGCTCCTCGCCGAGGAATCCGGTCTCGCGCAGCGCCAGAACCTGCTCGCGGTGTCCGGGGTAGCGCAGGGTCTTCTCTGCCATGTGCTCCACACCCCCGACCCGGAGCAGCGTGCGAAGCCCATCCGTGTTGAACGCCTCCAGCGTCCCGATACCGGGGAAGTCGAGCAGCTCGGGCTCGGTGAGCGCGGGACGGACGACCTGCTTGCCCCCCAGCACGTAGCGCGCGGGGCGGGTGTACAGCTCGAGCACGTCGTCCGGGGAGAAGGGCGCCATGTACTGCCAGGGCCAGCGCCGCTCCACCGGGAGCCCCCCGACGTAGCAAACGTAGCTGTCGATCCGCTGCCACTCGGCGGCCAGGCGGCCGAAGAAGAGCGTGCTGCACCCCGGTGCGATGCCGAAGTCCACCAGGCAGCTCACCCCGCGGCCCCGCGCGAGCGCGTCGAGATCGAACGGATCCTCGGGGAAGAACGAGATGTCCACCACCGGCCGAGCCCGCTCCAGGGCGGCACGGACCACGTCGAAACCCATCGCCCCGGGGACCGCGCCGACGACGATGTCGTGCCCGTCCACGAGGCGGCCCACCTCGGCGGAGTCCGCCAGGTTGGCGGTGACTGCTGTCACGCCCCGCAGGCGCGCCAGCGCCTCCTCCGACCGATCGGCCACGGTGACCTGGAACTCGCCGTCCTTGGCCAGGTCGACCGCGATGGCGCCTCCGACACGGCCAGCTCCGAGAACCACAACTTTCATGACGAAATCCCTCCTGCAGTGAACGACACGGGCGCGGATCACCCGCGTATAGTGCATCTCACCCCCGGCGACAAGGCTATGGAACGCCACGGAGCAGGCGGAGCGCCTGCTTGTTGGCGGGATCGAGCTTCAGCGCGCGGCGCAGCAACCGCCGCGCCTCGTGCCCGCGCCCCTGGACGAGCCGGACCCGGGCGAGGGCGAGCCACGCCCGGGAGTCGTGCCCGGCAACCCGGACGATGTGTCGGGCGAGCCTCTCCGCGTCGCGAAGGCGACGCTGGGTCAGGGCGATCCTCACCGCCAGGGCGTGCGACGGGACGTGGTACGGGTTGATCCGTAGCGCCACGCTGATCCAGCGCGCGGCCTCCTCCGACTTGCCCTGCTCGTACAGCACCCGGGCGAGGTTGTGGTTGACGTCGAAGTAGTACGGGCTGCGCCGGATCACCTCCCGGTACTCCGCTTCGGCCTCCCGCAGGTGTCCGAGTCGCCAGAGGCTGAGCGCCCTGCGGTAGCGCGCGGGCAGGTTTCCGGCCCAGGCGCGCTCCGCCCCGCGGAACGCCAGCTCGGCCCGCGCCACGTCGCCCGCGACCAGGGCGCGGCGTCCGCTTGCCACGCGCCAGCTTGCGACGAAGTTGGACAGCGTCATCGCGAAGACCAGACCGAACGCGATGCCCACGCCGACGCTGATCGCCAGCCGGGTCGGCCAGCCGCGGATCTCGGTCGTCCCGCGCGTGGCCGCGCCCCCCGCCTCGAGGCGCTCCAGGGCCAGAGCGAGGGCGGGGAGCGCGAAGAGGAGGAAGAGCGGCGGCTGGAAGCGCAGGCTGACCTCCACGAGGCCGTGCAGCACGAGGCCGAGCGTGCCGGCCCCGAGGGCGAACAGCATGGCCCGCCGCCCGGCGTGCTCCGCCCGGCGGGCTGACGAGAAGGAGCGGTGGACCAGCAGCCCGACGAGCAGCAGCCAGGCCAGCAGACCCAGTCCGCCGGACTCGACGAGGACCTCCAGCGGCTCGCTCACCGCGTGCTCGACGTGATACTCGTTGCGCGGGAAGTAGCGCGCCAGCTCGCCGCTCCGGTACTTGGGCAGGAAGAGGGCAAAGGTCCCGAGCCCCTTGCCCACCACCGGGGAGTCGGCGGCCATCCTCAGGCCCGCGCGGTAGATCATCAACCGCTTGGCCGTGGTCGGACCACGCAGATCGAGCAGACGCTCCCGCTCGCCGGGATCGAGGGCCGTGCGGCTCAACCCGAGCCCCACACCGGCCAGCACGAGGACCAGAGGGACCACCACGAGCAGCACGGGCGAGCGCCCCTCCCGGCCATGCCCGTCGGCGGGCGCCCCCCTGCCCCGCAACAACCAGAGCCCGACCAGCGTGACGACGAGGGTCAACGCCATCGCCACCCACCCCGCGCGGCTCAGCGTGGCCCCGGCCGCGGCGAGCTCCAGCAGCAGGGCGACCGCCAGCAGCGCTCGCGTGCGGGGAGCGGGTGAGAAGAACCGAAAGGCCGCGATGGTCAGGGGCACGACGGCGATCAACACGGAGATGAAGATGTTCGGGTGGTCCGTGGTGGACGAGACCCGGAAGTGCCCGACGAGGCCCGCTGTCTTGAGGAACGGGTCGAGCCGAAAGAGCTGCAGGAGCCCATAGACGGACATCGCGGCCACCGCCGCGATGAGCAGCCCCACGGCGAGCGAGACGTCCCGTTCGGTCCTGAGGTAGAACGGCGTGAGCAAGAGCAGCCCCACGCCGGCCAGCCTGACGCTGAGGGTGCCCAGACCCTGGTCCGGGTACGGGCTCAGCAGCAGCGTCGCCGCCCAGACCAGCAGGTTCAGGCCCAGGGCAAGGGTGAGCGCCGAGCGCTCGACCAGCTGGCTCTCCTGCTCCATGGACAGCCTGAGCCAGCCCAGAGCGAGCAGCGAGACCAGACCAACGAACAGGAGATCCTTGACCTCGGTGGGGTGGTAGGTGCGGTAGAGCACCACGAGGGGGACCGCGGGGAAGAGCGCGATCAACCCTCCCCTCAGCACGCGGTGCAGGCCAGCTTCCATGATCCTCTTGGGGCTACGACCCTGGAATTGGGGTCCGGGGCGGACTCGGCTGTCCAGGGTTGAACAACTCAGCATCATACGGGTGATGGTGGGAAAAAAAAAGCGGGACTCACCAGAGTCCCGCTCTTGATTCAGCTAGCTTGTGCTACCGGCGACGCACCAGGGCCAGGCCCAGCAGAAACAGCGCGCCCAGCGCCCCGGCGCCGGCCATGTTGTGCGAGCCCACACGACAGTCGCAGCCGCCGTCGCCGCCGTACTCGCCGTAGGTCTCCATGCCGGCCATCTTCGTGTTGGAGCTCAGGTCGGCGCTCAGTGACCACTTGGCCAGCCGCCCCTTGGCTCCCTCGACGGTAAGCGTCCAGTCACCCGCCATCGGCTCTCCGGCGAAGGCCGCCAGGGACTCCTCGGTGGCGAGCCTGTCGCCTCCGAACCAGCCCTTCAGCCCCTTGTCGGTCACCGCCTTGGTCCGGGCGCCGTCCACCAGAAGCACCTTCGTCCCGGAGGGCGAGGTCAGGTAGACCTTCGCGCTGCGAGCGTCGGTGCTGTCCACCTCGAGGTAGACGGACAGGCCATGGACCACGCCCTCGGTCTCCGCGAAGGTGACCTTGCTGACGGCCTTCCCTTCAAGCGCGACGGGGCTGACCATGTCCTGGGACACGGACTTGGTGATCGCCACCTTCTCGGCGTCCGCGATGGCTCGGTCGCCGGACGACGCCAGCCACACGGCCATTACACCGACGAAGCAGAGTACTCCGACTCCTACGATGACTCTTGAACGACGTTGCTTCATGATAATACCCCTTCCGGGTGGAGACAGGTTTCCAAAGTATTGGCCCCACTATTGGGACAATACTCCCAAAAGGATATCGGAACCGCCACGGGGTGGTCAAGGAACAATCTCCTGTCAAAACACCTCAGTTTGGCGCGCGGCAGGAATCGCCAGATCCAACGTTCCTGTTTAATCGCCAGCTGTTGGAACGGGAACAGAAAACCTGAAATGTGATTTCGGTCACCAGTTTCTTGGGCGGTGAGTGGGGTCAACAGACCAAGCCACTTGGGATCCATCCAGGGCCGTGTTATGCACGGCCGGTGCGCCGCGCGTTGCCCCTCCACGTCTCCGTGCTCCTCGCAGGACTGGTCATCGGCGCGGTGTTGGTGGGCCCGGGCCTTGGTGGCTTCTTCATCCTTGACGACTTCGCCTGGCTGGACTGCGCGGCCGACGCCCTGGGGCACCCTGCGCACCTGTTCACCTTGCATATCAGCAACTTCTTCCGCCCGGTGGCCCACGGGGTGTGGACGCTGGCACACTGGCTGTTCGGCCTCGAGCCCGGCCCCTATCACCTCCTGGTGCTTGGTCTCCACGCGATTGCCGCCGTGCTCTTCGCGCACCTGATCTGGCGACTTTCCGCGGACCGGTTCCTCGCCTTCGCCTGTGCGGTCTGCTTCCTGCTCAGCCCGGCCTACAGCGAGGCGGTGATCTGGATCTCGGGCGTCACCGAGCCTATCGCGGCGATCGGGATCCTCGCCACTCTCATCGCCTTCCACCGGTTCTTGACGCGACGTGAGGGGCTGTTCTACGGCCTGGCTCTGCTTGTTTTCGTGCTGGCGCACGGGACCAAGGAGTCCGTGGTCGTACTGCTGCCGCTCCTCGCCATGCTCCACCTGGGCCTGTGGCTGCGGCAACCTGGCACGGCCAGGGGCTCCTTCTGGATCTACCTGCCCTTTGCCCTGCTCGGCATCGCCTACCTGCTGCTCCAGTACCGGATCCAGCAGCAGAGCTACCTGGTCATCGAGCGACAGTACACCGTCGGCTTCCACGCACTGGGCGGCATCGCCAGGAGCCTGGCCCACCTGCTCCGGCTTGGCTGGCCGCCGCTCGTGGCCGCGATCCTGGGCTGGCTGCTCCAGCACAGGGCCCTGCCCCGCCTGACGCGGAAGCGTCTGGCCTGGGCCGCGCTGCTGCTCGCGGCTGTCGTTGTCCCGATGATCCCCTACGCGATGTTCCGCGGCGACGCGCTGGCCAGCCGCTACTACTACCTCCCCTCCCTGGGCCTGGCCCTGGCCAGCGGCCTGGCGCTTCGCACGCTCTTTCGCCAGCGGAGCCGCTCGCTGCAGGTGCTCGGGATCCTCTCTCTGGCCGGTCTCGCGCTCCACGCCAGCTGGAGCTACGGCGGCGCGGTGGAGCGCTATCTGCGCGCGGCTCGGCGAACCGAGCAGTTCGTCCACGCGCTCCGTCACCCTCCCTCCCACGCCGGTGACGCGCCGGTGCTGCTCCTCGATCCGCTGCTCCACGGCCAGCACCTGGCCGGCATGGTCCGGCTCTTCCTCCCGGACGGGTCGCCCCGGATCCGGGAGGTCACCCGCGAGGAGCTGCGCGGGCGGCCCCCGGGGACGGTCTGGCGCTACGGCGGCGGCGTGCTGGAGCCGGTGGATGTGCGGTCAGATCACCCGTAGCTCTGCAGCTCGGTGACCTGCCGTCGGAGCGCGGCGAGCATCTCGTCCCGGCCGCGGCCGTCCTGGACCAGCTCCCGGGCCAGATCGCGGTGCTTGCCCTCGGCGAGGTTGGTCTCGCGGACGTGGATACCGCGCTCCTCGGCCAGCGCCAGCAGCCGGCGGATACGGCGGTTGCGGACCTCGATGGTGTTCTCGCCGTCCGTGGTCGACCAGAGGTAGTGGTAGTCGATCTCGGGCAGGCAGAGGTTGAAGCGCTCCGGGCGCGCGTGGATCGGCGTGTCCGTGATGATGTGCAGCGAGTTGATCGACTTGAGCTCGTCGATGTGCTCGGCGTTGTCGGCGACGAAGCGGTAGGTCTCCTCGAACTCCGCCTCGCCCTCGCCCGGGAAGCCGATGATGATGAACAGGGCGGTGCGGATCCCCGCGGCGTGGCAACCCCGCACCACCGCCGCCGCCTCGGCGGCGCTGAACAACCGCCGCTTGTTCATCCGCTCCAGCACGTGATCCGAGCCGGACTCCAGCCCGAGCTGGAGCTCGACGCACCCCGCGGCCCGCATCGCGCGCAGCAGCTCGTCGGTCAGCCCCGAGTGAGGGATCGCCTCGCCGCGCCACTCGATCTCCAGGCCCGACTCGACGATCAGCTGGCTGAGCTCGGCGAGCACCTCGGGCTCTCCGTTGATCACCGGATCGCACACGGTGAACCTGCGGATGCCCAGCTCGTCGACGTAGCGGCGCAGGGAGTCGAAGATCGGCCGCGCCGAGTGGCTGCGGTAGCGGCCGTCGATCATCTTGCCCTTGCAGAACGCGCAGGATCCGATGCAGCCGCGGCTCCACTCCACGATCAGCTCGTCGCCGGGGTAGCGCGCCGGGTCGAAGTCCTCGTAGCCGGGGAACGGGACCCGATCCAGGGGCATCAGGCGCTTGCGGCGCTTGTAGGGCAGATCGCGGCCGCCCTGGTGCCGAAGCACCCCGGGAACCCCGGACAGGTCCGTCGCGCCGGCCCGCACCGCCTCGATCACCTCGCACAGGGTCTCCTCGCCCTCGCCCATGGCATAGCCATCGACGAGCTCGGGGATGTTGTCGGTGAAGACGCGCCGGTAGTCCGCGGTGACGCAGGCCGGCCCGCCGAGCAGCACGCGCTTGTCCGGGGCCAGCGCCTTGACCCGCCGCACGAGCTCGATGGTGCAGCGCTCCTTGGGGTCGACCACGGACAGGCCGACGAGGGGCGCCGGGTGCTCGGCGATGAGACGGGCGTAGCGATCCAGGTGCGGGGAGAGCAGCTCGAGGAGCAGGTCGAAGGTCTTCTCGTCGCTCCAGTAGTTCTTGTTCTCGACGTGCCAGAGCAGGTGCCACTCGGGGCCGAGCCGGTGGTACAGGTCGATGTTCATGTCCAGCACCTCGACCCGGTAGCCCCTCGAGCGCGCGTAGGTCGCCAGGTGGGCCAGGCCGACCGGCGGGTTGTTGAAGCCCCAGGGCGGCAGGGTGCCGAGCAGGACGTCGATGGGCTGTCCCTGGTCGGGGCGGCGCTGCCACGGCGTCTCGGGCGCGCCGGCCGCGGGCCGCTCCGGCGACGGCGACGGCGGCGGCGGTCCGGGCGACGGCCCGGGCGGCGGCGACGGCTCGGCCCGCGAGCGCTTCACGCGGGCGGCGGCCAGGGGGGGGAGCTCCATGCTCCCCGGCGTGCCGCTGAGGTCGACGGCGTCGCCGTCGGCCCTGCGGCGCAGCCCGGCGACGGCGGCCCCGAGACTGTCCAGACCGAGTCGGGCCTGCCGCGCGAGCTCGGCGCTCGAGCTGACCGGGTGGCGCCAGATCCGCCCGATCTCCCGCGCGGAGCGCGCCACGCTGTCGAGCCAGCGGCCGAGGGGCCCTTGCTGGAGCTCGTCCGGGGTCGGCCTCACCATTCCGGCCCCCGTGCCCTCCCAGCCCGGCGGCCGCCAGGGCGGATCGGGACGGGCCGGGGGGGGCTCGCCGCGCTCCCGCGGCAGCGACGGCGCGGGCGGGGCGCGCCCCGCCTGACGGGCGATCCACTCTGCCGCCGCCTCCTGCCGACGGTAGCAGTGGTAGGGCACGCCGAGCGCCGCGAGGAGCTCGGGGGGCTCCTCCTCCTCGCCGAAGACCAGCAGCGATCGCTCCGGCTCGCGCTCGCGCACCCGCCGCACCACCTCCAGGGTGAATCGCCGGGTTGTCCGCAGCAGGGGCAGGACGACGTGGCGCGCCGGGATCTCGCGCACCCGGTCCACGCACCACTCCACCTCGTCAGGGAGCTCCCGCACGACGTCGTCGGAGGGGTCGCCGTGGTGCACGACGCCGTGGCCAGCCCGACGCCAGAGGAAGGTGTGCGCGTCGTCCATCCGGCGGTAGACCTGGACGCTCAGGTCGAGCATCGTCTCGTCGAGGCCGAACGCGTGCACCGCCTGCTGCAGACCGGGCACGGCGGAGGCATCGGCGTCGAGCACCGCGCAGGGCAAGACGACCAGCGCGACATCGACCGGGAGGGGTGTCTCCAAGGGTTCCACAATCGCCTCCTCGCAGCGGCTGCAGGGCCACTCCACGTCGTCGGGCGGCGGGCGTCGCCCCCACACGGTATCCCGCACCACCCGGTAGGCGTCGGAGCGCCACAGATCGGCGATCGCCCGACCTCGCGACAGGTTGCCGACCACCACGCGGCGCCGCCAGTCCATGCAGCACAGGACCACGTCTCCGTTGAACAGGACGTGGATCATCTCGGGCCACCAGATCGAGCGGCAGCCCCTGATCTCCGCGTGGCGTGGCGCCTCGATGCTGGAGACGTTGCCCGCGCGGCTGATCGAGCTGCCAAAGTAGCTGATGCGCCGGACGCCGAGGCCGCGGAAGTGCTCCAGCGCGGCCTCCCGCTCCTGCGCCGTCACCGGACCGCCGCCGTTGAAGGTCAACATCACGAAGCCGGGGCCGCGGCGCGCCAGGGCGCGGTCGACGAAGCGCTCCACCCGGCGGTAGGTCACCTCCCGGCTCAGGCCCATCGAGCTGTGATAGGCCTCCTCGCTGAACCCGTGGACGCTGATCCCGATCCAGTCCAGCCCCGAGTCGATCAGCTCGTCACCCCGGCGCTCGGTGAGCAGGCTCCCGTTGGTCAGGATGTGCACAGATGCCCGGGGGACCCGCCGCTTGGCGTAGTTGATCCGCTCGACCAGGCGACCATCGAGCAGGGGCTCGTTCATCAGGTAGGGCAGCAGGCGCTGCACCGCGTCCGGGTGCTCGGCACACTCGTCGATGATGCGCTCGAAGAGGCGCTGCTCCATCTCGCCCTGGGGCAGCTCCCTGGACACCACGGGATAGGGGCAGAAGGCACAGGCCGCGTTGCAGCGCGAGACCGTCTGCAGCATCACCTTCTCGGGGAAGGCCGGGGTTTCGGGCGGTCCGGTCACGGCCTGCAAGTCTAGCCCCTTTTGCGGGCCCGCGCAGCCCGGGCCCGCGCGGAGACGACATTGACAGCCCAGGGGTTCCAATCGAGAGTGACCCTTGTGGGCGAGCCCGACCGCAAGACCGCAACCGCCATCGTCGTGGGGTACAACCACGCCCACTGCCTCGGCCGCTGTTTCGACTCGCTGATGGGGCAGCAGGAGCTCGAGCGCCTCGAGGTGCTGTACATCGACAACGCCTCCGCCGACTCGAGCGCCTCGATGAGCTCCTGGCACCCCGAGATCAGGGTGATCCGCAACCAGCGGAACGTCGGCTTCGCCCGGGCGGTGAACCAGGGGCTGGCGCTGGCTCACGGAGACTACGTCGCCCTGGTCAACCCGGACACGGCGATCGGGCCGCTCGCCATCTCCCGGCTCATCGACCGGCTGCGGCGGCAGCCGGAGATCGGGCTCGCCGCTCCGTTGCTGCTCAACGAGGACCAGAGCCTCCAGCGCTCCCTGACGCACTACCCCACGCTGCGGGGCCAGCTGCTCCGGCTCCTCGGCCGCCCTCCGGACGGGTCGACGGGCTGGCTCGTCGGGGCGATGCTGGTGGCCGAGACCGCGCTGCTCCGCAGGCTGGGCGGGCTCGACGAGGGCTACTTCGTCTACGGCGAGGACATGGACCTGAGCCACCGCGTGCAACGCGCGGGCCGCACCGTGCACGTCGAGCGCGACCTGCCGATCACCCACACCGGCAACCCGCGCTGGAGCGCGGATCGGCACGTGCGGGTCTACGGCGCCTACCTGCGCTTCCTCGGCCGTCACCACCCGCTCCAGCGCGGCGTGGTGGGGCTGCCGGTCTCCGCCCTGTGGGTCGCGCGGGGCCTGCTGGGAGGCGCCGGGCCGCGCCAGGTCGTCGGTGGGCTGCGCCGGATCTGGTCGCGCCGGCCCGACCCGCCGCCGGGGGCGCCGTGATCGGCGACGCGCCCCGCGTGCTGCTCTGCGGCCGCCCCGACCTGCTGACCAAGCCGGGAGGGGACACGCGCCAGCTCCTCTCGCTCGAGCGACACCTCGGGCCCCGGGCCAGGCTGTCCCTGGAGCTGCGCCCCGCCCTCGATGACATCGACCTCGTCCACCTCTTCAACCTCTCCCGCCCCGTCGAGCCGGCGGTGCAGCTGGACTGGGCCCGGCGTCACGGCCGCCCGACCGTCCTCACGCCGATCTACCAGGACCTGCGCGAGTACAACCGCCTCGGTCGACACGGCGCCGGACAGCTGGCGTTTCGCGCCCTCGGGGCGCGGGACGGCCGACTGGAGACGGTCCGGGCCCTGCTCAACCTCGCTCGCGCCGGAGGGCGCGGGCTGCGCGCCGGGCTGCCGCTGCTCGCCCGCGGCGCGCTGGAGCGCGGCGCGGAGGCCGCCCTCGCGCTTCAGGCGGGCATCCTTGCCAACAGCGACCTGCTGGTGTTCAATTCCGCCCTCGAGGAACAGACGGTGCAGCGCTGTCTCCCCACGGTCCCCGCCCGCCCCAGCGCCGTTGTCCCCGTGGGAGTCGATCCGGACGAGCTCGCCGCGGCGGATCCGCGGCCGTTCCTCCGGCGCTACGGCCTGGCGCCGGGCTTCGTGCTCTCGGTCGGGCGGATCGAGGACATCAAGAACCAGCTCGCCCTGATCCGGGCGCTGGAGCGCGAGCGGACGCTGCAGCTCGTGCTGGTCGGGCCGCCCAACCCGCGCCACGCGGGCTACGTCAACGCCGTGGCCAGGGCCGCCGCCGCCCGCCCGCGGACGATGCTGGTCCACCGGCTCGAGCGGCCCCTGCTCCTCTCGGCGATGGCCGCCGCCGCGGTGCACGTCCTGCCCAGCTGGTTCGAGACCGCGGGGCTCGTCAGCCTGGAGGCCGCCGCCCTGGGCTGCGCGGTGGTGAGCACCGACCGCGGCTACGCCAGGGGACACCTGGGCGAGGACGCCGGCTACTGCGACCCCTCCGCCCCGACCTCGATTCGGCGTGCGGTGCTCGATGCGCTGGAGCGGGGGCCGTCGGCGCCCCTGCGCCGGCGCGTGCTGGAGCGGTACACGGAGGCGGCGGTCGCGGGGCGGATGGAAGAGCTCTACAGGCGGGTGGCTGGCCGATGAGCGCCGAGGACACGGCCCCCGTCAGCGTGGCGGTGATCAACTACAACACCGTCGAGCACCTGCGTCGTTGCCTGGGCTCGCTCCCCGCCGAGGTCGCCGGTCACCCCCTGCCCGTCCTCGTGGTGGACAACGCCTCGCCGGACGGCAGCGCGGCGATGGTGGAGCGGGAGTTCGGCGACCGCGTGACGCTCGTCGCGAACCGCAGCAACCTGGGCTTCGCCCGCGCGGTGAACCAGGCGCTGGAGCACACCGCCTCCCCCTACCTGCTCCTGCTCAACGCGGACACCGAGAGCCCCGACGGCGTGATCGACGCGCTCTACAGCTTCATGGAGCGCACGCCCGACGCGGGGATCGCGGGCGGACGGCTGGAGGACGCCGAGGGGCGGCTGCAGCACTCGTGCCGCACGTTCTACAGCTCCACCGCGGTGCTGCTGCGTCGTACGCCGCTCGGTCGTCTGATGCCGCGGCACCCCGCCCTGCGGCGCCACCTGATGAGCGACTGGGACCACGCCGAGACCCGCAAGGTCGACTGGCTGCAGGGCGCGTGCATGATGCTCCGGCGCGAGGCGATCCAGGCGGTCGGGGGCATGGACGAGCGCTTCTTCCTCTACTTCGAGGACGTCGACCTCTGCCGGCGGATGGCCGAGGGAGGCTGGGGCGTGTACTACGTCGCGGAGGCCCGCTTCGTCCACCACTACCGACGGGGCAGCCGCCGGGGGCTGCTCTCCTGGGAGAAGCTCCACCACCTGCAGAGCGCGCTGCGCTACCTCGCCAAGTGGAACGGTCGCGGCGCCGGCTGGCTGCGGGTCATCGGCTGGCTCGCGCCGCTGCCCCTGGTCCTGCTCGACCTCGGGCTGATCAACGGCGGGTTCCTTCTCGGGCTCCAGCTGCGCGACCTGCTCGGCGGGCCGCTGCCGGCCGCTTCCACCGACCCGACGACCTACCTTCCGATCCTGCTCATCGCGAACCCCCTCCTGCTCGTCACCTTCGGCGCCGCGGGGCTGTACCGCGTCGAGCGCGCCAAGGACTGGCTCGCCCTCGGGGCGGCGTCGGTCAAGGCGGTGACCTGGGTCGCCCTCGTCGGGGTGGTCGTGCTCTTCTTCGCCCCCGGCTACCGGCACGGGTTCATCTACTCCAGGCTGCTCTTCCTGCTTTACTACGTTCTGCTCGTGGGTGGGGTGATCGTGCTGCGGCTGCTGCGGCGCGGGCTCCTCCGCGCCTGCTGGCGCCACCGCCTGCTGCTGCGGCGGACGGTGCTCTGCGGTGAGCCCGGGCCCGTCGAGCACCTGGCCGAGGCGATCCGGGCCGAGCCCGATTGCGGCTACGAGGTGGCGGCGATCCTCGCGGTCCCCGGCGCGAGCGCCACCGAGCGCCACAGCACGCTGCTGCCCCGACTGCAGCGCGCGCTGGCGAAGTCGCGCCCCGGCGCGGTGTTCCTCGTCGCCAAGCACGAGGGCTTCCACGCCTACGTGCCGCTGGTGCTCCACGGCTTCGAGCGCCGCCTGGAGGTGCGCGTGGTGACCGGCCCGAACCTCTTCCCCCACCTCCAGCAGCGCGCCGCCGAGGTCTGCGGTCTGCCCGCGGCGGACGTGACGCGGACGCCGCTGTACGGCGTCAAGCGGAGCCTGAAGCGCGTGAGCGATCTGCTGCTGACGCTGGTCGCCTTGCCGCTGGTCACCCCGCCGATGCTGCTGTTCGCCCTGCTCATCCGCGCTCACGACGGCGGCCCGGCCTTCTTCCGCCAGCACCGGGTCGGCAAGCGCGGGCGCTGCTTCATGATGTTCAAGCTCCGCACGATGGTGGTCAACGCGCCGGTGGACGAGCAGGCGAACATCGCCGAGGGCCCGATGACCCTGATCCCCAACGATCCGCGCGTGACCCCCATCGGCCGCTGGCTCCGGCGCCACAAGCTCGACGAGCTGCCTCAGCTGCTCAACGTCCTGCTCGGCCACATGTCCCTGGTCGGACCGCGCCCGCCGATCACCGGGGAGGTGGAGCAGTACACCGAGTGGCAGCGCTGTCGTCTGGTTGTCCGTCCCGGGCTGACCGGGCTCTGGCAGATCGACAAGCAGCGCAAGTGGCGCTTCAACGAGATGGTGGAGCTCGACCTGCAGTACATCCTGAACTGGTCGCTGCTGCTGGACTGCGGTGTTATGCTTCGGACGATCCCCGCCGTGCTGCGGGGCTCCTGAGGAGGACCGATGCAGCTCCAGCGACCATCGCTCAAGCGCGTGCTCCTGCTCGGCGGGAGCGGGCTGCTGGGCAGCGCCCTGGCGCCCAACCTGCGGGAAGCGGGGATCCACGTCACGGCGCCGCGGAGCAAGGAGCTCGACATCCGGGACATCGACGAGCTGCGTCGCCGGGTGCACGATGACCAGCCCGACCTGCTGATCAACGCGGCAGCCCAGTCGAGCGTGGACCGCGCCGAGGCGGACCCGGACCATGCGTACCAGGTCAACGCGGTGGGCGCGCACAACGCCGCGCTGGCGGCCCTCGAGGCGGATCTCCCCCTCGTCCACATCAGCACGGACTACGTCTTCGACGGCAACCGGCGCACCCCGTACCGGGAGTTCCACGCCACGGGTGAGCCGGCCAACGAGTACGGGAGGTCCAAGCTGCAGGGCGAGCTGCTCGTGCGCAACGCAACGCCGCGCCACTTCATCGTCCGGGTCGCCGCCCTCTTCGGCGCCGGCGGGCGGAGCGACTTCGTGGACTGGGTGCTAAAGACCGCCGACCCACAGCGCCCGTTGACCATCGTGGCGGACCGCTTCGTGACGCCGACCTGGACCATGGACCTGGCCTGGCAGCTGCTCGTGCTGATCCGCACGCCCTACTTCGGCACCTACCACGCCACCGGCCACGGAGCGGCGAGCTGGTTCGAGCTGGCCCGCACGGCGATCGTCCTCTCCGGCAAGAACGCGGCGGCGGTGGTCCCGGTCACCGACGACCAGCTGGAGCGCAAGGCGCCCCGGCCGTTCTTCACCGTGCTGGACAACCACCTCCTCCGCCTCCGCGGCCTGGACACGATGCTCCCCTGGCGCGAGGCGCTGGCCCGCCGGCTGAGCCGGCCAGGCACCGGGGGTTGACGTGGCTCCACCCGACGAGTGCCGGTCCTGCGCGACGAAGCTGGCGCTCAGCCTGGAGGAGGAGCAGATCCTGCGCCAGATGCGCGCGGTGCGTGAGGAGCACCGCGCCCTGGAGGCCGGCGACCCCCGGCGCCCAGAGCTGCGGCGGCGCTTCCGCGAGCTGAAAGAGGCGCTGGGTCGGGCGAACCGCGAGAAGCTCCTCCGGCTCGGTCACGAGCCCTGATCAGCCTCGTAGCGGCGCCGACATCCCCGCGGCGCAGCCGGCGAGCGAGGCGCCGTAGCACAGGGGCGAGAGCGCGGCGAGCCCCGGGCTGCGGTGCCGGCGGAGGCTGCTGACGAGGGTCACCGGGCCCCAGCGCAGGGCGTTTCCCACCACCGGCGCCGGCGAGTCGCCCACCGCGCGGAGCGCCAGCACCTGGTCCCGGCTGTGGCGGTAGACCATGCCGAGCAGGCTGCGCAGGTCGTCGCGCCGCTCGTGGAACACCTGGGCCCCGGGGTCGTAGGCCAGACGGAGGCCCCGGCGGCGCAGCCTCCCGCTCAGCTCCACGTCCTCGCCGTTGGTGCGGAAGCGCGCGCTGAAGCCCCCGACCTCCAGCGCCGCCTGCCGCCGGAAGCTGCAGCAGGCGCCGACGACGAAGGGCGCCCGCTCCAGGCGCTCCTCGCCCTGGGTCTGGCGCCAGAACAGCGCGCGCCAACGGTCCGGCAGGGCGCTCCCGCGCTCCTCGACCACCTGCCCTCCCACCGCGGCGAGGGTCGGGTCGTCGTAGCCACGGCTCAGCCGCTCGACGAGCTGCGGGTGCGGCCGCGCGTCCGCGTCGATGAACAGCACGAGATCGCCCCGGGCCCGCTCGAGGGCGGTGTTGCGCGCGTGGGCCAGTCCGCGGTTGCGCTCGTGGCGCACCACCAGCCAGCCGGCGCGCTGCGCCAGCGCCGCGCCGCCGTCGGTCGAGCCGTCGTCGACGAGCAGACGCTCGTCCGGGGCGGGGTCGAGCCGGGCGGCCGCCTCGAGCACCGCCGCGAGGGTCGCCCCGCCGTTGAAGCAAGGGATCGCCAGAGTCACGATCATCGCGAGGCCTCGCGGCGCGCCTCCTCGTAGACCACCAGCAGCTCCCCGGCGGCCTGGGAGACCGAGCGAACCGGCCGCGCGAGCGCCCCCTGGCGCAGCCGGTCGTAGCCCGCCATCAGCTCGCGCACCGCGGCGGCGAGCGCCCCGGCGTCTCCCGGTGGAAAGAGCAGGCCGTCCTCGCCGTGACGCACCCGCTCGGCGAGCGCCCCGACCCGCGACGCGACCACCGGCAGCCCGGCCGCCAGCGCCTCCATCCAGACCATCGGTCCGGTCTCGGGCCAGACCGACGGGATGACCACGGCGTCGAGCCCGGCGAGGATCCCGGGCAGCCGCTCCCGCGTGTACGGGCCGCGGTACTGCACCCGCTCCCCCGATGCCTCGGTCAACCCGTGGAGGCGCTCGCGCAGCGCCGCGTCGCGCAGCGGTCCCCCGTGCACCGAGAGCTGCCACGGCAACGGCGACTCCTCCATCAGGAGCTCGGCCGCGCGAAGCGCGACCCACGGCCCCTTGTGGGCGCCGAGCGTGCCGAGGAACCCGAGACGCAGCGGCCGGCGCGGCCGCGCGACCTGCGCCACCCCCGGCGGGAGCTCGGGGATGCCGTAGTCCACCACCGAGAGCCGTCGAGGGTCGAACCCGGCCCGCTGGAGCAGCGCGTGCGTGGACGGCGCGGGGCAGGTCACGCGGTGCGCCAGGGCGTAGCCTCCCTGGACGAGCTGGGTGCGAAGGACGTAGGGGGCGGCCCTCAGGCCAAGCTCCAGCGAGCGGGCGCCCGCGCCCCGCAGCCGTCGCCAGGCGTCCCAGACGTTGATCGAACGATCTCCAACGCGCCCCAGCGGCGGCAGGCAGGCGGCGCAGCGCAGCCCCCCCGCCGGGCCAGGGCACGCTGTCCCGTCGGGGCGGCGCAGGTCGATGCGCTGGCAGATGGGCCAGAAGTCGTGCACCGAGGCGACCACCGCGGCGCCGGCGCGGATGGCGATGGAGCCGAGGCGCGCGCTCAGGTTGATCGTGTGCTGGACATGGACCAGGTCCGGCGCGAGCTGCCGCAGCGCCTGTTCGAGCAGCGCCTCGGTCCGCCCGTGGGTGAAGCTCGAGGTGAACCTGCCGAGGGCGGTGCGCGCGGCGTCGCTGCGCTGCAGCCGCAGCGTCCGCGCCCCGGTTGCCGCCGGTGCGACCTCCTCCAGCCAGCAACCGCCCCGGCGCAGCACCAGGTCGGCGTCGGCGTCCGGTCGAGCCGGGCGCAACGCCGAGCCGACGAGCAACGTGACGTCGTGTCCCGCGCCGACGAGCTCCCGGGCAAGGTCGACCGAGAACGCGCCCACGCCCCCGGGCTCGTCCCGCGGCAGCTGGTGGGTGCAGATGACGATCTTCATCATCGCTGCCCGGTCAACCGTCGTGCCGGGACCAGTCGTAGGGGATCTGTCCGCCGTGGGGCGGGAGCCGGACCTCGTCGGGCGCGTCGTAGCGGTAAAGCTCGCTGGACACGTTCAGCACCATCGCATCCCGGGCGGAGACGCACTTCCAGCCGTGGTGGACCTTCGGCGGGATGCGCACGCGCCGCGGGCTCAGCTCGCCGAGGTAGAGCTCCTGGAGCTCGCCGTGGGTCGGCGAGCCCTCGCGATCGTCGTAGAGCACGAGCAGGATCATCCCCGACAGGCAGACGACCAGGTCGTGCTGTCGCGTGTGCATGTGCCAGGCCTTGACCACGCCGGGGTAGGTCACGGAGACGTAGACCTGGCCGAAGCGGACGAAGTCCTCGTCGTCGCTGCGAAGCAGCTCGGCCAGGTACCCCCGCTGGTCGGGGATCACCTGCAGGTCCTTGATGCGGACGCCGTCGATCACCGGCAGAGACTACCAGCTTTGCCCGACCGGGGGTAGCCCGGTCCGGCGGATCGCCCGGCGCGCCTCAGACGTGGTCGATGATCACCGCGCGGGTCTCGCGGTAGACCCAGCGACCAGCGAGCAAGCAGAAGCCGGCGACAAGCGCCAGGTAGAGCAGGTCCCCCCAGCGGGGCAACGCGTCGTGCAGCAGCAGCGCCCGGTAGCTCTCCACCAGGACGGTCATCGGGTTGGCGTCGATGATCTCCCGGAGCAGGCCGGGCAACAGCGACCGGGGGTAGATCACCGGCGTGGCGAGGAACCAGATGGTGAGCACCGACTCGGTCAGCGCCGCGATGTCGCGTACCATCACCGTGAGGCTGGAGATCACCGCGGCCAGGCCCAGAGCCAGGGCGATCTGGAGCGGGAGCACCACCAGCAGCGCCGGGGCCAGCATCCCCGGCGGGTGGCCGGTGACCAGCAACAGGCAGATGAACAGGGCGAGGACGATGGCCAGCTCGAAGAGCGAGGTGAGCACGCGGGAGGCGGGGAGCACCACCGGCGGCATCGGGATCCGCCGCATCATGTGCGCCTGCTCGAGGTAGACACCGGCCGAGCGACGGATCGCCTCGGCGACGGAGTTGAAGGGGATCATGCCGCAGATCAAGAACAGGCCGAACTCCGTCACGCTCCCCTTGGCCCCGACCTTGACCTTGAGCACCACGGCGAAGATCACCGTGTACATCACGATCATCGTCAGCGGCTGGACCACGGACCAGATCGCGCCGAGGACCGAGCCAGCGTATCGCCCGCGGAACTCGTTCACCGCGAGGCGGGCGACGAGCCGTCTGCACCTGAAGATATCGCCGAGCATCTCGGGCTATGATGGGCCAGCGGACCACGGCGGTCCAGGACCAACCTCCTAGCCCGCCTCGTCCGTGACCGTGATCGCCTCGAGGGCGCCCATCCGGCCGGTCAGCTCGTCCATGAAGCGGATGCGCTCGGACCGGGGCAGCAGGGCGCCTTTGCCCACGTTGAAGCCCATCGGATCGACGTGGCGCCCGTTGACCTGGATGCCGTAGTGCAGGTGTGGACCGGTGGCCAGCCCTGTCGCGCCGACGTAGCCGATCACCTGCCGCTGGCTGACCTTGCCTCCCTGCTTCAGGCCGCGGGCGAAGCGGGAGAGGTGCATGTAGATCGTGGTGCGTCCGTGGCTGTGGCGCAGTGTGATCATGTTCCCGGCGCCGCCGAAGCGGCCCATGCGGGTCACCGTCCCGTCGGCCACGGCCCAGACCGGCGTGCCCACCGCCGCGGCGTAGTCCACGCCGAAGTGCCCCTTGGTCCGGTGCAGGACGGGGTGGAAGCGCTTCTTGTTGAACCGCGAGCTGATCCGTCGGAAGTGAAGCGGCAGCTTGAGGAACTCGCGGTTGATGTAGCGGCCCTCCGGCGTGAAGTAGCCCGCCTTGCCCGACTTCGGCTCGAAGTAGAACGCCTGGAACCGCCCCACGTCTCCGCGGTACTCGGCGGCGAGGATGCGACCGTAGCGGTAGAGCTTGTCCTTGAGGAACTGCTTCTCGACGACGATGCGGAACTCGTCGCCTTCGCGCGGGTCCGAGTACCAGTTCACGTCCCAGGAGAAGAGGTCGACGAACCGCGCGACCAGGGATGTGCTCTCGCCGGCGCGGGACACGGCGCTGTCCAGCGACGAGCGAATCCGCCCGCCGACCTTGACCACCCGTGTCTCGAGCCGCTGCTTGACGCGGCGTGCGCTCAGGCGCCCCTTGGCGTCGCGGCTCACGACCACGGACTCGACGGGGGAGAGGCGGTAGGTCAGGCCGCGCACGCGGCGGGTCGACGGGTCGATCCGCAGCTCGAAGGTGTGGCGGGGACGGAGCGAGCGCATGTCCAGCTCGGGCTTCAGGGCCGCGATCAGCTCGGCCACCTGCCCCTGGTCAGTGTTGACCGCCGAGAGGGCCGCGGAGAGGCCGATGTAGCCCTTCATCGAGCCCTGGACCACCAGGCTGTCATCGCCAGGCTGGGCCGCGGGGTCCCGGGTCTCCGCGGTGCTTGGAGCCTGCGGCCCCGGGCCCGCAGATGGCTTGGCCATCGCGCTCGTCTTGAGCACGTCGTGGATCGACGTGCCCCCGCGGAAGAAGAAGACGTAGACGTTTATCCCGACCAGTACCGCGAACAGCGCGCCAAGGCGCATGCTGCCCTGCCAGCCGGACTTCCGCCGGGTCCCCCGGCGACGCGGGGTCCTGGACCCGTAGTAGTCGAGTCGAGCCATGGGTGCCACCTGGATCCATCTATGATCAACGCGGCGGCCGGGGCGCCCGGCGCCAGGCCAGGGCGGCGACACTCGGGTCCGCTGCGTGAATGTTCAGTCACGTTCCACACGGAACCTCTTGGGTAACATGCTGAAACGAAAGTTGCAATAAACCCCAGCTCAGCCCCGGGGGCGGGCCGCCTCGAGGAGCTGCCGCGCGTTGTCCCGGGCCCCCCGGGTCACCTTGTCTCCGGCGAGCATCCGGGCGAGCTCCTCGACCCGCTCCGCCTCGGCCAGCTCGGAGACGCGGGTCACCGTTCGCCGGCCCCGCCTCCCCTTGCCCACCACGAGGTGTCGGTCGGCGTGGGCCGCCACCTGGGGCAGGTGCGTCACGCAGAGCACCTGGCGGTGGCGGGCGACCTGGGCCAGCGAGCGCCCGACCACGTCGGCCACCGCCCCGCCGACGCCCGCGTCGACCTCGTCGTAGATCGATGTCTGGACCGGGTCGTGCTCTCCCAGCGTCTTGCGCAAGGCGAGCATGATCCGGGACAGCTCGCCGCCGGATGCGATGCGGCGCAGGGGCAGCGCCTCCTCGCCAACGTTGGTCCGGATGCAGAGCTCGACCCGGTCCCAGCCCGCGGCACCGATCCTCCGCTCGCCGAAGCGCAGGGCCGGCTCGTCCCCCTCGCGCGCCAGGGCGTCCGAGACGACCACCTCCAGCCGGGCCCCGGGCATGCGCAACGCGCGCAGCTCGCGGCTCACCTTCTGCGCCAGACCGTCGGCGCACGCGCGGCGGAGGCGGCTCAGCTCCGTGGCGAGCTCCTCGGCGCGGCGCCGCGCGGCGGCCAGCCGCCGCTCCAGCTCCCCGACGCGCTCCTCGTGCCCCTCGAGCTCCTCGAGCTCGCGCTGGACGGCCTCTCGACGCTGCAGGAGCTCGGCCACCGTGGCGGCCCCGTGCTTGCGACACAGCCGGTGCAGAACATCCAGGCGCTCCTCGACCTGCTGCAGCCGCGACGGATCGAGCTCGACGCTGGCCGCGTAGCGCGCGAGGCCCTGCCCCGCGTCCTCCACCAGCACGCGGGCCTCCTCGAGCTGTGCCGCCCACTCCTCGAGCCGGGGGTCCGTCGCCGACATCGCGCGCAGCCGGGAGCGGACCCTGGCCACCCGCTCCGAGACAGAGCCCTCGGCGCCGTAGAGCTCCTGCTCCCCCTGGACGGCGAGCTCCATCAGCTCGTTCGCGCGACTCAGCCGTCGCTGCTCCTGCTCGAGCTCGACGTCCTCGCCGGGGCGCGGCGCGGCGGACTCGAGCTCGCGGAGCTGGAAGCGCAGGAAGTCCGCCCGCTCCTCCCGCTGGCGCGAGTCGCTGCGCCGGCCGAGCTCCGCGGCGAGGTCGCGCAGCTCCGCGTGGGCCGACGCCATCGCCGCGAGCGGCTCGCCCGGCACGCCGGTCGCGTCGAGCAGGCGGCGATGGGTCGTGACATCCGAGAGCAGCTGGTGCTCGTGCTGGCCGCTGATGTCAAGCAGCCGGGAGGCGACCCGGCCGAGGACCGCCACGGTGCACAGCGCCCCGTTGACGTAGACCCGACCCCGCCCGCCGCGCTGGATCACCCGCCGCACGAGCAGCTCCGAGTTGTCCACCGGCAGCCCCGCGGCGGCGACCTCGGCGGCGACGTCGCCGCCGCGGTCCAGCGTGAACAGCGCCTCGACCACCGCCTCGTCGCGGCCGCCGCGCACGAGGTCCGCGCTGGCCCGGCCGCCGCGGAGGATCCCCGCCGCGCCGACGATGATCGACTTGCCGGCGCCGGTCTCGCCGGTGAGCACGTTGAGGCCCGGGGACAGCGACAGCTCGGCCTCCTGGATGATGGCGAAGTCGACGATCCGCAGCTGCTGGAGCATCCCTGGCGGTTAGCACAGTCCGCCGCCCGCCGTCGAGGCCCCCGCGCCGCGAACGTAATCACCCGTAACCAATGAGAAAAAAGGGGGGCGCTTGGCCCGGCACAAAGCCGAGCAAGGTGGTTGACAGCGCCGCCCAGACCCTGTAATTAATTGCGATTCTTGGATCTGCTGAACCGAGCCTCGCAGCCCGGGCATTCAAGGTGCAACATGCAAAAGAGTTTTAACGCCAAGCCGAACCAGGTCCCCCGCGAGTGGGTGTTGGTCGATCTGGAAGGCAAGACCCTGGGTCGCGCGGCGAGCGCCATCGCCAACGTGCTCCGCGGCAAGACAAAGCCGCAGTTCACCCCCCACGTGGACACCGGAGACTTCGTCGTCGCTGTCAACGCGCAGAAGGTGCAGCTGTCGGGCAACAAGCTCAACGCGAAGCGCTACTACCGCCACAGCGGCTACACCGGCGGGATCCGCTCCTTCAGCGCAAGCCAGATGCTCCAGCGCAAGCCCGAAGAGGTCCTGCGCCTGGCGGTCAAGGGCATGCTGCCGAAGAACGCGCTCGGTCGGAAGTTGCTCAAGAAGCTCAAGATCTACCCCCAGGCCGAGCACAAGCATCAGGCCCAGCAGCCCAAGCCACTGGAGATCTAGCATGGCAGAGACGGAAAAGTACTACGGAACCGGTCGGCGCAAGGCCGCCGTGGCCCGCGTGTGGATGCGCCCGGGGGCGGGCACGATCGAGGTCAACGGCCGCCAGCTTGACGACTACTTCCCGCGGGCGACCTCGCGGATGGTCCTCATGCAGCCCCTGGTCCTCACCGAGACCGAGGGCAAGTTCGACATCAAGATCAACGTGCGTGGTGGCGGGCAGAACGGTCAGGCGGACGCGGTCAAGCACGGGATCTCCCGCGCCCTGCTCCGCTACAACGTGGAGCTGCGCAGCCCGCTCAAGCGCGCGGGCTTCCTCACCCGCGACGCCCGGGTCAAGGAGCGCAAAAAGTACGGTCAGCCCGGCGCCCGCAAGCGGTTCCAGTACAGCAAGCGCTAGACGCCTCTCGGGACGCGGTTGGGGTGGAGATTTCGTGGCCAAGAAGGGCAAGGACCGCAAGAAGAAGCAGAAGCGCGGCTCGAGGAGCGGCGGACGCCTCTCGGGCATGCGGAGCGGGATGAAGTCCTTCGTCGGCACTGGCTCCAAAAAGGGCAAGCAGGAGTCGACCCTCTCCAAGGTGATCTGGTACGTGATCCTCGCCGCCGCCGTCGGCTTCGTCGTCTACTACCGCTTCCTCAGGAACTAGTCTTCCAAGGCTCGCCCCGCTCGCTCCGCGACCCTCGCAGACTCCTCGCCGGCGGACTACAATGGGAGCGGCCATGCGCACCCCCCGTGCCCCCAGCTCGCTCCTGATCCGGCTGCTCATCGCCTACCTGCTGCCGACGCTGGCGCTCTTCGCCCTGTTCGGCTGGCTGGCGCACCGCGCAGCGGAGCGCAGCCTGGAGGAGTCGCTGGGCGCGCGCCTCGTCGGTGTGGCCCAGGTCACAGCGAGCCAGCTCCGCCCGGAGGCCGTGCTCTTCCTCTCCCCGGGGGACGATGACAGCCGAACGGCCAAGCGACTGCGCCACAAGCTCGAGCAGGTCAGGCAGCGTACCCGGGTCGCCCGGATCTTCCTGCTCGACCGCAACCTGCGCAGCCGCTCGGACACCGACCCCGCGGTGAAAATCGGGGACCGGCACTACCACGCCGAGGCCGACCGCACCGAGCTTCGCCGCCTGTTCCGCTGGGGCGAGGGGGTCAGCTCGGTGCTCTTCAGCGGCAGCCGTGGTCAGCTCTACAAGACCGGCTACGCCCCTGTCCTCGACGGCCAGCGGGCCGTGGCGGCGGTGGGAGTCGACGGGAGCGCCGAGTACTTCTCGGTGCTCGCCCGGCTGCGGCGCGCTCTGCTCCTCGGCGGAGCCGGGATCGCCCTGCTGGTGATGCTGGCCAGCGTTCTGGTCGCCCGGCGCATCACGCGGCCGCTGCGCGCCCTGGCGCGGGAGGCGGCGCGGATCGGGGCGGGAGACCTGGAGCGTCCGGTGGAGGCGCAGAGCCGCGACGAGGTCGGGTTGCTCGCGCGGACGATGAACGAGATGCGCCAGGGCCTGCACGAGCGCGACACCCAGATGCAGATGATGCTCTCCGGCATCGCTCACGAGGTGCGCAACCCGCTGGGGGGCATCGAGCTGTTCAGCGGGCTGCTGCGCGAGGAGCTCGAGGAGTCAGGAGACAAGGAGAAGCTCGAGCACGTCGTCCGCATCGAGCGCGAGCTCGGCCACCTGAAGAAGGTGGTCGCCGACTTCCTGGACTACGCGCGACGCTCGAAGCCGACCCTCGCCCGCGTGAACCTGGCCGAGCTGATCGCCGATCTGGCCGAGCTGCTGTCAAAGGACGCAGCGGAGCGCGAGGTCGAGCTCGTCGCCGAGCGCTCCGGGCCGGTCTGGGCGCGCTGCGACACGGACCAGGTCCGCCGCGTGCTGCTCAACCTGACGCGCAACGCCCTGCAGGCCACCGACCCGGGTGGCCGCGTCACGCTGAGCTGCGAGGGCGACGCGCACGATGCCCGCTGCGCCGTGCGGGACACCGGACGCGGCCTGGAGCCGGAGGCGCTGGAGCAGATCTTCAAGCCGTTCTACACCACGAGGGAGAAGGGCACCGGGCTCGGGCTGGCCTTCGTCAAGAAGATCGTGGACGAGCACGGGGGAACGCTGGAAGTGGAGAGCGCGCCTGGCGAAGGGACGCTGTTTCGGGTTACCCTGCCCGCAGCTGACGACGAGGGTTGAGCACCCATGGCGACGATCCTGATCATCGACGACAACGAGACGATCCGCATCGGCCTGCAGCAGGTCGTGCGCAAGATGGGGCACAGCGCCCTGGTGGCGGGCTCCGGCGCCGAGGGCCTGCAGCTGTTCAAGAAGAACGACGTCGACTTCGCGATAACCGACCTGAAGATGGAGGGGATGGACGGGGTGCAGGTGCTCAAGTCCATCGCCGAGTCCGACCCCGACTGCCCGACGATGATCATCACCGCCTTCGGGACGGTGGAGACCGCGGTGGAGGCGATGAAGCTCGGCGCCTTCGACTTCCTGCAGAAACCCTTCGCCCCCGAGGTGGTCCGGCTCAAGTTGGAGCGCGCGCTCGAGCTGCGCATGGCGCGCAAGGCGCGGCGGCGGCTCGAGGGCGAGAACGAGTACCTGCGCGAGGAGAGCGAGGGACAGTACTCGGAGCTGGTCGGCTCCGCGGAGTGCATGCAGGCCGTGTTCCGCGTCGTGGACAAGGTCGCCCCCACCGACTCCTCGGTGTTCGTCTCGGGCGAGAGCGGCACGGGCAAGGAGCTCGTGGCGCGGGCGATCCACAACAAGAGCAAGTGCGCGAGGGGGCCATTCATCAAGGTCAACTGCGGCGCGCTGCCCGAGACGCTCTTGGAGAGCGAGCTCTTCGGCCACGAGAAGGGCGCCTTCACCGGCGCGATCCGCCGCAAGCTCGGGCGTTTCGAGCTCGCCGACGGGGGAACGCTGTTCCTCGACGAGATCGGCGACGTCTCGCCCACCCTGCAGCTCAAGCTGCTGCGCGTGCTGCAGGAGAAGGAGTTCGAGCGGGTCGGCGGCGAGGCGACGATCCGGGTCAACGTCAGGGTGATCAGCGCGACCAACAAGGACCTGAAGCAGGAGGTGAGCGAGGGCCGCTTCCGCGAGGACCTGTACTACAGGCTGCACATCGTCCCGCTCCAGCTCCCGCCGCTGCGGGACCGACGCGAGGACATCCCGTCCCTCGTGAGCCACTTCATCGCCAAGCTGGCGCCCCGGACCAACCCGCGGGTGAGCGGCATCGCCGACGACGCCCTGGGGCGGTTGATGAGCTACCACTGGCCCGGCAACGTCCGTGAGCTCGAAAACGCCATCGAGCAGGCCTTGGTCTTCGCCGAGGGCGAGCGGATAACGGTGGCCGCGCTGCCCGAGTTCCTGCGCGGCGACGAGGGCGAGGGGACGCTGGCGCTACCCAAGGGGGAGATGTCCCTGCCCGAGATCCTCGAGGACCTGGAGCGACAGCTGATCCTGAAGGCCTTCCGCAAGGCCGGCGGGGTGAAAACCGAGACCGCCCGGCTGCTGGGGATCAAGACCAGCGCGCTCTACTACAAGCTCGAGAAGTACAACATCTCGTGACGGGCGCAGTTTTGTGTCCGAGCTAACAAAGTTTTTCCTCAGATTTTTTTCCGTGATCCACGACCCGCATCGAATCCTTCGCGCCCTGCTGCAGGCCCAAGATCACTGGACAAAAGCGGGGCCGGGGCCGAAGGGGGCATGATCGGCACTCAGAAATCTGAGCCCCGTTTACCGCGCCAGCTCACAACCGGTTGAAACCAAAGGCGCCCAAGACCCGAGATCCGGGGCACGGTGCTTGCTAAACACCATCGGTGCGAGGCAAGGTAATGATGATGAAGCTGTTGCCCATCCTGCTCCTCCTGTTGCCGTCCATGGCCTTTGGCCAGGGCGACCCGGCGCTCAAGGGGCTCGAGGGGCGGGCCACCAGGCTCGAGGCCCACCGCGGCCGGCTGGAGCAGCTCCTGGCGGCTCAGGTGCGGCGCATCGGCCGGCTCAAGTCCCAGACCCCCGGCGTGCGCCGGGACTACCAGCTCAAGAGCGCCCTGCGGGAGAACCAGGCGCTGGCGAGCAAGCTCACCGGGCTCCAGGAGCAGATCCGCGAGCTCAACGCCAAGCTGGTCGCCGCCTACGACAGGACCATTGCCTCGACCACCGACCCCGGGGAGCGGGCCCGGCTCAAGCAGCGCCGGGACAAGCTCGCCCGCAGCGCGCGCCAGGCGCCGCGGATCGTGACCCGTGAGAGCGCCAACCCGCTCGACAGCGCCGAGGACCTCGAGGAGAAGGCCGACCTGCTCAAGGACTCCGAGGAGAAGGTGCGGCGTCAGCTGCGGCAGATCCAGCGGCAGATCCAGCGGCTCAAGCACCGCGCCCAGCTCAAGCGGCACAGCCGCGCGGTCGATGACTCGCCCTTTGTCGAGGACTCCCCGCGGCGGCTGGCCCGGGCCAAGACCTCGTCGGGATCGGGCAAGACCGCCGGCACGACAGCCATGGATGGCGACGGCTACGAGGTTGCGCCCCAGGAACCAACACCCGCGCCGCCCGCTGCTGGCTTCGACAGCAGCGCGAAGACGAACGACGCCAACGCCCCGGCGGGGGGCGGAGCCTGGGCCGGCAGCCCGGGGCGCTCCGAGGCGTCGGGCGGCACGGATCTGAACCTGACCATCCGCGGGGTGATGGACCCCGGCACGCTGCGCGAGCTGCAGCAGGCCGCCCGCAGCGGCAACGTCCAGGACCGCATCGCCGCGCTGGAGAAGGCGCGCAAGCGGCTGGAGCAGATGGCGCGCAAGCTGGGCAGCCAGGCCACCAAGCTGCGCAAGCAGGCCAAGGCCGTCAAGTAGACCAGCCGTACTCCATCCGCAGCCCGAGGAACACCGTCTGCCTCAGGAAGCCGGGCACCTGGGCGGCGCGCGACTCCACCGCCTGGGTCACCGATTCGCCGACGTAGAGCGCGTAGCGCAGATCGAGCGAGATTTGCGGCGTCAGCTCCCGGGCGAGCTGCACGATGATCCGCGAGCGGTTCTCGTCCTCGATGGTGATCGCCTCGGTGAAGCTCTCGGTGTGGATCCGACTGATCAGGTAGGGGTCGCGGAACCGGCTGAACTGCAGCACGCCCTTGGTGGTGAGGAACACCCCGGCGCCCAGGCCGGTGGTGAACTTGAGCCCGACCACCTGGCGCGTGAAGGTCTCGCCGTGGCTGTTGGACTGGTTGACCTCCAGGCTGTACCAAATGCTGGCCTCGGCGTTGCCCAGGTAGTCGACCCCGACCTGGAGCACGTGGTTCAGGTCCTGGCGCCCCGTCTCCGAGGGCTGGTTGCACAGATCCTGGGGTCTGCCCGCGCAGGGCAGGGGCGGCCCCTCGGCCACGCCGTTGAACTCACGCACCCCGAGCCAGTAGGACAGCGACAGAGTCCAGTCCACGACCTCGACGGTGGTCTCCCGCGTCAGGGCGCTCTCCAGCTCCAGCCCGGCTACCGGCCCGTGGAAGCTGTAGTCGTCGAGGGGCTTGTACTGCAACCCGCGGTAGCCCACGGCGCCGCCAACCGCGAGCCCCTCCTCCCGACGGCCGAGCGACAGCCGGGCGAGCCCGGAGCCGGTGCGGAAGTCCCGCTGGGACGAGCGCTGGTACGCGTCGTAGTAGGTCCCCTCGAGAGAGAGCACCGACGAGGGCAACAGGGCGGCCCAGCCGGCGCTCGCCCGGTGGACCACCTCGTCCGCCCCCTGGGCCTCCTCATCGAGGAACAGCTTGCCCCCACCCCCGTAGGCGGCAGAGAGCGCATGCTTGCCCAGACGAAGCTGGATCCGTCCGGTCCCGGTCACCCGGAATAACCCGGCCATCACGGGGTCCTCGGGATCCACCAGGCAGGAATCCCCGGAGCCCTCGCACACGCCGTTGACGCAGGCCTCTCCCGGCGGACAGGGGATCACGATGGGCTGGATCCGGTTGGCGTTGGTGTCCAGCTCGGGGCCAGCTTCGCCCGTGATCCCGACCGTCAGGGAACGGGCGGCCACGACGCCGGGACAGGCCAACACCAGCACCAGCGCGAGGAGATCGCACCGCATACGCGACCATTGTACCCGACTGTCCGCCCCGCCGGCCCGATTCCGGAAAAGAGTGGCAACTCCGGACGCCGGTAAGGTGCCCACCCGACACGTCACCCGATGGGCTGCAGACAGAATCGCTCCTGATTTCAAGGCAAAAGCCCTCCAGGGCGCGACAGGGTGGCTGGTGTGCTCCTTGCACTGAAATACTACACCCCACAACATGCGCTCTTCACTGAAACAGGGAGTCCGAATGTTTTCAAAGCTCTCCCCACGTTCGTTTCCATGCTTTGGGCTGGCGGCGATGGTGTGGCTGGTGGCCGGCTCCAGCCCGGCCCACGCCGGCAAGCGGGTCGCCATGCTGGGCTTCGAGGGGGCGAGCGCCGCACGCGCCGTGGTTTCGCGGATGCTGCGCGCCGAGCACCAGGTCGTGCCACGGCGCACGGTCATCGAGGAGGCGCGCAAGCTCCGGATCGGGACGGGCTGCGACCCGACGACGATCCCCGGTGTGGCGAGCGTGGTGGGGGCCGAGGGCGTTGTCTGCGGCGACATCGGCCATGGACGGCTCGTCCTCCGCGTGCTGAACGGCGGGGACGGAGCGTTGGTGGCGACGATCAAGGTGCGCATCGGACCGAGGGGCATCTCCAACGCCGCCCGGGCACGGGCGCAAAGGAAGCTATACGCGGCGCTCGGCAAGACCTGGAGCTGGGCGGCGCTGGAAGTTCAAAAAACCCCCGCCGAGACGCCCGCGCGGC
>Ga0316576_10000119_pt1 | contig 29714 bp, 27 predicted proteins | sample S0NA_FD_203075 | JGI IMG/M metagenome (GOLD analysis project Ga0316576, IMG submission 203075) | Rhizosphere microbial communities from salt marsh grasses in Alabama, United States - S0-2_050615r3r5 | ecosystem: Host-associated > Plants > Roots > Rhizosphere | place: USA: Alabama | collected...
CAGCGTGAGCAGCAGGGCGAAGAACTCCGCCGCTTCGGGGTCGTTCTCCCGGTAGTCGATGGCGTCTTGCGCGCGGAGAGAGATGATGACGACGATGCCGGTGACGACGTAGAAGAAGAGCTTGAAGAAGTCGGCGAAGGCGTCGCGGACGACGAGGCCGTTGAACAGCTCCACCGCCCCGCTCCGCGCCGAGACCAGGGTCACCACGGTGGCGCAGGCCAGGCTACACAGGGCGATGAAGGCCGCGGGGCCGCGGCGCAGCCGGACGAACGCCATGTCCCAGACGAGCAGGAGCACGATGCCCGCGACGAGGGCGATCTCCGGCACGAAGAGCTGGAGGCTGATCATGTTACTGAGCACGACTGAGCCCTCCTCCGGTTCCGTGGCAGATGGCGTACATGGTTACGGCACCATCGCGATGGCGGCCGCGCCCGCCGGGTTGACCAGGTTGACCAGGTCGTGCATGCCAACCTGGATCATGTCGAGCACGGGCAGCGGGTAGAAGCCGAGGATCAGCACGATCACGGCCAGCGGCACCAGGGTCACCATCTCGCGGAAGTCCATGTCGTTGTTGGTCAGCACCTTCGCCCACTTGGTGTTGAACGGCCCGAGGTGGATGCGGTGGATCGCCCAGAGGTGGTAGGCGGCGGTGATGATGACGCCGGAGGCGGCCAGGATCACCATGAAGGTGAAGGCCTTGAACGCGCCGATGAAGACCAGCGCCTCGCTGATGAAGCCGCTCAGGCCCGGCAGACCGAGGGAGGCCATGAAGGCGAAGCCGAAGAAGCCGGCGTAGCGCGGCATCACCGAGGCGATGCCGCCGAACTGGTCCACGCCGCGGGTGTGCGCCCGGTCGTAGATCACGCCGACCAAGATAAAGAGCATGCTGGTGATGGTGCCGTGGTTGAACATCTGGAACATGGCGCCGTTCATGCCGGCGTCCGTGAACGCCGCCATGCCGAGCAGGCAGAAGCCCATGTGGCTCACCGAGGAGTAGGCGACCAGGCGCTTGAGGTCCTTCTGCGCCATGGCGCACAGGCCGCCATAGAGGATGTTGATCACGCCGAAGACAGCCATGCCGTAGGCCGCCCACTGGGTCGCCTCGGGCAGCACCTGGTAGTTGATGCGGAAGATGCCGTAGGTGCCCATCTTCAGCAGGACGCCGGCCAGGATGACCGAGATCGCCGTGGGCGCCTCGACGTGGGCGTCGGGGAGCCATGTGTGGAACGGGAACATCGGAATCTTGATCGCGAAGCCGATGAACAGCGCGATCCAGACCACCTTGTGGAACTGCATGCCCATGATCGAGCCGGCGAGGGCGAAGCTGTTCAGGTGCGTCAGCTTCATCAGGTCGAAGGTGTGCTCCGCCGGCGTCCCGTTGACCAGCAACGTGGAGCCCGAGTTGTAGTAGATCGCGATCAGCGCGAGCAACATCAGCACCGATCCGGCCAGCGTGTAGAGGAAGAACTTGATCGCCGAGTAGGGGCCGCCGCGCACGCGCCCGTCCTTCTCGACGCGGGGCGGCGCGCCCCACACGCCGATGAGGAAGTACATCGGCAGCAGCATCACCTCCCAGAAGACGTAGAACAGGAAGAAGTCCAGGGCGCAGAAGACGCCCATCATCCCGGTCTCGAGCAGGAGGAACATGATGAAGTAGCCGCGCAGCTGCTTCTTCACGCTCCAGGACGCCCCCACCGCGATGAGCGAGACCAGGCAGGTGAGGATCACCATCGTCACGCTGATGCCGTCGACGCCGAAGTAGTACTCGATGTTGAAGCTCTGGATCCAGACGAAGTGGTGGATGAACTGGACACCGTAGTTCGGGTCGCTCATCCCCAGGGTGCGGTCGAAGTGCTGGAAGAGGTAGATCGCCAGGACCATGGGCACCGCCGCGGAGATGACGGCGACCAGCCGCAGCGCCTGGGTCTGCCCGTCCTTGAGGAAGAGCAGCATGAACAGCGCGCCGATCAGGGGGAAGAAGACCATCATGGTCAGCAGGTAGCTCTTGCCCTTGACCAGCTGGATCCCCGAGGTGCCGTCCCGGCTGACCAGGTCCGGGTCGTTGCTCACGACCTGGACGTTGCCGAAGACCTGCCTCGCCTTGGCGTCCCGCGCGTTGGGGTCGAAGGAGACCTGCCCCTGCACCGACTCGCCGGGCGCGAGCACCACGGGCCAGCGGGTCTTCTCCTTGCCCTTGAGCAGCTCCTCGCTCAGCTTGAACGAGTCGCTGCCCGGGCCGAGGCGCACCTCCTTGACGCTGAGCGCGGCGTCGCCCACGTTCTTGATCGTGAAGGGGCGCGTGTCACCGGCCTTTTGGAAGCTCAGCTCGCCGGGGGAGAGGTCGATGCGGGGCACGGCCTTGGCGTCCTGCTGGGCCAGGGCCGTGGAGCCGCACAGGAGCGTGCCCAGCGCTGCGGTGAGGAAGAAGAGCTTTGTGCGTGAATGAGTCATCGTCATCATTCCTCTACTTGGCTAACGGCCCATCGGGCCGGCGAACCACACGACGAAAAGGAGGACCACCACCCCGAAGGCCACGCCCATCACGTAGGCGTTGATCCGACCGGTCTGCACCTTGCGCACCCGGCGTCCGGCGCCGATCACCGTGTCCGCCACGCCGTTGACCGCGCCGTCCACCAGCTTGAAGTCGATCGCCCCGGCCAGCGCGGCCACGGAGCGCAGGGCCCAGCTCGTGGCGTTGACCAGCCCGTCGACGACGCGCAGATCGAACCAGGCCAGGGCGCGGGCGAGGGCCATGAAGCCCCGGACCACCGTGGCGTTGTAGATCTCGTCGACGAAGTACTTGTTGAACACCGTGTTGTGGATGAAGCGCCAGTTCTGCTTGGCCCACTCCATCCGCGCCTGCGTCCGGCTCATGTCCTTGTACCAGAAGCGGGCGGCGAAGATGCCGGTCAGGGCGATCACCACGCTGAGCACCATCAGCCCGAGCTCGACCACCGTGTTCGTCACCCGCGGCGCGTGCTGGAACGCCTCGCTGATCGCCGCGGTGGAGGGGGCGAGGAAGGTCTCGATCCAGGGCAGACCGTGGAGCCCGAGCTTGTGGGCGACGACCGCCGGCACGAAGACCATGCTCCCGACGAGGCTCATCAGGACGGCGCCGATGGCGAGGAACCAGAGCACCCCGGTCATCGAGCGCGGAGACTCGTGCACGTGGTGCTTGTGGGCCTCGGTGGGCGGACGGCCGTAGAAGGTCATGTAGTAGGAGCGGAACATGTAGAACGCGGTGCACAGCGCCCCGGCCGCGCCGAGGGCCCAGATCACCCAGCCCTGGATCAGCAGGTTGCCGCCGGAGAAGGCCTTCCACAGGATCTCGTCCTTGGAGTAGAAGCCCGAGAAGAGCGGCACGCCGGCGATGGCCAGGCAGGCGATGAGGTAGGTCCGGCGCGTGTGGGGCATCAGCTTGGCCAGGCCGCCCATGTTGCGCATGTCCTGGGGGTCTGCCGGGTTCGGCGCCATCCGCAGATCGGGGGGGACGTGCCCGTGCCCGTGCTCGTGCTCCACCCAGTGCATGCCGTGGATCACCGAGCCCGAGCCGAGGAACAGGCAGGCCTTGAAGAAGGCGTGGGTCAGCAGGTGGTAGATCCCGACCCAGTAGGCGCCGACGCCGACGCCGACGAACATGTAACCCAGCTGGCTCACCGTGGAGTAGGCCAGCACCTTCTTGATGTCGTACTGGAACAGGCCGATGGTCGCGGCGAAGAGCGCGGTGAGCGCGCCGACCCCGGCGACGAGGGTCATCCCCTCGGGCGAGAGGATGAAGACGAAGTTCAATCGGGCCACCATGTAGACCCCGGCGGTCACCATGGTGGCGGCGTGGATCAGGGCGCTGACCGGCGTCGGGCCGGCCATGGCGTCCGGGAGCCAGGTGTAGAGCGGGATCTGCGCGCTCTTGCCCGTGGCGCCGATAAAGAAGCCGAAGGTGACGAAGATCAGCAGGCTGATGCCCCAGAGCTCGCTATGCGCCAGGTGCTCGGCCACGACGCGCTTTCCGCTCGTGTCCTCGATGGAGAGCTGGTCGCGGAGCTCGCGGAACGAGACCGTGGGCCCGACGTAGACCTGCTGGGGCTGGCCGACGGCCACCGCCCCCTGCACCATGAACCGCTCGCCCTCGACCTGCTGGCCGCAGCGGCCGAGCTGCTTGCCGCCGGGCACCCTGTGCGCCGGCGCGGCGTGGGCCGGTCCGGCGTGGGCCGGCTCGCCCCCATGGCCCGCCGGCGCCGCGTGGGCCGTGGAGATCAGCGAGGGGACGAGCGAGCCGTGCTGCGCCTCGGCCCCGTGGCCCGGCGCCGCGTGGTGCTGGGCCGGCATCGGCCGGGTCATCACCTGGAGGCAGCGCCCGTCCTCCACGGTGCTCGTCTTGCCCGGCACCGCGTCCCACATGCCGAGCAGGCCCCAGAACAGGGTGAACATGCCGACGATGAAGCCGAAGTCGCCGATGCGGTTGACCACGAAGGCCTTCATGCCGCAGGCGGCCTTGAACCGGTCCTTGTACCAGAAGCCGATGAGCAGGTAGGAGCAGAGCCCGACGCCCTCCCAGCCGAAGAACATCAGGATGAAGTTGTCGCCCAGCACCAGCATCAGCATCGAGAAGCAGAACAGGTTGAGGTAGCCGAAGAAGCGCCAGTAGCTCGGCTCGTCGTGCATGTAGCCGGTGGAGTAGATGTGGATCGCGGTGGCCACCACGGTGACCATGCAGGCCATGGCGCCGCCCAGCGGATCCATGGCGAAGGCCATCATCACCCGCACGGCCCCGATGTCGATCATCGGGAAGACCTCGTCGAGCAGGAAGCGCTGCGACGGGTCCAGCGGCAACAGCTTGCCGAAAAAGATGTAGAGGGCCGTCAGGCTGGAGAGCACCATGGTGCCCACGGCGACGGTGTGGATCGGGCCCTTGCCCCACTTCTTCTGGATCAGCGCGCCGAAGAGCAGGTTGATCAGGGCGCCCATGGCGGGGAAGAAGGGGATCAGCCACAGGCCGTTTATCCTGACGATCTCCTGCAGTGCGGCAGAGTAGCTAGGCGTCATGGGCTACTCCCTCAGGGTGGTCGTCTTGAAGACGTCCACGTTCTTGAAGTTGCGGAAGATGGACAGCACGATGGCCAGGGCGATGCAGGCCTCGGCCGCCGCGAGCAGGATGATGAACAACGAGAACACCTGGCCGCCGATCCCCCCGTGCACGAAGCGCGAGAAGGCGACGAAGTTCAGCGAGGCGGCGTTGAGGATCAGCTCGACCCCCATCAGGATCGCCACCGCGTTGCGCCTCGTGGCCACGGTGATCAGCCCCGCCGTGAAGAGCACGGCCGCCACAACCAGGTAGTGAGTCAGGCCGACGGTGACCAGCGCGTTCATTGGCTCACCTCCGGGTTCTGCCGGTCCGCCCCGGCCTCCTCCTTCACCGCCCGGCGGGCGATGACCATCGCGCCGACGAGGGCCATGAGCAGGATCACCGAGGCGACCTCGAAGGGCAGCAGGTACTCGCGCAGCAGCGCGTCCCCGATGCGGCCGACGGTGGGCGCCGCCGCCGTCGCCCCGGCCCGGAACGGCGCGCCGACGAGCACGCGGACCAGGACGCCGAGGATCAGCAGCGCCGCGGGCACGCCGCCGAGCAGGCTGACCTGGAGGTTCGAGATCTTGATGTCGGTGATGTCCCGGGTGAGCAGCACGGCGAAGAGGATCAGCACGAGGATGCCGCCGACGTAGACCAGGAGCTGGACCACGCCGATGAAGTCAGCGCCGAGCATAAAGTAGAGGCCGGCGACCCCGGCGAGGGTGCCCATCAGGGCGAAGGCCGAGTGGAGGATGTTCTTGGAGAACGCGACGGCCATCGCGCAGGCCGCGGCGAGGCCCCCGAGGAGGTAGAAGACGACGGTGACGGCGTTCAGCCGGACAAGCATCTCCCCCCGGGTCAGGCCGACGCCGACGCCCAGGATCACGCCGATGGCGAGGAGGGCGAGCACGACGTAGTGGAGCGCGGTGAATCTCATGGGCTACGCCTCCTTGCCCTTGCCGGCGGCCTTGGCCACCGGCACCTTGAACGCCTCGGCCAGGTCCGGCTTCTTCCGGGCCAGCGGGTCGCTCTCGAGCCGCTTGCGGTTCCAGTCGATGACCGCCCGGTTGAGGCGCGCCGCCATCTTGCGCGCCTCCCGGGCCCGCTCCCCCCGGCGGGCCGTGGGGTGGATCTGGCCCTTCTTGTTCTTGGCCACGACCACCCGGTCGCCGGGGACGATGTAGCGGTAGACCAGGCTGCTGATGTCGTCCGTCGTGCCCTCGAACTCGTGGGTGAAACGGATGGAGTGGGTGACCTCGCTGTCGCCGGGCGCCTGGGCGATGACGGGGCAGGCCTCGACGCAGAACCCGCAGTACATGCACTTGGACAGGTCGATGTCGAAGCGCTCGAGGAAGCGGATCTTGCCCTCCTTGCCCACGCGGATCCGGATCACGTTGATCGGGCAGGCTCGCTCGCAGGCCTGGCAGCCGGTGCAGCAGAGCACGTCCACCTCGAGGAGCCCGCGGGTCCGCTCGGGGAGCAGCTCGGTCATCGGAGCCGGGAGGCGGTCGGGGTACTGGATGGTGATGGGCGGCCTCCTGAAGTAGGAGAAGGTCACGGCCATCCCTTCCAGGACCGACCAGGCGGCCCGCCCGATGCGGGCAAAGTAGCCAACATCCTGGCGCCTGGGCTTGGTGACGGTTCCTTGGTTTGCCATGGTCAGGCTCACACTCGCTTCATGGTTCGGCTAGACAAACGGGTTCCAGGTCCAGCGCTCCTCGGGGTTCTTGCGCCAGTTGTAGGCCACTCGGGACAGGAAAAGCAGGAGCAGCCCGCCGCCGCAGAGCCCCGCGGTGCCCAGGGCCCCGACCAGCCGCATCCACGGCGGCGCGACCATCACCCAGAGCGCGGTGACCAGGATCGCGATGAAGGTCCAGGGGACGAAGTAGGACCAGCACAGGCGCATCATCTGATCGACGCGGAACCGCGGCAGGGTCCAGCGGACCCAGACGATGACGAACACCAGGCCCATGCTCTTGCCGAAGAAGATCATCAGGCCGAGCAGCTGCCACCAGACGCTGGTCGCCTGCTGGGCCACGCTGAGGCCAGGCACCTGCCAGCCACCGAGGAACACCGTGGTGGCCACCGCGCCGATGACAAAGATGTTCGCCCACTCGCTCATCATGAAGACGGCGAAGCGCCAGCCGCTGTACTCGATCTGGTAGCCGGCGACCAGCTCGCTCTCCGCCTCGGGCAGGTCGAAGGGGGTGCGGTTTCCCTCGGCCAGCGCGCTGATGAAGTAGACGAAGAAGGCGATGAAGGCCAGGGGGTTGTCGAAGATGAACCACTCCCAGGGCAGGCCACCCTGGCGCTCGACGATGGTGTGCGTCGAGAGGGAGCCGGCCAGGATCACCGGCACCATCAGCGCCAGCCCGCTCGGGATCTCGTAGCTGATGATCTGCGCCGCCGAGCGCATGCCGCCGAACAGCGACCACTTGTTGTTGGAGGACCAGCCCGCCATCATCAGACCGAGGGCGACGAGGCCGGTGATCGCGATGAGGTAGAGCAGGCCCACGTTGAGGTCGGAGATGATCAGGAACTGGCCAAAGGGCAGGACGACGAAGGTGCCCATCAGGCCGGTGAACACCAGGTAGGGCGCCAGCTTGAACAGCGGCCGGTCCACCGCGTCGGGGATCACGTCCTCCTTGAGCAGCAGCTTGATCCCGTCGGCGAGCCACTGGATGATCCCCTGGGGACCGACGCGGTTGGGGCCGATGCGGCTCTGGATGCGGCCGGCGACGCGGCGCTCGACCCAGGTCAGCACGCCGGCGATGGTCAGCGCGATGGCCAGGACGACCACGGCGAAGATCAGCATCACGGCGAGGTAGACCAGGCTGATCGGCAGGACCCAGGGCTTGGTCTGGCCCGGGATCCGCGCGGTGAACTCGCGCCCACCCCGGGCGACGTCCAGGGCGAGCATGCCCTTCGCGCGCAGCTGGCGCACCATCACCGTCAGGTCGCGGTTCGTGTGCAGCGGGCGGCCCGCCGCCCTGACCAGCCGGTCGCCCTGCTGCAGGCCCGACTTGGCGCCGAGCTTGTCCCCGTCCAGCAGGGCGATGGTCAGCCCGGCCTCGCTGGGCTCGGTCTTCTTGATCCCGAGCCAGGAGAGCACCTGACGGTCCGCCGTCCACGCCGCCACCAGGTCGGAGAGGGAGCGCATCGACGGCGGGAAGAGCCGCAGCTCGACCTGCGTCCAGGCGACCGTCGGGTGCTCCGCGCCCTCCTCCAGTTGCTCCACGCCGAGCTTGCCCTTGAACCGCGCGTAGCCGATGGTGCGCCGGATCCCCGGGTCCATCGACACGAGCACGCGCTCGGACCATGCGGGATCGGCGAGGGCCGGCACCGCCCGCGCCGGAAGCTCGACGCGCTTGGTCTCGGTCCGCGGTCCCTGCCCCTTCTCGGGGTCGCGACCGGGGTAGGTGAACTCCCCCTCGAGGATCACCTTGGTCCGGGCCTTGGCGCGGAACGAGGGCGGCCCGCGGAAGGAGACCCGGTGGGGCCGGGAGCGCAGGACCTGGACGCCGTCGATGGTGAGCGTATCACCGACCTCCAGGCGGGTCGGCCGCACGCCGGTGATCGCCCCGCCCTCGGAGCGGGGCGTCCCGCAGGCAGCGACGAGGACCAGCACTCCAACTAGAAGGTGTGAGCGCGTCATCGGTCGATCTCGGGTGCAATGACGTCCAGGCTGGCGATCAGTGCGACCAGGTCGGCCACCATCACGCCCCGGGACTTGAGCTTGACGATCTGCATCGCGTTGTAGGAGCCGGTGCGGAAGTGCGCCCGCTCGGGCTGTGGCGTGCCGTTGCCCACCACGTAGCAGAACATGTCGCCGCGGGCGGACTCGACCCGGGCCCATGCCTCGCCGGTCGGGCGGATCTTCTTCGGCTTGTTGTAGATCGGGCCCTCGGGCAGCTGCTCCAGGCACTGGCGGACGATGCGGGCGGACTGCTTCATCTCCTCGCAGCGGAGCCAGAAGCGATCCCAGCAGTCGCCCAGGGTCCCCATGGCGCCGCTGCCCACGGCCACGTCGAAGTCGAGCTCCTTGTAGACCGAGTAAGGCAGATCGCGCCGGACGTCGAAGTCCACCCCGCTCGCCCGCAGGTTGGGGCCGACCAGGCCGTGGGCCGCCGCCTCCTCCGGAGTGACGGCGCAGATGTTCGCGGTGCGATCGATGAAGATCTCGTTGTCGGTGATCAGCCGGTCCAGCTCCGGCAGCAGGTTGTCGAAGCCGTCGATGAACTTGCGGGTCTTGTCGACCCACCCCGCCGGGGCATCGTGAGACACCCCGCCCACCCGCAGGTAGTTGTAGGTCAGCCGGTTGCCGCACAGCTCCTCCAGCAGGTCGTTGATCGCCTCCCGCGGACGGAGCAGGTAGGGAAACGGCGTGACCGCGCCGATGTCCATCGCCATCACGCCGACGCAGATGGCGTGGCTCGAGATGCGGTTCAGCTCGCCGGCGATGACCCGCAGGTACTCGGCGCGCTCGGGCACCTCGTGGCCGAGGAGCTTCTCCACCGCGAGGGCCCAGCAGTGGTCGGCCGTCATCGCCGCGACGTAGTCGATGCGGTCGACGTAGGGCATCAGGCTCTCGTAGGGGATCCCCTCGGCGATCTTCTCGATGGCGCGGTGCAGGTAGCCCACCACGGGGGTGGCCTCGCGCATGATCTCGCCGTCGGTCTTGATGATGAATCGGAGCACGCCGTGGGTCGAGGGGTGGTGCGGACCCATGTTCAGCACCATCTCCTCGCCGGTGTCGTAGGAGAAGATCAGCTCGTTCATGCCTGCTCCGTCTCCGTGTCCAGCAGGTCAAGCGGGTTCTCCCGCGTGGTCGGTATCTTCAGCTGCAGGGGGCTGTGGTCGGGACCCACGATGGGGGTGTAGAAGGGCTGCTCCTTCCAGTCCTTGAGCATCGGGTGCCCGGGCCAGTCGTCGGGCAGCAGCAGCCGGCGCAGGTCCGGGTGGCCGTCGAAGACGACGCCGAACAGATCGTAGACCTCCCGCTCGTACCAGTCCGCCGCGGGCCAGACCGTGGTGCAGGTGGGCAGGTGGGGCTCGCTCCGCGGCGTCGTGCACTTGAGGACCAGGGTGTGCCTCTTCGAGTACGAGTAGAGGTGGTAGACGCAGGTCAGGGTCTCGCCGGTGTCCATCCCGGTGATGCTCTGGCAGAAATCCAGGGCCAGATCGGGCTCGACGCGGCAGAACAGGCAGACCTTGTCGATGCGGCTCCCCGCGACGGTGATGAACGGGTCGCGGATCCCCTCCTCGGCGGCGGTGAGGCCGAGGATCACCGCCTCGCCGAAGTGTGCCTGTAGCTTTTGATGGATCTTTTCGATGTCCATGGAACGTCCGTCTCCGGTCGGAGCTTCGCCTATCGGGTCCGTCGAAGCCTGCGGATCCAGTCCAGGTCGCCCTTGGCCCAGACGTAGGCCAGGCCGACGAGGAGGATGGCGATGAAGACAAAGAGCTCGACGAAGGCAACGAGGCCGTTACCCTCCGCGACCCAGCGCCTGAAGATCACCGCCACGGGGTAGGTGAACGAGACCTCGACGTCGAAGATGAGGAACACGAGGGCGATGACGTAGAAGCGCGGGTTGAAGTTGAACCACGCCGGGCTGGCCGGCAGCTCGCCACACTCGTAGGTGATGTTCTTCGCGCGGGTCGGCTGGTGCGGCCGGGCGAGCTTGGTGAGCAGCAACAGCCCGATCACTGTACCAAAAGCAATGAGGGCGAAGAGGAGGACGTTGGCGAGCTCGAAGTACATGGAACCCTCGCGATTCCAAGCGGTTTCCGGTAGCCCCCGCGCTTTATCGCAGCGTCAGGAAACCGTCAAGCATTTGATCGCCAATGGGTTCGCGTCAGTTAGGCGGGGCTGCCTGAGTCGGTCACTTCGTCGGGCCAGCGTCGGAAGCCTGGAACAACAGCCCCTCCAGCGGGCAGCGGGTGATGCCCACCTTCTTTGCCTCGGCGCGGAGCATGGCCCGACGCTCCGCCTGCTCCTTGGTGTCGCCGAAGCGGATCAACCAGTAGCGCGCCTCCTTGTTCTTGAGGTGCTCCACCAGCCAGCTGGCGACCCGGTTGCCGCGCTCCAGGCGGGGAAGCGAGGGGTCGATCCCGGCGCGCTCCTCGGCGTGGCAGATCACCTCCCAGGCCTGGCGGTAGGTCTGCTCGGGCTTCTTCTTCTTTGCGGGTGTTGACCCCGCCAGCTTTGCCGGCCTGGCGGCCTGCTCTTTCTTCGGAGTCGTCGTCTTCCCGCGCGGCTGCTCGAACTCGCTGTAACAACCGAGGAGCAGAACAGCGGCGGCGGTGATCAGGGTGCGCACGGGCCAAATCTATCAGCGCCAGGTTCGGATTCCAACCGGCTCACGCCAGATCGCAACGAACGTTACCCCCCGCAACCCCCGTTTCCGCCGGGAACGGCAGCGATGCCTGCCACGTACCGTCCGCCGGCCGGGCAGGGGCAAACGGTAGCTGCGCCCCGCCCCGCTGGCGGCCACCGTTGTCGGTGTGCTCGCGCCGACTTCCGCGCCGTGCTCTTTCTGGCATGTCCCGTGCTTGTTCTTCGATCACACAACAACGTCACGGGAGACAACCATGCAAAAAGCAGTGTTCCTGGGCGTCAGTCTGCTGCTCGGGTGCGGCGGGTCCGAGGAGCCTTTGGAGAGCACGGACGGCGGCGTGGACAGCCGACCGGTGGGCGTGGACGCGGCCGTGAGCAGCGGGGACAGCCAGTCGCTCGGCGGGGACGGGGAGGTGAGCAGCGGGGGGGCCTTCCTCGCCTTCACCAAGGCCTCTCCCGACAACCCGCCGAAGATGGCGGCCTTCGGCATCGATCAGACGTCGAAGGTGGCAGACGCGGTCAACAGGCTCTCGAGCCCGAGCTACAGCCTCGAGGTCTTGCTCGACCCGTCCTCGATCAGCCTCTCGGTGCTGAAGGGGCGCCTCGAGCACTATCGCAGCAGCCTCGGCGGCGGCGACACGTTTGTCATGTACTCCCACACGCACGGGACCGACGCAGGCCTGATGATCGACTTCGCCCCGCAGTCCGCGGCAGGGGCGCTCGGCTGGAACGACCTCGCAGGGGCCATCCTGGCGCTGCCGGCGCGCAACGTGGTTGTCTTCACGATGTCCTGCCACTCGGGCCATCTCGCCGACGCCCTCTCCGCCCTCGCCTCCACCTGGAAGGGGCAGCGCGTCAGCGCGGGGCGCAACCTGATCGTGCTGACCTCCGTCTCCAGCGACCAGGTGTCCGGTGCGACCAACTACTCCACCGACACCAACGCCATCGGCCACCCGTTCACCTATGCGGTGAGGACTGCCTTGGCCGGGCAGGCGGATGGGTTCTTGGACGGCGTCCGAAACGGCACGATCGAAATGGACGAGCTTGTACAGTACGTGCTGAAGACCACGAAGGAGAAGAGCACGGACCAGCTTGCCGAGCCGAGGCTCGCGGGGGAATACGATCCCAAGGCGGTGTTCGCCCCGGTGCCCGGCGCCTGACCCATCATCGCCACCCCTTGGATCCCCGTGCTCACCTCGAACATAACGATGCGCTTCTGCACGCGTTCGACTAGAATGGACCGATGGGGCGAAGGCTGGCCGGGCTCGTTGTCGTCCTCCTCGTGGGCTGCCGGTTCGACCCCGGCGGGGTGCCCGCCGCGGGCGACGCGCCCGCCGTGGACAGCCGGATCGTCGATGTCGGGCACGACGCTCCTGGCGACGCCGGCGGCGACTCGCTCCGTGCAGACGGCCGCTCCCCGGACGCTCCATCAAGCGACATCCCGGCGGACACGGAGCCCCTGTCGGACCAACCGAGTCCGCCGCCGGACCAACCCGCTGCGCCGGACCAGCCGGCCGTCCCCGATCTCCCCCCCGTCTGCCCGGCGAAGTGCACCAACGGCTGCGCCGGCGGCGTGTGCCTGCTCCCCTGCCCCGCCGGCTGCACCTGCCCGCCGGGCTTCACGTGCAAGATCGACTGCCCGTGGGGCACCTGCACCGGCAACATCGACTGCAGCCAGGCCACGGCCTGCGAGATCGACTGCTCCTTCGTCAACGGCACGGCGTGCACCGGCAACATCACCTGCGGCAAGGGGCCCTGCACGGTGAAGTGCGGCTGGAACAGCTGCAACGGAGCGATCAACTGCGGCAACTCCAGCAACTGCGACGTGACCTGCAGCCCCGCCAGTGGCGCCGCGTGCAAGAGCAACATCACCTGCGGGCCAGGCCCCTGCAAGGTGAGCTGCGGCTACGACTCCTGTCAGGGCAACATCAACTGCTCCAAGTCGACGAGCTGCGACGTGATCTGCGGCCCGCTCAGCTCCGCGGCCTGCCACGGCGACATCACCTGCGGCAGCGGCATGTGCAGCGTGGTCTGCGGCGACAGCTCCTGCCAGGGGAACATCAGCTGCGGCAGCTCCTGCGGCTGCTCGGTGAGCTGCGGCACGTCCGCCTGCTGGGGCAACATCACCTGTCCCTCGAGCTGCGGCGGGAGCTGCAGCCCCCAGGACCAGTGCAGCTGCTGACCCTCGCCCCTCGGGCGACTACCGCCGGCTCCCCCGGACCTCGATCCGCCCCAGGCCCTCGACGAATGCCCGACACAGCTCGTCACAGGCGGGGTGGACGTAGAGCTCGCCCGCGGGCGTGAGGCCCCGGATGCGACCGTCGTGGAGGAAGGCGCCGACCAGCGACCGGCCGAGCGCGACGCGATCGAGCGCGACGAGGCTCCCCTGAGGCGGCGCCGGAGGCGGCAACCCCCGCCCCGCGTCCAGCTCGCCCTTGAGGAAGCCGAGGATCCGGGCCAGCCGGAGCAGGGTGACCGCCTGCTCGCGGGTCGTCCTGTCCTCGACGGGCAGCGCCGTCGAGCGGTAGAGCGTCGGGCTCGGTGGCAACAGGCCGGCCACCGCGCAGCGGGAGAAATCCTCGCTGCCCGGCGCCGGGTAGTAGATCGAGAGGGCGGGCAGCACCCGGCGGCGGGCGAGGAAGAGCAGATCGTCCACCGACCTGCGCGGATCCTGGCCCGGCGCCGCGGCGATGACGTAGCCCACCGCGTCGAGGCCGAGCTCCTCCGCCGTGGCCAGCGCTTCGTCGAAAGCCCTCCGCTCGTCCGGCCGACGGAAGCGGTGGAGCTGGTCGGCGTCGCTCGAGCCGAGCGAGAGGTTGAGCGTGCGGAACCCGGCCCGCTTCATCAGCCCGACCAGCTCGCGGTCCAGGGTGTGGGGCAGCAGGCCGTTCATCGCTCGCAGCTCCAGGTCCTGGGAGCGCTTGGCCAGCTCGACCATCAGCTCGGCGAGCCAGCCACGTTCAAGGGCCAGGTTCTCGTCCTCGAAGTCGATGAACGCGGCGTGGGGACCGATCTGCCGCTCGATCTCGGCGAGCACCGAGGCGACGCTTCGGCGACGGTAGGGCAGCCCGGAGCCGGCCCCCACCGCGCAGTAGCTGCAGCGCAGCGGGCAGCCGCGGCTGGTGACCACCACGGCCCGGACGCGGTCGCCGTGCCGGTAGTGACGCTGCTCGATCAGGTCGGTCGCCGGGGGCGGGAGGTGGTCGAGGTGATCGACGTGACAGGGCGCCGGGATCTCGAGCTGCCCCCCGGGCCGCCGGCGGACCAGCCCCGGGATGCCGGCGGGCTCGGTCCCCTCGCGCAGCGCCCGCGCCAGCCCGGCGAGGGCCAGCTCGCCCTCGCCCCGGATCACGAAGTCGACCGCCGGGTGGGTCATCACCTGCCCGGGCAACGCCGTGGCGTGGTGGCCGCCGAGGACCACGGCGCAGGCCGGGTCGTGGCGCTTCACGGCCTCGGCGGTGCGCAGGGCCACCTCGCTGTAGGCGGTGAACAGGGAGGCGATCCCCACCAGGCGCGCCCCCTCGGCGGCGGCGGCGCGCCCGATCTGCTCGACGTCGAGCCCGAAGCGCCGGTAGCGGTGAAACAGGGCGAAGGGCGTGCGGTCCTCGCGGCCGTAGTGCGGGCGCAGGGGCTCCATCTCCGCCGGCCAGGGCAGAACGCGGGCGCGGGAGCTGGCCAGCCCGTCGAGGATCTTGACCTCCAGGCCCCCGGCCCGCAGCGCGCCGGCGAGGCAGGCCAGCCCGTAGGGCACCGTGCGCTTGGCGGTGAGGTAGAAGTCCTCGATGGGCGGCTGGATCAGCAGGACGTCGGTCATCGTCATCGACAGGTAGCAAAATCTCCCATTCGGGCGTCGTTGTCTCCGAAAACTGGTACAACCGCCCCCAATGTGGCTAGATATTAATAGGTATCCAAGGGCCCCGGCGGGAGGACATTGATATGACACGTAGCGTAATCGGTTCGTTCCTGGTGGCTTCGTTCCTGCTGGTCGGGTGCCCCGCAAGCGACCAGCGCCGCGGCGTCCAGTACGCCCCGGACCAGGACGACCCCCAGGCCCCGCGGGGGCTGACCAGCGAGCAGCTCGAGGAGATCAAACGCGTCGAGCGCATCGGCAACTCGGCGATCGTCGACTGCTACACCGACGAGATGGAGCGGCAGAACACCAAGAAGATCCAGGGCGCGGTGACGGTCAAGGTCCTGATCGGCACCAACGGGAAGGCCCAGGAGGTCCAGATCGCCCGCAGCACACTCAACGCACCCCAGGTCCACCAGTGCATGCAGCAGGTGATCCGGAGCTGGGACTTTCCCACGCTCAACGCGCCGACCTGGTACGGCACGACCTTCAGCTTCACCCCGGCGTACTGACCGCCCGCGGCGCTGTCGCACCGGCACCGCCGTTCACTCGGCGCGGGGCCGGGCGGCGACGATGTCCTCCAGCTCCGCCTCGGCGCGGGCCAGGGCCCGGCGTCGACGCTCCTCGCTCCAGGCCTCCCGGTTCTTCTCCACCACCTTGAGCTCGGCCTCGGCGGTGGCCAGGGCGCGCCGCGCCGCCTCGCGCTCCTCGGCGCAGCGCCGGGACGTCTCGGCGCAACGCTCCACCTGCCGGGCCAGGTGCCCGGCCTCCGCCTCCAGGCGCGCCAGGAAGCGCTGGGCGGCCTGACGTCCCGCCGCGGAGGAGGCCTGCTCCAGGAACGCACGTTGCCGCTCGTCGGCCAGCTGTCCGCGGTGCGCGTCGAGTCGCTCACGGGCGAGGTGCAGCTGCCGCTCCGCCTGCTCGAGGGCGCGGGTCGCGACGGCCAGCGCGCGCTCCCGCCCGCCGCGGATCTCGTCCCGCAACCGCCGCAGGGTCTCCAGCGGGTAGCGCTCGCGTCCTGTCATGGTCCCGGCCAGTGCATATCACGGATGCCCCGGATCGCTAAGCCTGGCGCCCGGCTTGCACGGCGCATTGGCTTGACGCGCCATGGTGCGGGCTGTCAACTCCCTCGTCTTGTCATGGGCTTGTGGCGCCGACCCGACGGCCTTAGACTAACCACGGGCTTCAGCCCACACCCGCTTGATGGAACACGAAGTCGTCCAGACCGACGCCGATCGCTACGTGATCGTCGAGTACATCGCCGAAGGAGGCATGGGCGCCATCTTCCTCGGCAAGAAGGTCGGGATGGAGGGCTTCGAGAAGGAGGTGGTGCTCAAGCAGCTGCTGCCCGAGTTCACCTCGCAGCCCGAGTTCATCGACCTGTTCCTGCGTGAGGCCAAGCTCTCCGCCACCTTGGACCACGCGAACATCGTCCACACCATCGATCTGGTCGCCGCCGCCGAGGACTACTTCATCGTGATGGAGTACGTGCGCGGCGGCGATCTGCGCAGCATCCTGCGGCGGATCAAGCAACGGGGCCACCAGCTCTCCGCCGCCGCCGGGATCTTCATCGCCCGGGAGGTGCTCTCCGCGCTGGCCTACGCGCACGAAAAAAAGGGCGCGGACGGCCAGCCCCTCAACCTGATCCACCGGGACGTGTCGCCCTCCAACATCATGGTCTCCGGCGCCGGCGAGGTGAAGCTCACCGACTTCGGCATCGCCAAGGTCTCGACGCACAAGTCGGTCTTCTACCGGGTGAAGGGGAAGGTGGGCTACATGTCCCCGGAGCAGGCCTACGGCGACCGTCCCCTCGATCTCCGCAGCGATCTCTACTCCCTCGCCGTCTGTCTGCACGAGATGCTCAGCGGCGAGCGCCTGTTCGTCGCCGACCTGCTCTCCACCCCCGACCAGATCTACGGCCAGAAGATCCCGCGCCTGGAGGACCGGCCAGGCATTCCCCACGGCATCGACGAGGTGCTGAGCCGGGCCCTGTCCCTCGACCGGGACGAGCGCTACCAGACCGCGCTGGATCTCCAGGACGCCCTGGTGAAGGTGGCCTACGAAAACGCGATCATCCTCACCGCCCCGGACCTCGCCTCTCACCTGCGATCGGCGTGCGGCGACAACCCGGCGACATGGAACCAGGAGGAGGAGGAGGATCCCGACGCGAACCATCCGGGAACCGAGGTGCTCTCCAGCGACCCCTCCGGGGAGCAGTACTCCGGCGTCGAGCTGACCAGCGTCTTCACCGGTCTGCCCGAGCAGCTGGGCCAGGTGCCGGACCTTTTCTTCCCCAGCCGGCCCGACGAGTCGACCCGCCACCGGGGGATCAACCCGCGGGGCATCGCCTTCGAGCCGACCCGCCTGGCCAACGACCCCACCGTCGCGGCGCAGCGCAAGATCAACTTCGACCTGAGCGACGCCTACTCCGACGAGATCATGACGTACCCGTCCGACGACGACCCGCCGGGGGACGTCGGAGCCCTGCCCATCGTGGACTCGCCCACGTCGCCGACGAACCAGATGTTCCCCGACGAACCCGGCGACGCTGGCCTCCTCGCAGAGCTCAGCGGGCTGGATCGCATGGAGGAGTGGTCCACGGGCGAGGACGAAAGCGAGCCCACCGTCGCGCTGAAAGACGGACACGATGTGGCGCTGGTCACCGACCTCCCCCCGCCCCACTTCGAGCCCAACAACGTGACACCGCTGCCACGCGCCGCCGCGGAGGCCGCCCCGGGCCCGCTGGACCGGGAGGCCACCGTCGAGCTCCGCGTCCACAACAAGCGGATGCGCCAGGCGGAGGCCGAGCCGGTCGCGGCCCAGGTCCGGAGGTCGCGGCCGGCACAGCGCCGTCAAGACCCCGTGCTGCTCACCGCCCAGGTCGAATCGCAGGACCGACGCAAGCAGATGCGGCACCGGACGCTCCTGATCGTGGCCTCGTCGCTCCTGCTGGCCTCGGGCGTGGCGATCGTCATCCTCGTCGGACTCACCGGACCCGACCTGGAGGGCGGTGGGAACAGTGTCGCCCCGCTGCCGGACACCCAGTCCGGCCCGGTGGGCCAGGCGCTGCCGGACAGCGGTCCGCCCCCGGACCAGCGGGTTGTCGCCACCCGGGCGGCCGACCTGCAGATCCCGGATCTGCCGGCGGAGAGCGGCAGCCGCGCGCTCAAGGTGGAGTCTTCCCCCTCCGGCGCGGAGGTCTACCTCGACGACGTCTTCCAGTGCCGCTCGCCCTGCACGATCGAGGAGCTGGAGGAAGACCGGATCTACCTGCTCAGCGTCCGGCGCAAGCGCTTCGTCAGCTGGTCCTCCCTCGTGGACATGCAGGGCAAGCGCCGGGTCCACATCAACGCCTACCTCACCGAGGAGCCCGACTCCCGCAAGGTTGGCTACCTCCTGCTGCGTTCGACCCCGCGCGCCGACGTGTTCGTCGACGGCAAGGAGATCGGCCGGGTCACCTCGGAGGGGCGCATCCCCCTGCCGCCCGGGCAGTACGAGGTCGCGCTGCAGCACCCGCGGCGGCGCAGGAGCGTCAAGCGCATCGTGACGATCCACGCCCGGCAAACCGTCGCGCTGTGGATCAAGTTCTGACGACCGGTCAGAGCTTCCAGCCGCAGGCCCTGTTGGCGTCCTGGATCACCGTCGCCGCACCGCTGGCGCAGGTCTGCGACGGACCGGAGAAGGACCCCTCCATTGTGCCCCGGGCCAGGTTGTGGCACACGCAGTCGTAGACGTTGTTCACCACGTCGTAGCCGCAGGCGAGCTTGCGGTCGCCCTCGGAGCAGGTCCACGTGTAGCTGCAGGCCACCGACCCGCCGCCGGCGACCGGCCCGCTGCAGTGCCACGGGCCGTCCGGCTCCGGGGCGAGATCGGCGGGCGCGACGTCGGCGGCGGCGCCGCCGTCCCCGCCCGTCTCCGAGCCGGAGCACGCCAGCGCGAGCAGGGCCAGGACGGCGAGGCATGTCGTTCGAGCCATGACGATCACCCGCTGCACGGGATGACGAAGGAGACGGGCAGCCGCTCGCCCGCCTGCTCCAGGCCGAAGAGCTTGCGCACCTCCACCGCGGTCTCGTCGCCGGTCAGCTGGCTCTTGAGGATGAAGCGGATCCAGAGCTCCCGCCCCACCGGAACCCCCGGCAGCTCGACCTCGAGGGCGCCCGTCGTGGTCTGCGCCAGCCCGGACGCAGGAAACAGCACGGCGGCCCGGGCGTCCCAGAGCATGACGCGGTCGGGTTGCCACTCGCCGTAGTTGCCCTGCTGGCAGCGAACCGATATCGCCAGCGTGCCGGTCTCGAGCCGGCGCGTGACCAGGTTGAGGTCCAGGCTCTGGCCGGCGACCAGGCTGAGCGCTGGAGACTGCTGCTCGCCGTAGACCGTCACCTGCTCCTCTCCGACGATGAAACCGAGCACGTGGAGCCGGTAGCTCCCGGGTGGCACGTCGAGGTTGACCCCCACCTCGCCGGCCGGGCCCTCGCCCGCGCTGCCGATCCCCAGCTGTGGGTCGGGCCAGGTGGCGTAGGCCTGCTCGTAGTCCTGGCCCTCGGGCACCGCCGCGACCCGCACATACTTGGGGAACGTGTCGAGGTGGAAGCGGTCCTGATTGTCCCAGGGGGTGAAGCCGCCGGCGGCGAAGGTATGGCTGTGGGGGACGGCGACCGCCAGGCTCAGCCGTACGGTGTCGGCGTCGTCCGTCGGGCTGACGAAGCACCCGAGCGGAAGGACCAGAGCTGCGAGCAGCGGAGCGAGTCTCATCGTCGTCTTGACCTATAGCTTCTTCGGCACACCGAGGACCTTCACGCGGACCCGGGCCGGTCGGGTCTCGGGTCGGCTCTCGCTGCCCCTGGACCGGTCGATCTGCGCGCCCGGGCCGGACCCCTCCGTGCAGCCGCAGGAGGCCATCTCGCGCTCGCGCTGCTGCTGGGACTGCACCCGCTGCCGCACCTTCTTCACCTCGCGGTCGAGGGCCACCGGATCGGCGCGGGGCTCCCACGGCGCCGGGGGCGCGTAGCTCCGCGCCTCGCGCAGCAGCGCGCTGTCGACCCTGGCCTGGCCCACCGCCAGCCCGTTGTCGCGCAGGAGCCGCACCGACTGGCCCGGCCGCAGCTTGCGCTCCTCCGCCACCGAGCGCGCCTCGGCCTCTCCGGCCAGCACGTAGGCCTCGGCCCCCCTGACCAGCAGCTCCCCTCCGCCGGGGAGACCCAGCTCGAGCCGCATCCGCCGGCTGGAGACGGAGCCCACGCCAGAGAGGCGCGCTGCGCCGCGCGCGAGGACCACGTCCGCCTGGCGGTCCAGCAGCAACGCCTCGGCTCCCCGGCAAAGCGACAGGGCGAGCCGCCGGTCCAGCACCAGCTGGACCACGGCGTGACGGGCGAGCTTGACCGTGCGTCCGCCGGCAAAGGTGTCGCCGGCCTTCAGCGGTCCGCCTCCGACGAGCCGCGCCGCGCCGACCACCGAGACCACCTCGACGGGCTGCGCCCTCGCGCTGGAGGCGCAGAGCAGGCCGACCGCCGCGAGGAACAACGCGGGGGTGCTTTTCCGGGTCATGAGCTGCTCCAGGAGAGGTTGAGCGTGGCCAGGTGACGGTCGTAGTCGAACTGCTCCACCGTGGAGAAGTTGCGCAACCACTGGTAGACCAGCCGCAGCCGCAGCCCCCAGGCGAGGCCCCGCCCCACCTCTGCGGTGACGCCCAGGGTGTTGTCCAGCCGCTGGGTGGTCACCACCCGGCCGGAGGCCTGCTGTGTCAGCCAGCGTCCGTCCACACGGCCCGAGCGGTAGTGGTCCTCGTGCTCGTAGCCCAGGCGCAAACCGAGGACCAGGTCCCAGGGCGCGAGATAGGACATGCCGACGCCGGCGCCGGGGGTCAGCGCGTCGTAGTCCGGCAGGTAGGCGAGCTCGTGGCGCAGCGAGATCCAGGTCAGCAGGCGCGAGCTGCCCCAGAGGGCGCGGCTGTGCTCCAGACCTAGCTCGTTGCCCCAGCAGGAGCGGGGCAGCTCGGCGTAGTCGTCGCGGGACAGGCTGTAGCGCAGCTGCAGCGTCGCCCCGTCCTCGGCGGTGTGCTGCAGGGCCAGCTGCCCGCCGTGCTGCTCGAGGAAGATGTGGTTCACGTCGGCCAGCGGCGGCGCCCCGTCGAGCAGGATCAACGAGAAGGCGTAGCCCGCCGAGAGCTGGAGCTGTCCCCGCTCGAGCGGGAAGCGCCAGCCGAGGAAGGCCGAGCCGCGCAGGTCCGTGCGGGAGGCGTCCTGCACCGCGGTCTCGCCCGCGGGCTGCTCGCTTGTCGGGAAGTAGAACACCCTGGAGCCGGCGACCTCCCCCCAGACCGAGGCGCGGGCGCCGACGTAGGGCCGCAGCGTGAGGCTGCCCGAGACGCCCGGCCCCACCGCCGCCGGCCCCTCGCGCTCGTGATCGTAGAGCGGATTGCTGTCCGCGACCCCGCCCACGGTGATTTGGCCGTCGACCCAGCCGGCCGCTGTGCCCTCGGCCTCGAAGGTGGCGCGCATCAGCTGTCCGGCCAGGTCCCCGCCCATCTCGCGCCGCATCACCGGGCCGATCAGATCGCGGGCAGCGGCCCAGCGTCCGGCCTGGTAGTGAGCCAGACCGAGCTGAAGGCGCACGTGGCGCCAGTCGACGCCCGGCTCGTGCCGGGAGGCGCCGAGCTCCTTGACCGCCTCATCCGAGTGACCCAGGCGCAGCAGGGCGACGCCAAGGTAGTAGCGCGTGCGGCCGTCGAGCGGGTCGAGCGCCTTGGCCGTCCGCAGGCTGCGCGCGGCCCAGGCCGGGTTGCCCTCCTCGAGGTAGGCCAGCCCGAGGTCGAGGAGCAGCCGCGGGTTCTCCGGGTCCAGCCGCGCCGCCCTGCTCAGCGTCCGGCGCCCCTGCTTCACCTGGCCGAGCCGGATCTGCGCCAGGCCGAGGTAGTGGCCCGCCGCCGCCAGGGCGGGCTCGCCCTCGAACGCCCGACGGAGCGGGTCGAGGGCCTGACGCAGCTCCCCGGCCCGGTAGCGGCTGATGCCGCGGGCGAGCAGGAGCGCGGGCGGCTCGCCGGCCGCGGCGACGCCGGCCCAGAGCAACACGAGGAGGGCGCCCAGCCTACTCGGCATAGAGATCCCTGATCTTCGTCTTGTAGTCCTCGATCATCGGGTCGCTGAAGGCCTTGTCCTTGCGGGCCAGGCGGCCCTTCTTGTCCACGAGCAGGGCGTCGTAGTAGTCCGCGGCGTACATGTAGTAGACCCCGCTCTTGTCCGGCATCACAGGGAAGGTCGCCTCGTCGTAGCCCGGGGCCCGGTCCTCCCAGTTCGGCCCCGACGTGGCCTGATCCCAGCCGGTGATCGCGAGAAGCTCGAAGTCGGTGAGCCCCTCGGCCCTCAGCGGTGCGACCAGCTCGCTCTGGAGGGCAGCAACCTGCTGCCCGCAGTGGCTTCAGGCCAGCAAGGCGAAGAAGATCATCACCACCTTGCCCTGGAGGGCCTCGAGGCAGAGCTCCTGGCCGTAGTAGCTCGACTTGGGGTTCACCACGTCGAGACAGAACGCGGGCGCCTTGACCCGCTCGCCGACGCCGTGCGGGAAGTCGCAGCGGTGAGCGACGCAGACCATCCCCGGCGTCCGCTCCACCCAGCAGTCCTGGTCGGTCTCGCACTCGACGCGGCACTGGTGCGTGACGCTGTCGCAGCTCTCGTCGCCGACGCAGTCGGCGTGGGTCTGGCACTGGCTCTGGACCAGGCAGCCGCCGGAGAGCGCCGTCACGGCGAGGAGCGGCGCAACGAAGAACTTGCGCATCTAGAGCCCTCCGCTGGTGGTGTGGAGCACCGTCCCGCCCTGGCCCACGACCCAGCCGTCGCTCTGCGAGGTGAAACAGACGCTCTCCAGGTCGGCGCTCACGCCGCTCGGCACCGCGGACCAGCTCTGGCCGCCGTCCGCGGTCCGCAGCAGCACGCCCCCCTTGCCCACGGCCCAGCCCACCAGCGAGTCGACCATGGTGACCCCCAACAGGTCGGTCGTGACAGACGAGGCGACCGCGCTCCAGATCGACCCCGCGCCGTCCGTGCTGACCACGATCGTCCCCATCTCGCCCACCGCGACGCCGGGGTTCCCGCTGCCGTGGAAGGTCACCGCCCGCAGAGTCTCGGTGGTGCCAGCGGAGTAGCCGACCCACACGCTCCCTCCGTCCGCGGTGCGGTAGATCTTGCCGGCCGTGTCGCCGACGATCCAGCCGCCCTGGCCGAGACGGAAGACGTCGTAGAACACCTCGCCCGGGTAGGTGATCGGGCCGCAGACCCAGCTGTAACCGGTGTAGTACTTGTAGCCCCCGCCCTGGTTGTTGACGGTGATCCCGGCGCCGAAGCCGGCGCTCGCCGACGTCAGGTGCAACGAGAAGAAGGTGTCGAAGGTGAAGGCGCTGCACTGGGGCGCCACGGGCCAGGTCTGGCCCAGGTCCCTGGTCTCCCAGATCCGCCAGTCCTTGCCGGCGACGGCGCCGTAGGTCGTGTCGGCGAAGGTCACCGTGTAGAGATCGGACGTCACAGGGGCGGCGGGATCACCAACGACCTGCGGGGACAGGCTCCCCGGCGAGACCGGGTCGTGGTGCAGCAACGTCCCCCCGCTCCCGGCGATGAAGACGTGCCCGCCCGTGAGGCAGGCCACGTCGTGCAGATCCGCCCCGCCGGCGACCTGCAGCACCTGCCACGGCGTCGTTGACAGGTCACCGTCCGCCGACGGGGCGTCCCGCGGCGGGCCGTCCGGCAAGCCCAGGTCGTGGCTCGCGTCGGCCCCGAGGTCGACGACCGGCTGATCGAGGACCAGATCGGGCCAGATCGCCGCGCCGTCCCCGACCGTGGCCCGATCCGAGCAGGCCACGAGCAGTCCGGCGACCAGCAGGCCGATCACGCTGGCGTTGCGCATGAGCGGATCATACTAGTCCTTGGCGGGACGCACCACCGGTGTGGGCGGCTCCCTGCCCTGCAGCACGGCGTGGATGTTCTCGGCCGCCAGCCGCGCCATGGCCAGCCGCGTCTCCCGGGTGGCGCTGCCCACGTGGGGCAGCAGGACGACGTTGTCCAGCTCCGCGAGCCCCGGCGCCAGCGCGGGCTCGCGCTCGAAGACGTCCAGGGCCGCCCCGCCCAGGCGTCCGGCGGCGAGGCAGCGCACGAGGGCCTCCTCGTCCACGACGGGCCCCCTCGACGTGTTCACCAGGTAGGCCCCCGGCCTCATCCACGCCAGCCGCTCCTCGTTGATCAGGTGGTGGGTCTCGTCGGTGAGCGGCGTGTGCAAGGTGACGATGTCCGCCTGTCGCAAAAGCTCCTCGAGCGCGACGCAGCGGGCCGAGATCGGGCCCAGATCGACGAGGCTGCCGGGCTGGCAGGCGGTGTCGGTGAAGATCACCCGCGTCCCGAAGCCGGCGGCCCGCAGCGCCACCGCCCGCCCGATCTTGCCGAACCCCACCACGCCGAGGGTCTTGTCCTGCAGGCCCACGCCGAGCAGCATCGTCGGCTCCCAGCCCGTGAAGCGGCCCGCCCGGACGAGGACGTCGCCCTCGACGACCCGCCGCACCAGCGCGAGGAGGGCAGCCCATGTCAGATCGGCGGTGGCCTCCGTCAGGACACCGGGCGTGTTGGTGACCCAGATCCCCCGCCCGCGAGCCGCCTCGAGGTCGATGTTGTCATAGCCCACGGCGTGGTTGGCGATCACCCGGAGCCGGTCGGCGCCGGCGATGGTCTCGGCGTCGACGGGCACGGTGAGGAGCGGAAGCAAGGCTTCGACCCCGACGAGGGCTTCGCGCAACCCCGCGCCGCGCAGCCCGTCCCCGACCACCACCTCGTAGTGGCGCTCCAGGAGCTCCAGGGCCCCCTCGACCAGCGGGTGGGTCACCAGCACCTTGGCAGTCACGAGGGCCGTTGTAGCCCAGCGGGCCGGCCCGTTCAACCTCGGCCGCGGGCGCGATCGTCCGGCCCCAATAACAACTCCCCCCAAGCGCCCCGGCGGTCTACACTCTCACCGTGTTCGATGCCCAGGTCTACCTCTCCGCCCTGTGCCGCGTGGTGCCGCACCACATCGTGGAGGAGGTGCTCACCGATCCCACCGAGCGGGCCCTGCGTCCCCAGCGCTTCCCGGGCAGCGTCCTCGTCGTGGACATGGTCGGGTTCACGTCGCTCTGCACGCGCCTGACCCTCGACGGCCGGACCGGGCTGTCCCGGCTCTCGACGTTCCTCGACCGGTTGTTCGAGGGTCTGGAGCTCGAGGCGATCTTCCCCTTCGGGGGCTACATCGTCCAGTTCGCCGGGGACGCGCTCGTCGTCGTCTTCCGTGGCGAGGACCACGCGCTCCGCGCCCTGGCCGCAGCGCTGACGATCCAGCGGCGGCTGGAGGATCTCGTCCAGGAGCCAGGCGGCGCCGGTCCCCTGATGCTGCGCATCGGCCTGGCGCGGGGCGAGGTGTTCCTCAACGTCTTCGGCGACATCACCCAGCGCGTCGCGGTCTGCGCCGGTCCGGCGGTGCGCCGCGCGCTGGAGCTCCAGCACCGGGCGCAGCCCGGGGCGCTCGCGGTTGACGACGAGCTGGCCGTTGCCCTCGAGCCCGACCTGGTGCCGGGAGAGCGGGGCCCCGCCGACCTGCGCCGCTGGCCCGCCCCCGCCCCCCTGGACCAGACCTACTACGAGCAACACTTCGACGAGCGGGTCGATGACAAGCTGCGGATCCTGGAGTCCTTCATCCCCCCGCCGCTGGCGCGGCGCATCCGCGGCACCCCCCACGGGTGGCGCCTGCGCGGCGAGGTCCGGCAGGCGGTGGTCCAGTTCATCGACCTCGAGGGGTTCAGCGAGAAACCGGAGCTGATCGAGGTGGCGATGAACCTGTCGCGCTCGCTGCTCCGCGGCTTCCGCAAGTACGACGGCGTGGTCCTCAAGGCCGCCACCATCCGCCGCGGGCACCGGATCATGGTGCTCTACGGTCTGGCCCGCCCCGCCGAGCACGACGCCGAGCGGGCGCTGATGGCGGCCCTCGAGGGCCAGGCCCGCCTGCGGGCCTTCGCCGCCGGTCACCCGGGCATGCCGCTGTCCATGCGCTCCGGCACCCACCTCGGCGAGATCTACCTGGGCAGCGTCGGCTCCTGGTATCGCCACGACGTCACCGCCATCGGCGACGCGGTCAACTTGGCCGCCCGGCTGGCCGAGACGGCGGAGCCCTTCGAGGCGCTGATCAGCGACGAGGTCCGCGCGCGGGCGTCCGCGGCGTTTCGCACCAGCCGCCGGGGACCGCTCCCGCTGCGCGGCCGGTCGGAGCCAGCCGACGCCCACCTCGTCCATGCGCCGGCCGAGGAGCTCGCGCACTACGTGCAGCGTCGGGGCAGCGACCGCTTCCACGCCGGACGCGGGGACGAGGTGCGCCGGCTGGAGGAGATCGTCAGCGGTGCCCTCGTGGGCAGGGGCCGGGTGTTGGGGATCACCGGCGAGGCGGGGACCGGCAAGAGCCACCTGCTCGCCGCGCTCGTCGATCGCTGGATCGAGGGCGGAGGCGTCGGCATGGTCGGCCGCTGTCGCTTCGCGACCCGCAACCACCCCCTCGCTCCGCTGGCCAGCATGCTCGCCGCGTTCGTCGGCCTCACCGGCGCGGACAGCGACGAGGAGCGCACCGCGCGCATCCGGCGCCGCATGGAGCCCTACGCCATCGGGGACGGGATGGAAGATCTGCTCGCCCTGCTCCAGCCGGTGCACCGCCCGGACGAGCTGCCCGAGGCGCTCCTCGACCTCTCCGACGCGTACGCCCAGCAGCGGGTGCTGGACGCGGTGATCCGGTTCGTCCAGCAGCGCACGCGCGAGGTCAAGCCGCTCTATGTCCTCGAGGACCTGCACCACGCCGACTCGCTGACGTTGCAGCTCGCGCGCCGGCTGACCGCCCTGGGCCGGGAGGACGCCTTTCTCCTCGTCACCACCTTCAGGCCAGACCCACGGCTCGACGACCTGCGCCGCGAGCTCGACGAGGAGCTGCTGCTCGGGCCCCTCGAGCGCCAGCAGTGCGCCGCGCTCGTCTGCCACGAGCTCTCGGCACACTCCGTCGATCCCGACCTGGACAGCTTCTTCTGGAGCCGCACCGCGGGCAACCCGGCGATGCTGACCGAAGTGGTCCGCTTCCTCGCCGACCGGATGCTGCTCAACGTCCAGGGCGGCACCGTCGCGGCGGCCGAGCCGGGTGTGGCCCTGCTCGAGGACCTCGTGCCGGACAGCTGGCAGCACGTCGCCCTCGCCCGCCTCGAGGGGCTCGGGGAGCTGGAGCGCGGCGTGCTGCGCACCGCCAGCGCCATCGGCCTGCACTTCGACAGCGAGCTGCTGCAACGGATCTCCGATCCCCTGGGCGCGGAGGCTGTCACCGCGGCCATCGACTCCCTCGAGGCCCAGGACGTCATCGCCGTGGACTGGGTCGGCTGCGCGGACCCGGGCGGCGGCGCCTACCGCTTCCGCGACGAGGTCGTGCGGGCCACCGCGTACTCGCTGATCCCGGAGCTCGAGCGCCGCCAGCTGCACCGCCGGATCGCCGACACCCTGGAGCGACACCTCGCCCGGTCCCGGCACGCGCTGGACGCGGTGCTCGGGCACCACCGGGAGCGCGCCGGACAGTGGGCCGAGGCCGCCCAGTGGTACGCTCGCGCCGCCGAGCGCACGGCCCGCGCCGGCCTCGACCGGGAGGCGCTCTTCTGCACCACGCGCTGGCGCCACGCCGTGGATCAGCTCGCCGGGGAGGAGCGCCCACCGGCCGAGCTCGCGGCGCGCATGGAGATGGTCCAGCTGATGGCCACGGTGCGGCAGGGCAAGCCCCGCGAGGTGGTGGCCCTCGTCGATCGGCTCACCACGGAGCACCTGGACCGGTTGCCGCCGATGCACCGGCACACCGTGGAGCTGTACCTCGCCGCGGCGGAGGCGGCCCAGGGCGAGCTGTCCCTTGCCCGCCGCCGCTTCGAGGCGCTGGTGGAGGAGCCGCGGGTGAAGGACACGATGCGCGCGGACGCGGCCTACTTCCTCGCTGTCTTCCGCCACCTGGCCCTGGATCGAGAGGCGGGCCAGCGGTGGGTCGAGCGCGGGCTGGCCCTGGCCCCAAACGACCGGGTGCGGCGCACGCTGCTCCGGTTGCTCGAGGCCCGGATGACGGGCCTCGACGGCGAGATCGAGCCGGCGCGCGCGCTGATCGCGCGCGCCAGGCAGTGCGCGGAGGAGGAGGGCCGGCAGCACCTGGTCGCCGCCGCGACGCGGGAGCTCGGCTTCCTGGCGCTGCTGGAGCAGGACTTCGAGCGCTCTCGCGTGCTCCTGCACCACGCCCTGACCCTCGACCGTCGCCTGGCGAGCTGGCTCTGGCAAGCCGAGGACCGGCGGTTGTTGGGGCAGATGTACCTCTGGAGCCGCGAGCCCGAGGCGGCCCGGGAGCACCTGGAGCAGGCGGTGATGCTCGCGCAGGAGATCGGCCACGAGCTGACCCGCATCGCCGCGCTCGGGCCCCTGGGGGTGGCGGTGGCGTGGACTCGGGACCCCGACGCCGGGCTGACCATGTGCGAGCAGGCCCACCGCCGCGCCTCCGAGCTCGGCCTGCGCCAGGTCCAGCTGGAGACCTCTCTGTATCTGCTGCAGGTGGCTCTCGACCGGGGCGACGCTGCCCGGATCGCCGAGGCAGCGGCGTGGTGCGAGGACCATGCCCCGGACGCCCGGGCCCCCCTGTATCGGGACCTGCTCCTCCGTTTGACGGATCGGGCCCGCCGCTTGAAGGAATAGGCTCGAGAATCAAGGGGACACAACACGGGAACGCGCTCAAGGGCAAACACCTCCCGCTGCAAGTGACCGGCTCCCGCCCGGCTTGACCCTCCGCAGCCCCACCGTTACGCTGCGCCGACGATGCGGACCATCGGCTCGATCCTCCTGCTCGTCGGTGTGGTGCTCCAGCTGTTGCTCGGCACCCTGTACCTGCTGAGCGCCCGCTACGAGCCGGCGGCCGTGACATCCCACGAGCCCCGCCTCTCGGCGGGCCGCCAGCTCGCGCTGGGGACGACCGTGCTGGGGGCCGGGGCCTGCGGCCTGGTCGCGGCGCTCCTCGCGCTGTGGCGACGGCCGACCCGGCTGACCCTGCTCCTGGGCGGGGCGTCCGCCCTGGGCCCCCTCGCCACACTGATCGTCGACGGCCCGCTCACCGTCGCCGTGATCGCGCTCTGCCTGGTCGCCCTGTCCCTGGGTGCCCTGGCGCTCTCGCGCCGGGGAGCGGCGCATCCAGCGCCAAGCTCGTGATCGGGCGCGACGTCACCTTCGCCGTGGTCTTTGATCTCGACGGCCTGCTCGCCGACACCGAGCCGCTGTGGAGCGAATCCTCCGATCTGCTGCTCCGCAGGCGCGGGCACCGCTTCGACATCGCGCTCAAGCCACACGTGATGGGGCGCCACCCCCTCGAGGTGGCGCGCCTGTTCGTCCAGCGCTACGGCCTGGACGACGAGCCGACGGCGC
>Ga0316576_10000120_pt1 | contig 29631 bp, 19 predicted proteins | sample S0NA_FD_203075 | JGI IMG/M metagenome (GOLD analysis project Ga0316576, IMG submission 203075) | Rhizosphere microbial communities from salt marsh grasses in Alabama, United States - S0-2_050615r3r5 | ecosystem: Host-associated > Plants > Roots > Rhizosphere | place: USA: Alabama | collected...
CCGCGACCCCGAGCTGGACCTGCGGCTCGTGCGGCACGACGCGGTGGCCAGCGCGGCCCACGCGCGCATGCTCTGCAAGATCGGCGTCCTCGATCCGGCAGAGCTCGCCGGCCTCCTCGCCGAGCTGCGCGGTATCGCCCGGGAGGGGCTGGCGATCTCCGAGGAGGAGGAGGACGGCCACACGGCGCTCGAGAACCGGCTGACGGCGCGGCTCGGCGAGGCGGGGCGACGGATCCACACCGGCCGCAGCCGAAACGACCAGGTCATCGCCGCGCTCCGGCTGTTCGGCCGCGAGGCGGTGTTGACCCTGGCGCAGCGGCTGGTCGAGCTTGCCCTGCAGCTGGTCGAGCTCGCCGGGGAGCACGGCGACACCTCGCTCCCGGGCTACACGCACACCCGGCAGGCCATGCCCTCGACCCTCGGGCTGCTCCTCGGCGCCCACGCCGAGGCGCTGCTCGACGCCCTGCCCTGGCTCCGGGTCGCCTTCGAGCACCTCAACCGCTCGCCCCTCGGCAGCGCGTCGGGCTTCGGCGTCGCGCTCCCCCTCGACCGGCAGCGCGTCGCCGACCTGCTCGCCTTCGACCGCGTGCAGCAGAACGCCATCGCCGTGCAGAACGACCGCGGCAAGACCGAGATGCTGGTGCTCGGCGCGGTCCTCGGGCCGGTCCAGGACCTGGCCCGCCTCGCGGCGGACCTCATCTGGTACTCGAGTGACGAGCTCGGCTTCGTTCGGCTGGGCACCGAGGTGACCACCGGATCGAGCATCATGCCCAACAAGCGCAACCCCGACGCCCTGGAGCTGGTCCGGGCCGGCGCCGCGCGGATCAAGGGCTGGCACGCGGCGGTCGCCGCGGTGACCTGCGGCCTGTCCAGCGGCTACCACCGCGACCTGCAGCTGACCAAGGAGCCGCTGCTCGAGGGTTTGCAGTCCACCCTGGACATGCTCGCGGTGATGTCCCGCGTGCTCGGCTCGCTCGAGGTCGACGTCACGCGCTGCCGCGCCGCCGTGCAGCCGGGCGCCGCGGCCACCGACGTGCTCTACGGCCGGGTCGCGGAGGGCGAGGCCTTCCGGGACGCCTACCGCGCGGTGGCCGGCGATCCGGCGGCGGCGGTGGAGGCGGCGGGGGTCGAGGCCGCCGAGACCTGGCGCCTGCGCACCCACGCCGGGGCGCCGGGCGCGCTGGAGGGATCGCTGGCGCAGTGCCGCGAGGCGGCCGCGAGCGGGCGGCGCTGGCTCGAGGCGCAGCAGGCGAGGATCGCGGCGGCCGCGGCGGCGGTGCTGGACCCGGATCGGAGCTGAGTCTCAGTCCACGCGCAGCGCGGCCAGGGTGCGCTCGAGGCGGGCCGCCGAGTCGTCGAGGCCCCCCGGGCGGCTGCGCTCGAGCCACAGCGCGCGGTGCTCGGCGACGAGGGCCTCGAGCGCCCCGGCGAGCGTGGCTCGCTCCGCCGACGCGATCGCCTCGAGCGGGCTGTCGAGGCCTGGATCGAGCCGAGCCAGGCCGATCCGGCAGGCCAGGGCGAGGGCGTCGGCGACCCAGCGCTGCTCGCGCAGGAGGAGCGCGGCGTCCGCGCGCTCGCTCCGCGCGCCGGAGAGCGATGAGGCGGCGCGCTCCACCACCGACCGGGCGCGCCTGAGCCCCTCTGCGGTCAGCGAGGTCGGGATCCGCGCGGCCGGCCAGGGGCCCGGATCGAGCAGCAGGCGGGAGAGGATCGTACCGTTGCGCAACGTCACCCCCGTCGCCTGGTAGGCGTTGCCCAGGGCGACGGTCGCCCGGCCCATCACGCCCGCCCCGTCGTGGAACACCCGCCGATCGAGCAGCGCCGCGAGCGTGCCGCCGTCCAGGACCGACGACCGCGCGTCCCAGCCGTGGCGCGCGGCGGCGATGAAGCCGGGCCAGGAGACGTGCGGAGGCTGGAGGTGCCCGTTGTCGCCCCAGTCGGTGACCAGCAGCCCCGACGCGCCGGCCTCGAGCCCCGCCGCGGCGGCGCGGGCGATGTTGCCCAGGGCGTTGTCCACGCGGCCGGCGATGGCGCTCCAGCTGCTCGTCCCGGGGCAGACGTAGAACTCGAGCCCAGCCCCGCCGAAGAGGCTGGCGTGGCTGTCGAAGGGGTGGTCCGCCTCGTAGCCCCACTCCAGCGCCACGGCGTCCCGGGGCAGCTCGGCGATGAGCTCGGGCCGCTTGAGGATGATGTCGCCCCAGAACTGCATGCGGCGGCCGCGCGCGCTGACCATGCCGTGCACCGCGCCCAGGAACTCGAGGTAGACGCGCTCGGTTCCGACCTGGGCGCAGCGCTCCGCCGAGCGTCCAAGCCCGAGGTCGAAGGTCTCGTCGAGCCCGACGTTGAACAGCCGGCTGGTGAAGCAGGGCAGCAGCTGGTCGTAGAGGTCGGCGAGCAGCTCGAGGCTCTTCGGATCGGTGGGGCAGAGGCTGAACGGCTCCCTCGAAGGGCTGAAGGGGTGATCCACGCCCCCGGGGCACTCGGCGATCTGGCGGTAGGGCTCGTGGCGCAGCCAGCGGTGCATGTGGCCGAAGCTGTTCTGGTTCGGAACGAGCTCCACGTGCCGGGCCCGGCAGTGGGCGTCGAGCTCCACGATCTCCCCGGGCGTCAGCGGGCTGGCGTCTCGCCAGACCCGCTCGTGTCCGCGGTAGGCGAAGGTGTGCTCCATGTAGAGCTGGAGCTGGTTGATCTTGAAGCTCGCCAGCCGGTCCACGAGGTCGAGGAGCGTGGCCATGGTCGGGACGCGGTCGCGGCTGATGTCGAGCATCACCCCGCGGTGCTCGAGGTCGGGCCAGTCCTCGAGCTCCAGCTCGGGGAGCCCCGGGAGATCGTCTTGGAGTTGCCGCAGCGTGCCCGCCCCGTAGAACAGGCCAGCCTCGTCCGCCCCGGTCACGGTGATCCCCTGGGATCCGACCACGATGCGGTAGCTCTGCGGCCCGTGCGGCTCGCCGGTCGCGATCCGCAGCTCGGGCTCGGCGTCCGGGGCCGGGCCCCGGCCCCCTCCGAGACGCAGGGTTTTGGGCGGTGGAACGAGCAGCGCGTAAGGGTCCATACCGAACACCCTAACACCCAAGCCGGGACCAAAAACAGGTGGCAGACCTTTCCCGGCCTACGGCGCCACGGTAAAATGAATCCAGCATGGGGTCCGTTCCCGCGGCGGAGTCTGCCCAGACGGCGCTAACCGCCGAGGAGCGTCGGTTCGGCAGGTACGAGCTCCTCTTCCGGCTCGCCAGCGGAGGCATGGCCCAGCTCTACGTCGGCCGGCTGCGCGGCGTGGAGGGCTTCGAGAAGCTCGTCGTCATCAAGCTGATCCATGACGAGTACGCCGAGGAGTCCTCGTTCGTGAAGATGTTCATCGACGAGGCCCGGCTCCTCGGCAGGATCTCCCACCCGAACGTGGTCCAGGTGATGGAGCTGGGCGAGGTCGACGGCGCCTACTACATCGCGATGGAGTACGTCCACGGCGAGGCCCTTGGGGCCTTCGCCAACCGGGTGCACATCCCCCTGCTCCACTCGGCGCGGATCATCTCGGACGCGGCGGCCGGGCTCCACGCGGCCCACGAGCTGCGGGACCTCGACGGCGCGCCCCTCGGCGTGGTCCACCGCGACGTCTCGCCCGGCAACATCCTGATCAGCTACGGTGGAGCGGTCAAGGTCACGGACTTCGGCGTCGCCAGGGCGCTGGGCAACCTGAGCGTGACGCACGTGGGCACGCTCAAGGGCAAGTTCTCCTACATGGCGCCCGAGTACCTGCGCTCCGGAACCGTGGACCGCCGCTCCGACATCTTCGCCCTCGGCGTCGTGCTGTACGAGATCTCCACCCGCAAACGCCTGTTCAAGACCTCCATCGACGGCCGGCGGCTCGAGCACGGCGGCGAAGAGATCCTCCCTCCCACTCTCCTGCGCGCGGACTACCCCCCCGCGCTGGAGCAGATCGTCATGCGGGCCCTGGAGGACGATCCGTCCATGCGCTTCCAGACGGCGCAGGAGATGCACAACGCGCTCGAACAGTACATCATCAGCTCGGGTGCCCCGGCCCTGAACAGCGATATCGGCGAGCTGATGACGGAGACCTTCGCCGAGCGGATGGCGAAGAAGCGCACCCTGATCAGCGAGTCCTCGCGCCACAGCGTCGCGCTGCCGGAGATCGCCAACGAGCCAAGCCCGGCGTCCACGCTGAAGGGGCAGACGATCAGCCAGGCCGGGCAGAGCGCCAGGAGCCGCAAGGTCCTGCTCCTCGCCGCCGGACTGGTGCTCGCGCTCGCCGTGGTGGTCCTCGTGGTCTACGCCCTGCTCCCCCCGCCGATGGCCGAGAGCCCGGCCGAGCCGGTCGCGGCGGCGGCCGTGGATCTGGCCATCAGCCCCGTGGAGCCCGACGGCGAAGCTGCGGACCTCGCCCAGCCGGACCTCGCCCTGCCAGACCGCCCCCCTCCACCGGACCTCGCCCCCGAGCCGGACCGGCCACGGCAGGTCCGGCCCGTCCGTGAGCCACGGAGGCCCAACCTGCGCGTCAGGCCGCGAGTGAGCGTGCCGCCGGCCAAGGTGTCGAAGCAACCGGCCAAGGTCTCGAAACAACCGGCGAAGCCGAGACCGGTCCAGCGCCCGGCGGCCAAGAAGGACGATCTGTTCGGCAATCCCTTCCAGTAGGGTAGAATGGCGTCATGATCGGTCGAGCCGGTGTGGTGGCCCTGGTTGTCGTCTCTTTCGCGCTGGCCCGCCCCGCGGCGGGCGAGCAGAAGGGACCGGCGGCCAAGGCCTTCGCCAAGGGGATGAAGCTCTACAGGAAAGCCGATTACCAGGGCGCCATCGAGGCCTTCAACCACTCGTACCAGCTGCACCCCCACTTTCTCACGCTGTGCAACATCGCCCGGGCCTACGAGCGCTGGAGCGACATGGTCCGGGCGGCCCTGCACTACCGCCGCTGCCTCAAGGAAGGCGGGGATCGCTCGCCCAAGGCGGGCGAGATCCAGAAGGCGCTCCAGGCGGTGGAGTCGCAGGTTGGAAGCCTGACGGTGGAGAGCCCGGGGACGCCTCCCGCGGAGGCTTTCATCGACGGCGCCCCCATCGGAAACACCCCGGCCAACACCCTGGTCAACCCGGGCCCCCACACCATCGAGGTCCGTCGGCCGGGCGCGAGCCCGCAGAAATCGACCGTCCAGGTCGAGATCGGCGAGCACCGCACGGTGGTGCTGCAGACCGTCCCCCTGTCCCCGCCGCCCCCGACCGGGGGGCAGCCTCCCGTCCCCGAGCCGCCGCCCACGAAGCCCAGGCGCGGGCTGTCCACGATCTGGTTCTGGTCCGCCCTTGGCCTCACCGGGGCGCTCGCCGTCACGGCCGCGGCGCTCGGGATCAAGACCCTGGTGGCGAACTCGTCCTACGAGGAAAGCCCCACCGAGGACGGCTACAACCAGATCATCGACTACAAGCTCTACACGAACATCTTCTGGGGGCTCACCGCGGGAGCCGCCGGGGCGACGACGTTGCTCTTCTTCTACACCGACTTCCGCTCCGGGGAGCGGGGCGACGGGGACCAGGCCTTCGTCATCGGGGTCCAGGGCCGCTTCTGATCACGTTGACCCCGCGCCGAGCCTCCCGAGCAAGCGACGCGCCTGCCCGCTCCAGTGGGGGACGAAGATCCGCGGCCAGGTCAGCTTCAGCGCCATGCCCGGCGGCCCCGCGCGGGCGTTGAGCGCGACCCGGTCGATGAGATAGAGCTCGCCGTGGCGCAGCGGGCCGCGCAGCGTCTCCTCGAGGGAGAAGAGCGCCGAGTAGCCCGCCTCCGCGGCGATCCGCACGGTCTCCGGCGTGTAGTCCGCGGCGCCGCCGTAGGGGATCGCCACCGTCCGACAGGGCTGCCCCAGCTGCTGTTCGATGATCTCGCGCGAACGTACGAGCTCGCGGCGTGCCTCCTCGGCGCCGAGCTGCGACAGCACGGCGTGGCTCTCGGTGTGAGCGCCGAAGTCAAACACCGCCCGTAGCTGCCGCACCTCGTCCCAGCCGACGATCTGCGGCCTCTCGGCGAGCGACGTGTCGGCCACCTCCAGCGCTTGCTCCAGCCCGCCGACGAAACGCTCGCGCTCGGCGCTCGAGCCCAGGTTTTTGGCGTGGCCCATGAGCCGCTCGATGGCCCGGGCCTGGTCCGCGGGCCGTTCCAGCTCGAGGGGCACCTCCTCGTTCCCCAGGCGCACCGTGGCGCTACGCCGTCGGGAGAGCTGCACGCATGCTCCGACCCGGTCCCACCAGAACCGCCGCGCGCTCCCGACGTAGTCCGTCGGGAGAAACACCGTGGGGCGGATGCCCGCCCGTTCGAGACAGGGCCGCACGCGCAGCAGGTCGTCGCGGTAGCCGTCGTCGAAGGTCACCAGCACGGCGCGGCTCGGGCAGGGGCGCTCCCCGCCAACGACGGAGAGCGCCTGCGCCATGTCGAGCACCGTGCAGTGGCGGCCAAGCCAGGCCATCTCCGTCTCGAACTGAGCGAGGTCGCACTCGGCGAGGCTCTTCGGATCGGGGAACAGCTGCTCCGCGGTCCCCACGCGGTGGTAGGTCAGGGTGATCAGGTGGCGCCGCTGGGGCAGGAGCCGAGCGACGACGCTGTTGAGGCGGAAGGTCGCCCGCCCGATGGCGGGCTGCAGGCCGAGGCCCATCGGGGCTACTGCTCGATGGTCGGCAGCTCCTCGATGTTGGGCATCACGACGATCTCGATCCTCCGGTTGCTGCGCCGGCCGTCCTCGGTCGAGTTGTCGCCCACCGGGTCGTACTCGGAGTAGCCCGCCGCCGAGAGGCGCTTGGGATCCACGCCCTCGGCCTGGAGGAACTTCACGACCTGCACCGCGCGCGCCGCGGAGAGCTCCCAGTTGGAGCGGAACTGCCGCGTCTTGATCGGGATGTTGTCGGTGTGGCCAGCGACGAGGAAGTCGCGACCGCCGATGTCCTTGAGCACCGCGGCGAGCTGCTTGAGCGCTCCCTTGCCGTCGGGCTTGAGCTTGGTCTTGCCCGGGTCGAACAGGATCTTGTCGCTCATCTTGACGATCATGCGCCCCTTGCGGATCTCGACCTTGAGCTTGCCCGACGAGATCATCGACTTGAGGCGATCGAGGAGCTGGCGGAAGGTCTTGGTGCGCTGCTCGGCGAGCTGACGGGCCTTGCGCAGCTGCTCGATCTCCTTCTGCGTGGCGCCCAGCTTGCGGGCGAGCGCGTCACGGTCCGCGCCGATGGAGTCCATCTGGTCCTTGAGCTTGTTGCGGTCCGCCTCGGTGGCCTGGAGCGACGACTTGGTCTTGGAGAGCTCGGACTTGCAGTTCTCGAGATCCTTGACGACCGCGTTGTGGGTCTCCTCCGGAATGCCGCAGGAGACGCAGAGAGCAAGAGCGGGGAACAGCAGCATGCGGCGCATCGGACCTACCTCCTTCGAGTTCTTTGGTATTCACCTGACGTTGTGAGACGTGGGCGCCAGAATAGCGAGTTCTGGGTGGGGCAGCAACCCCCCTCAGGGCGGTGCATGTCGTACAAGTGGCTTTTTGTGGTATTATGTCGGATAATAGCTCACATCGGAGGCGTTACCCCTTTGGCGCGTAAAAGCCCAAAAAGAAAGAAAAAAGAACCGCCTACTCGGGAGCCGGCCCGCATCACCGAGAGTCGAGCATCCAGACGGTTCCACGAAGTTTTCGGGATCCTCACGCTGGCGTCGGCCCTGCTCATCGGGCCCAGCCTGGCCTCCGTCCAGTTTGGCGGAGGGCGCCTGATGGGACCTTTTGGCCAGACCCTGGGCTCGGCCATCAACAAAATCCTTGGCATTTCAGGGCATTTGATTGTCCTGGTGCTGATCGGCGTGGCGATCCGTATCTTCGCCGGCGGGCTGTCCACCGAGGGCCCGAGCCAGACGCCCCTCGCTGCCTGGCGCCGCCGTGTGGGCCTGGGGCTGGGCCTCTTGTTCGCCACCGTGCTGCTTCACCTCTCCCTGCGGCCCCTGCGTATCGATGGCGCCTCGGCGGGCGGGATGATCGGCGAGGTTGGCGCCGAGCTGCTCTGTGCCGTGCTCTCGACCCCCGGCGCCTGGGTCGTCTCCCTCGCCGCGCTGGCCACCGCCGCGGTGCTGGCGACGAGCTTCAGCTGGGCCCGGGCCGGCCTCGCCGTGGCGCGCGCGGTCCGCAGAGCGCTGCCCGCGCTGGCTCAGGCCCTGGGGCGAGCTCTCGAGCGGGCGCGCACCCTGGCCCTCGACCTGCCCCGTCTGCTGCGCCGCGAGGCGATGTCTCCTTCCACCGACGGCAGCGCGGCGCTCCCGCCAGTGGTCCGGCTCGACCTCCGGGAGCTGGGCGGAACGACGACCCTGCCCGACGAGGACGAGGCGGACGAGTGGTCACCCGCCGCGGTCCCCGCCGATCTGGAGATCGGCGGGCGGGCGCGGGGCGAGGAGACGGAGGTCCCCGTCGCCCGTCCCCAGATCCCCTGCCTCGACGCCGCGAGCGCCGGCGAGAAGGCGCCCCAGCCCGACGCACAGGTCGAGGTCGCCGGCGAGAAGGCGCCCCGGCGACGGCGCAACAGGGCCGAGCCCGAGGCGACCGTCGAGCCACCGACCGAGCAGGCCGCCGAGCCAGAGGCCGGGGAGCCCGCCCCCGTCGAGACCCCGGCGCCGTCCGCCGCGGAGGAGGCGGCGCTGACCATCGTCGAGCCGCGCTTCGAGGACGCGGGGACAGACGAGGCCCACGCCGAGGAGGCCAAGCCGGTGGAGCAGACCGACGGGCCGGGGTTCATTTTGCACGGCGACGTGTACAAGCCGCCGCCCCTCGGCCTGCTGGATATCGAGGAGAAGAAGGAGACCTCCATCGACCGGGACGCCATCTACCGCCAGGCCGACAAGCTGGTCAAGACCCTGGCCGACTACAAGATCCTCGGTCGGGTCACCGAGGTCCACCCGGGGCCGGTGGTCACGATGTACGAGTTCAAGCCGGCGCCGGGCACCCGGATCAGCAAGGTCGCCAACCTGGCCAACGATCTCGCCATGTCCCTCGCCGCGCTGCGCGTGCGCATCGTCGCCCCCATCCCGGGCAAGGGGACCATCGGCATCGAGGTGCCCAACGACGAGCGAGACACGGTCTACTTCAAGGAGATCGTCGCCCACGACTCCTTCCGCAAGGGCAAGTCCCAGCTCACCCTGGCCCTGGGCAAGAACATCTTCGGCGCGCCGGTCACCGTGGATCTCGCGCGTATGCCGCACCTGCTCGTCGCCGGCGCCACGGGCGCTGGCAAGAGCGTGAGCATCAACGCGATGATCTGCAGCCTGCTCCTCAAGTGCTCCCCCGAGGAGGTGCGGCTGATCATGGTCGACCCGAAGTACCTCGAGCTCTCGGGCTACAACGACATCCCGCACCTGATGTTGCCGGTGGTCACCGACCCGACCAAGGCAAACACCGCCCTGCGCTGGGCCGTGCGCGAGATGGAGCGCCGCTACCAGCTCCTCGCCGACATGCGGGTCCGTGACATCCGGGCCTACAACCGCAAGGTGGACAAGCTGCGCGGTGCGGCCGAGGCCGCCGAGGGGGACGAGGAGAGCGAGAGCATCGCCGAGGCCGCGCCGTCCAAGATCCTCGTGGTGCGCAAGCGGCCCGACGGCACGGAGGAGCCCATCGGCGCGGAGCCCCTCGCCCCCGCGCCCGAGCCGGACGAGGCGGACGCCGAGTCGCCGAGCGAGAGCCCCGAGCCCAAGCGCCGCAAGGCCCGGGGCCCCCTGCCCCGCCGTCTGCCCTTCATCGTGGTGATCATCGACGAGTTCGCCGACCTGATGATGGTGGCCTCCAAGGACGTCGAGACCTCGGTGGCCCGGCTGGCCCAGAAAGCCCGGGCCGCCGGGATCCACGTCATCCTGGCGACCCAGCGCCCGTCCGTCGACGTGATCACCGGCCTGATCAAGGCCAACTTCCCCTCCCGCATCTCGTTCCAGGTCGCCTCGATGCACGACTCGAAGACGATCCTCGGCACCCAGGGCGCCGAGAACCTGCTCGGTTCGGGCGACATGCTCGTCCTCGACCGCGGCGCGGAGATGAAGCGCATCCACGGCGCCTACATCTCCGACGAGGAGATCCAGCGCATCATCGAGTGGCTCAAGGAGCAGGGCCGCCCGGTCTACGACATGGACATCCTCCAGCCCAAGGACGAGGAGGAGCAGCAGCAGACCTCGGCCGAGGACGACGTCGACGAGATGTACGACCAGGCCGTGGCCCTGGTCGCCGAGACCCGCCAGGCCTCGATCTCGATGATCCAGCGCCGGCTCCGCGTGGGCTACAACCGGGCCGCGCGGATGGTGGAGAAGATGGAGGAGCAGGGGATCGTCGGCCCGCCGGACGGCGTCAAGGGCCGCGAGGTGCTGATCGACCCGATCTAGCGCCGCCGCCGGGCGAGCAACCCGAGCATCAGCAGGAGCAGGAGCGCCGGGGATCCCCCCGAGGCCCCCGCGACCGAGCAGCCGCCCAGGACGCCGTTGCCCCCGCCGCCCGCGCTGTCGTCGAGCGCGCTGCCGCTGGACCTGTTCGAGAAGGGGCTGTAGTTGTGGCCCTCGGGCACACAGGTGGGCCTGAAGTAGCTCGGCTCGTCGAAGCGCGAGAGATCCATCGAGCGGTACCCCTCGCGGCAGCCGCAGGCCGCGGGATCACCGGCCTGGCAGGCCGGGTTCGTGGGGTGGATGGTCTCGTCGCGGCGCGAGTGGCAGAAGCCCCGCTGGTCCCAGGGCACGTGCACGCAGAAGGTGGTCGGCTTTCCGGGGTGGTCCGGGCAGACGTGGGTGCACTCCTGGCTGCACATGCCGCCCGGGAAGCCGAAGTCATGCTCGGTGAGGCAGAGGCCGGTGCTGCACTCGTCGTCGCTGCCGCAGGGGTCCCCGATGAAGCCGGTGTGCGTCGGCGGGGGCGGCGGCTCGGGGGCCGGGCCGCTCTGACCGCCGGCCTCGCAGGGCTGGGGCCCGGGCGCGGTCTCGGGCGCCACCGGTGTGACCTGGATCGCCAGGCAGTCCGACCACCCGGCGGAGCTCGTGCCGTAGAGGTACTTGGAGACCAGCGGCGAGGCGTCGATGATGTAGCCCGTGCCGCCGCACTTGGCCTGGGCCTTGGTCTCGACCCAGCCCGCCGGGCCGTTGTCCACCACCGCGACCACGACGCACTTTCCATTGGCCCTGAGCTGCAGCCTGGTGTTGCAGCCGTAGGAGTAGGCGCCGGTGGCGTAGTACCAGGTCCCGTCGACCTTCTTCCCGCCGCAGGCCGGGGTGCCGTTGGCAGCCGGATCCCCCGACCCGCCATACGAGGTGAGGAAGTAGTCGTAGGGCGGAGCCCCGGCCGGGGGGCCGTGCTTGTAGGCCTGCTCCAGCGATCCCAGCTCGCCCTGGTCCCACGCTTCTTCGCCACCGCACCCCAGGGGCAGCAGGGCAGCCATCGCCAACGTAACCAGGAGGTTCTCGACTCTTGTCCGCCGCGTCATGCCGGGGAGTTTTGCAGCCCCCGTGCCAGGCAGGATCGGGGGCCAACCCCGCGAAACAACGTGAGGTGACACGTCATTGCGCGATCACTGGGGGGCGGACCCCCGGCCTGGCTCCTGACGCTGCCATCTCCCACGCCCCGTAGCTGACGGGCAGGTTTTGCGCTATCGTCTGCTGATGCACCGCGCTGTTTGGCCTCTGCTGCCCCTGCTGCTCCTCACCGGCTGCAAGTCATCGAACAAGAACGACGACAAACAGAAGACGATCCCGGTCCAGGTGTACAAGGTGCGGCCGGGCTCGATCACCAACGCCCTCGAGTACGACGCCGACGTCAAGGGCGAGCTGGAGGTGAAGGTCTTCTCCCAGGTCCCCGAGCGTATCGTCTCCATGCGCATCGAGCCCGGAGACCGGGTCAAGCGCGGTCAGGTCCTCGCCGTGATCCGCGCCGACTCGCTCTCGGACAACGTCCAGTCGGCCCGGGCGGCCATCGACGCTGCCATCGCCGACCGCGACAACCTGAAGGATGAGCTGGCGCGGCAGAGCAAGCTGCTGCGGAGCAAGATCGTCTCCCAGGCGGTGGTCGACCAGCTGCAGTCGCGGCTGCGCTCGGCCGATGCCCAGGTCCGGCGGCTCGAGGCGATGGAGCGCCAGGCCTCGACCGCCCGGGGCAACGCGGTGGTCCGGGCCCCCATCGACGGGGTGATCGGCCAGCGCCTGCTGGACCAGGGCGACCTGGCCCTGCCCACGGTGCCGATCTGCACCGTGGTCCAGTACGACGACGTCGAGCTGATCCTCGAGGTCCCGGAGCGTGACCTGGCGGCGATCCGCCAGGGGATGTCCGCCCGCATCCGCGTCGCGCGCTATCCCAGGCAAGACTTCACCGGCTCGGTCGAGCGCATCTACCCCACCATCGACCGCATCACCCGCACGGCTCAGGTCAAGGTGGTGGTCAAGAACGAGGAGCGCAAGCTGATGCCGGGCATGCTGGCGAGGGTGGCGCTCGTGGTCGAACGGCGCGACGGCGCAGTGGTGGTGCCCTACTCCAGCATCATCATCGAGATGGGCGCGGGCGGCCAGGTGGTCCACCGGGTCTACGTGCTCGACTCGAAGACCGGCAAGGCGGCCGAGCGCGCGGTCAAGATCGGCATCATCGAGGGCAAGCGCGTCGAGGTACGCGAGGGCCTGACATTTGGCGACGAGCTGGTCACCCGGGGCCAGCACCTGCTGAGACCGGGGCGCGAGGTCAGGGTCGTCGAGCGCTTGCGCGCCGACGGCACCAGCGAGTCGTTGGCGGCGAAGACCAACGGGAAGGCGGGGGCGCCGGCCAAGGCCAAGCGATGAGCCTCTCCTCGCTCAGTGTCCGCCGGGCCGTCACCTTCGCGATGATCTACCTGATCATCGTCGGCTTCGGCCTGTTTTCACTCGCGCGCCTGCGCCTGGACATGTACCCCGACATCACGTTCCCGATGATCGGCGTGGTCACCGAGTACCCCGGCGCCGGACCGCGGGAGATCGAGGACCTGGTCACCCGGCGCATCGAGGGAGCCGTGACCGCCGTGGAGGGGGTCACCGAGGTGACCTCCACCTCGAAGCAGGGCGTCAGCATCGTGATGGTCGAGTTCGACTGGGGTGCGGACCTAAACCAGGCCGAGATCGACGTACGCAAGTACATCGACTTCGTCCGGGGCCTGCTCCCCCCGGACACCAAGGATCCCATCGCCTTCGCCTTCGACCCCTCGATGCAGCCGGTGGTCTTCCTCGGCCTGGACGGCCCCTACAGCGAGGTCAAGCTGCGGGAGATCTCCGAGGAGAAGATCGAGCCGCTGCTCGAGCGTCTGCCCGGCATCGCCTCCGTGGACACGGTGGGCGGCGGCAAGCGCGAGATACAGGTCCAGCTCGACCCGCGGCGCCTGGGCGCGGCGGGGATCGCGCCCCAGCAGGTGGTCGCCGCCCTGCGCGCCGACAACGTCCAGCTGCCGGGCGGGACCTTCGACCAGGGGGGCTGGGAGTTCACGATCCAGACCAAGGGCCGCTACACCCGGGTGAGCCAGGTGGAGCAGACCGTGGTCGGGATGCGCCAGGGCGTGCCGATCCGCCTGCGGGACGTGGGCCGGGTCGTGGACGGCCTGCAGGAGGCGACGCGCCTGGTCCGCAACAACGGCCGGCCGGGCATCCTGATCCTCGTGCGCAAGCAGAGCGACGCCAACACGGTCCAGGCCGTGCGCGCCGTGCTCAAGGCGCTGCCCGACGTGGAGCAGCAGTCGGCCCGGGGGATCAAGCTCGGCGTGATCTTCAACCAGGCCGACTTCATCGAGAAGTCCATCGGCAACCTGAGCTCCACGGCGGGCATCGCCCTGGTGATCACCTTCCTGGTCCTGTTGTTCTTCCTGCGCCGCCTGCGCCCCTCGCTCATCGTCGCCGGCGCCATCCCGGTCTCGGTGGTCGCGACCTTCTCGATCATGGACGCCGCCGGGCTGACCCTGAACATCATCTCCATGGCCGGCCTCGCCCTGGCCATCGGCATGCTGGTGGACAACTCCATCGTGGTGCTGGAGAACGTGTTCACCCTGACAGAGGGCGGCGCCAGCGAACGCGAGGCTGCGATCCACGGCACCGACGAGGTGGGCACGGCGATCACCGCCTCGACCCTGACCACGCTGGTGGTCTTTTTGCCGATCCTGTTCGTCCCCGGCATCGCCGGCAAGATGTTCGGCGACATGGCGGTCACCATCTGCTTCTCCCTCACCGCCTCGCTGCTCGTCGCCCGGACGGGGATCCCCCTCGCCGCCTCGCGGCTGCTGCGCAGCAAGAAGGTTCGGCGCAACGGCGCCGACCCCATCGGCCGCTTGCTCAAGGGGCTGATCGGGTTCTACGGCCGAACCCTGCGCTGGGTCCTCGGCAACCGCAAGAAGACCCTCGCCCTGGTCACCGTCGTCTTCTTGGTGGCGGTGGGGCTGGGCACCCGGCTGCCCACGGAGTTCTTCCCCAAGCACGATCAGAGCCTGATCATGATGCAGATGGAGCTGCCGGTGGGCTCGTCCCTCGAGGAGACCGACCGGGCCTTCCGGCGGATGGAGCGCATCGTCGAGCGGTACGTGCCCGAGCGCACCACCTACAGCATGGACATCGGCACCGGCGAGGGGTTCGTCGCCATGTTCGCCAAGGGGCCCCACGCCGGCATCATGCGCCTCAAGCTCAGGGACCGGAGCCAGCGCAGCCGGCCCCAGGCGGAGATCGAGGAGGATCTGCGCCGGCGCTTCAGCGCCATCCCCGGCGTGACGGCGACGGTGTTCCAGCCCAACTTCCTGGGCGGCGGCGGCGACATCGCCGTCGAGGTCTACGGCCACGACCTGGTCCAGGCGCGCACGCTGGGCATGGAGATCAAGGAGATGGTCGCCCGGATGGAGAACACCCGGGACGTGACCTTCAGCATGGAGGTCGGCCGGCCGGAGTACGAGGTGAAGCTGAACCGAAGCCGCCTCGCCGCCCTCGGGCTGACCACGGCCCAGGTCTCCTCGGCGATCTCCACCGTATTCGCCGGCACCGTGGCCTCGGTGTACCAGGAGAAGGGCTACGAGTACGACATCCGCGTCCGCGGTCCGCTCTCGTACCGCAGAAACGAGCGGAACCTGCGCAGCCTGCCCATCGTCACCCCCATGGGACAGGCGGTGCCGCTGGAGTCGCTGGCCACGATCCGCCCGTCGGTCGGTCCGGCGACCATCGCGCGCAAGGACCAGCAGCGGATGGTCACCGTCTCCTGCTCGGTCACCGGCGGCAAGCTGGGCGAGGTGCTGGCCAAGCTGACCAAGAAGCTCGACAAGTACGCCTGGCCCGAGGGCTTCACCTACCACATCGGCGGGCAGGCCGAGGACTTCCAGGAGTCGTTCCAGTGGCTCGCCGTCGCGCTGCTCGCCTCGATCCTCCTGGTCTACATGGTGATGGCCTCGCAGTTCGAGTCGCTGCTGCACCCGTTCCTGATCCTGTTCACCATCCCGCTGGCCGCCGTCGGCGTGGTGGCCGGGCTGGGCCTCACGGCGACCCCGCTCAGCGTCACGGCGTTAATCGGCGTGCTCGTGCTGGTCGGCATCGTCGTCAACAACGCCATCGTGCTCATCGACACGATCAACCAGTACCGCGAGAAGCGGGGCATGCCCCTGGCCGAGGCGGTGCAGGAGGCCGGCGAGCGCCGGCTGCGCCCGATCCTGATGACCGCGGCGACGACCGCCCTGGGCATGCTGCCCCTGGCGCTGGAGATCGGCGAGGGCTCCGAGGCCTGGTCACCGATGGCGCGCACCGTGATCGGCGGCCTCACCGCCTCCACCCTGCTCACGCTGATCGTCATCCCCGCGCTCTACATGACGCTCGAGGCCTGGCGCCAGCGGCGCCGGGAAAAGCGCGCGGCGCGCGCCGCGTAGCGGCAGCCACCTCTGCCTGCTGCCAGTTTTGCCTACCCCCGCAAGCTAGAGCATGTTGCGGACCGTCCCCATCCGCATCTCGTTCATCGCCTTCATCACCGACGACAGGAGGTTGTAGAGCTGGTTCGCCTTCTGGTCGAAGTTCTGGAACGCGTTGCTCGCCATCTGACGCTTGTTGCGCACCGTCTCCTGCATCGCCTCGACCTCCTTGATGGTGTCGGAGAGGCCCGCGCGGTCGAGCTCCCGCGTACCGGCCTCGCTCGCGACATCACCCGCCGCCGAGGAGGTTCGCCAGCGGAGCAGCCGTACCCTCACCCTCCCGCTGCGCAGGCGCTTGGAGTGCATGCGGAGGGTCCTCAGGTAGCTCACGACTTGCCTCTCCTGGTCGGCGTAAAACCGATACTTCCTGGCAGCCTTGGCCAGCCTTGGCTTGGGCGCGACAAAGCCGTGGAACAGCGCGTGGTCGAGCAGCTCCTGACTCTTCGGGTGCTTGCGCAGCTGCCTCCACAACGACCTGGCTGCTTTCACATCGCGCCGCTTCATCGCCTCTTTGAGCGCCTTCAGCTGCAGCTGCTCCTTGGTGCTGAGACCCGCTGGCGCGCGCTCTGCTCGCGTGACTTTCGCGAGCCCAGCGAGCTGCGCCCTCGGTTGCGCCGCGGCAACCGCGCCAACGAGGAGGAACATCAACAGGGTGGAGAGAACACTTGGAAAATGGGGCATGGCGCGACCATTCCATGAGCGCAATGAAATGACAACGGTTGGGAGACTCCTCCCTGGCCTGAATACCCCGGGCTTGCCTGATGTCCCACATCTCGGCTAAGGATATGGGGCCATGCGATACCTACTGATTGTCTCGATGCTGCTCTTCGCCGTCCCGGCCCGGGCCGCCAGGCCCCCGGTCAAGGAGGTGGTAGCGAAGATGCAGGCGTTCTACAACGCGGCCAGGGACCTCAAGGGCAAGTTCAAGCAGGTCTACACCGACTCGCTCTACAACCGGAAGCGCACGAGCTACGGCTACCTGTACGTCAAGAAGCCGGGGATGATGCGCTGGAACTACGTCAAGCCCGAGCGCAAGTCCTTCATCGCCGACGGCAAGGTGCTCTGGGTCTGGGAGCCCGAGGACAAGCAGGCCTTCCGCAACCCGCTCTCCACCGACACGCTCTCCAGCGGGCTGACCTTTCTGCTCGGCAAAGGCGACCTGTCCAAGGAGTTCAACGTGGCCTACTCCGACGAGCAGCTCGGCGGGCCCGACGACCTGGTGCTCAAGCTGACGCCGAAGAAGCCAACAGCCCAGTACGAGCACCTGATCATCGCCGTGAAGAGCGACGACCACTCGGTGGGCGAGTCGATGGTGGTGAAGAAGAACAACACGAACCACTTCGTCTTCACCGACCTGCAGGTGAACACCAAGCTCTCGAACGGCCGCTTCCGCTTCACGCCGCCCGCGGACACGCGGGTCATCGACGGCACCAAGCTCAAACCGTAGACCTATCGCACCCGGGGGTACCATGACCGAGGAGAACCCGTACGCGCCGCCGGTGGAGACGGCCGACGCGCCCGCCGCCGCGGCGGCCCTGCCCTACGACGCGACCTACGAGCCGGGCGGGGGCCGGGCCACGGTGAGCATCGTGATGCTCTACATCGCCGCCCTGGTCGAGCTGATCAACATCGCCGGCGCGGCCTACATCCACGTGATGATGGGGCGCGTGAGCGCGGGTCAGATCTTCACCCCGGCGGACGTCACCACGGTGACCGTGGTGGAGACCGGGAGCGCGGTGCTCACGCTGCTCGTCCGCGCGGCCTGCGCCATCCCGTTCTGCATGTGGTTCTACCGCGTCTACAAGAACCTGCGGGCCTTCGGTCACGTGACGGCCTACGGCCCGGGCTGGGCCCCGGGCAGCTTCTTCGTCCCCTTCCTCAACCTGGTCCGCCCGTTCCAGATCGCCCGCGAGATCTGGGTCGCCAGCCCGGCGGAGTACGACGCGCGCAGCGGGCTGGTCTCGCTCTGGTGGGCCTTCTTCATCGGCTCGGGCATCATCGGCTACATCGCGGGCAAGATCGGCGGGAGCGACCCCTCGGCCTCCAGCGTCCAGACGATGGAGATCGTCTCCATCATCTCCAGCCTGCTCTCCCTCGGCGCGGCCATCGCCTGCGTGCAGATGGTCAAGGGGATCGAGCAGCGCCAGGCCGACCGCGCGCGGCAGCTGGCGGCGGGCTGAGCCGGGCGCACGGACGACCGCGGGCAGACACGCGGGGCCGTCATGGAGTTGCGCGCCAAGATGGGGTAGAGTGCCCTGTCATGGCGGAAGCAAGCGGGCTGAGTGTGGTCTTTTTGTGCCAGCACTCCAACCTCTCCAGCATCGCGGCCACCTTCGCGGCGAAGCTGGGTCCCGCCGGGGCGCACATTCGCGCGGCCGGGGTCGACAGCGTCGACCTCGACCCCCTGGTGCCGGTGATCATGCAGGAGGTCGGGGTGGAGCTGGACCGGTCCGTGCATCGCGTGGCTGATCTGGAGGGGGAGTCCTTCGATGTCGTGGTCACCGTCACGCCGTCCGCCCGGAGGTACTGCCTCTCCTCCAGCGGATGCTCCCCCGACGCAAGATCACCCAGGACCCCCGTCTTCGCCGGCCTGCCCATCTGCGTCCACTGGAACCTCGACGAGCCGCCCCGCAAGGGGGGCGAGCAGGTGCAGCTCCGTTACTACCGCGCGGTTCGCGACAAGATCCTGCAGAACGTCGAGGGGCTGACGGGGCAAGGCACCCTGACCGCCCTGATCGGGCAGCGCAGGCGCTGGGAACAGATCACGGACAGCTGCCACGAGGGGCTCATCGCGCACGACGTGCACCGTCACATCTTCCTCTTCAACAGGGCCGCCGAGCTGATCACCGGCCGCGCGCGCGATGCGGTGCTGGGGCGGGACTGTCACGTGATCTTCCCCGGCGGGCTGTGCGGGGCTCACTGCAGCTACCGGAGCCCAGGGAAGCCGGCCACCAGCCTCTGCACGCACGACACCATCATCGCGACCCCGGAGGGCCAGCGGGTCCACCTGAAGGTCAACGTCGAGCCGCTCGATCTGGCCGCGGGCGAACAGTGGGGATCCATCGCCCGGATCGTGGACAGCACGGAGCTCGACCGGCTGTGCATCGAGCTGGGCCAGGAGCGCGGCATGATGGGCATGATCGGCACCTCGCCGCGCATGGTGGAGGTCTTCGATCGGCTGGAGCATGTCGGCGCCACGGACTACCCGGTGCTGATTTCCGGGGAGAGCGGGACCGGCAAGGAGCTGCTGGCCCGCGCGATCCACATGGGGAGCCGGCGTCGCGGCGGCCCCTTCGTACCCGTCAACTGCGGCGCCCTGCCCGACGGCATCCTGGCGAGCGAGCTCTTCGGGCACGTGCGCGGCGCGTTCACCGGAGCCGTCCGCAACCGCAAGGGGCGGTTCGAGCTCGCCGACAAGGGGACCCTGTTCCTTGACGAGGTGGGCGAGCTGGCCCCTCCCTCCCAGGTGAAGCTGCTGCGGGTGCTGCAGGAGATGACCTTCCACCCGGTGGGGGGGGAGCGGCCGGTCAAGGTCGACGTGCGGGTCATCTCCGCCACGAACCGGGACCTGCGGACCATGGTCGCCGAGGGTCGGTTCCGCGAGGACCTCTACTACCGCCTGTGCGTGGTGCCCTTCGACCTCCCACCCCTGCGCCAGCGCCGCGAGGACATCCCGCTGCTGGTGGAGCACGCGCTGGAGCGGGTCAGCGAGTGCAGCCACACGGTCCACCGGGTCGACGGCGACGCGATGGAGGCCCTCCTGGCCTACGACTGGCCGGGAAACGTGAGAGAGCTGCTCAACGCGCTGCAGTTCGCCTCGGTGCTGTCCAGCAGCAGCGAGATCAAACGGCGCCACCTGCCGCCGGAGGTGCAGACCGCGGCACCGGCGGTCCCCGCCCCGGAGGTCTGGCTGCCCCCCCCGCCGGGCCCGCGACGCAAGCTGAACCGGGCCGCCGTGGAGCAGGCGATGGAGCGGGCCCACGGTAACAAGACCGAGGCCGCCCGGATCCTCGGGGTCGGGCGCGCGACCCTCTACCGCTTCATCAAGGCCGAGCTCAAGGCAAGGTCAGACTGATCACCCGCCCGCCCGCCCCACCGTCCACATTTGATCTGCCCCGTCGCGACGGCGTCGTGGCACACATCTCGCAACATCTCTGACGTCCAGGGTCTCATCGACTCTTTGTGTCATCGTCCGTGCCCGTCACGAGGAGCCAGATGTCCAAGCCGTGCAACAACAACCTTCGCAAGCTGCTCAGCCTCGTCGCCGAGATGCGTTCCCTCGCGGATCAGGGCGATCTGGACCGTGATGATCCGACCTGTGGCATCATCTACGGCATCCTCAGAGACGCCGCCTACAAGCTGCGGCGGCTCGCCGAGGAGGAGATGAGCCTTCACCTGCGCATGAACAAGTGGGACTGAGCCGCCCCGTCCGCCGTATCCCGATCGTCTCACCATGGTCTCACCACTGTCTCGGCAGTGTTTCACCCGAGACGGACGTGTGACGCGTTGTCGGGAGGGCCGCCGGCCGAATTCCGTCCGGATCTCAAGCCAACGACCGCGAAAGAGGGATGGTCCGCTCTTTGCTTTCAGGCAATCTCGTGGGTCAGCTAACAGGAGAAGAGACGGAAGTTGTGATCAGGCCAGGAAGGAAGGCGCGCCACTTCGGGTGTCGATTCGCGTGGTGTTGAGGTCAGTGCACGGACTGCAGCAAGGAGATGGACGTGGACCAGACCGGTAAGTCCAAGTACAGGGCAGTTCGCCGGATCGCGACTGGCGGCATGGCAGAGGTCATTCTGGCTTCCCAGCGGGGCCTGGCGGGGTTCGAGCGCCTGGTGGTCGTCAAGCGTATTCTGCCGCACCTCCGGGACGACCAGGAGTTCATCAAGATGTTTCTGGATGAGGCTCGCCTGGCAGCGCTCCTCGAGCACCCCAACATCGTCAAGACGCTGGATATCTTCCGGGACCATGACACCTACAGTGTCGCCATGGAGTACATCGCCGGCGAGGACCTGCGCTACATCATCGGCCTGGCGCGGAAAAAGGAGATCACCATCCCGGTGAGTGTGGCGTGCCGCGTTGTGGCGGACGTCGCGTCCGCCCTGGAGTATGTCCACCAGGCAACCGACGTCGACGGCAAGCCCATGAACATGATCCACCGCGACGTGGCGCCGAGCAACATCGTCGTGAGCTACAACGGCGTTTCCAAGCTCATCGACTTCGGAATCGCCAAGACCGACATCTCCCATATCTACACGCGTCCCGGCACGCTCAAGGGCAAGTTCGCGTACATGGCGCCGGAGCAGATCACCCACGAGGAGCTGGATCAGCGCAGCGACATCTTCCCTCTGGGGGTGGTGCTGTTCGAGATGCTGACCGCCCGCCGGCTCTTCAAGGGGCCAAGCCAGGCCGCGGTGCTCAAGTCGGTCATGGAGGACCCGATTCCGCTGCCGAGCAAGGTCAATCGGCTGGTTCCTGTTGCGCTCGACCAGATCGTATTGACGGCGCTGCACCGGACTCGTTCCAAGCGCTATCAGAGAATGGAGGAGTTCCAAGACGCCATCGAGCATGTGCTGAGAACAGCCTGTTCCTCCACCGGCCCCAAGCAGGTGGAGAAATGGATGAAGGCCACGTTCCCGGAACGACGGAGGCATCGCCTCGCCGTCGAGCGGGAGGTCATCGAGTCAGCCCGCCAGCCCGCGGATGATGGAGCCACGGAAACGACGGGACTCGTCCCCTTGTTCTCGGGCCTGGATCAGTCGAGCACGGCGTCGTTCTCGACCGCATCGGGTGTGAGTGACTCGCATAACATCTCCGCCGTGAGCCAGGTCGCAGCACGGCGCCCGTGGCTCCTGTTCACCATCGGGGCGGTTGTGGCCCTGATCCTGGTCGCGGCGGTGGTCCTCGGGTTCTTGGTCGGCCGAAAAGAGCCGGCGCCGCGCCTCAGGCCGGTCGCGAGCCAGCAAATGCCGGACAGGACGGCAACCCTCGTGGTCCATGCCCTCCCCCCCGGCGCCACCCTGTTCGTGGACGGCCAGCGACAGGAAACGACCATCGGCCCCGAGGGGCTCATGGTGCCTGTCCCCGTGGGCAGCACGGTGACAATCCGAGCCGCTCTGCGAGGCTTCGATGACGAGACACAAACGGTGACGGCACCCACGAAGGGGACCGCCCACATCTACCTTCAGCTCCGGCGCGCCGGCCGGGCGACGGGCGAGGAGAAAGCCACGGTTGCCCAGAAACAAGAGCCGAAGCCGGCCGCTGGCCAGCCGTCCAATCCCCGTCGGAATGCCCGCAGGGGGCGGCCGCGCAGGCAGGTGACACAACCCGAGGTGAAGACGGGCGCGTTGCTCCTGGCCTACAGCCCGGCGGAAGCCGTGGTTGATCTGGACGGACACCGCATCGCCGGCTCGTCGCCGTTGCGGATGACAGGGCTCAGGGCCGGAGACCACACTGTCACAATCAGCGCTCAGGGCCACGCGACCGTCACACACCAGGTCCACATCCCGGCCGCGGGAAAGGCGAAGCTCGATCTACGACTGGCCCCCAAGGAGCCTCGCGTGGCCACCCTCGACATCCGGTCAGTGCCTCCTGGGGCCTCCGTCACCGTGGACGGGCAGCCCAAGGGCAAGGCCCCCGTCCTCGGGCTCCAGGTCTCTGGCGAGAAATCCCACACCGTCGAGGGGCGATTGTCGGGCCACGAGCCCTGGCGCACCGTCATCGCCCCTTCACCGGGACGAAACCCCACGGTCATGATGCAGCTCTCTCCGCTTCCACGGCCGCCGACGGCGGCCGCGCCGCGGCCAGCCGTCGTGGAACGCGAGCTGAGGGTTCCCCGATCCACGATCGGATCGAAGGCAAGGGGTGGCAGTCTCTTCCGCCGCTGCCAAGCCTGCCACAAAAAGGTGGTACCGAAGGAGAAGACCCAGGCCCAGTGGAGCCGCTGGTTCGCCTACGGCCGCCACTCCAAGAAGGCCCCGCTCCAGAAGAAGTTCAACCTCTCGGAGCTGGCCGACGTCAAGGCCTATCTCATGTCCAGGGCAGCCGACGTACAGAGCGCCACTGCCGCGGGTATCAAGTAGCTGAACGACCCGACAAGACCGTGAGGTGTTTGACATGAAGCGAATGTTAGTGATCAGTTTGGCTTCCGTGGTCGTGATCGCGTCGGGTGAGGCTCTCGGCCAAGAGACCCCGGAGCCCGGTACCCCGGCGCCCGGGACCTCGGAGCCCGGGACCTCGGAGCCCGGGACCCCGCCGCCCGCAACCCCGCCGCCCGCAACCCCGCCGCCCGGGACCTCGGAGCCCGGTACCCCGGCGCCCGGGACCTCGGAGCCCGGGACCTCGGAGCCCGAAACCTGGCAGTCCGAGATCGTTGAACGGTTGAACGAGGTGGAGGACCGCCTGGACAAGGCTGAAAAGCACTCGCTGTTGGACCGCATCACCCTGAGCGCCGAGTACCGGACCATCTTCAACTTCTTTCACTACAAGGGCCCGACCAGCGACCCCTGGGATCTCACCAACCCGGCAGATCCCATGTCGCTCCGGCAGATCACCACCACCACCAAGGAAGTCTGGTCTCACCGCCTCCGCCTCAAGATGATCGGCGAGCCAGTGCCGTCGCTCCGGTTCACGGCCCGGCTGGTTTGTTTTCGACACTTCGGCGATCAGGACTCACCCATGATGCTCATGGACAGCCAGAGCGGCCGGGTGCCCCGGGACACCTCCGCGCGCTTCGACCAGCTATGGATCGACTGGTTCATGTTCCCCTGGCTGGCCCTGTCGGCAGGACGAGTCGCCTGGGCGGAAGGCAACCCGAACGAGCTGCGTGAGAACTCCGATGTCCAGCGTGGCACAGCGGGACTCCAGATGGTGGACGGCGAGTACGAGACCCTCACGTTGACGTTGAACCTGTCCCGTTGGCTGACGGGGACCTACCTGCACGCCTTCTACGCCTCGTGGTTCAACGACAACGACGACGACGCCATGGGGGGCTTTCCGTTCCTGTCGAGCGGCACCGACAACCTGCGCATCATCGGCGGAAACCTCGATCTGGTGATCCCGCGCATTGGCAGGAACTTCGTCCAGCTCGGCTACTACATCGTCCCGAGGTTCACTCCGTTCTTCGTGCCGATTCCCGACCCGGCCTGGGATCCGAATGCCGACTACAAGCACGCGCCGTCCTTTCTCTCGGGGAGCCTGCTTTTTCCGAGTCGGATGCCCGACTCGCTCGGGAGCTATCAAAACTTCAGCATGCTCGTCGAGCTCTACGACCTCCTCGGCACGAACATCGACCTGTTCGTTGCCGGCGCCGTCGGCCTCCTCTCACCCAACGGCAAGGGCATCGAGTACGATCTGGAGATGGGCCCGGGCAACCGCCAGTCGGTCCCCTTCCTCTTTCTGGCCAGCCAGGGGGACGACGGAACCACCTTCTTCTTCTATGCCGGTTTCCGCTACACCTTCCCGATTCGCCTGAAGCCCAAGGTCGGCTTCGAGTACAACCACGGCTCCCGTTACGCCATCAGCTTCGCCACCCCCACCGATCAGCTCCTCACCAAGCTGGACACACGAGGGTCGGCTTACGAGGCGTATGCCATCCTCCCGATCAACAAGCACCTCTTTCTACGGGCCTCCTACCTGTTCATCGACAACACCTACATGACAGGCTTCTTCGGCCCCAACCCCGCGATGGTCGGCTCCACCGCCCCACGGCAGGAGAAGAAGATCCACAACTTTCAACTGACCCTCAACGCGTCCATCTGACGGATTCCGAGCATTCCATGCCTCGACGGCAGTCCAGCGAAATCCAAGCGACCCCCGCGCTCCTCGCCCGGCTGATGCGGGAGCTTGGCATGATCCTGGCTCGGGGGGAGGTCCGAGAGGGAAAGGCCTTCGCCAACAACGTGGCGCTCGGCATCGAACAGATCGGCCAGCGTGCCGAGGAGGCGGTGGGATTCGCCTCGCGACGTACATTCCAAGAGGTTATCGGAGCGCTGCTGACCGGCATCGAGGCCATCACGAGAACTGACGCCGCGACCGCGAAGCCGTTGCTCGAACAAGTCACCGGATCCACCTCACCGGTCATGCGCTGGGTCACCCTCTGGTGGCGCAGCCGCGCCTTCGCCATGGTCGGCCAGCAGGAGCAGGGAGAGGATCTGGGGGCAGACGCGATGGAGGTGGCCCGGGAGCTGGGCGAGACATTCGTCGGCGCGACCCACTGCCTCTTCGCCGAGCTCGAGGCTCTGGAGGGGGTGGTGGAGCCCGCCCTGGACCGGCTGCAGCGCCAGATCCCCCTGCTGGAGCAGCTCGGCGACAAGTACGTCCTCTCCCTGGTCTGGATGGCCCGGGCGCGTATTCTGACGGGTGCCGGGATGGAGCAGGAGTCCATCGCTGCGGCCGACCAGGCCAGAGTGATCGACCCCAGGTGGGCGGACCCGTGGATCTTCCTCTCGCGCCGCGCCGTGAAGCAAGGGGACCTGGAGGGCGCGGCCCGTACGCTCGAGGCGGTGCAGCCTCCCTTCCCCGGCGCGGTGGTCCGTGAGCTGAAGATCCTGCGGCAGGCGGCCGACGGCGAGATCCCCCTGTGGGTCCTGGCCGAGTTCCAGGACCTTCGCGACCAGGTGCCCTCCGAGGAGACCGCGGCCCAGCTTCAGGTGCTGACCTCCTATTCTCCCTGCTTCACCTACGGCCGCGAAGTGCTCGGCTGGAAGCTGCTCTATCTGGGCCAGGTGGCCGCGGCAGAGCGCTGTTTCAGCGCTCTGCTCGAGGAGGATCTCGACCCCGACCTCCGGGCATCCGTAAGGATGGGTCATCAGTACGCCTCCATGGAGCGGCATCGCACCTGCCCGACCACCGAGCTGGCGCCGGTCCAGCCGAAGGATGAAACGCCGGCGCCGGGCGTCGATCTGGAGAGCTCGAAACCCCAAGGCGCTTTCGTCGGCAGCCTGGAGCTCTTTGCAGTCCCGGACCTGCTCGAGTTTCTCCGGGCCAGCCGACGCACAGGCCTCCTGGTGCTGAAGAAGGACAACAAGACAGGGTCGGTCTGTCTGGAGCACGGCGCTCTCACGGCAGCATCCTCTCCAAGCTACAGCCACGTCGGGGGCCGTCTGCTCCAGATGGGTGTGATCACAGGAGAGCAGCAGCTCGAACCAGACACCATCGGGTGGGCGAACGCCCCCGATGTCGAGCTCCCCGCCGATGTCCTCCGAAGGGCTCTCGACAGCCAGATCCGGAGCGCCCTTGGCGAGCTGATCGCGTGGGACCGGGGCAACTTCTGCTTTCACACCGGGGCCTACTGCGGCTCGATACCCGCCGAGGTGAAGCTCACCGTGGACACCCAGGAGGCCGTGCTCGACGCCCTGCGGGCCTTGGACGAAAAGAACTGCAACAGCGGCATGGCGCCGCCGGACTGACCCAGGGCAGGTACGCATGCTTGACCTCTACCACCGCCACCGCGCCCCAAAAGGACCATCAACGTCAGCGCACGGGTGCCGCAGGCGCACAGCTTGGAGAAACAAGATGAAGTGGCTATCTCGAGTTTTTCTGGGACTACTTGCGGTTGGACTCGCCGGCGCCGGCTGTATCGAGGACGCCGCCTACCCGCCCGAATATGGTGTCTTCATGGGGGTGATGTTCGTCGGCGAGGCGACAGGCTCCGTCACACACGGGCCTCCCTTCGACATGATGAACGACAAGGATGTCCAGGATGTGATGACGAAGCTGGAGCCCCAGAACGCCCAGTTTCTACAGAATGCGATGACCGGGCTCGGGCCGTTGATGACGGGGATGATGCAGCAGAATACGTTCTACACCCGTCCGTTTTTCATCGGCCCCTCGGTGGCGCAGCAGGCAGATTTCATCGACGCAAACGCTCCTCCGTTTTGCATGGCATTCAAGTGGCCCGCGCAGCAGATGATGCCCGCGCTGGCGATGAGCGACGGCGGTGATCTGACGTTCAACCTCAACGGAAACGGGACGATCAAGGCCACGGACACCGAGTGCATCTCCTCGGCGGGCGTTCAGGTGAAGGGGATGATGGACCTGATCAGCGTGCTGCAGCAGGGGACCCTTCCCCCGACTCCTCAACCTGCGAGCGGTCCGGGTGTCTGCTGGCAGACCTGGGGACTCCTCGCGCCGGTGCTCGATCAGGCCACGGCGACCAAGCTGGCGCTGTCGCACCTCGACGTGGGAGCGCTACCCGGCCAATCGGCCTGCAGGCGCATGCCCCACCCGGACAGCGCCCTCAAAGAACGCGGCTTCTACCAGTACAGCTGTCCCTACGATCCGATCATCGGGCTCGGATCGGCCCAGATGGCCAAGGACGGAGGGATCGCCATCACCGACGCGACCACACTCGATGTGACGGTGGCCGGCGGGGAGAACATCGGGCCGTTCTCGGTCGAGGCGATCGGGCCGCCCAAGATGGTCGTGCCCGAGGACAGCTTTGACCTCAATCAGATCGATCCCCGGCACACGACGATCGCCGCGTGGAAGAGCACCAACGCCGACTGGGTGATGGTCGAGATCTTCGCCCAGGTCATCCCGGAGAACACCATGCCCGACCCCCTGACCATCTTCGAGCTCTTGATGGAGAAGGACTCGGCCAAGCAACAGGCGTTGCAGCAGAAGCTCGCGGTTCGGCCACAACCCAGGCAACTGGCGCAGGTCCTTTGCCTCGAGCCGGCCTCCAGCAAGACCAAGGAGATCCCGTCTGGCGCGCTGGCCGTGATCCCCAAGCCCGCCGACGGCGAAGTGCTCGTGATGATGAGCACCGTGATGGGGCTCAAGATGAAACAGAGCGCTGCCGGCTGGGGCAGCTACATGGTAGGGCTCGGCCGCGGCTCCTTTGGCGTCAGCTGCCGCAAGTCCGACAACAGCCAGTGTACGACGCTCAAGTCCGGGCTACTTGACCTCCTGAATCAGATGGTGCCGTAGGCCCCACGCACGTACGCACTGCCGCTGTGGCCGAGCCACCCGGGGGTCGGGTCCTGACGTCGCCTCAGGGCAGTGGCGAAGGCTTCGAGAGGTACGTCGTCACCGCGCTCTTGAACTGGCCGCCGTCGGAGGTGATGTAGGTCTGGTTGCCGGCGCCGGTGCCGAAGACCGCGCCGAGGCCGCCCGCGGCGACGAACTCGTCCGGGTGGGCGAAGAGGTACTTCACCCGGTTGTCGCGGTACTTGCCGGGGCTGCCGCCGGGCGTGCTGCTGGGCACGCCAAACGGCATCTGCCACCAGAGGAGCGGCTTCTGGCAGCCCTGGTGGATCTGCTGGGCCCAGGCCAGGTGCTCCTTGAAGCTTGGGCTGCTCTGGTTGGTCTCGTCCCAGTACCACGGCCCGTCGTTGCGCTGGCAGTTGGGATCGACGTGCGCCTCGAAGCAGCCCGCGTCGCGATCGAGCGTCTCGATGACCACCAGGTCCGCCTGGTCGGAGCCGATGGCGTTGAGGTACTGCGCGGTGGCGGCCGCCGACCCGGCCCAGCGCGACGCGTGAAAGCCGATCACGACCTTGGGGGCGTACTTGCGCGCGAGCGCCACCAGGCAGTTGCCCATCCCGACCATCGTGTCGGGCTGGCCTGCGCAGTCCGGTGCCAGGGACTTGACCTTCACCGCGAGCTTGGTCGGGTCGCCGCCGCTCTGCTGCTGCGCGAAGGCCCAGAAGTCGGGCTCGAAGTGCACGACAGCCGGCTTGTTGAAGATCGCCAGCCGCTCGAAGAGCAGCTTGGCGCCGTCCCAGTAGGCCTGCATGTAGGAATCGTTGGTCAGCACCGAGACGTTGGCCTCGCCCCATGCCGCCATCGAATAGAGCGTGAACATCGGCACGACGCCGTGCTTGTCGGCCGAGTCGGTGAGGATGTTGACGAAGGAGCCGTTCGCGTTCCAGTCGGGCCAGCCCCCCTGCCCCTTGAGCCCGACGAGGTAGGCGTAGTGCAGATCCAGCGTGACCCCGAGGGTGTAGGCTCCGTCGTTGTCGTGGTTGTAGTCCGACGAGAGGTCGTTGCCCATTCCGATGAGGAAGTTGGGGGGGCGGCCCAGCTTGGACGCGACCTTGGCCGCGAGCCCGCTCGCGGGGAGCTTCCCGTCCGCGGTCGGCGTCGAGGAATCGAGCCCGGGCGGCGCGGCGTCCGCGTCGGGGCTCGGGCCCGTGTCCCCCGGCGCGTCCCCGGGACCGCCGTCCAGGGCAGTGCCCGTATCGGGATGCCCCGAGCCCTCCTTGCATCCGCTACCGACCAGCACCCCGAGGAGCCCGGCGGCGAGCCACGCCCCCGCCCACGCGGACCCACGTTTTCGCTGCAGATTACTGACTCTCATCGCGTCTCCCTTGAGCTGTCGATCCTACCAGACCCGGAGCCCGCGCTCCTAGACGGCAAACCCGCACCCACCGTTGAACCGGAGGCCAAAAAGCAGGACACTCCCCCCATGGACCGGGAGCGACTGCTTCTGAACACGGGCAAGCGGCTGCAGATCATCATCGCCGCCGCACGAGACCTGCCCTCGACCCTGGCGCCTCACCGTACGCGGCGGATCAAGCGCAAGGCCAGGCTCGCCGTGGGCCTGGGCGGGGCGACCTCGGCCGCGGTGATGGGCGGGGCGCTGTGGGCGGCGAACCTCGGCTTCTGGGCCAGCCTGGGGGCGGCCCTCGGGCTGGGCACCATCCCCGTGCTCGCCACGCTGGGCGCCACGGCCTTCGCCCTCGGCCTGCCCAAGCGCCGAAGCCGCAGCCCGGA
>Ga0316576_10000121_pt1 | contig 29556 bp, 40 predicted proteins | sample S0NA_FD_203075 | JGI IMG/M metagenome (GOLD analysis project Ga0316576, IMG submission 203075) | Rhizosphere microbial communities from salt marsh grasses in Alabama, United States - S0-2_050615r3r5 | ecosystem: Host-associated > Plants > Roots > Rhizosphere | place: USA: Alabama | collected...
CCTTTCAGAGGTGAAAAGACATGGACGCGGCAATCACCAACAACAGCACCGAGACTAGGTTCATCCCTGGCCCGAATATCGAGCTCGAGTCGGGACAGACCAAGACGTGGCCCAACATCACGCTCGCCGACCTCGACTCAAACGAGGTCATCAAGACGGGGATCGTCGCTGGCGACTTCTCCGTGAGCGTGACTCCGGACACTCTGGACGCGGCGCTGATCGATCAATCGGGGCGGCTCGGTCTCACGGATGCCGGAATGCTTCCGAGTTACACCGTGGCCGAGTTGGCGCTCATCACGGGCGTCGACGGTCGGGTGGCCTATGCCTCGAACGGGCGGGCAGGAGCCGAGGGCGCGGGAGCGGGAACGGGTACTCCGGTGGTCTACACCAACAGTGAGTGGCGCCGACTCGAGGACCTCGCCATCGTTGCAGCGTAGTCGCTGAGGGAGGTTCGCCTTGGCCACTGCACCTGGCATAATCGACCAGTCCATCGCTGCGGCTGGTCAGTGGAACGGCACGGTTCCCACCACGGACCCCGTGGACGACAAGGGCATTCGTACCTATCCGGTGGATGCCACTGGTGGGGAATTCAAGCCTGACTTTGCCGCTGCTGACGGAAGCTTTGAGACTTATGTGGTCGATAAGATTCAGGTTGATTTCGGAACCTCGGGGACCAATGCGGTCAACATCACCGACGGAACGAGAACCTTTGTCTTGGACACTCCAGCGGCGGGGCCCTATTTGAGGATGGGGCCAATCGAACTCGCTTGGGATGAACACATCGAGGTGACATCCTTGGCAGTTGGGGCATCTCCGGTCTGGGGTCGTGTTCACATGAGACCAGGGCGATTGAGGCCAGTGTCGTAGGAGGTGTGGACGTGAGACTTGATGAGCAACTCGCGATGGCAGTAAACCCCGAGCCAATGACCGCTCGGGGCCTCCTCGTGAAGCTCCTACGTCTCGACAACAGTCGGTATCCGGCTCGAGAGGTATCGGGAACGCTTCCTGTGGTGGTTGTGGGCCACGAGAGACTCTCGGAATCTGACTGGCGTCGTTGGGTGCGGGAAAACGCTATCGCGGCATATGGGCCCGCTCAGGCGGAAAGAATGGTGCAATCTGGGGTAGACATCAAAGAGATGTTGGCCACGGCGCCATTCGGACGAGCCCTAGCGCTCTCTGAGCAGCGATACAGGATGGCGCAAGCGAGGTCGGCTACTACTCCGTACTACGGACCAAGGTTCGAGGCCCTAGACAGGATGCAGGAAGTCTTGGTTGTGGTCGAGAAGTGGCCAAGCCTCTACAATGAAGTAGTGGACGCGCTTTCTGAGCAGGTGATAACTCTCGAGGAGTTCGTGAACTCGGTCGAGGCGCTTCCGTCGCCCAAGGAGATGCGAGGGCGACAGTATGTGACTCTTGGAGACCTCATGGGTCGGTTGGTCTTTGACCCTCTGAGAGTCTGAGGAGAAGGAGAGTAGGGATGGCAAGGGCACAGGCAACCGATCCTCTTCACAACTTCCGTTTCCATGCGGGTCTCGCCGAAGGCGACGGCAACCGATGGGGTGGAGACCTCTCGAGCGATGTCATCGGGAACTCAAAGGGTGAGGCTGGGTTCAACACTTTCACGGCTCCCGAGGTCACGCTTGAGTGGGTGGACTATCGCGAGGGAATCCGAATCTACACCGAGAAGTATCCCGGTATCCCCACGATGAACGACCTCACCCTCGGTCGAGGCGTTGCTCGAGCGGAGACCAACTTCTTCGAGTGGATGCTCGCGGCGCTCGAGAATCGAGAGTATCGTGCGGACCTCAATGTCTATCACTTTCCTCGTGATAGCATGACCAGGAACGCAGCGAACGGGAGTCAACCCGGCGAGGGACTCGATGGTCTCGGGCTCCCCGACGATGCCCTTGACCTCGCGAAGGTCTATCGCATCTTCAACGCGGGCCCTGGGAGAGTGAAGATCGCGGCCGATATGGATGCGACGAGCGGCGACGTTTCCATCACAGAGATGGATATCGTCTACGAGCGCTTCGACGTTATCGTGCCTACGGCGTAAGCCTTCGCTGGTCATATCGTCCGAAGCGAGGCATCATTGGCCATGGGAGGTCTTAGGTGGCTCGCTCAAGGGTTTTTGATCGTCTACAGAATTACAAGTTCTGGCTTTTCGATGCTTCTGGGATAGCCGGTAACCCCCTCTTTTCAGTCTTCGATCCCGTTCTTGGCTTCAGTGCCATCACCTCTCCAGAGATAAACGTGGAGCTCAAGGAGGTGAAACCAGGCAACTGGGAGTACAAGAGACAGGTGGTCAAGGGAGCAAGCACCTCGCCCATAACGATGGCTCGTGGCGCTCAGTTCTACGACAGCGATTTCTTCCTGTGGATCACTAACGCCATTCGAGGCATTCAACCCGTCAGACGCAACCTCATACTCGTCCAGTTCATGACACAGAAGATCGTCTCCGTGATCGATGAGTCACAACGTGGAGAAATTCAGTACGAGGGGGCGATGCCAGCGGCGGCTATCCTTGGACAGATGATTCCGGCTCGAGGATGGTTTCTTTCAGGTTCTCTGCCCACGAGGTACAAGGCGGGTGGAGACCACGACGCGAACTCTGGAGATGTCTCGGTTCAAGAGCTCGAGGTTCAACCCGAGTACGTTGACGAGCTTACGGTTGCAACGCTCTCGCCGATTGCGGCGCGGGCCTTTTCGCTTGGATTGGCGACCGCGGATGTGGCGGGCGCGGACTTTTTGTAAGGGGTATCGGTGGTTGCGAAGGTCAACGCCGCAAGCGTTCCACGGTCGGAGCGCATTCTTGGGAGGGCAAATTGCCTCGCCACCGACTCCGTGATGGATTGCGTTCGCATTACAGGATCAAAGGTATCCAATCGCTTTCAGGTCACCAAGGTGGACCCCACCAATCCAGGAGAGGACCAAGCCATTGGGATCATCATCAAAAAGTATGATCCAACAACCTGCGTGGTACAGTTTCATGGACCGATGCGGGGTGTGTATACTGGACTTGCGCCGGGAAAGAGATATTGGATTGACACTAACGCAAGGCTCACGACAGCAATCGGAACTCCAGCGATTGGGGGTGTTTTCTACTTGCAAATGATGGGAGTAGCGACAGATGATGAGGAAATCCTAGTGGACCCTCATATGCCAATGAAAAGGAGAGGATAGATGGCTCAGGAGAAGGAGAACAAGAAGATGAAAGCCAAAGCCAAAGCGGCTCGAGAGCCGAAGGAAGCTCCCAAGCCAGAGGAGAAGAAGGCCGAGGAGGTCGAGAAAGCACCAGAACCCAAGGCCGGAAGAACCGACGAACTCGGCAAGTGGTACTTGGATGAGGTTGATTTTCTCAACTGGGCCAATTCGGTCTTGCGGATGGGCAACCTCAATCTGCACGCGAGTGAGCTCCGAACGAAACTCGAGAACCTTCGATTGACCTATGAAGCCGAGAGGCGGAAGTTCTTGAACCAAGCCGATGCTTTCGAGCGAGCGGCGAAGAAGAGAAAAGACGAAGACCACGCCAAAATGATGGAGAAGATGGGCGAGAAATACGGCGTGGACTTCAAAAACTCGAATATTGTCCTCGATGACGAGACAGGAGAAATCAAGTTGATCGACCCCATAAAGGGGTGGGCATAGTCGTTGGTCGGTCGGGGGCTCGGCTAACGCAGTGGTGGGAAAGGAGACAGGGTTAGATGGCCGACGTACAACCATTATTTATTGGGAGTGATGGGCTTCCGACCGAAATGCAGGATACCGACGAGTTGGATCTCGGTGCCCTGGACATGAGCGGCGACATCACGATGAACTCGAATGAGGTGACGGGGCTTCCCGCTACCCCATCGGGGTCTACGGCTGCCACGTCGAAGGCATATGTTGACGCGATTGCTTCAGGGTTGCACCTGAAAGCAACGTGCCGACTCGCTACGACGGCGGTGCTTTCGACTTGGGCGGCATTGGGGTCTGGGGTCGGCAAGACCCTGACAGCTCCCGACTTCTCGACCTCGCACAACGACTTTGACGGGGTGACGGCGGCGCTCAATGACCGTATCTTGGTCAAGGACGGTGGACCAAATGCCACGCCAGCCGTCGACAACGGTATCTATATCGTCACGGCGCTCGGAAATGGCGTGGACACTGCCACCGAGCTTACCCGTGCCACTGACTTCGACACCACTGCCGAGGCGTTGGCCGGGAGCTTCACTTGGGTTGCCGAGGGTTCGTCTCAGGCAGATACTCAGTGGGGAGTCACGACCGACGATCCCATCACGGTCGACACCACGGCTATCAACTGGACTCAGATCGGTGGTCCAGGACTCTACACGGGTGGCGACGGTATCGACATCAGCACCAACGTCATCAGTGTTGACCTGGCCACTGGCGCGGTCATCGAGGCTGGTCTCCAATTCGGTACAGGTGCCGACGCTGGAAAACTGGCGGTGAAGCCGGATGGTACCAAGGGCATTGAGGTCGGAGCTAATGGTGTTGCGGTCAAGGTCGACGGAAGCACCATCGGATTCGATGGGTCTGGTCAACTGGAAGCTTTGGCGGCGACCATTGCTGAAGATCTCAAAGAGGAGGTGGTTGCCTTTGAGAACGTCAGTGCTGGCGATCCCGTTCACTGGGGCGGTGCTGACGATCAGGTACGGGAATCCCAGGCTGGAACGTCTGGTAGAGAAACCGTTGTCGGAGTCATGGAGGACGCTGTCACGGCGACCAACAGTGGTACCATGGTGAAGCGTGGGACGTGCCTGGGAGTGTTGACCGGAGCAACCAGAGGCGATTCGTATTTCTTGGCGGCTGCTGGTGGCTTGTCTGCTCCAAACACTCCTCCGACGGGTACAGGGAATGTTGTTGTGCTCGTTGGCTATGCTCGGTCTGATACCGATCTGGATGTCATCATTCAGGTCATGGGCCGCAGGGCATAGTGGCATAGCGTTGGATGGTTGATCGAGTCAGACCTCTAAAGCTAGAGAACCCTGGTAGTGGGGGTACTCAGACCGATCTGTATCCAACGGCTGCAAATCCAAACCAAGATCATCTCGACGTTCGGGGAATTGTCATACAGGGTGATTCCTCGAACGACGAGGTGGTAAGGGTCAGTCGAGACTCATCTGACAGAATGACCATGGAGGACACGGAAGTTTCGGCGGTAACGCTAACAGCTCTTCGTGTCCATGCTTCTCGACACAACGATGGTGGCGGGGACGAGCTAACGGTACAGCTCCTGGGTTCTGGAGCCTTGGAGGCAGATCAGATCATTGTCTCCGACGGAGAGGGTGGTTGGAACACCGCTGACGCCCCTTCTCCATCGTTTGGTGCCTGGTACAAGGATGAGCAGGAGGATGGTGAGATTGGGACAACGAGCGGCACGTGGCAAGACGCTCTGGAGCTTACGTTCCCTAGTGACCTCGAAGAGGGCGACTACGTGATTCTGTGTGCTGCTATTGTTCGTGGCTCATCCAGTAGTACACAGGTTGATGTCAGATTGGTATTCGACACAACGGAGCTTTGTTCCATAACTCTTCAGGCTACTGGAACGGCTGCGCAAGTCCCGCTGTCCGGGTCCCACGTTCAGAAGAGCATATCAGGCTCCCACAGCTATAAGATTCAGTACAGGCAGGGCGGTGGTGCGGGGACAGCCTACATCAAGAACCGTTTGGCTATAGCGTTTAGGGTGGCTTAGATGGCGTTGGCAGACTACACATATTCGATATCTACCGACTTTCCGAATCAGGCTGTCTCGCCCGACAAGTTTCAGGCAGAGATACAGGCGTCGGCGATAGTCACTGCCATAGATCACATTGATGTAGGTGGTGATAGCTGCGTCGTGTGGATGAAGGACACGCTGTCTCCTGGTGATGAGGCTATCCTTGACGGTCTCGTTGCAGCCCATGATGGTGTTCCACCTGACGACCCTGGTCTTCCGGTAGCGCTATCCGGGGAGTCTCGTGGGCAAGACGGAACCTTACTCGTTGGTGGTCAACCACTGACCTTGGGCCAGTTATCGTTCAAGCGCACGGATGATGGCACTGAGCAGATGAACGTGGACGGGACTCCAGCGGGGGCCGTGACGGAGATTTGGGACGGGGACGGTAGCTATTGGACTCCAAGTGGTGAGGGATCGGCAACCACGGAATCGGCCCATGAGGGCACTTATGGATGGGACACTGGGGTAACATCGAAGGACAGTACGACGCTTTGGACGAATTCCGTAGACATCGATGTTAGCGGCTACTCACAGATTTCGTTTTGGATGGAGCCGAAGGCGTTTCCCAGTGGCTCTAAGTTGGAGCTTCGTTGGCAGACGGTAGGCGGATCTGATCGAGGGGTAAAGCTCGATGCCGCTGGATACGTGACCAACTATGATCTTGATGTGTGGCAGAAGGTCACCATCCCAATGGAGGATTTCTCAATCGGGTCCAATAACGTCGGGCGGCTTCGTCTCACTTACGCCAAAGAAGCAGGGATACGTTTTTGGTTCGACGAGTTCGAGTTCACGACATCGGGTGGTGATGGACCATTTACGTTCAGGCTTGCGGCTCCTGACGCCACAGAGGTCTATCACGTATCGATGATCGTCTTGCTGCTGTCAGGAACAAGCTCCGGATGGGACGATGATACGTTCGCCAATATCACGGCACTTACCAATGGGTTGCTCTTGCGTCATCGTCGTATCTCGGACGGGGAAGTGCTCTGGTCGTTCAACAGCAAAGACAACGTGGATCTATTTGGACGGTATCATCCACAGGACGACATCACGTTTGCTAACAGTACTCTCCTTGTGGGGTTCATGGTGAAACCTGGAAAAGCATCGGTAGTGGTTACAGACGATGAGGTACTTGAATTTGTCGTGCGGGATGATCTCAGTTCGATATCGCAGGCTCGGGCATTTGTTCATTATGGCAGGGAAGTGGTGCCGACATGAGCACGGATTTGAGACAAACTCCTAAAAACGCAGATGGGGCGCCGATCAATGCCACCACCTTCGAGGACACCTTTGGTCTAGCACCAATGTGGGAAGGCGAATACCACGAGGCGACGGCAGGGTCTACGAACATCTACGATACCGTGGTGACGACGGAGAAGCGGCTTAGGGGTGGATGGTACGAGCTTCTCGATGATAATGCGGTTGTCGGTGATTACGTGGAGTTCAGTGTCGTCGACAAGGATGATGTGCTGGGCCTGTTTGTCTTGTTCGGATTGACGGTCGGGGTGGATGTGTTGGAGTTGAGAAAATACGTGAAGAAGGACTACGTCAATCCTGTGAATAGGACCAGGCAATCATTCATTGGGAATTCTGCATTTACTGTCTGTGCTGGGTTGTATCTTCGGTCCACCTATGTCTCGACCGGCTCAACTAACGTCAAATTCAAGGCCAACACCCTGGCCTATGAGTAGGTGATCCATGGCAGAGCATGACAGGATTTTCGTGAACGGCGAGGAGCAACCGAAGAAGAACAAGGTCAAGCTCCCACCGGAATTCGATTGGGAGGCCGAGGCCAAGCGTGTCAACCGAGCGATTGACAAGGCGATGCAGGAAGATCTCACAGAGGAGCAAAAAAAGAAGCTCAAGACAGATCGCCATTTATGATGACGGACGGGGGGGTAGGAAGTTCGTGGGATGGATTACGTCATCGGATTCGGAACCAATGATAAGTGGCATAGCAGACTCATCAGGTGGCTTTCCAGGGGGCAGTATTCTCACGCATGGATAGAGTTCGATTGCCCCGGAATGGGCAAAGTCATCCTTCATGCCAGCGCTCTCAGGGTTGGATGGAGGACGGTCTACGGGGTGGCTATCGTTCCCGACTTCAAGGTGTATCAGGTATATCCGTCTAGGGTGCGATATCGCATCGACGCCGATCTCTACAGTGGGCTCCATTGGGCTCGGGGCATGGTCGGTGCCGGGTATGATTTTGGGGTCATTTGGAATGGCCTTCTTCTTATTCTGTTGCGTCTGACGGGTTGGTCGTGGCTAGAGAAGTATGTAATGAGGAACGCTAACAGGGTATCGTGTAGCGAGATGGTGTCTTCGATATTGAGCGTGTCAGGGACACCGGGATCGGATATCATAGACCCAGAGCTTACGATGAGTTCGGGGGAGAATCCGGTATGTATTTCACTTCAATCTTGGTGTATTCGTTCTGGCCTATGCGAGGAGCTGTGCGATGAATGACGCTACAGATAAGGTTGAACGGGACACCGACCCCGATGTGATTACGACCATGATCCTCAAGGCGCTCAGGGACATCAAGGCCGAATTGGACCATGTCAAGGAACGCCTGGACAGGATCGATGAAAAACAAGGAAACCTCGACGATCAACTTCGATTTATGGTGACGGACATTCGGACCATTCACGAGCTCCAGCGCAGTGCTATCAATCGGCTCGGCGACCTCGAGAAGCATTGGGTCGATGAACCTCTCGAGGTCGAGAGGGCATCCGTGGACATCAAGATCGTGGACCCGACTCCATTCCCAATGGCGGCGAAGAAGCGTAAGACATGACACTGACTGCCTCACAGGGCGAGCTCGTCGAGATTCAGTTCCCCGTCTTCGATATCGACGGCATTACCCCTCTGACTGGCTACGTCGACGGTGACTTCTCCAAACTTCTTCTTGTCGATAGTGCGGTTTCTGCTGTGGTCATGACGGTGACCGAGGTCGGTTCTACGGGGCGCTACGTCATGACCTTCACCCCGAATGCAGACGGACTCTGGTACGCCGAGGTCATCACCCCCATCGAAGACATCTTCGCCGACCAAGTTGAGGTTGGTCCACCTCCAGACGACTGGATAGACGCCATCGCTCAAGAGGTCTGGGTCACGGCGCTTCCAGGAACGTTCCCTGTGGGTTCCGCTGGCTACATTTTGGGCAACGTCGACGGCACCTTGGCGATCATCGACGGCAAGATCGATGTCATTGACGCCAACGTCGACATCATGCTTGAGGCCCTCATCATGGGCATCTACACGGCTTCAGGAGGCACGGACACCTACGTGGAGACGGATGCCACCAAGGTCGACGGGTTCTATGATGGGCTCGTGGCGGTGGTGAGAGGGGCAGATGGGAACGTTTCAAGGCGCATCTCGAGTTACGAGCTAGCTGATGGTACCTTCTTCTTCGACGATGAGCTCCCATTTACTCCAGCGGCGGGCGACGAGGTCATCGTGCTCAGTCTCCTCGGAAAGGTGCTTTGTGAAAGCTCTAGTGGAATACTAGACAAGCTTATCGAGGTCTGGCAGCGGCTAGGGCTCGACCCCGACAATCCGCTTTGTATCAAGAAGACCGAGCACACCTCGAACGGATGGAAACTCACTCACTCCACTGTAGGTGATAAGATCATCGTACAGAGGAGCGACGTGTAAGTGAACAATCTCCTTCCGCCAATACCAGAGCACTTAGCGACCCTCGGCATGTTCGATGGGCCGATCGGTATGGCGACCCTCGGTTTCATCGTGGGGCCCGACATCGTACCTCACTTCCCGACCGATGGGCTCGTCGAGGCTGAGAAGCTTCTTGGCTTCGTCGACGAGGAGGAGCTCTACGCCTTGGTCGAGGGGATCGGCGAGGTGGCGGCGCTCGAGGCACAAGACTTCGCTGGTCTTTTTGTACCTCAGAGATTGACGGCCACCGTCGAAGAGGGGCACGCTGGGTTGGAGGCAGTCGTGATGGGCGATAAGATGAGCGCGGATGTGGTAGACGGTGACGATCTCGAGGCCACCATCGCCGAGGTCGATCTCGAGGCCGAGCTCGCCGAGGAATCGCTCGAGGCCCTCGTCACCGATGATGACGATTTGACGGCCTCGGTCGAAGAAGCTCCGGGCGAGGGGAGGTGTAAATGACGACTCCAGGGCAGTTGATGAATCGGGTTTCTCTTTGCCGAGGACAAACCAAGGTGCTCAAGGTCACCATCAAAGACCAGAATGGGGCATGTGCGAACCTCTCGAGCGCGACTCTCTACTTCACGGTGCGCGAGAGCGTGGAGACCGACGTGCTCCTCTGTCTCGCGTCTCCAGACGACGGCATCGAGATAACGGACGCGGCGAAGGGTCTGGCCACGATTACCATCTCGAGTGACGATTCCGACATCGAGCCCGGCCGCTACAAGTACGACCTGTGGGTCGAATATGCTGGAACCCCTCCAATTCGCCATCCCGTGGTTCGCAACGCCGAGTTCTGTATCGAGAATTGCGTCTTCACTCCCTGCTCTTGAACCTCGTCACAAGAATTTTTGTGCTGCTACCAGAAATTTTGTACTGCTGGTGGTCGAGCGGCTTCTCTATATAAGGAAATAATATAACAATAGGCGTCTGTCAGTTGGCACGACCTTCGCATTAGGTAGGAATTAGGAGGTCAACGATGAATACGGACGAAGCAATCAGGGTTGTCGGAACCATCCTTATCGAGGACTACGAGCGCAGCGTCATAACTGGTGATTCAAGTAGGCTCAAGCGTACCTTGCAGGGCCTAAAGAACGCTCGAGGTCTGGACGCAGCGGGACTCGCTCGCTGGCTCGACGCGGCGGTCTATCACATCAACCTAGACGGGGCCGAGTTCATCATCGATGAGCTCGGGTTCAACGGAGAGAAGCCATGAACAGGGAGTTCACAGTTGCTCACGCCCTCGAAGTTTACTCCTCGCTTGAGCGGGGAACCATCACCGCATCAGAGGCGGCTCGCTTGGCGAACGTCTTCGAGCGGTTGCACGGTGAGTTCTCATCGGGCGCCATTCTGGAGTGTTCCCTTTGTCGCTTGCGTCGCCAACATGGCGAGGGTGGGGTTCAGAACGGGACCAATAGGTTCGTCGTCGATAACCCCGTGGTTCCAGGTCGCCGAATCAGTCTTTGTGACTATCACTTGGCACAACATCTCTTATGGGCGAAAAAAACTTCCGAATGAGCATTGACAGACGGCTATTGTATGACTATGGTTGAGATAGGTCGGAAAGAGAGGCAAACATGGTCAAGACAGTCGGACAATTCACCATCGATACCGAAACCTGTGAGATTACTGGTCCCGCCGCCTACATGGAGGAGCAGGGTAATGCTCGGCTCAAGGCGATCCTCGCTGGCGAGGATGTCGTCTTCAATATGGGCGCGACTCGTTCCCCCGACGTTTTCACGGCGGTTCTCGTGAGTCTCCAGACCGATTACGCGGGATGGAAAGGCACCCGTCAGTTGCTTGCGGGTTTGAGGTAAGTTATGGAAATCATCTTTACCGTTACCACTCATCTCTTCACTTTCTTCTTGGTGCGGCGCGTCGTCGGCAACGATAGTGCCATCGACGGGTGTCACATCTGGCGGTGGGCCATCGTGGCGAAGGATCGTCGTGACGGCACCACTTACGTGTATCGCCCCGACCATTGGCGCGACACCGATGGCGAAGAACAACCGTTTCGTCCCTATGATGAGTTCTCGTTCGTTACCACGAATGGGATCGATCCATCGCGGTCGAAGGGATGGAGGAAGTACGTTGCTGGTCAAGAGGAGCGACCTCGACCTAACGAGGATCGTCATGCCTAGAACCACCATGCCATTCGATGAGCTTCGCAGTTACTACGTCGAGCGTGGCAAGACCGTGAAGATGCTTCGCACCACATCACACACGGCGAGGAAGGTCCACGAGTGTGACTGTGGTGAACCAATCCAGATTGGCGAGAGGTACACCAAAGAGGTCTTTCTCCTCGACGGAGAACTCACGACCTCGGTGACGGGCCACGGTCATGAACATACATGGACCTACGAGAACAGGGGTTGAAAATGCCACTTAGAACCAAGATTTCATTGCTTTCCGTTCACTGCATCGAGTGTGACGAGACGGGGCAATTCATGATCGCGAACACGAAGAACCTAGCGTGCGATGTCTGTGGGCGTGTTCCCAAGCGGGTTACCTTCCGTGACATCACGCCATTCGAGAACGATCGCGAGGAAAGCGAGGCGAAGGATGCTTGATTTCTACAAGACGGGTGGAGGGCGGAAATTCTTTGATGGCACCATCCCGCGGCTTATCGACGTGCTCGAGCGTGTGGCGGTGGCTCTCGAGGAGAACAACAACCTTCGGAAGAAGGAGATCGCGTTTGAGGCGGTCGAGGCAGCGAACCCCGAGATCGATGACGAGGAAGCGGGGCGGCTTGTGAAGGTCGCGAGTTATGTGCTCGGCGATCTTCTCGCGGACGGGAAGACCGACTTGGTGGCGATCAGGTTCCCACCTCTGTTCTTCAAGGCACTGACGGAGAAAGACGATGGCTTACAAGAAGACTGACCGTTTGGGAACGATCATCCGCGACCTCCTCATCGACATCGCCGATTGGCGCGGCTCCTACGACGAGGATCGGATTGAGGCGACCCTACGAGCCGAGCAGAGATTTTGGGCCGAGACGGGTCTTTATGCTCCGGGGCGCTCGGTTCCCCCAGCGGCGGCAGGAAGCCACCAAGAACACAAGGTGCGCGAAGAGAAGTGGAGGGAGTGGGTTGCCGAGAAGAACGCCGAACTCGATCGGCGCATCATCGGTGAGCTCGCCATTCTTGGCTACGATGGTCCGAAAGGAGACGATGACGATGGCTCTTCTGTTTGAACTCTCCATGCCCAGCAACAACGCATGGAATGGAAAATGGTCTGGCGAGGGGCGCTACTACGCCATCGTCAGAAACATCGGTCGGTCGGAGAAGGCCAAGGCTCGAGCCGCGGAGATCCTTGAGAAAGGGAGTTTCGGCTACGATTTCGGTGATGGGTGGTACGCTCGAATCGACGTCAAAGAGGTCAGCGGGCGCGACATCATCAAGGCTCGAACCAAGAGCGTGGGGTTCAACGGCTACAACTGGATGGTCGATTGCATCATCCACCACCTCAAAATCGATCCCGACCTCAAGCACGAGAGGACCCTATGACATCAGTGATTAGAAGTGAGATTTCCGAGTTCGCTAAGACCGTGAAGGTCGGCGACGTGGTTGGCATCTACGAGCAGCCGTGGGGCGACAGGATGATCTACAGTGATACCGTCAAACGTGTCACTCCCACGGGGCGCATTGTGCTCGAGAACGGCGCCGTGTTCAACCCAGACGGGTTCAAGCGGTGCCAAGTCTACAGAAACCGTTTCATCGGGGCGGTAAAGAAGTAGGGGGGCGTAATGATGCCCAAGAGATGGAGAATCGTGGTTGAGCTCACCTTTGACATCGACCCCGAGAAGGATGTCAAGGAATACGAGGATGACACCGAAGACGATATCGCGTGTCGGGCACTCGATCGCGTGAGACCAGCACTCAACGAGATGGTCGGCGGTGACAAGGCGTTCGCCCACTACCACATCATCGAAATACCCAAGCGAGTTTTCGACTAATTCGATCTCTACGTGTATTATGGGGCCATGTCGTATGGTCTCGTCACAAGGGCAATCAACGCACCCATCGGAGTGACCCAAGCCAATCGATTTGGCCAGGTTCGAGCCTACATCCCCCTCTCGCAATTCTTCCTGCAACAAGGGGGGTCTCCGTTACAGGCCGACGGAAAGGGCAAAGTGCTCACGGGCAAGACCGAGCCCCAGGCCGAGCCCAAAGAACCAAAGAAGAAGAAAAACGGAAAGAACGGCAACGGGAAGGCTAAGTCAGAGGAACTCACCGAGGGCAAGCAATGTAGTTTCTGCCGCAAGCCAGCGACCTCGAGCGAGGGTGATATCCCGTGCTGTGACGACCACAAGAAGCTCGGCCAACGAGCTATGAGGAAGAAGAAGGCTCGAGCCGAGGCACAAAAGGGCAATCCGATTGCCCTTTTGCTCTCCGAGGCAACCAAGAAGTATCCAGATGTGGGTGGATGGCGGCTTCTCGGCATCGATGACGAGGTCGAAACGTGCGAAAACTGTGGGAAAAAGGGTCTCAAGCGGACGATGGTGATCGAGCCTATCAATGATCCAGGAGCTCTGATTCACGTCGGCACGACCTGTGGAGAGATTCTGACAGGGCGACCAGGCCCGTGGCTCATGAGACGGGCGATTCAGGTGCAGCAGGAGAAGGAGAAGGCCACAGGAGACGCGAGGCGCTCGAGGACTATTCAAGGTGTAGTGAAGTCTGGGATGTCGTGGAAACTCCTACAACGACTCTTCGGGCGCTACATGAAGGGTCTCATCAAGGGTGACCTCGTGCTTACCGATGGACAGAAGAAGGGCATTCGAGACAACCTCACGGCGATTCTCCGGACCTCTGGCCTCGGTGTTGACGACATCAAGGCGTACCACGGCGAGCGGTTCAAGGGCGCGGAGCTCAAGGCCCTCGACAAGTTCTACAAGATTGCCAGCGGCATGAGCGAGGAGCGACCTGAGCGATGTGGTTCCGTGGCGGTGAGTCTGGTTCCCAAGAAGAAAAAGAAGAAGGTCGAGACAGTAAAAACCGAGGTAACGGGGTTCACCGTTTTCAAATCTGGCGCTTCCGGGCCTTCAGCGGGCATGACAGGCTCCGGTAACATTCCCGCGGTCGCTCTGCCCATCGGAGCCCCAGATGGCGGCTGGGGGGCGATAGACGCCCCTGGACGCAAAGGTAAGAAGCGCAAGAAGAAGGGAGACCTTGCCAAGGGTATAGACTACCTGTTGCGCCAAGTATGGTAGAAACAGGTCTTCGTGGTAGGATTATCGGGAGATAGCGACCTCGAGAACGGGGTGCGCAAGGAGAAGGAGAAGGAGACCATGGCCAAGAACGAGGCCCCAATCAAAGAAACACCAGACGGCGGGACGGCAAAGGGGCAACCCTCGAGCCATCTTCAGAGGCTCATGGCGGCTCAGGCTGCGGGAAGCCCGCTCCTCGACACGAGCAAGGGTGACACCTACGAGTTCATGACGGACCCTCAACCAGAGAAGGGCATCTACAGACTCGTCGGCGGCTACGTGGACAAAAATGGAGAACTCCACAATGATGTCGAGCTCCGGGCCATGAGCGGTGACGAGGAAGACCTCCTTGGGAACGACCGAGTGCCATTTATGCTCATCATGAACTCCATCATGGGGTCATGTGTGAAGCGGCTCGGGAACATCTCTGACGAGGGGTCGATTCGAAGGGCAATCAACGACATGCCCAGCGGCACTCGAACCGACCTCATGATCTACCTTCGGGTGACCTCGCACTGGAAGGCGGTCAAGGACGAATACGAGATGGAGCTCCGGTGTCCGGCTCGAGACACCTGTGGTCAGGAGTCGACCCACAAGATCAACCTCCTATCCCTTGATCGGTTCCAACCGAAGGACCCGACCAAGCAGGAGTACGTCACCGAGTTGGCCGACGCGAACATGAAGGCGACGTGGCGGGTGATGACGGGAGACTACGACCTCGCCCTCGACGTGATCGCCGACAGTACCGAGCATCGAAAGAATGCGCTCTCGTGGGCGATTCTCGTGCGGCTTCTCTACCTCGGAGACCAGAGAGTGGACCTCGACGTGACGGACCTTCTATCGAGGGATCGGCGGAAGGCCAAGCTCTCAAAAAAGGCCCAGCAATGGCTCAAGATCGTCAAGGCGCTCTCAGTCCATGACCGAGACACGCTTCGAGCGGACTTCTTGGATGCCGAACCTGGGGTCGACACAGACCTGACGTTCACATGCCCGCACTGCAATCTTGACTTCGAGGGGAGGTTGAGGGTTGGACAACCGGCTTTTTTCTTCCCGCAGGCGACATCCAGGCGCTTGAAGCGGAAACGCTCTACATGATGGAGTCGTTGAATCAAGGATATTGTGACATCATGGCGATGCCCATCGGGCGGCGAAAGCGGATTTGCGAAGAGAAGACACAACTAGATAAGGTGAGGAAGCGGAGACAGGAGTCGCGAACGAAATCGAAGTTCCGGTAGGTAGGATGGAGGCAGTATGGCGGGCGGCGCCGGCGGTGGAATGGGTAGATTGATGGGTTTCGGGTTCCTTTTCGGAGCTCGAGATGATGGCGCGACTCGTACTGCTAGTGAAGTTCGTGAAGAGGTTGAAGGAATCGGAACCGCGGCCAAGCGTTTAGGTGCCGATGCCGCCAATGGTTTCCGTAAACTCAACGCTGTTATCGGCGCTTTACAACTCCAAAAACTCAATGAAGTAGGAGATTCTCTGCGCGACATTGCCGATCGGGCGGGGGCCATGAGCGATGTGGCCACCTCGTCGGTGGAGTCGTGGGGGGCTCAGGCAGGGCTTGCTTTTCGTCAAGCCACGGCCGGCGCGGGCGAGTTTCGCGGAGAACTCGAGGCTATGCGGGGCCAAATCGTAGGCACCGCTCGAGCACTCGACATGGACGTTCAGAGTCTCACGCGGCTCAATCGAGGCATTCTCACCGCTGGCACTTCTCTTGATGAACTCGGTCTCTCACAGCGCGAGGTCGCGGGAGCTCTCCAATCGGGGATCATCGACGCCGAAGGTTTCGGTCAGTCTCTCAGGGAGATGAGGCAGGGCCTTGGAATGTCGGGCGAGGAGATAGGCAACCTTCTCGACGAGTTCACGGCACTCGGTGAGTCGGTCGGCGAGGGCGAGGCTTTTGTGCGAGGCATCCCACAGATGCTCGAGGGCATCCGCGAGGGCGTCTCCGAGTTTCCAGCGCTACGGAGGAACTCAAGGCAGTTGGTCTCATCTCTTGGGCGGCTAGCTCGAGGTATGCAACAAGTCAGCGGGTCGACTCCAGAGGAGGCACTCGGAGCCACCAACCAAGTTTTCCAAACTCTCCTCGGCTCGAGGCGCAGTCTTCGCGATCTTTTCTCAGGCATGGGTACTGATTTCGATGAGTTCGCGACGCAACTCGGTATTGGTGGCGCGGGCATCGGTGGAGCTCTCGAGATGGTTCTATCCGACCCTGCTACCTTCGCAGTCAAGGCAGCGGAGTTGTTTGAGCGCTCTGGTGGTGCTGGGTCAGTGATGGGAGACCGTCTTACTTCGGTGCTCTCGAGGATGGGTCCACAGTTCGTCCGACTCATCGACGGGTCTGAGGAGTCACGAGCGGCTCTCGCGGCCATGGGGGCGGAACTAGGAGATGTCTCGGGAAGATTTGGCCAGATGGCTCGAGCGTCATCGGGTTCGACTTTGACCTTCGCGGATCAAATGGATCGACTCCGAGATAACTTTGGGAACTCCATCAACACTATGATGAATCGAATGGCGCGAGCTCGTGGAGAGATGAGCTTTGATGCCAAGGTGCTCAGACAACAGCGAGATGCCTATCGATCTCTCACAAGGCGAGTTCAGGGGTACGCTGAACGCCAAGATGCCCTTGGAGCATCGACAAGAATGCTTCTTGGTTTTCGACGAGGTGGTCTCGTTGGTCTTTCTGTGGTGCTACAAGACGAACTCGGGCGGGCCTTCCCGAATTTGAAGAACAAAATCAAAGAGACGCTACCCATGATGGGTGAGTTCGGGAGCATGGCATTCGAGGGGGCGCAACAGTTGGCTCCAATGCTTGTGGCCATGAGGGCACTCAATGTTCGTATCCCTGGACTCGGCTTGGCAATGAAGCTCCTGTTCAACCCCATAACGCTTATTGCCGGCGGAATCTATCTCCTGGTTCGCTACTGGGATCGCCTTGAGCCGATTCTCCGTGTTGGCAGTAGGCTTTTCAGGGAGTGGTCCGAAGAGGCGCTACAGAGCGTCAAAGAGGTCGATTGGGCGAACATGGGCCGCAACATCGTCGACGGCATCATCATGGCCTTTGGTGCCGTGGGCGACATGGAGGGAACGAACGAGACGACTAGGGCCATTGCTGAAGGGTTACGCAACGTTTTCAGTGCGGCCTCGATAGCGATCCGTGGTCTTGCAAGCGGAATTTGGGACAAAATTGTCGAATACGTCACTGAGCCAGAGGGAGTCGAAGGCAAAGTCAGACGCGGAGCCGGGGTTTTCGGTGTGGTGCTTGCCGCGGCGATGTTCACCCCTATGAGGGGTCCGCTTCTTTCTGGTGCATCTCGAATGTTCCTATGGCTCGGTGGTCGCATGATTGGAATGATGGGGCCATCGGGGATTCTCGGTAGCACAGTCATGAGAGGCGGCGCGGCTGCTGGCCGAGGTTTGGGGTCATTACTCGGTCGAATCATAGGCATACCAACTTCAAGAGGGATTGCTTCCGGGGTACAGGCGGCGATTAGTGGCCAGGCGACTACCGCAGCGGCGGCTCGTGGGGCAGGTGGTCTTTTCGGGCGCATCGGTGGAGCTCTAAGCGGTGTTCTTGGTCGCGGTGCGGGTCGGGCGGTTGCTGGAACGGCTATGAGGTCAGCGGTGAGGGCGATTCCTGGGGTGGGTGCGATCCTTGGCGTGCTCTTCGACCTACCTCAAATCCTTGAGAGTTTCCGTACCGAGGGCATCACGGGTGGTTTCACACAGGTCGTCGAGTCGATCATCAACGGGATGCTCCTCGGCATCCCACGGATGCTCTCGAGTCTCACGGGGTTCAACATCATCGAGCGATTCTTGGACTACATGGGGTTCAACCGCATGATGGACGCCTTCCGATCCGGAGACTGGACTCAGATGCTCACCGAGGGACTCTGGAATCTGTTCTCAGGTGTTTTAGGGAACATTCCGAACATCATCAGAACAGCGATCTCGGACATCACTGGAGTCGACGTGGTTGGAGACCTCCTCGGGAACATCGGAATCGCTATGAGGGGTGGGTGGGAGTTCTTGACTGACCTCGGGGGCATCCTCTTCGACACCTTTGGAGAACTCGTATCCATTTTCAGAGACGTTCTCTCTCCTCTCTGGGAGGCGATGAGTCTGGCCTTCAACGAACTTCGAGCGGTAGGCACGGAGGTGTGGTCGGAGATTCAATCGGTGGCTAGTGACCTTTTCGTCGAGCTCCGAGATGCTTTCAGCGAGGTTATAGCCACGGTTCAAGATGTTGTATTCCCGCTGCTTACAGACCTCGGTGAACTCTTCATGGGTTTGTGGAATGACTACGCGCAGCCGGCGATTTCTGCGATATGGAGTTTTTATCGGCGCGTCTTCATGCAGTACATTCTTCCCGCTGGTCGGCGCGTGTTCCAAGAGCTTGGTCGATACGTTTCTTGGTGGTGGAACAATGTCACGAAACCCGTGCTGGAATTCCTTGGCCGCACATGGTTGAGGGTGATGACCTTCATGAAAGACATTGGCTTCCAAGTTATTGGAGCTATTGCTCGATTCATGGTCAATAAATTTTTTGATGCTATGGCGGCGATTGCCTCGATGAGGGCCAACTGGCAAGGTTTCGTCAACACCGTTCAGGCAACAAGCAATGCGGTGCGCGTGATCCTCACGAACTCGCTCGAGACGCCATTGCTCGCCGCCGAGCATTCACTGATGACGATAGCTGATCGCATCCAAGAGACATTCTCTGGACTTCGGCTCGTGGTGGTCGATCTGGTTCGGACACTCGTGACCCAACTTCGAGACGCGGTTCTTGGTCTCGGCGCGGTCGGAGAGCTCTTGGTTGGTCCATTCAATGAGTCTGTGACCGCGATGGACAATGCCTTCACTCGACAGCAAGCGGCGGTTGCCGAGGAGGCTCGGCTCAACAGACAGGCTTCTCAGGCACGGCGCGACGAACTCGCGGATCGAGTGCGGCAGAATGAGGAGGCGGTTCAAGGTGTGCGTGACGCTTATAGCAACTGGCAAACAGGTGTTGCTGAAGCGCAACAGGGAGTCAGAGACGAACAAGATGATTTCATGGAGGGAATGGCTGGGGTTGGTGAAAGAATCTCTGATACGCTTGAGACATCTGCAAATAGAATCTCAGAACTCTTCACCGAAGAGGGTAGGGCTCAATCCAGGGCTCGTCGAACGGCAGAAGAGCGAGAACGTCGACAACAGCAACTTCGAGACGCACGGCAACTCGTCGAGCACCTCGGTGGAGCTCGAGGACTCACGCCTCGAGAGAGACAGGCCATTGCTGGCGCTGTAGTGGCCGCTGCTGAACAGGGAAGGGCGATAGATGCCCAAGCGGTCATGCAACAGGTTTCCGCTGTCACGGGTCGAGGAGCGGCACGGCAAGAGGCGATCAGTGGAGTCATGCAAAGTCTCGGTGTCGAAATGCCAGAGGAACCAGCCGGTGGGGGTGGTAACGAGCCAGGGCGCCGACGAGGTCGTGCTCAAGCGGCGCATCAACGAAGACAGGTGGCACAAGAGCAGAGAGCTCAGGCAGAAGTTCAAGAGCTTGCCAACGAGTTGGTGATTTCGAGTTTCGGGCCCGAGGCGGTTCGTCAACTCGGTCAAGCTCTCACGATTCAGGTCATGGGTGCGGGACTTCCACCACCTGTTCCTGAAAGCGGTCAGGTAGGGTAATGGCGCAAGTCAACGTCAGAAGCACGTCGTGGCTACAGTTCGCCAGACTTCTCACGATAGACGGTGTGATTTGTTGGGAGATGACGGAGTTTCCAGTAATCGAACCAGCGGATGACGACACCATCTACACCGTGGGGCGCACTGACAGAATTGACTTTCTGGCAAAAAAGTACCTCGGGGCACCCGATGACTGGTGGATGATTGCGGTACTCAACAACCTCAACCTTCTGCCCAACGACCTCTACGCGACACAGACCATTCGCATCATGACACAGAATAGGGCGGCGGATATCAGGCGTCAGGCGGCATTGAGGCGAGAAGGAAGGTGAGCAGTGCCCGTTGTCGATCCTTCTGGCTTTCACATTGCGGCTCAACTGGTGACCGAGCGCGGGGTCTTTCCGTTGCGCGTGGGTGGAGCTCAACAGAGGGGACAATCGATGTTCTTGGGCGAGGGGGACCAAGATATCCTTGACGTTCCGGTAGTCGAGCGCGTCTCTATTGATCTCAACTTCGGGATGGTCGGCACGGTATCCGCCGATGTTTATGCTCCCTTCGAAATCTCTCGAGCGGTGCTCAACTCCGAGCTCTTCAGGATCGGGAATCTTCTTCAAGTTCAGATTGGTTATCCAAGCATTGGGATGTACCTACCATGGTTTTCAGGGATGACGACCAAGCCATCGTTCAGGCTCGACCCACAGCAAGGTCTCACAGCGACGATCACGACGCAGATAGGGGCCTTCACGGCGGTGAGGAACTCGAGGTCGACGGTTTGGGAGGGGCGCTCTTACGCCGACATCATCTCCGAGATTGCCGACTTCCCGAGCAACCGATGGAACGTAGAGCTTCCAGACGACGACAAATCTGGTGATGTCGATCCTCTCTATCGGCAGCGAGCTCAGGTATCTCAGGCCAACCAGGCGGATTGGCCATTCATCTACCACCTTGCTCGAACGGCGGGGTGTGAGGCGGCGCTGATTTACACGGCAGAGCAGGAGAACAAGCCAACGTTGCGGATACGGCGCCGATCCGAGATGTTTGGCGGCGAACCTATCTACACCTTCGTGATGTGGGGGCAGATCGACATGGTCAACCGCTTCCCACTACTCAACTTCGAGACCTCTGGTGAGGGTGTCTGGATGCCGCGGGGTAATGCACCGATCCGCTACGGTGATTGGAATCCAGACACACAAGAGGAGGCCGGCGGTTCAGTCACACAGGAAGACCGCGCATCGAAGAACCAACGACTCCAAGAAGAGACGTTGGGGGTGGGAACCTCTGAGCAACTGCAAGGCACCGAGACCACGGTTTCAGGGATGTCAGAAGAGGGACGATTCCTACCCGCTCGATCGGCGGAAAGAGGCCGAGATGGCGAGGACGACGCTGGCCAAGAAGCCGATGAAGATTCGTGCCGAGGAGGCATTACATGCACGTTCTCGTCGGTTGGTCTGCCATTTGTCTTTCCAGGTGACCTTGTGCGAGTGCTTGGAGTCGGGGACTTTTTCGATGGGAACTACCTCGTTCAGGGACTTGGCCATGAGGCGGCGGCAGGCGATTGGAACATGAATTTCAAGTGCTTGACGAATGCCCCAGGGGGCCCGAATGCAATCACGAGAGCTCTCGCTCAACAGTGGCCAGACCCGAACAGGCAGGAGTCTCCGGACAGGGACGAACCTGGGAGTGGACCATCGACAGATAGAAACTCGGAGGGCACGGAGTAGATGGCGGTTCTCGACCTCAGACCTCGAAGGGTTCCAATAGGTTCACCTGCTTATGCTGGTGGGTTCAGGCGGTTTCTCGATCGCCTATTGTTCCATGGTCTTGAATACTTCTCGCTCTACTACGGCATCTACCGCGCCAAGGTCATCTCGAATGAGAGCCCCGATACCCAAGGGCAGGTCGATCCACAGGGGCGCTTGAGGGTTCAGGTTCGAGCGGTCGGAGACACCGAGGATGTCTCGAGGCTTGCCTATCCCATCTTCAGTTTTGCTGGTGCTGGATATGGACTCAAGAACCTCCCACCCGTCGACTCGTTCGTTTACGTGGTCTTCGAGAACGGGAGCTTGGATGCTCCGCTCTGGCTCGGCGGGTGGTATGCGCAAGACCAGATGCCCGACGAGCTTGCGGCGGCCGAGAGTTTCGGGTGGATTACCCCAGGGGGCCACAAACTCATTCTCGATGAGCAAGATGGCGCCGAGTACGTCACGCTCGAGCATCAGAACGGGGCACTCGTCAACATCGACAAAGACGGCAACATCTTCATAACGAATGTGAGCAACAAGAAGATTCACGTAGGGAAGGGGGCCGACACTTCGGATGAGCCAGCGGCGTTAGGCAACACCTTGAAGGGCAAACTCGAGGAACTCATCGATCTCATCACGCAACTGACGGTACCGACACCAGCCGGGGCCTCGGGACCTCCGGTGAACGCCCCAAAGTTCATTCAACTCAAGGCGACACTTCGGCAAATCTTGAGCGACACGGTGGATGTTGTCTGATGGCGCTCCTTCTCCCAACGCTGACAGGTGGGCTCATTGGTGCCATGAACCAACCATCGGACCAAGGGGCGGTGAAGGCCCAACAGTGGGCGATGGCTTACAACACCTATGCTCTGACGGCGACGGCGGGTGTGATGCTCCCGGTGTTCGTGGGCATCGAGGTTCAAGCGCTAGCGGCGCAACTCGCCTCGGTGATGACGAACCCGAACGGGACTGCGGCACAGTTCGCGAACGCTTTCGCAACTGGGATCGAAGCTTTTTGGCTTCTTCCCCCGGTTCCGTTCGCGGCGGTTCCAATTCCAGCGGGGGCGGTGACATCATTCCCTGGGAAACCAGTGTTGATCGCTGATCTTATTAGTATTTTCTCAAGCACGACTGACCAGACGGCGAAGGTGGCGATCGACATTGCGACGGCGCTGGACACGGCGACGCGGACGGTGATTGTGACCTTCGCGCCACCACCGGGTTCTACAATAAACCTCGCGTGATGTAGGATGGGTGTGAAATGACGATACTTGGGTTCGCACATCCTTTTCAGAAGAGTTCGACGGCCTTCCCGGCTCAGGCTACGGATGACGACGTAATCCGTAACAATATCATTCGTATACTATCGACGCCGAGGGGTTCACGGGTGATGAGGCCGAATCAAGGGAGCGATGTATGGACCTTCGTCTTCGAGAACCGCGGGCCATTGCTGCGAGCTCGTATCAATGAGGAGGTTCGGCGGGCCATTGGCGTGGGCGAACCTCGAGTCACGGTGCTTCAGGTCTTAGTGACCGAAGAGACCACGAGAACGGGTCAAGAACTCATCATGGTTGACGTGCTCTACAGGGTCAACGGTAACGTGACCTCAACAGCGGTGCCCTACGTGGTACCAGGGTAGGGGATGGGATGACAGAACCTCTTGCGATAGAGTCTCCGCAAGCGAACATCAACCGGGCTCGCTTCGCTTCCAAGGATTTCTTCACTTTCGTTGACGACCTTTTGGCACGGATTCAGGCGAATTTTGTCACAGCCTTCAACGATTTCATCTCGAGCGACCTCGGAATCATGCTCATCGACATTGTCTCGTGGGCAGCCGAGGGCCTCTCATTTTATATTGATCGACAGGCTTCGGAATCATACCTCGAGACGGCGCGGACAAGGAGGGCGGTCAATCGGCTAGCTCGGCAACTCGGATACAAGATGGTGCCAGCGGTAGCGGCATCGGTGGACCTCAACATCAACCTCACACAGGTCTACTCTTTCGACGTGCCGATACCCATCGGCTTTCAATTCTTGGGCCCCAATGGTCTCATTTTCGAGGCGGTCGAGAGCATCATCTTCCCCGCTGGTGAGGGGCCGACGAGCCTACCTCGAACGATTGCGGTGCGCGAGGGTATCTCCGTTGTCGAGAATTTCCGATCAGACGGTACAAGAAACCAGCGATTCAGACTATCTCCGGGGACTGATAGGTTTGTTGGACAAGACACGGTCGAGACCACTGTGGCGGGAGCTCCGTGGGATGAGAGCGAGTTCATCACCTATGACCAGACCGACCAATACGAAGTGGACTACAACCACGAACCACCGCTCCTCAGATTTGGCGATGGAGTGGCGGGCAACATCCCGGTAACTGGGTCAGACATCGTAACCTCGTATCTTTCCACCTCTGGTCGTGGCGGATTGGTGACGAGCAACACCATCACCAAGGTAGTCGCCCCCCTTGTGGTGTCGTTTCAGACGATCGCCTTGACCATCACTAACCCGGAACCGTCAAGCGGCGGGGCCAATCGCGAGGAACTCATCGAGACCAAGAGGAGGGTGCCTTTCTTCTTCAAGGCTCGAGGGGTGGCGGTGACCCAAGAGGACTACATTGGTCTCTCACAGGCATACTCCGACCCGACGGCCGGAACGGTTGCGGTGGCTCAGGCGTTCGTCGCCTTGGGGGCAGAAGACGACCTTACGCTCGCGGCGCTCCTCGATAACATCAGAGCGATCACGAACGCCTTGACGGCTAACGTCACGGCAGAGACAGCGTCGATTGAGGCTAGCAGGCAGACCATCTCCGACGCTCGAGACGATGCTGAAGTGGCGAATACCTCGGTGGGCACAAGCCTGGCCACGATCGCGACGAGCTCAGCATCGGCGCGGACTTCGGTGGAGGCATCCAAGACAGACATAATCACCTTGGAAGGAGACTCGGCGGCGCTCTCGGCCTTCATCGCGACACTGTCATCGGCGAGTCCCACGCAACTCGATACCGCGGATCGCACGGCGATCAACAACTTCATCTCGGGCCTCAACGGCAAGGCGGCGGCGGCGAAGACCGATGCTGATTCTGCACTATCGGCGCTCTCAGGCTTGGATGTGGCGCAAGCCAGTGCGGCGACGAATCAGACGACGGTGGCGTCGAAGTTGACGGCGATGACAGCTCCCCTCTTGGTCATCGAGCAGGATGTCATCGATATTGATACCCTGATGACCACCTCCTTCGACACGGCGATAGAGACGGAGCTCCAAGCCATCTACGACCACGTCGATGGTTTTCTCTCGACCTCGTGTCAGGCCAACCTCGTTCAGGTGCCGATCGCCGCCAAGGATGTCGACGGTTTCCTCGTGGCTCCGAGCAATGCCTTGGTTCAATCGCTCAACTCCTATCTCAATGCTCGAAAAGAGGTCACCCAGATTGTCGAGGTCATCTCTGGGGGACCATTCTTGGTGGCGGCGGACATCACGGGGCTCATTGGCGTGCTCGAGGGTTACGTGCAAGCCACGGTACTCTCTCAGGTGCGGGCGGCGATCGACGACCTTCTCCGAGACCGAGCATTCGGCGAGAGCTTGCGGCTCTCGGACATCTACACCTCGATTGCGCCAGACCCGCTCAAGGGCACTGGTGGTATTGTGGGGGTCAAGTACGCGGTATTTGAAATCGTTGGGCCCGCTGGGAAGATCGACCCCAACGGCAATCTGACGATTCTCACGAGCGAGGTCATCACCAAAGGCACCGTTACGATAACCGGAGAGGTGGCGGCGACATGAAGTGGACTCACTGGATTCTCTATTTGATTTGTTTGCCGTGGGATTTGCTTGTTGGATGGCCAATCGTCATTGGAATTCGACTTTTTTGGGGGGAGAAGTTGCGGCGCGAGACACCACCACCATACGACTACTGGAAGGGTGGAGGCGGTGGATGGTGCCTAACCACCCAGTTCAAACCCGGAGCTCGACCTGTGAACGAAGGTGGATGGTATTGGCGCAAGAAGACCAAGAGACCATGGGGAGGAACAACTCTTGGACATGCCATCTTCTATGGTCCAAACGGTCGGAAAGATGAAGGATGGAGCAGAACGCAGGCTCACGAGCACATTCATGTTGAACAGTTCGAGGTCGCGATGCTCCGTTCTTTCTTTGTGGGCCTCCTTGTTGGTATCGTGCTCTTGGCTCTTGGACATTATTGGTGGGCCCTTGGTCTCTTCCTTGGCATCTGGACAACTGGATACCTTCTGATGGGGGCGGCGGGGTGGCTCACGGCGATTCTGAGGGGCGAGGAAGCGTATCATGGCGCGACGCACGAGGAGAGTGCTCGAGCTCAAGACGACTCGCTGATGGAGGATTGAGGAGATGTCAGAACAATCCCCTCGAATGCAGGCACCATATCCCTCAAGAGAGACCGATCCTTGGTATGACGACTTCGTCAACTACGTCAACTCGGTCGACGCCTCGAGTTACGCCTCGAGAGAAGACCGTCACCTCATCTGTATCGGTGGTGGAACCATCTCGTGGGACCTTGCCTCTGAGACGCTGACGTGGACCGAGGCCATCTACATTCTGTCTGGGGTTGTCGGGCGCCTCTGGTTCATACCAGCGGGGAGCATAGAGCTCTCGAGTGGCAACGGGATTATCTTCTATACCGAGGTCGACCGAGCGCCGGGTGAGAACTCGTCGGTGACCGCGGAAGCGGCGAACTCCTTGACGGCTGCGGCGGGCAACAATGCTATGGCCATCGCGGTGCGCTATGAAGATGTCATCTTTTTCCGCACCGGAATCAGTCTCGGCGACGGAGACTCGTCAACTGGAATTTCTCCGATTCCAGGATCGGGGGGTGGAACAGACCCCAACGCCATCCATGTGAATGTTGCTGCGGAGATTTCAGGTATCGCGCCGAAGGCTACTCCACTGATAACCGACCTCATGGTCATCGAAGATTCTGCTGATGGCAACAAAAAGAAGTCGGTTCAGGTGGGCAATCTTCCGTTGCCAACGCACCACACCACGCATGAGAGTGGCGGTGGAGACGCCATCAAGCTAGATGATCTTGCAGCTCCGGACGACAACACCGATCTCAATGCCACGACAAGTGCTCATGGATTGCTCTCGAAGCTCCCAGGTGGAACGACAAACTTCCTTCGGGCTGACGGGTCATGGGCGGCTCCTCCGGGGGGAACAGACCCCAATGCCATTCATACGAATGTAAGTGCCGAGATCAATGGCTTGGGAGCCAAGGTCACGCCAGTTGGAGCAGACGAGCTTGTCATTGAAGATTCAGCGACAGGATACTCGAAGAAAAAGGTTTTGATATCGAGTCTTCCAGGTGGTGCTGCATCTGTCAGGGCGGCTCCTCGCATTATGGTTGGAAATGGCCCGAATGGTGACCTCGCTGCTGACTGTGACTATCTGGATAGCGGTGACTGCGCTCAATTGGCTCTAGCAATAGCGGCGGCGGGTCCGGGAGACGATGTCTACATCAAACCAGGCACCTATGATTTTGGCCAGGTTGGTTCTCCTGCATCGAGGATAACAATTCCTGCGGGCGCTCGCGTGCGCGGGGCAGGGCGCAAGCATGTCACGATACAGACCAGGGCGGCTGGTGGTGATGGCGGGGCTCTGCTTTTGGGGGGCGATGGCGCGGCGCTCGAAGACGTTCGGATCTATTCTCCGGAGCTAACAGCAATTCAGGGTGGCACTCCTTATGCTCTTGTCGAAGTTGATTCCGATGACTGCGACATCGAGCGAGTAGACATCGAGTTTGCGTGGACCGTGGCGTCTGCGGCATATAACCAAATAGATACCGGACTTTACGTCAATGGTCCTGTTGCTGACTTCAGAGCTGTTGATGTGAAGATTCTCAATGTGCCGAAATTCTACCAAGAGATTCCATCCACGATCATGTACGGGTTTTACCTCTCTGGCGTGGGGTGGGCATTCTTGCGTGGTATCTACGTGTCTGGTGCGGATACCGGGGGTGTGCTGAGTGATGCCCCGGCAGAATTCCACGAGATGCTTTTCGATTCCTTCAAGCATGAAGGACTGATTATCGAAGGCTCAGAGTGGAGTGACATCATGGGTGGTCGCTTCATTCAGGATGGGACCTGGACGACGGCTCGCGGTATTCAAGCTGGGACGGGCTCTAATTACATCAGCTACTCTGACTTGAGCTTTCAGGTTACCGGGGCGTCTACGGCACAGGCGGCCATTTACACCTACTTCTCAGATCGTTCTGTCATCAAGGGATGTCGGGGCGATGGGAAGTGGAGCGGCAACGGCTTCATTCGTTTTGATTCCAGCGCTGATTACAATTTGGTGCAGGGGTGCCAGTTCAACGGGAACGCACCGCAGGATATTGGAACCGGAAACCAGTTTGCTCACAACATGCCATAGGAGACGAGATGCCTGGCCATGGCTTACGAGAATATAAGCGTTACCGACAATGCACTATCGAGCGAGATGGGGAGCAGGATCGAGTTGTTTGGGTATTCGATAAGTTTGCCCGCGTTGGGAAGCGAATTTACGCTCTAAAGCAAGGCGTAGGGAACCCATCCGATGATCCGGTTGACCCGAATGAGTGGGAGCACTGGACGATCTCCGAGGTGAGTGAGACCACATCTCAGGGTAGTGGTTTGTCGCAAGGGCATAAGCGCCAGACCTTGGTGGAGTGGACCTGTAGGACAGAGGAGTAATCAATGGCGTGGCCTACGACCAGTCAAAATCACTTCAGGTGGGACGATGCCGCCAATCCGGCTTCGCTCCCGAATGTCTCCGGGTCGCCGACACAGAGCACCAGTCTCAAGGTAGGCCACACCTGCTATTCGGTTTCAGACTCGATGCTCTATTACTGCACCACGGCAACGTATGGAGGCGCGGTGTGGGCTCCATGTGGTGGTGGTGGTAACGATTCGTTCCCTGACATTGATCAGGTGCTCTTCGTTGACAAAACCAGCGGGTCCTATACCCCTGATGGAACGATTCAGTTTCCCTACAACTCGATCAATGCTGCGTTTACGGCAGCTAATGCTCTGAGCCCTGGACCAACAAATCGATTCGGCATCATCGTTATGCCTGGCATTTACGACGAAATCGTTTACCTGAGAGATTACTGCTACCTGATTGGGATGAACCGGGAATCGTGCATCATCCAAAATTCTGGTGGCACACCGCTTCGAGGAACGGATGTTACTTCCGGTGCCTGGAATGTCACCGTTCATGAAACCGGGACCTATTGGATGTTGTGGTGTGATGGGTCAAATTTCGAGTTTCACAACTGCCACATTTACGGGAATGGAGCTAGCGGCAACGTATTACGGATAGACAACACTGCCACTAACGAGTCAGTGTTCAAGGCATATGGGTGCCTAATCGAGAACCCAGATCCGGATTACGGCTCGATCAACCTGTATAACGACTCCGTTGCGGAGTTCTATGAATGCGAGCTTCACGGATATCCCTATATTGAGGGAGCCACATCGGCGGCGAGATTCAAGCTCAAGGATTGCCTCGTTGTAGGGAACATATCGAGTTGGGGCTACCACCAC